>Ga0302319_10015415_pt1 | contig 14165 bp, 13 predicted proteins | sample Bog_T0_2_FD_203319 | JGI IMG/M metagenome (GOLD analysis project Ga0302319, IMG submission 203319) | Peat permafrost microbial communities from Stordalen Mire near Abisko, Sweden - Bog_T0_2 | ecosystem: Environmental > Terrestrial > Soil > Wetlands > Peat | place: Sweden: Abisko, Stordalen Mire... | reverse complement strand
ATTAAAATCGGTATTAGGGGTGTTCAACCAACTCAGCGCTTTTTGCGCTTTGCCAAAAACTTCAACCGCGCGGAGCAGCAAGGGATCAGGTGAGGAGATGCCGGCTTGCTCCAACTCGGCCCAATCGACCATCACCGTAACAGAAAGCTGGCGCCCATCTGGCAATTGCACGGTGCCATCTAATGGTGTATTCCGCTCGTGACTTTCCGTTCCCATGACTTCAAGCTAACACTTTTCTTAGCCCGTTGCCAATGAGTCTGCCCGGTAGGGATAGTTCCACATTGATCGTGATACATGGCATTCGGGTACTTCACGATAGTCGATAGGGTCGTCCTTAAGATACCCGCTTGTGGGCTTTGCGCGAGCCGCTTCCCTTCCCTTCCGGCTGGAAGCCGCGGCGGCGCGGTCATATTAGGATGCGCTCGACTTCGTCAAGGCTGACCTGATCGTTGCGGCGATCATACAACCCGGTGGTCCGGGCGCTCTCGTGATTGGCCATCTGCTGGGCGACCTCGAGCTTGCCGCCGTTGCGCAAATATTCCGTGATACCAGTCGCGCGGAAGGTGTGGCAACTGATCTTGGTCTGGATGCCGGCGTCGGCCGCGCGCCGACTGATCATGCGGTACACGTCGGGTTGGCTCATCGGGCGGCCGGTGAGGACACCCGATTGGCCTTCGGTCGTGGAAAAGAGCCATGCTTTCGGGTCCACGCTCAAGCCACTGGCATCCGACGCGGCACGGAGGGCTTCCATATAACTATGCAGATCGGCCTCCAGTTTGTGATGGCAAGGCATTTCGTGGCGTTTGCCCCCTTTCTCGTGGAGTCGGACCCAGGTGCGTCGGCCCTGCACGTAAACGTCTTCGACGCGCATCTTGCCGGCTGCGGCGCCTACGCGCGCGAAAGTGAAAGTCATGAGCGCGATGAGCGCGCGATCGCGCAGGCCAACGATAGTCGATGTGTCGATGGCGTCGAGAAGCTCGCGCGCCTCGTCGGCCGTCAGCACCGGCGTCTTGCCCTTTTTGACGGAATGCTTGGGGCCGCGCACTGCGCTGGCCGGATTCATGGGCATGATTTGGCCCACCACAAGCCAGTCGAAGAGCATGCGGATGCCAGCGAGCTGCAGTTTGACGGAGGGTGCGGCGATCCGCTGCAGCAACTCCTCCACATAAGCGGCGACATGGACGGGCTGCACGTCGCGCAAATGAGCGATGCCGTGGGTCTCGCACCAGGCGGCGAATTCCCCGGCCGCCTTGCCGTAGGCTTTCCGGGTGTGCGGGTTCCGGATATTGACCGTGAAGAATTCGAGAACGCGCCGGGCGGTGCTGGCGTCGGGCGAGAAAAGGGCTGGCAGGACGGCTCCGTTGCCTTGGCGTTGGATTCCGGCGCTTGGGACTACGCCAAATTCGGGTGGCAAGTTGGTGGGCTCCTTGTTATGTATGATAACGTCCTTTATCATGCATGAGCAATAATTCTTTCCGGAAGTGCCTTTGTCACTTTCTGAATTATTTGGCATAGTTGTTTCTGCGCTATCTGGCACGAGCAGTCGCCAAGCGAGGCACCCGCGCCAACAACCGCGAAACGGTAGCGGGATGGATCTTGAACAAACGAGCTGCATCGGCGCCCGTCTTATTTCCTTTTGAAACCATCTTTATGATTTCGGCTTGTTGTTGAGAGGAAAGTTTAGGCCGGCGTCCGCCAATGCGCCCGTCACGCCGCGCCATGTCTAGTCCAGCCTTGGTCCGCTCTTTGAGCATGGCGCGCTCGAATTCCGCAAACGCTCCGACCATTTGCATCATCATTCGGCCGGCGGGCGTTGTCGTGTCCATTGCCTCCGTGAGGCTGCGAAAGCCTGCCTTGGCCTCCGCGAGTTGCTCCATAATCATTAGTACGTCCCGAAGCGAACGGGACAGCCGGTCCAGTTTCCAGACGACCAGTACATCACCTTCGCGAAGCTGATCCAAAATCCGGTGAAGTTCCGGTCGGTCCCATCGGCCGCCAGAGGCTTTCTCGCGAAAAATACTTTCACAACCGGCGGTTTTCAATGCAGTCACTTGGGCCGCAGTGTCCTGCTCGACAGTTGAAACCCGCGCATATCCGATCAGCATTGCACAAATATATTGCCAATAGGTTTGGAAAAAACAATACCTTTTTGCAATTCTGAACGCTCGGCCGATGAACAGTGTGACCTTCAGCGATAAATGGCGGGCTTTCTTCGGCGGTATTTGACGTTCGCGTCCGCGTCGCGCCCCGCAAGTGGTCCTTTTATGGCAACGGCTGGTACGGCGATGAGGATGGCACTGCTTTGCGGATCACTACGCCGTTGATCGTGAGTTATCTTTGAAAGGCCGCCAACTTCTGGATAGCGCGTGAACCGACCAAAGCAACACGGTTAGCGGCCACGAGCGTGAACCGGGCGAGTTCGCATTTATAATGACTACAATCCGAGCATGAAATTCAGAGGAGAACGGAATGGCGCAAGACAAGGCCACGATCATCCGCCGCTTTGTAGATGAAGTCATCACCGACGGGAAAGTCGACTCGGCAGCACAGTTATGTCTGGGAAGATGTTGTTGAGCGGGTTCCACTGCCCGGACAGGGTCCTGGGCTTGAAGGTTTAAAGGATATCCTTCGCGCTATGCGCGCAGGCTTTCCCAGCATCGTCTTCTCCATCCAGGAGCAAATTACGGAAGGCGATAAGGTCGCCAGCCGCTTTGAATGGACCGGTATCCACGAGGGTGAGTTCCTCGGGATTGCCGCAACAGACCGGCATGTGCGCGTCTGGGGTATTGTTATTGATCGCATCGAGAACGGGCGTATCAAAGACACTCGCCTCATTATGGACACTATCGGCCTGATGACCCAGCTCGGTTCGCTACCTTCTTCGCCTATGCCATGAGGCGGAAGTAGCGTGAAAATGCGCCGCCATCCGCGAGCGGCTGCTCTAAGGGGATGGTCGGGTACTCGGAAGTTGGGCCCAAAGACGTTTTTGGAAGATAGGTAACGATCTGTCGCCAAGGATTTGTCTTTGTTTGGGTGCCGCGCTGGCTGAAATTGCGCAACCCACTGATCTGACGGCGGTTGTCGCAGTCTGCCGGATTAGTTAGTTAGGATTGATAAACGCGCTAGGCTCTTGGAATCTGATCAGACGCGCCGGAAATTCCGCAATTGTAGCGAGGCTTTGCAGGTCGCCTGATAAGACGTATGATCAGCAGAAGAACCACGGCAATCCTCCCATCACAAAAGCTCGGGGAGGGGAATCCGTGAACGCAAAGGCCGAATGCCCATTCGACCAATGGCTCCTTGGATCTCAGCGATGGACATACCAGGGCTACAGAACGCGAAAGAAACTGGTATGAGTCGGCAATGCTCGAGCGTGCCTGGTTCGCTCTTCGGTGCGGCAGACATTCGTACTTCTCATTTGCTAATGTCGCGCTGCGAATGGATATCTTTTTACATGAACAGCCCTAACCGCGGGGACAGTTCCAATCGACTTTCGTATCTGATGTCGTCAATTTGAGCCTGAAGGTGCGCAGAAGCCTGAAGCATATTCTGGGTAATTCGTTGTGAAACCGTCTGCCCGTTTGTCCCTTTCTTTTTGCACGCCGGACCTAACGTCCTTGTTCGGATGGGTCGATAATCCAACAGAACAGGAAGAACCCGGGATGAAATCAAGCCGCGCCGCCGGAAGGTTTCTCTGGGTTTAAGTGACCCGCAAGTTGGCCGAAAGGATAATCATGATCACTACTCGCCTTTTGTTTTTCAGTTTCGTAACCGGGCTCGCCATAGCTCAGCTGCCGACTTCGACAAAGGCTGCCCGCTCGAGTGTATCGCGGCGCGTAAATCACAGTCGGGCTGAAGCCTCTCTACTTCACGGTGCGGGAGTGATCGGAAAAGCGTTGGGCTCCAGCAGCTTCGAGGCTACGAAAGGAGTACTACGAGGATCAAGGGATTTAATCAGGATTCATCCAGCAAAGGCGCTCGTTGATCTTGGTAAGGGATCACTGCAAAGCACGATGAGTCTAATTGGAGGTGCCTCCAAAGCGGGCATCGATCTGGTCACTTCTCATCCTATTTTGGCGGCTACCGATTTGGGTGGAGGCGCCACCAGTGCAGCGCTGAGCGCAGCTAGCGGAATCGAGCGGGCGGGATTTGATCTTGTAAGCGTTCACCCGAAGAATGCAATCGTTGATTTAGGTACAGCGTCAGCCAAGGCCGCGGAGAAACTTAGCGTCGGAACTGTGAAGGGCAGTAGCGAAATCATACAGAGTGCGTCTATACGATTCAAACGACTGATTCACCACTAATCAAATTCCGCGCGTTTTGTGAACGGCTCCGACGCTGCGACTTGAAGAACTACCGTTTTGGTTACTCGCGGGTAGTCGCCAAGTGTAGAGGTTAGTGGTACCGGCTACGTCGTGGTTCCAGTCCCTGCCGTGTTTTGGGCCTGTCCGATCATTTCGTCTTCTCCAGCGACAGGGCCCGCCAAAGCGTATGGCGACTGACCTCAAGCTCATCAGCGACCTGCACTTTGCTGTACTCCCCAGACCGCAGCAGTGCCCGCGCCTTCTTCAAATCGGCCTCATCGAGCGCCTTGGGTCTGCGCCCACGCGACCTCGGCGACGGGCGCCCTTGAGACCTGCGTTTACCCGTTGACGCAATATGTCGCGCTCAAACTCCGCAAGTGCGGCGAAGACGTGAAACGTAGGCTTTCCGCTTGGAGTGGTGGTGTCGATGTTTTCGGTGAGGGAATGGATCTCAACCCCGTGCTCGTTGAGCAAAACCGTAGTGTCGATAAGCTGGCGCAGAGATCGGGCCAACCGATCTAGCTTCCAAACAATCACAACATCGCCCTTACGCGCAGTGTCGAGAAGCTTCATCAGTTCCGGTCGTTCAGTTTTGGCCCCGGAGGCCTTCTCCCGGTTTCAAAGGGAAATAAGACGGGCGCCGATGCAGCTCGTTTGTTCAAGATCCATCCCGCTACCGTTTCGCGGTTGTTGGCGCGGGTGCCTCGCTTGGCGACTGCTCGTGCCAAATAGCGCAGAAACAACTATGCCAAAAATAATTCAGAAAGTGACAAGCAATAGAGCTACTACCGAAAGTAATAAGGGAGACCCTGATGCCACAAACGAACGGAAATCGGAAATCTGATAAAGCCAAATCGACCCAAGAGATCGCCCCTGCGGAACGACCGCGCAAGGGCCTAACTAACTAACCGAAGTGCAAGAACAGCTCGCGGGGCTCGGCGCCGACATGTTAATGAACGGCGGAGGAACTCCCTAGATCACACTCTTGCTGAGAGCACTTGATCAGCACGAATATCGCCGGTACATCACCAATCTTTGCAGGGAAGACAAGACACCCGCTGAGATTAAGAGAGAAGTTGACGAGCGGAACGCCCATGACAGGAACGGTGGAAAGATTGAGTTTGCGAGCTCCGAGCAACCGTCCATGACCAGCGATGATGCCTGCCCTCGAATCTACCAAAATTGGACTCGTAAATCCAAATTCCGGGATGCTACCGGCAATTTGCCCCACTTTAGCGTCCGAGTGAACGCGCGGATTTTCTGCGTACGGAATCAGCTTATCGATCGGCCAGTGTTCGACCGCTTTTACGACCGCGATTGTCGCCATTAATTTCAGAAAGACATGATTTGATTTTCAGTTGTCAACTGACTCTGAAACAAAAAGCGTTTTGTTTGTATTGTTTTTTCTTTTCAAGAGCGGATGTAAGCACTCATGCCAGAAAAGCGGGTGTGATCTTCGAAAGTGCCGAGTGATTTTCAAGCGAATCAACGCTTCAGCGGAGAAATCGCCTACTCAAAATGCCGATCAAACGGCTGAACGTAAGAGAGAAGCTCGATGCATCATCCAGCGCCGTGCTTTGCCTTGGGGAGGATAGACCTTCAGGTCGAAACGAATTTAGTGAAAGTTTCACTTGTCTCAGAACAACTGCATCCGTATCTTGCAAGGCTAAAACGAGAGCGCTATAGGCCTCCAAATCGAGAGACGCCCAACCTAGCATTCTTGCGGCCGCCTCCCGCACTGGCGGATGAGGATCCCTCAGCGCCTGTATGTGCGCCCGAATGATCTCCGGTGTGAGACCGGCGCCGCGCAATGACTTTGTGCGAAGAGCCCAGACTGCATCCACTCGGATTTCCGGGTCGCTATCAGACAAGGCTTCCATGAGGTCGGTAGTGTTGAGTCGCTTGCGAATTTCCTGGTGTACACGGCGAAGTCCTTCTTGGAACCGCGGGGTGTTTGGACCCTCCCTGAACGCCTTATTGATGCGGCGCAACAGCACAAATCCCAGTGGAGTCAGCGTCTCGATCGCGTATTTTCGCTCCGACTCGTCCTGGCTGTTCAGAAGCTCGACGACTCTATCAAGATTTGGGGTCGATTTGGCACCGCTCTCCAAACGAGGCTGCGCTCCAGCGGCATCGAGAGCCACCTGACATTGCTGGCCGAAATCTTGCGCCATAAACATCTAGTGACTCGTTCCCGTTTTTCGCTCATCGGTATTCGATAAGAAAGTCCTTATCCCATCACTCGTATGCCATCCCACTCATGGTTCACGCTGGCTTGTAGCGCCAAACGACACACATACTATCTATAAATGAGAACGCTTCAAGAAGGAGCGAGTGAGCATACCAAACCCAGTTGCGTGGACACTTCAATTTGTGTCGGATCGTCTTTCCTTGGCGACGCCTCCAAACCAAGCAACAGCGAAAGGGATGTGGGCGAGTGGTCGGTCCGAGGTCAAGATCAATGGTTTTGCAGCCGCTTTTCCACGATGCTGATGCCATCTGAATGAGGTTGAGAGTCAGTCTGCGCCTGCGGCAAAAAAGCCCGCAACCAACAACGTTAGCAGGGAAGCGGATGCAATGAATCTCATTTCGTAACGCCCTGACCTGGTAGAGAGCGCGTCGCGAATGCTTGTTTCCCTGAAAGAAATACTGTAAGTCAATAAGCGAGCAATCAAGCCGTAGCCGCTTGGGCTATGGAACTAAAATCTTGTGCCAGCAGAATCGCCAGACGCACCTGACCATTCGTAAATCCACCGGCACGACAAACCCCGTCAGGACTAGGATTTTGAGCACGCCACACACTCAACCTTCCGAGTGCTCCGTTTCCCATGTCCGCAATCGCAAATATCTGTGACCGTTAGATCCACAGAGAGAAGGTCCTCATCATCATCAGCGCGGTCGATGTGGACGGGTATTTCGTAGGTGATCTGTCCTGGCAAATTAGAGACTAAACGGATGCCGATTAGATTTCAACTGTAGTCATTGCTGACATTGTTGCCCCCGTGCCACGAGCGAACCTTCCTGTCAGGCCGCGATCCGCGCAACTTGGTTTCCGCGTTCGTGCGTGGGTTTCTCGCGCAGGAACTAATTTGTCAAGAGGCCAGTGTTCGATCTGCCGCGCCAACGTGATTGTCGCCATCTCTCTTCAAGCTTGGCAATTCGCAAAATCATTCGTCAACACAATTTACCGTTAGACATCCTCGTGGCGAATTAGGTTCAGCGAGGTGGGAACAAATGTCGGGTTTTGTCGGAGATTTGTCGGGTGACTGTCACGTGAATTTAGCCAACCCGACATCGTTAATCTGAAGAGTTAGAAGCTTAATCCCAAATTGTCGGGTTTGTCGGGTTTCTGAAGGATAGAGACTCCCGGAGGAATTGAGGAAGGAATTCGCGTTTCGCCGAGAGTGGTTTCTCGGAGTCGGTTTTTGGACTCCAAAACCTATATGGGGTGAACTCTTACTTCTGTAAGTCTTTGAGTCTTTTTGGTCGGCCTGCCGCGATTTGAACCCGGGACCTCTTGCAGCCCAAGCAAGTCTACAAATGCCGAAGGGTCCCATCTGGTGGTCCTTGGTGCTCGACCCAAGGAATTGCCTCCATCGCTTCACGTTAGCGGGCGAATACCGCAAATAGACCTGAAAAGCGCCACGAACTCTGCATCGTCAGAGCGTTCGTGCTGTCTCCAATGCTGTTTCCATCTGCACATCTCTTCCATTGCGCAAAGTCTCTAACGTCGGCTTTATCAACAAATCCGGTACTACACCCTTGCCTTCGATCAGTTCGTCATCCCACATGTACCAACCCGTCAGTGGAATGCGCAAACGATATTCGCCGGGTAGTTTGAAGTTTGCGGCGCCTAGCACTTGACCCGGGGTTTGTGAGCCGACAACAGTTGCAATCTTGCTCTTCGAGGCAAACGCTGCAATCATTTCTGCCGCGCTACGAGTGAATTCATCAACCAATAGTATGGTCCGACCGTGGAAAGGCTGTTTCCCAAGAGACTCTGTCCAAAGTCCAAGAGACCGATCTCTATGCATTAACCCGAACCGTAACGCCATGGCCCACAGCCCCAGCTTGTGGTCCGGTATTCGGTTGATTGGCGTCACGGTGTTTATCGAACGACCACTCGCCCGACCTTTTCGAGTCAGGCTGTAGCCGGTTGGCCGTCGGTCAGGGACTAAATAGCTCATGATCCGCAAAGAGCCCAGGCCCCCTCCCGGATTTCCTCGCAGGTCAATCATAAGGCGATTGCAACCCGCGGCCTTCAACATCGCCACCGTTTGATCGAAGGAGCGGGCAAAATCAAAGCCGACGGCTCCAGGAAAAGTTGCCACGCGGATGAGACCAATTTGCTCTGGAAGAATCTCGTGAGAGATAGGCTTGGGCATCGACATAGGCGGACGGTCCTTCTCCGTTGCGCTTGGGAGATCTAACTTCACGACCCTGCTGTCCGCATCGCGATCTGATTGGATCACGACTTCGTGTGTTTTACCGAGTTGGAATCTTGGCTCTTGGGGCGGCGCAGCACTTTTGCCATTGACGGAAAGGACCGCATCCCCCAAACGGATACCGGACTGCTCTGCAACGCCGCCTTGCGTCAAATGCTGCACATACCATCCATACCCGTCACCGTTCCGGAAAGCGCGCAAGTCTGCGCCGATTGACAGCTGTGGTGGCACTTGGCGTCCAGAAACATGAAAGAACGACATATGACTGATGCCAAATTCGGAAAGCCAAGAGTTGACTTTCTGTGCAAATTGTTCATTAGACGCATTCTGGAAGTCAAGTACGCTATCGCGAAGCGTCGCAGCTTTCGCCTCTACTTCCTTCAGAGACCACCACGGGTGGAAAAGGCTCTTAACGATCAGTTCCTCGATGTTCTGAACAATAGCCGCCCGCTCTTCTTGGCCATTCATCTTTGGCGGGCCTCCTTGACATTCGTAGACGCAATCAATGTATTTCCCTCCCCAATCAAAGTAAATGCCGCCCAATCAGCGGGCGAACTATCTGATCCGAATTTGTCAAGTAGCTCGTTCTGGCTCAGTGCAAGTGCTTGGGCAACCGTTTTGCCGCCACGCAGATGAATGTAAAAGCGCTTCATAAGAAATAGCGAGTAATTGTCGTCGATTTGCCACAGAGTTGAAACGACCGACCTGGCACCGACCATGAGGAAGATTCGGGCTAGAGTCGCGATTCCTTCCTCACCCTGCAAGTGTCCGACAGCGGTCTCGCATGCTGACAGAACAACCAGATCTGCGTTCAGGTGCAGCCCAAGAATCTCGCGAGATTCAAGAAGCCCGTCGTCCGCTGGTGGATTCGGACGAAAGATCAGTGCGGCACGCTCAACGTTCTTACTGTCTGCTTTTCCGTGAACCGCCAGATGAATTATCCGAAATTGGTCAAGCTGCGCTTTCTTAAACTCCGTCTTAGTGCCATCCATGCCAATCTTGAGCACCGCATCATTGGCTCCCAGAGTCTCGGCGGCGCTCCGCACCTCCTCCGCTGTGCCGGGCAAGTCGGGCATTTTCGAAAGATCAAAGTCATAATCAGATCCGCGGGTGCCAGAAGCCCGCGCAGCCGCCGCACCATACTCAACTCCGCCGATTGCCAGCAGCATTCGAGGCGCTTCCACTTTGTGCATGCGACGCTGCAACACGAGCGCCCCGGCTGATGGCAAGTACCAAATTGTATACTTGCGAATCAAGAGTTGGCCGGTCTGATCTGCCAAAGCTGCGAATGGGATCAAATTCAAGACTCCATCGTTCACCACAATGATCGATGAAACATCTTGGGGCAATCGTAGCGGCTCGATAAGCTCGGCGTGTAGCTCCCGCGCCGCTTTGCCGCAGTCCTGCCTTGCCTTTACTTGGGTCAGGTAATCGGTCGCCGCGGTCTCGATCTTTGCCTTGGGGGCTAATTGTACGATCTTTGTTTCAAAGCGGCTGATTCTCAGGCAAAAAGAATGATCTGCCCCCAGGACAAATTCAAGGATTACTTCATGGCGTTCCAGATGTCGTTGCACTTCGCCCAACGCGATTTCGAAAGAAGGATTAATCGATGGAAATTGTTTTTCTTCTGAAAGCTTCGTCCACCGCGCCTGTTCCGCGAAAAACAACTGATCGGATAGCATTCGACGTTGTACCTGTGTTCGAGCCCTGACCAGGCTTACTTTCAATCGGCGCACTTCGTCTTCGGTCTTTATGTCCGCCACATCCGGTATTGCCGGATGAAGTAGTCTCTCGGCAACGATGCGTCCGCGAATTTCCTCAATGATGCGAAAGGCTTCATCCCGCCGGCCACGATTCGCGGCAAGGGCAAAGTGATCTGCAAAAATGGCACTTGCTTCTGTTAATATTGCCGATCTCACTGGCAGATCCGGCGCATGGGCGACAAAGCCTTCAACAATATCTGTCGCGCGTTGGAGCAGTTCGTCAGCCTTCGCCTTTCGGCCAAGTGCGGATTCAACGGCGGCGAGAGTTCTGAGCCTTGCTGGGGCAAGGTAAATATCGCTGCTGCCTCCAGTTGCTGAAATGGCGGCGGACGCTGCCGCTTCAGCCGTTCGAAGGTCATGCTGTTGTCGGTATAGATCAGCCAGCTTCATTTCGCACTCGCTGAATAGACGAGATTGTCGGGCACTTGGAAGGCCGGCGACACTCTTTAGAATGCGCGCGGCTTCGGGCCATCGCTGTTGCTCCATGGCGATGTCTGCTTCAAACAGAAGCAATTGAGCAAGCTTGATGTTTTTATGTCGGACTTCGGCTTCCTGTTTCGCCTCGCTGATCAGGCTTAGAGCTGAGCCGAACTCCCTCTTGTTGATCAGCGCTTGAATCTTTCCGGCTGCCGCCACAAATGGATAACCGGCATCCGGTGTTTTCTCTGCAAGGCCAATTGCCTGATCGAGATATTGGATAGCTTGATCGTTTGATTGGCGCAACGCGAGGACTGTTCCAATTGCACCCAGATACCTGACCTGGGCTCCTATGTCGCCCGTTTGATGCGCATAAATCAAGGCACTGGCCACCGCCTTCATCGCGGCAGCTGAGTCACCCCGGAGGAATTGTTGAAAACCTAATTCGGCTCGGGCGCGCGATTCCCATCTCTTGTCGCCTAGCTTCTGCGCGGTTTTGAGAGCCTCAGTCCAGTCTGCAAACGCCGGACCACTATCGATCTCCCCGTCAATATCACCCTTGACGATCAGGCACATGAGCCGTAGCCGCAAATCATTTTGCAAAGGCGCTGAGTCCAATTCGCGGCCTAGAAAATCGGACGTTGCAGGAAGATCGAGTGTCTCCATCGATGCCCGAGTTTCGCCGATCTTAGCGTGTGTTGCCTTTTGAAGGTCTCCCTCGGCGTCAAACAACTTCGCTGCCTGATGGTAAAGCGGGCCGGCATCCGCCCAGTTGAACAAATCGGCGAGTTGGTCCGCGCGCCGAAGAAGATCCGCGGCATTCGTTTCAGCGCAAGTTGAACCTGGCCCCAAAAGCGACGCTGCGAGAAAGCACAGAAATATCCTCCGAAACCACATGCATCTCTCCTAAAGCAAGAATTCATTAAGGTAGACGGTGATTACTTAAGACTTGTTGCTGGATGACTCGGAAGATAAGTACGTATAGTTTGGTGGTCTATCCCGGACGCACTATTCCACAATTACCATGGATCTATGCCACGAGCCATTGGGCCACTTTCGAGATCGGACCGCATATTCGCCGGGTGCGAATTTCGATAGATCGACTACCGCTGTATAGTGCGTTCGACCTTTGTCGATCTGTGCTCTCGCCTCGGCAGAAGCCAGAACGGTGTTATGCCCATCAAGAAACTGTAGTTGGTATTCTCCGTCATCACTGCCTCCGGCCAAGTAGACTGTTAAGTCAACTATCCTCGCGGGCAGTCTCTGATCTTTCGGCGAAAGGCGCTCTGGCGGCGGAGTTTCTGTGCCACGCAAGACCCGTTCATCAGCAGCTCCTTCGAAATTGAATACGGCGGCCTGATAGCGATTCGGCCGCTGCGTGCCGGGACCACCGGAATAGCGGCTTGGGATGAAGCGGTGCGCGCCAAGCGTCAGGGCGATCAAGAGAATTGCGGCGAGTGACCCCCAGATCATGATCTGTTTCAAACGTTCTCGAGCCATCCTGGCATCCCGAAGTTTCACAAACTCCCCAAAGCATGGTGAACACTTCCACAAGTGTTCCCAGGCTGGATCACTGCGTGAAACGGTCTTTGCCGCCATGGACCGAAGCATTTGGAAGCCTGGACACCCAGTCCTCGTTGGGTTTGGATATGCGCGGAGCATCAACTCTTCTAACGGGTCCATGGGTTAAATTAGTGATTTATCTCTTAGGCCTCAGCCGGTTCATTAGCATCCGCCTCGCCCTTGAAAAATAGGTGCGGCTGTTGTCAGTTGAGATGCCCAACTGCTGACTAATCTCTTGGTGGGTCCAGCCCTCCAAACGCCTTCTGTAGACATCGCGTTCCGTTGGCGACAGGGTCGCGAGAAGCTCTTCCAATAAGACATGAGCTTCGATCGCAGAAGCATCTCCATCGCCAAAACGAAAATCGTCAAAGTATTCAGACGCCCGAAAGACAAGGGGTTCAGCCGCTACATCGCGGCGCTTCTTCTTGGCGACCGCGAACAAGGCTTTAGTTGCGTAGTGAAGAACATTTTGAATTTCCCCTGCAACTGCTCTTTCGGCAATTGTTTTGGCCCGTTGAAGTATTGCTTCCAAATCAGCGTCGGGATGTTGAATAGCACGCGTGACCGCTTCGGCAAGCTGCTCCTGAATGTGTAGCGGAACATTCGCGCCGAGGTACGCGGATAAATTTACACGGTCATTGCTGGCCATGCGAAGAGCCGAGGGAAACTCTGAACACTTTCCTCTAGCTTTACTCAAAGCGTGATCGCCTCGCAAGTTTTTTTCAATTGCTCGTCACATTTCACGTCGAAGCAGCGCTATATGATCAGACGACGAATTTCTCCGCAGTTCATGCTGCCCGCCCCAGCCACAGAGCGGGGTAGCCCTGTGCGACGAAAGGACTACTAAAGAGTAATGGCGCAACTTACAACGACCGAAGCAAACAAACCGCTATTCCAGTTGATCGAGGTAGGCTCGGAGGCCGCGATCAGGAAACCGATGAATATCACCGACTTGGTGCCGCGTCGTCTTCTCTCATTCAAAGTGGCATCGTTGCGACGGGGATTCAGGCTCGGACTGCGTCACCAACCGAAACTTGTTCTCAACGTGCGGGATTTTCCCATCACTGACCCCGACAATGTTCGCGGAGGCACCATCCCTCACGAGAACTAATGTCATTTTTGACAGAGACTCGCCCGCAAAATAGAGAGCAAAGGATAAGACATGCCGGACCCATTACCAAGAGGCTACGCCAGCCCATTGTGGAAACCCCGCAAGCGCGACGCGCAAAATGTCGACTCGACCGCGCCTGGTGAAGAACCAAAATAAGGCCGACCGCCCCTCGGCTGACAAATTGGTCCGACGCCTGACGTCGGACCATTGTTGTGTTCCAGACTGCCGGAAGAAACCGGTGTCGGCTCACGGTCTCTGCCTGGGTCACCGGGACCAGATCGCCGATGCATTCAAGCGGTTTTATGTCGCCGCACAAAATGTCGTCGAAGATCTCGTGATCTGCGACATCGAATCGCTTCCCGAAGCAGAGATCGACAACCCCTTCATCCGCGAGTGCGACCGTTTCCTAGACGGTGCCATCCGGTTTTGGTTGGAGCATCATACGGACTTGCGCAGCATCCAAACCCAAACCCCTAAACGCTCCATCGGAGAAAGGTCGCGGCGAAAACCTTGATGTATGTCATGTCATCCACTAGTTACTCCAACCTGGAGAGAAAAGAGC
>Ga0302319_10015414_pt1 | contig 14165 bp, 11 predicted proteins | sample Bog_T0_2_FD_203319 | JGI IMG/M metagenome (GOLD analysis project Ga0302319, IMG submission 203319) | Peat permafrost microbial communities from Stordalen Mire near Abisko, Sweden - Bog_T0_2 | ecosystem: Environmental > Terrestrial > Soil > Wetlands > Peat | place: Sweden: Abisko, Stordalen Mire... | reverse complement strand
CTCCATGCCGCTTCCACTGCCTGGCAAAGCGGGTCGAGAGCCGCCGGCTCAAACACCGGACGCCCCAGCGAAAGATTGATCACTCTGATGTTGTACTTGCTCTTCAGCGCGATCGCCGTGTTGATCGCCTGAATCACGGAAGAGTCAGTGCCGTTGCCGTTTGCATCCAGCGCCCGAAGATTGATAATGTTCGCGTCGTATGCCACCCCCTGATACACCGTGCCATTGCCCTTGCCGGCCAGGATGCCCGCCACGTGCGTTCCGTGCCCGTACTGATCTGTCGGGCTGCCTCCGACAAATGACTGTTGATAAACAATCCGGCTGGTTGAACCGGTATGGAAGTCCGGGAGATCCACAATACCGCTGTCGATGATTGCGACGCCGACGCCGGTGCCGATCCACCCCTTGCTCGTCTCGTAACTCGCAGAGATCGTCCCGTTGGTGATGTTGTCGGGCGCGGGATCGAAAGTCGGGCTAATCGCGCGATCGGGAGTCACATAGGCCACCTCCGGATCGTCAGCCAATGCCGCCAGAGCCGACGCGGGCACCGAATAGTGAGCGCCCCGGATAAAATCCATTTTCGCGTTCAAGCGTCCGCCCAGCCCCGCCACGCGCCGGTGATGGGCTTCGGTAGGGGCAGTCCGATACTGGACGATCACGTCCACTGTGCCGGAACGCCGATGCAGTTCCGCCGCCAGCTTCTCATCGCCACCCCATACCGCCGTGGCCAGAAACGTCATGGCCAGCCACAACCAGATCAATCTGCAGAGTCTCATGAACCCACTATGCGGCGCGCAGGAGATATCATCAACGTTATCGCCGGATAGACAGGTACCCGGATACTATGGGTGGTACCTGTAGGACTAACTAAAAATGCACAGCCACAAGGTCAGCCTCAAAGGAAGTGAACGGAAGCCGCTCGGCACACGCGTCGGCGCCCAGTCCGATGACGAAGTCATCGAAATCTCCATCATTCTTAAACCCAAAAGCCGCGCTCCCATCTCTCGCAGTGGCGGCGCCGCCGTGTCGCGGGAAGAGTTCGCCGCCCACCACGGGGCCGACAATGCCGCCGTGGAACTCGTAAGACAACTCGCAGCCGAATACCATCTTAGTGTCAGCGAGATCTCGTACCGCCGCAGAACGGTGAAGGTCAAAGGCACCGCCGGGAACATGAGCAAGGCCTTTGAAGTGGTGCTGGCGGAGTACGTTCATGAAGGCCGTCACTACCGTGGTCGGACGGGCGCGATCCAGATCCCGGCGGAGCTGGCGGAACAAGTCGAGGCGGTTCTCGGTCTCGACAATCGCCCTCAGGCCAAACCGCACTTCCGCCGGCACAGCGGCGAGACGGCCGGGGCGGTTAAACCGATTTCCTATTCTCCTCGCCAGGTGGCTCAGCTTTACGACTTCCCCCTCGATGTCGACGGAACCGGGCAGACCATCGGTATCGTCGAACTCGGCGGCGGCTACCAGCCCGCCGATCTCGCGAACTATTTCCAGTCGCTCGGCATCGCCCAGCCAAAGGTGATTTCGGTCTCAGTCGATGGCGGCCAGAATGCGCCCACCACTCCCGACAGCGCCGATGGCGAAGTGCTGCTCGACATCGAGGTCGCCGGCGCCGTCGCCCCTGGGGCGAAAATCGTGGTCTACTTCTGCCCGAATACTACCGCCGGGTTTCAGGACGCCCTCACCACCGCGGTCCACGATCTCGACAACAAGCCTTCGGTGATCTCCATCAGCTGGGGCGGTCCCGAAGACACGTGGACCGCGCAATCCATGCAGGCGTTTGAATCCGCCGCCCAGGATGCCGCGGCTCTGGGTGTCACCATCTGCGCCGCGTCGGGCGACAACGGTTCGAGCGACGGCGAGACTGACGGCGCCGACCACGTCGACTTCCCCGCCTCCAGCCCGCACATCCTTGGCTGCGGCGGCACCAACCTGCAAAGCGCTGATGGCAAGATCACCGGCGAAACCGTCTGGAATGAAGGCAGCGCCAGTGCCGGAGCCGGCGGGGGCGGCTACAGCACGCAGTTCATCCCTGTTCCCGCCTATCAGACCGGTGTGGTCAAGCCCCCCGCAGGCCTCGGCCGCGGTGTTCCGGACGTCTGCGGCGACGCCGACCCCCAGACCGGCTACAACGTCCTGGTCGACGGCGAGGCCTCCGTGATCGGAGGGACCAGTGCCGTGGCGCCTCTTTGGAGCGGACTGATTGCGCTGCTGAATCAGAAGCTGGGAAGACCGGTCGGATTCCTGCAGCCGATTCTCTATGCGCTTCCCGCAGCTTCGGGGGCCTTCCACGACATTATGGAAGGCAATAACGGGACTTACTCCGCAGGCCCGGGCTGGGATGCAGCTTCGGGTTTGGGTTCGCCTTCGGGCAATAACCTGCTGAAAGCCCTGGCAGCCCCACCTGCGGGCATTAGCTGAAGAGGGGAAAATCCCTGTCTCACTGATCCTGAGAATTTCCCCCCGCCCCGCCACTATCCCTATGCGGGAATGGTAATTGATCACTGGGTGGCGACTCTGCTCGTCCCCCTCGCTCTTTGGGTGCTGATTAACGGTCTCGATGATTTCTTCATCGATGTCGCCGCCCTCGCTGGTCATGTCCGCCATCGCGTACCCTCCGAAGCTGACCTCGACACCGTACCCCAGCGCCGGATGGCAATCTTCGTCGCCTGCTGGCGCGAACACAAAGTCATCCGCAAAATGATTGAAAACAATGTGGAAAAGCTCCACTACGGCCCGGTGGATTTCTTTATCGGAGTCTATCCGAACGACGCCCCCACTCTCGCCGCCGCCCGCGAAGCCCTCAGAGACCGCCCCAACGTTCACCTTTCCATCTGTCCCCACGACGGACCCACCTCTAAAGCCGATTGCCTGAACTGGATCTACCAGCGTATGCTGCTCCGCGAAGACGAGACCGGCGACCGGTTCGAAATGGTCCTGACTCACGATTCCGAGGACATTATCGACCCCGACGCGCTCCGCTGGATCAACTACTACGCCGAGCGGAACGACATGGTGCAAATCCCGGTTCTCGCCCTGCCGCGCAAGCTGCACTACTTAACCTACGGCGTCTATTGCGACGAATTCACCGAATATCAATATAAGGACATGATGGCCCGGCAAACCCTCGGGGGGTTCATCCCGTCGAACGGCGTCGGTACCGGGTTTTCCCGCCGCGCGCTCGAAATGCTGGCTCAGCAGCACTCGAACCGCATCTTTGAACCCGGCTGCCTGACAGAGGATTACGAAAACGGCTTCCGCGTCCGCAAACTCGGCCTTCCCCAGCAATTCATCCCCATCCACATCCGCCACGGCCGCCCCATCGCCACCCGCGAATATTTCCCGCACGAATTCGGCCTCGCGGTGCGCCAGCGCTCCCGCTGGGTGACCGGAATCAATCTCCAGTCCTGGGAATTCCACTCCCCCCGTGAAACCCTCGACCACCTTTACTGGTTCTGGCGCGACCGCAAAGGGCTTGTCGGCAACATGGTCACTCCGCTCACCAACATCGTCTTCGTATACGGCGCCGCGACCTGGTCATGGGCCATAGCCCACCACTCCGTCTGGGGTCTTGCCCGCGAAGCCTCTTCGATCGAGCGCGCCGGAATCGCCGGGCTTACCCTTCAGGCGCTGCACACCCTGCTGCGGATTGGCCTTACCTGCCGTATCTACGGCTGGGCGTTCGCATCGCTGGTCCCACTCCGCGTCCTGGTCGCTAACTGGATCAACTGCTTCGCCACCTGCCGCGCCGTCTGGAGCTACACAAAGTGCAGGCTCACCGGCAAACCGCTCCGCTGGGTTAAAACCGAGCACGCCTACCCCAACCGCGCCGCGCTCATGACTAACCGCAAAAGCCTTCGCGAAACTCTGGTCGGCTCGCAGTGGATCACCAGGGAGAAACTCGACGAAGCGCTGGCGAGCAAGCCCGCGGGTCGCCGCCTCGGCGAGCATTTGATGAAGATCGGGCTTCTCTCCGAGGAGGATCTCTATTCCGCGCTGAGTCTCCAGCACAATGTACCCCTGGGCAAGCCCGATCCGGATCTGGTTTCACGCCCGGTGACGCGTTCCCTGCCCGCGGCCGTGGCGCGCAAATGGCGAGTGCTTCCTTTTCGGATCGCCGCGGGAGAGCTTCACGTGGCGGGAAGCGAATTGCCGGATGATGCGATGCACGCCGAAATCAAACAATTCAGCTCGCTCGAAATCCGCTTCCACCTCGTCACCCCGACGGACTACGAAGAACTCGCCGGCCAATACTTGTGAGGCAGGCCAATGGTGGCTCAAGGAGGTTTTCGAAGCCGCTGAGCAACCGCCTCTCACGAACGCTGAAAAACCGTATATAATCGCGCAATGGAATCTCCCGGCTCAGACAAACTCCGTGCGTTCGCACTGTGCCTTTCCGTCAGCGGTCTTATCGCATTCACCCTGACGGCTCAAAACACCCAGCCGAGTTTTGAGAACGATCAGGTGGTCGTCAACGAACCTCATCCGAACACCATCGATGTCCCCGGCGCGCCCAAAAAAGCCCACGAACATAAGCACAATCGCGTGATGGTCTACATGCACCTGGGCGGCGAGTATCTTCATTACCTCGACGGCAGGACCGAGGATTTGAAATGGCATCCGGGCGAAGTGGTATGGAGCCCAGCCAATGGTCCGCACTATTCGGAGATGAAGCCCGATACGCCCCCGTTCACCGGGCCCATGATTGTCGATATCGGGATCAAAAAGCCTGGAGATCCCGCAAAGGCGGCGACCGCCATGCTCGATCCGCTGAAGGTCGATCCCGCGCACTTTACGCTCGAACTGGCCAACCCTCAGGTGCGTGTTCTGCGTGTCAAACTCGGGCCCGGAGAGAGTTCGGCGCTGTGCGAGAGCTCGCTCAACCGTCTGATCGTTTTCATAACGGATGCCAATGTAGCATGGACGACGGCCGACGGTAAGGCGCGGATCGCGCAGCACAAGGCCGCCGAGTTCGCATGGTCCGGACCCTCGAAGGATAAGCTCAAAAATCTGAGCGATAAGCCCTTCGAAGCGGTCATCGTGGAATTCAGAAGCTGACCCGCGCCCTTCTGCCTAAGGCCGCGTCAAAACCGCCAGAATCGACTGCCCAAACGGAGGCGGAATCGATGCCTCCACCCGCGAAATCACCGGTACCATCCAGCGATCGAAAAAATCGATCTGCCCCGCCGATTGCTTTTCCCTTCGCAAAACCCGCGCATTCAGCCACCACCCGAACATCCCCACCGAGTTCATGAACCGGATGTTCCGCACCTTGAGCCCTGCTTTCCCCGCCAGACTTACCAGCGACCGCCGGGTGTAGCGCCGGAAGTGCCCCGAATTGCGGTCGATAGGCCCATACAGCGACGGAAACGCCGGAACCATCAGCACCACCGAACCGCCCTGCCGCAAAATCGCAGCCATGCTCGCCAGCGCCCCCGCATCGTCTTCAATATGCTCCAGCACGTTCAAACACACACACGAATCCGCCATGAACCGCCCCAGCGCCCGGAACTCCTCGCAACCCGGCGATGTCGTAAGCGTATGCAGGTTCCTCCGGTCCGGATAGCGCTCGCGCACCCGCTCCACGCAGGCCGCTTCAATATCGAGTGCCACCACGAACTCGCTGTCCAGCAGATGCCCTGTGAAATTTCCCGACCCGCACCCCACCTCCACCACGCGACGCCCCAACTCCGGCTTTACCAGCCGCGCCTGCCAGTCGAAATACCGTTTCGCCCGAGCCATCAGCGCCTGATCTTCCAGCGCCCAGGCTAACCTATCCACTGGTTGCCCTTCTTTTTCCCAGCTGCCGCAACTGCGGAGGATTTCTCGTTTGTGCCTCTGCACAATCCCATCGGCTTCGGATCGGTCGATTTCATCGATCTCTTCCTCGCGGTGCTGCTCACCGCACTGGCGCTCTGCTGGAGTCCGTTTATTGCGCCCGCCTGCGCCCGCCTCGCCCGGCGTCCCGCCTGGTGCATGATCCTGCTTGCCGTTCTTCCCATTGCGCTTCGCCTGGCCCTGCTGGCTCACCATCCCGTGCCCAGGCCGGATATTTACGACGAATTCGGGCACCTGCTGGTTGCCGATACTTTGCGCCACTTCAGGCTCGCCAATCCGCCCCATCGATCGCATGAATTCTTCGAAACATTCTTCGTTCTGCAGCAGCCGAGTTACAGTTCAATCTATCCCATCGGCAGCGGTCTTATCCTCGCCATCGGGTGGACCCTCCTCGGAAGTCCATGGGCCGGCGTGCTGCTCGCTATCGGCGCCTTCTGCGCCCTCTGTTACTGGATGCTTCGCGGCTGGACTGCGCCCGGCTGGGCGCTGCTCGGAGGCCTGATCGCCGTCCTCCAGTTCGGCCCCCTCAACCAGTGGACCAACAGCTACTGGGGCGGCGCTGTCCCGGCCGCCGCCGGATGCCTCGTATTCGGGGCCTTACCGCGACTGCGAAATACCGCGCGCCTTCGCGACGGCCTTCTCCTCGGACTCGGCGCCTCCCTGCATCTGCTCACCCGGCCCTACGAATCGGTCTACCTGCTCGCCTGCGTTCCTCTGTTCCTCGGCCGGCGTTTCCCCCGCAAAGCCTTGCTGGCCGCCGCGCTCGTCTGCATGCCCGCCATCGGCATCACGCTGCTGCAGAACAAACGCGTCACCGGGAACTGGTTCCAGCTGCCCTATTCGCTCAGCCAGTATCAGTACGGCGTGCCCGCGGCTCTGACGTTTCAGCAGACCCCCATCCCGCATGTGCCGCTCACCCCGCAGCAGGCGCTCGATTACCGGATGCAAAGCAACTTCCATCCCGGTCACGATACCCTCGCGAGCTATCTTGCCCGACTCTTCTATCGCGTCCGCTATTACCGTTTCTATTTCTACCCGCCGCTCTATCTCGCGCTCATCGCCTTCCTGGCCGGGATTCGCACTTACCGATGGCTCTGCGTGCCCGCCGCCTGCCTGCTGTTCGCGCTCGGGACCAACTTCTTCCCCGCCTTCCAGTTCCACTATCTTGCGGCCGTCGTATGCCTTTTCGTGCTGATGAGTGTACGCGGTCTGCAGACTTTAACGCGCCTTCGTCGGGGCAGGGAAGCCGCACGAGTCCTGATCTTCTTCTGCATCGCGCAGTTCGTCTTTTGGTACGCGCCGCACCTGCTCGAAGGAACGGGCTTCCCGATTGAAATCGTCCGCTTCGATATGTGGAACTCGATCAACCACCGCAATCCCGAGCGCCGCATCGAGGTCGACCGGCAGCTCGCCGCCATCCCCGGCAAGCTCCTGATCTTCGTCCGCTACTGGCCGCGCCATCCCTTCCAGGAAGAGTGGGTCTATAACGGAGCCGATATCGACACGCAAAGAATCGTCTGGGCGCACGATCTGGGCGACGAAGAAAACCAAAAGCTCCGCGCTTACTACCCGGACCGCAAAGCGATCCTCCTCGAACCCGACGCAACCCCCCCGCGCCTCACCTGGTAAAATGTCCCCCGCGGGCCCCTTTAAGAAGCCTCAGTGGAGCGGGAGCACAGCTACTCCGCGCCCTCCGGCCGCAGCTGGGGCGGCCGGCAAGAACTTCGGATCGAGGATCTTTGCAATCTGATCTCGCGCGCCTTCCAGATGCGCCTTCGTGTCGTGGTCCGAGGCCCTGGCCAGTGCCGCGCCAAGCGAAGCATTGAGCGTGCGCAGCTCCGCTCGATAAAACGGCTTCTCGTCGTCGCTCTTCGCCGCCGCCGCGCCGCCGCGTCCTCCGCCGCCTGCCGCAGCAGCGGGTGCGGCCGCGCCTCCGTTAAGCTTCGTATCCACCAGCTCCAGATACGCGTTCTGCAGGTTCCGCCGATACGCGTCGATCTTCACCGTCGAACCATCCAGCTCTTTCCAAACACCCTTGCGCACCGTAGACAGCAATTCAGCCGCCGTATATGCCGCCGTGCCATCCAGCGCCTGCTGCTCGATAAGGCGTGCGAAGCGCTGATCGTTCAAGAGCTGATTCAATACGCTGAACTGCGAATTGCGAATGCGCATGAGCGCTCCGTTGGCTTCGATACGGCGGAGAATTTCGGGATCGATCAGCCAGACGGGCGTGGCGAACGCGTTTTCCACCAGGAACTTCGCGGCTTCTTCCTGACGCGCCTTCGGAACCAAAGTAAAGACGCGGCCTTCCTGGCCCACCACCTTCTCCTGGCTGTTCAGCCCTCCCACAACCTGCGCCACGTGGTTCATTTCAAGCTGCCACTGGCTGACGAGGCGCCCATAGAGTTCCGAAAGATCCTCATAGGTCTCGCCTTCCTTCCACGCGGTTGCGGACATCAGCATCTTCATCACGCGCTGCAGATTCTTCATCCCCATAGCCGTCGATTTGACGGAGTCGGCATCGCCTACCGCTTCGGTTTCCTCGCCCGGATCGGAACCGGCGGAGTTGGCCGTCGAGAAGCGATACCAGGGCGTATTGTCCTGCTCGCGGGCCCACTTATCGAGCGTCGCTTTTTCCTCCTTAGGCGTCTTGGCGTTCTCGATCGGCTTATAGCCCCACTGAGTGGCCCAAATGTCGTAAGGACCGATGCGCGGCACCAGATCTTCCACGGCTATTCCATCCTCGGGCTGCGCCACGTAATTGAACCGCGAGTAATCCATGATAGACGGCGTGTGGCCCATCTTATGGACCCAGTCTTTGTCGCGGATCTTATCGGCGGGGTACATAGAACTGGCTTTCATGTTGTGCTGGAAGCCCAGGGTATGGCCCACTTCATGGCAGACCACGTATTCAAGCAGTCGGCCCATCAGGTCGTCGGGAAGAGGCAGCTTCTGAGCGCGCGGATCGAGCGGGCCCACTTGTACGAAATACCAGTCGCGGGCCAGCACCATCACGTCGTTATAGAACTGGATGTCGGCGTTGAGGATCTCACCGGTGCGCGGATCGGAAATGTGAGGACCGCTGGCGTTCTCCACCGTAGAAGGCAGCCAGCGGATCACCGAATAGCGGACGTCCTCAGGCGCGAAATCCGGATCCTGTTCACGAGTGGGCGCGGCTTTGCCGATGATGGCGTGGCTGAAGCCGGCCGCGAGGAACGCCTCGTTCCAGTCTTCAATTCCCTTGATGAGATACGGCACCCATTTCTTTGGCGTCGCGGCGTCGAGATAGTAGACGATAGGCTTGACAGGGTCTGAAACGGCCGCCGCGGGGTTCTTCTTTTCAAGCCGCCAGCGAGCGATGTACTGAACGTTGCGTGACCGGTATTCGTCGTCGGAAAAGTCCTGATGGCGGGTGGTGAAGTACCCGACGCGCTCGTCGAAGAGGCGGGGCGCCATGGGCTTTTCGGGTAGCCTTACCATGCTGTGATGGAGCACGAGGGTGGCGCTGTTGCCACGCATGGCGCCGCCACCGAGACCTCCGCCGCCGCGCCCCGCGGTTACCGCGCCGCGCCCTGCCCCGGCGCCTGTGTAAGTCATGGTGGATTCGACCTCGACGTTATCGGGATAAGGGGTGACGTGGTCGATGAAGGAACGGGTGGCGTCGAAGGCGGTGGCGCCGATGCGCTGGCGCGGGCTGAATTCGGGCACGTCGGTGTTGTAGAGGCGGCTCACGTCGATGACGGGGTCTCCGTCGTGATAAGCGGCGACGTTGAAGGCCATTACGATGGTGTCGTTATTGGCACTCTTGACGGCGAGCGCGATGGGCGAATCGGGATCGGCCGCGATGCTGAAATCGATATCGGTGAGATAGACGCGGTTGTTGCGCAGTTCCCAGTCGACGACTTTTTCAGACAGCTGGCCGCCGCCATAACCGGTGCCGACAGCGGTTTTGGCGATCTGCGTATTCCAGAGGTATTGTTTGCCGAGTTCTTTCTTCGGGATTTCGTAAAAGAAACGGTCGCCTACCTGGTAGACGGTGAAGAGGCCCTTCTTCGATTTGGCTTCCTTTGTGATAACGCGGTCGAAGGGCTGGGGATTGGGCGGCGGCAGCGCCGCTCCGCCGACACCGCCTCTGCCGCCAACGGCTCCGGCGGCAGGGATCGCCGGGTCGTCCTGCGCAAGCAGCGCGGATGCCGCTAAAAGAGTGAGGAAAAGAGCCGGTAAACTTCGCTTCATGAAAGACACGTCCTTTCGGGAATGTTGATCATGGTAGCAGGCGAGATTGACCGGCCTGTTACGAAGCTGCCTGGCAACGCGGAGAAGACTAAATCTTAACCTTGCCCGCCTTAGCCTGAGGCGCAATCGCCGTATTCAGCAAAGCCTCGATCTCGCTCTCCGGCACCGAGGCCGACAGATTCACCGTCGCCCCCGTCGTCGTCACCTGCAGGCTCTGCAGCAACTGAGCGATCGCCGCCCCGTCCTTGTTCCCCGCCGCGCCCATTGCCGCCAGGCTGGTCACCATCTTAATTACGTCCCCCAGCGCCGCCGCGTCCTGAGGCGTATCCGCCACCGCCTGAGCCGTGAACTGCACATTAGCCCCGAACTTCAACCCCGCGCTGCACGACTGGATATTCTTCACCAGCTGCAGCGCCTGGCCCGCCATGCCCTCCACACCCGTGCCGCCCGGCGCCGTCTTCGCCGCACCCGGCATCAAAGCGCTCAGAGAAGCCAGACTGATCGACCACGCATCCTCCGTAGTGCTCAGCGTCTGAACCTGCGCCGCCAGAGCCGGATCGATCGAATTCACCAGCCCACTCCGATCCACCGCCGCCTTCACCGAAGCCAGGTTGCCCGCTATCGCGATCGTCCCGCCCAGAAACGCGATCGCGCTGCTGCCGTCGGTTCCCGCCGTGATCAGCGTGGCCCCGTTATATGTCGACACCGTCTGCGCCTTGCCCGATCCGATCGCCGCCACAATCTTCGCGACATCGAAGGTGCCTTTCGACAACGCCACCGCGCTCGGAGCGGCGGCATTGCCGTTCGAAGCCGCCAGCACTTCTGTCACGTCCTTGCGCGGATCGAAGCCCGTCTTCGCAATCAGTTGCTGCAGCCCCTGATCGCTGCCCGAGTTAGCCGAAATCTGCGCGAGCAAAAACGTGCCCAGCGGTGTGATCTCGGAGTTCGTAACATTCACCCCGGCCATCACCTGAGCATCCGGCATGACCAGGTTCAAAAGCTGCGAATCGACCGCGTATGAATTGCCGGCGATTGCGAAAAGGGTAAAAACTGCGATAAAGGCGGGTAGTTTCCGCATATGGTTTCTCCTTCTATCCTAACTGTAAACAGAGACCGCCGCCGTAGGCGTTTATTAACAGCGCCGCTCAGCTTTTCTTGTCCACCCGAAAATCGTCGAACGACGCCGCCGTTCGCCCGCGAGTCCAAAGCCCTGTCCGCCCCGCTATATCGAGTTGATGATCCTCAGCCTCGAACAGCCGCCGGTTGCCGAACAAAACGCGAATCGACGAGCCCCGGAACATCACCTTCACCACATACCACTGGCCCACCCGAATATCGTGCGGCAGCGTGTAGGCGCCCGGCCGCGCTCCCGTAATCGCAACCGGCTGATACCGGCCGTCCCGCACGCTGAACAGTGCGATGTTCTTCTGGTCCGCGCTGAAGTGCAGCAGGTAGTAGTTATTGGGGTCCTGATACCGCCAGACGATGCCCATCGTACGTGTGCGCGCCCCGCCATCGATGCGAAACTTGACGCTCAGGTCCCCATCTACGCACACGTCTTTATCGAAGACGGCGACCGGGTTATCGTTGTCCATCGTTCCCGGCGTCACCTTTTCGAGCACATTGCCCCGGCTCGGAGCGCCCGGATCGTGCCGGACCTCCCATCGCACCGGATTCGAGGGCCGCGAAATGAAACTCCAGTTGGGCGGCGGCGTTCCCGGCTTCACGGCATCGAAATTGACATTGTCCGCCCCGAACCCCAAAAAACCCAGTACGGTCGCGGCTGCCCAGGCCCTCATCTGCTAACAGTTTAGCGCCACCAGCGGTGCGATGACTGAAATCTAAGCCTCAGGGTACTCCGCATGCTACATGCAAGCGTCTACAAAAATCGGGTACTGCATCCTGGGTAACAGTCGATGAAAATTCTTTTTGTTCGACTGTTGACAACACCGAAACTCAGGCGTAGCTTGAAGGTATCACTGAAGAAGGAGGTGGTCCAGAAAGAATGATTCCTTGTAGTAGACCGCGCGAGGTGGCCGACTTCTGAGTCGACCGTTCTAAAGCTGACGATCTCCGCTATCAGTGGCGAGATCTAGTTCCTGTGGACCGGTCGCTTCGTCGCGTGCGTAGTAACTGTCTGTAGGTAATTGAGAAATACCTGAACCCCCGGGTTGCCACGCTACGGCAGCTCCGGGGGTTTATGCGTTTTCGGGCACCTGTGTTACCATGAAAATTCCCGAGGAAATGAAATGAAAGCTGGAATTCACCCTGCATACAACGAGGTGAACGTGATCTGCGCGTGCGGACACACGTTCAAAACTCGCTCCACCCACAAAGGCGACATCCGCGTCGAAATCTGCTCGAGCTGCCACCCCTTCTTCACAGGCAAACAAAAGCTCGTCGATACCGCCGGACGCGTCGACCGTTTCGAGAAGAAGTACGCCCGTCAGCGCGCCGAGAAGGCCGACCGGCTCGCTACACCGAAGTAAAGTTCCTTTTGCTCTCTCGCCGATTTCCGCAAAAAGGAAATCGGCGAGAGTTTTTCCCGCGCTACTTAATATCTTCGACGATCCATTGCGAGTTGGTTTTTGCCGGGCTCCGGAACTATCGAGATAGGGCGATTCCTTGTTCAGCCAAACGTATTCTTTATAGTGGAAGTTCCTGATGGCGACCGCATTGTTTTTACTGCCCGTCACCTTCTCAAACGCGAAGTTCGGCGGGTCGGTGAACGGGACGGACGATGAATTGTACAAAATCAAGGCGCCCGAGATCGTCGTGTAATCCAGGAAAAGCAGCGGTTCGCTGGTCACGCGCAATTCAAAATCGGTGTCCGGGCCCACCTGGGTGAATTCGAGAGCCTCCTCGGGCTTTGTGGTTCGGGCATACACGTCGGCTCTGTCCTTAAGGCCCCCGGAGCGCTGATGTACTTGCCTGTCGCCGCGTCCCTGATTCGAATGCGCCGGGTTGGGTCGGCTTTATTGTCGGTGATTTTCCAGGTCGGCAGGGGAGTTTCGAACGCCAGCTTGTTCCGCCACTTCCAGGCAAACCACGTGTGCTGTGAAGTGTCGAGTTCATCCGAGTAACCGGGCCACGGCAGGGTGTTGTAAAGGCACATCGCCTGCTCGTGATCCGTCTTTGTGACGATTGCGTCGTGGTTAAGGTTTTTGCCCTTGCCCAGCCCGTCGAGACACGCCTGCTGAGTCACTCCCTTGACGCCGGGTCCCCCTTTTTCGGTGCTCGCCAGAACGTACGTGGCGTCCTTGTGCGATTCGTCCTTATACCAGTTCAGCACTTCGGTTTCGTTGAAGCTGAGCCAGTTTTTGATTAGCGTATCCGCCTCTTTTTCCGCCGCGGCCTTGCGCTCACTCATAGGCAGCATCAGGTAATCCGAAGCGCCAGTGTCCACCGCTTGCCGGAGGTCCGGCATCCCCCACCAGTTCTCACCGCACTGGACCGGTGTTCCGGACTCGCGCGCAATCAGAGCATGCCCCGCATAATCGTGCGCCAGCGTCGGTTCCTCAACCCACGTGAGTCCTGCTTCGTCAAGCACGCGCAGTCGCTGCACGGCCTCGACCGCCGTCAGGCACTGGTTGTAATCGACCATGATCGCCACTCCCTCGCCCACTGCCGCCCGGATAGCGCGGATCACTTCGAGATCCTCCCTAACATCCGCATATCCGATCTTGGCCTTGACCCCTTTGAAGCCGCGGCCCGCCCACTCTTCCGCGACTCGAGCGGAACCCGCCACGCCATCGTAGCCCACCGCACCATAGGTCCTGATGGGCTTCTCCGCGCCTCCGAGCAGCCGCACCAGGGAAGTCTCATGGCTGCGAGCCAGAGCGTCCCACACCGCCATGTCGAGTCCGGCCAGCGCCAGCCGACCAGACCCTGACTTCCTAACAGCCGGAACCGGCGAGCGAGCCTACGTTCCAGTTCAAGCGGGGCTAGCAGGCTGCGGAAAAAGTAGGTCTCGGGGGATCAGTAGGCTTTCCGGAAATTGTGTTTTTAGAGTCTTGTAGAGGGCGAAACAAGCCCCACGTATTGGTGGGTGTATGCCTGAGGGGCTTTTTTGAGGCCTATAGTGGAGT
>Ga0302319_10015413_pt1 | contig 14165 bp, 12 predicted proteins | sample Bog_T0_2_FD_203319 | JGI IMG/M metagenome (GOLD analysis project Ga0302319, IMG submission 203319) | Peat permafrost microbial communities from Stordalen Mire near Abisko, Sweden - Bog_T0_2 | ecosystem: Environmental > Terrestrial > Soil > Wetlands > Peat | place: Sweden: Abisko, Stordalen Mire... | reverse complement strand
GGACGCCGGCACGTATTCGACGACCGCGTTGGCAGGCAGGCTCTTGATGAGCTTGTGCATGGTCGGCTGGAACAGGTTGCAGGCCGGGCACGCGTAGGAGAACACCTCGGTCACGGCGACTTTGCCGCGCGGCAGGTTCGCAGTCTGCGGCGAACGCATCAAGAAGTAGTTGACGCCCTCGACCCAGGGTGGGGACGGTTCGGCTGCGGCCGCCGCACGCGCCGCCGCAGGGATGAGCATGGCCGACATCAGGGTCGCCCAGATCAGCGGCAGCGAAAAAAATGCCCGGGCGAACAAGGGTGCCGCGGCAGGACCGGACGATGCACCACGATGGAAGGTCTTCACGGCATGCGGGCCTCGGATGGAGAATGGAGGCGAAGTATCCTACGTTCGTTGCGCGGCCGTCCACGGCATCCGTGCATCGGCCGTACGGATCGCCGGATCGGCGGTCCGGCGTCGCTCCGGCTACACTCCGGAACGTGTTTCGAGACGGAGAACCGCCGATGCAAGCGACCGCGAAGCTTTTCTTGGCCGCGACCCTCTGGTCGGCTCTCGCCGCTGCCGCTGGCGCGCGCGATTGTCCGGCCTACCTCGATCATTCGTTCAAGAAACTGCACTCCGAGGAGACCATCAACCTTTGCAAGGCCTTCGCCGGCAAGCCGCTGCTGATCATCAACACGGCGAGTCATTGCGGCTACACGCCGCAGTTCAAGGGTCTCGAATCCTTGTACGAACGCTATATGGACCGCGGTCTCGTCGTCGTCGGCTTTCCGTCCGACGATTTCAATCAAGAGGCGCGTGATGAGTCCGAAACGGCCCAGGTCTGTTATATCAATTATGGTGTGAAATTCACGATGCTTGCGCCGCTTGCCGTCAAAGGGCCCGCAGCCAATCCGGTCTTCAGGGAACTAGCCCGCCAGTCGCACGAACCGACCTGGAATTTCAATAAGTATCTCGTGAAGCCCGACGGCAAGGTGACGCAATATTTCGACGGTGAGATCACGCCGGACGCGGCGGAACTCGAGCACGGTATCGAGGTTTTGCTCGCCACGCAGCCGGGAAACTGAAGCCGGCTCGAAGCGGAAGGCATTCCGAAGCCGTGCCGCAGACAGCCGAGCGTCAGTGCCGCGGTTTGCGGAACTTCAGCACGAAATTATCGGCTTCTCCGACAGCCAAATAGCGGTCCTTGTCCTTGTCGCCTTGAGACAAGGTCGGCGGCAGCGTCCAAACGCCGTCGACCCAATCCTTGGTGTCGCGCGGGTTCGCATCGATCTCGCTCGCTCCTTCAAACTTGAAGCCGGCCTTCTTCGCCAGCGCGATCGTGTAATCCTGACGGACGTAGCCGTCCTTGGCTTTGGGATCCTGCGGCCGGTCGTTGCGACCGCGGTGCTCCTCGATGCCGAGGATGCCGCCGGGCTTCAGTGCCTTGAAGCAGCCCGCAAGCGCGGCCTCGGCATACCCATCTTCCATCCAATTATGCAGATTCCGGAACGTGAGGACGAGATCGGCGCTGCCTGGGGGCGCAATCGCGTAGGAGCCCTTGCCGAGCGTCGTTTCCTGCACGGCGCCGAGGCGTTTGGATTGGGCCGCGATGCGCGCGCGCCAGCGCGTGACACTCGCATCGTCCTCTTCATTGCCCGGAGCCGGCAACGCCGCAAAAAAGTGGCCGGCCGGCGCCAGATAGGGGCCGAGAATCTCCGTCCAGTAACCGCCGCCAGGCCACAGTTCGACGACGGTCATCGTCGGGGCGAGACCGAAGAAGCTGAGTTCCTCGGCGGGATGCCGCGCGGCATCGCGGGCCACGAAAGCGGGCGTCCGCTCGGGACTCGCGACGGCGGCTGCGAGCGCGGGATCAGCGGCGGCAGGGGCGGCGGCAATGCCGCTCATCGAGACGCCCAAGCTCGCCGATAGGATCCACAACGAAGTCAGAATGAGTGTGCGCATGCCTCCTATGTATCATAATCGCGCACCGCCCGTCATGCCGAGCACGGGCTGCGAATACACTACGAGGTCAACGATGAACAGGTTTTGGCGGGCGGCGCCGATCGGCGCCGCCGCATTGATGTGCGCCGGCGCCGCATTGGGCCAGGCTTCCGCGCCGACGTCGGTTTTGGCCGAGCATGCCGCAAGTGCGGCGGCCGGTCTCGGGCTGCCGCCGGAAGTGCGGGCGGCCATCGTCGGCATCGATGCCGAACGCATACGCGCCCACGTGCGCTTTCTTGCCGACGATCTGCTCGAAGGCCGCGGCACGGGCGCGCGCGGCGGCGACATCGCTGCCGCGTACATCGCCGCGCAATTCGCGCTCGATGGTCTCGAGCCCGCGGGCGATGCGGGCACCTATCTGCAAAAGGTGCGTTTCACCGGTGTGCACACGCTGCCCGCGACCACGGCCGCGCTGCAGCCGGCCAAGGGCGGTCCGATCGATCTGAAGCTCGGCGAGGATTTCGTGACCAGCAATCAGACTCAGACCGCGAGCGTCGAGGTGGACGCGCCCATCGTGTTCGTGGGCTATGGCATCGACGCGCCGGAATATCATTGGAACGACTTCAAGGGAGTCGACGTCAAGGGCAAGGTCGTGCTGCTGATCGTCAACGAGCCCCCGTCGAAGGACCCGAAGTTCTTCAATGGCGACGCGATGACCTACTACGGACGTTGGACCTACAAGTTCGAACAGGCGGCGCGCCTCGGTGCCGCGGGCGTACTGATCATTCATCGAACCGATCTTGCGAGCTACGGCTGGGACGTCGTGCGCAACTCCTGGAGCGGCGAGGAAGTCTACCTGCGCGATGACCGCGACCCGAAGCTCGAGGCGGCGTCCTGGCTCCATCTGGAGGCCGCGCGCAAGCTGTTCGGCGCGGCCGGACTCGATCTCGACAAGATGGTCGCGCTCGCGGGCACGCGGCAATTCAAGGCGCGCGAGCTGCCGGTGCGCTTCAAGGCGCACATCGTGAGCAGCGTGCGTGATTTCGAATCGGCAAATGTGGTCGGGATGCTGCCGGGTGCCGCTCTGGGGGCGCCCACCCGGGCGATCGCCTATACGGCGCACTACGATCATCTCGGCGTCGACCCGAACCGCGCCGGCGACAACATCTACAACGGCGCGGTGGACAACGGCACGGGGTGCGGCATCTTGCTGGAACTCGCGCGGGCATTCGCCGCTTCCGCCGTAAGACCCCCCCACCCCGTGTTGTTCGTCTCCGTGACTGCCGAGGAGAAGGGGCTGCTCGGTTCGAATTATTGGGGCAAGCATTTGCCCATCCCGGCGCGCGACATCGGCTTGGATTTGAACTTCGACGCCGTGCCCCCGATCGGCATCCCTCTGTCAGTGAACGTCACGGGGGCGGAGCGCACGACGTTCTATCCCACCGTAGAAAAGACCGCGGCGGCGTTCGGCTTCGTCATCGAGGCGGATGCCGAACCGGGCGCCGGCCACTATTACCGATCGGACCATTTCAGCCTGGCACGCGTAGGCGTACCCGCGTTCTCGATCAATACGGCGCTCAAATTCGCGGGGCATCCGCCCGAGTGGGGCAAGGCGCAGCGCGACGAATATACGGCCAAGCATTATCACGATCCGAGCGACGAATATTTGCCGTCGATGGATTTCTCGAGCAATGCTGCGCTCGCCCAGTTCGGCTTCGCGCTCGGATGGGAGGCGCTGACCGCCCCGGCGGACGTCGCATGGCTGCCGGGCGATGAGTTCGAAGCGGTGCGAAAAGCCGGCGCAAGTCACTAGATCGCAAGTCACTAGATCGCAAGTCACCGGAGGGCGAGTCCCCGGAACGCGTGTCCCTAGAGTGCCAGCTCGTGGACCGTTAGGTCTCCAAACGCGCGGATGAACCCAAGTCCGCACCCGCCGCGTCCGTCGCGCGCCAGACGTAAAGAGCGAGCAGTGGCTCGGCCGCCGTGCGCATCGCGTGCATCTCCTCGCTGCGATGGTAGATGAGCGTGGCCGGGCGTCGCGCTCGCCAAGTATGGTCGCCGCGCTGCCACTCGGCCGTGCCCGAAAGCGGCACGTAGATTTCCTCGGCGAGATGACTATGCCGCGGATAGAGCGTCTGCGGGCCGAGCAGCAAGAGGCCGGATGCGATGCGCGGCGCGGCGATCGGACCGCTGCACCCGAGAATTTCCGTCCACGCATAGTTTGCGAGAAACGCACCGCAGACTTCGCGCGCCGTGTAAGTCTGGCGCCAGCAGAGCGTCTGCGCGGCTGCGGCAGCAGCCGTGAGCACACGCGCGCACGCTGCGAGCGCCGGCGAGCACGCACCGGGCGCGATGTCGTCGATGCGCGCCGTGAGCACGGCCGGCAGGCAGCGCAACACGGGCAATTCGCCGCTCGGCGCCACCTCTCGCATCTGCAATGCCTTGGGCCACTCGTCGAGAAACGGCGCGAGGCCGGAGCCGCCCTCTGCCGATGCCAGTATATCGAGCAGTGCCCGGAACGCTCCGGCGAGCGTGGCGGCGAGCGAACCGGGAGCAACGGCACAGGCGACGCGCGGCGCCGCAAGCGATGGCTTTTCGATGTCACGACCCTCGTGCTGTTGCATCGCCCAATGGGCCGGTCGATGATGCCTGTCATGGGTCCTCACGTCGATTCCATCATACCGGACGAGCGGCTGCCGGCCGCGACGGCGGTGGTGATCGTCGGCGGCGGCATCATCGGCGTCTCGGCGGCGCTCACGCTCGCCGAGCGCGGGATCTGCGCCGTGCTCTGCGAGAAGGCGTATATCGGCGCGGAGCAGTCCGGCCGTAATTGGGGCTGGTGCCGTCAAGCCGGGCGTGACGAGCGCGAAATGCCGCTGATCGTGCGGAGCCTCGCGCTCTGGCGCGAGATGAATGTACGCACCGAGGCCGATGCAGGCTTTCGGGAGTGCGGCGTCGCTTATCTCGGTGAAACGGAAGCCGACGAAGCGCGCTTCGGAGCGTGGGCCCAAATGGCCGGCCCCTATGACATCGGCACCCGGATCGTGCACGGCCCGGATCTCGCGGCGCTGATGCCGGGCGCGAGCCGCTCGTATCGCGCCGGCCTGTACGTCCCCACCGATGGCTGTGCCGAGCCCGAGCGCGCGGCGCCGGCGATCGCGCGCGCCGCACAGCGCCGAGGTGCCATGATTCTGGCGCCGTGCGCCGTGCGCGGCATCGAGCGCCACGCCGGCCGGGTCGGTGCCGTCGTCACCGAGCGGGGCCGCATCGCCTGCGACGCGGTGATCCTCGCGGGCGGCGCCTGGTCGAGTCTTTTTTGCGCGAGCCTCGGTGTGCGCCTGCCGCAACTCAAAGTACTCTCGTCGGTCATGCGAACCGCTCCCGTGGCGGACGGCCCGACGTGCTCGGGATACCTCCCCGACATCGGCTACCGGAAGCGCGCCGACGGCGGCTACACTCTCGCCAAAGGTTCGGGTTTTCGCGTGCCCATCGTGCCCGACTCGCTGCGCTACCTGCGCGAGTATCTCCCCACGATCCGCAAGGAAGCCGGCGCGCTTGCTCTGCTCGTGAACGCACAGTCGCTGCGCGAGTTCACGACCCCGCGCCGCTGGTCGCCGCTTGCGATCAGTCCGTTCGAGCGGCTGCGCGTACTCGATCCCGCTCCCGATGCGGCCCACAATCGCGACGCGCTCGCGGCGATGTGCAAGCTCTATCCGGCGTTTCGCGATGCCGCCGTCGTGCAATCCTGGGCCGGCTACATCGACGTGACCCCGGACGTCGTACCGTATATCAGTCCCGTCGGCGGCTGGCCCGGCTTGATCGTCGCGACCGGATTTTCCGGCCACGGTTTCGGCATCGGCCCGGGCGCCGGCGCGCTCGCGGCCGAACTCGCGATCGGCGAGACGCCCTCGGTCGACCCGACGGCGTTTCGTCAGGGACGTTTCAGCGACGGCTCGCCGATCGTCATCGGCCCTGAAATCTAAGTCAGGCCGGATGGCTCAGCGTGGTTCTCCGCGGTGGATCGGATCGATCCAGTAGACCTCTTCGACGCGCTCAGCTGCGTCGATATTCAGATTCACGACGATCGACTCGTTGTCGCTGCGCACGAGTACGCATTCGAGCGGTGCGTCGCTCGACCGATTGATCTCCTGGTGGGGAACGTACGGTGGGACGAAGATGAAGTCGCCGGCGTCCGCTTCGGCCACGAATTCGAGGCGCTCGCCCCAGCGCATGCGGGCGATGCCGCGGACCACGTAGATCACGCTTTCGAGCGAGCCGTGGTGGTGAGCGCCGGTCTTTGCGTTCGGATGGATCGTCACGGTACCCGCCCAGAGCTTCTGCGAGCCCCGCGCGCCGTTGATCGCGGCGGCGCGCAGCATCCCGGGCGTTTGCGGCGTATTGCTGTCCAGGCGATCGCTCTTGATGACTTTGACGCCGTCCAGGCGCCAGTTCTTGTCCTTCGTCGGCGTCATGTCTTCCTCCAGGTCGAGTTCACGCGCATCGTGGCGCATCACCGATCGTTTGGCAAAGCCGGGCGTCGGCGTTCGCGCCGGCGGAGATGCCGGACTAAGCCCCCTGATCCCGCTCAACGCGCCGGCGCGTAGCCGGCACGAATGGCGCCGAGCAACGGCGAATCGCCGTGACGTAGCGCCGCTGCATGTTCGGCATAGACGAGCCCGATCCGGCGCTGCAATGGAAAGCCGGTGAGCAGCGGGCGCACGACCCCTGGGAACCGGAAGCACATCGGCATGACGGTCACGCCGAGACCCGCCTGGACCAGGGCGAGCACCTGCTCGTCGTTCGTCGACCGAAGCGCGAAGAACGGACGCACGCCGCGCTCGGTGAAATGCCGGCTGGTCGCGGCCAGCGCCTCGCAGTGGCGGCGCACGATCATGGTGTTCTCGGCGAGTTCCTCGGCCGCAATGGTCGGGCGCGCCGCGAGCGGATGATCCGCGGGTAGCGCGAGGGCGTAGCGCTCGGAGAACAGAACCTCGCTCGTGAACGGTCCTGAGTCCGTTCGCACCAGCGTCAGGGCGACCTCCAACTGGCCGCGGCGCAGACGTTGCAAGAGCTCGCGCTCGCTGCCGGTGACGATCTGCAGGCGTTCGGGTGGCTCCGTGGAGGCGCGTTGCCGCCGCACGGCGCCCAGGCGCGCGGCGACGTCGCCCATCGGCAGGCTCGAGATGACGCCGAGCCGCAGCGCAGCCACCGGCTGAATCTCGAGTACTGCGGCCTGGGCGAGGTTGAATTCGCTTTCGATGCGCCGTGCATGGACGGCAAAGCGGGCGCCGGCGTCGGTGAGTTCGACACGCTTGCTCGTGCGATGGAACATCGTCTTCCCGAGCAGCCGCTCGAGCTTGGCAATGCCGATCGACAACGTCGGCTGCGAGACGTTGGCCTGTTTGGCCGCCTTGGAAAAGCTGCCGTGGTCGATCACGGCGAGGAAATACCGCAGGAGATACCGGTCTATCATAGACATAGACTATGATCAGCACGCCGATCTTTCAATTTCATCATGGATCGAAATCGCATTAACATGTGACCGCAGGACACAATGCGGGGAATTTCGGCATGGCTGACGCGCTCATGGATTTTGCCTTGGGGGATACGGCCGACGCGATTCGCGAGTCGACCGCGCGCTTCGCGGGGACGCGGATTGCTCCGATCGCCGCCGAAATCGACGCGAGCAACTCGTTCCCGCGCGCGCTGTGGCCGGAGATGGGCGAACTCGGACTCCACGGCATCACGATCGAGGAGGAGTGGGGCGGTCTGGGGCTGGGTTACCTCGAACACGTCGTCGCGCTCGAGGAGATCTCGCGGGCCTCGGCATCGGTCGGACTCTCGTACGGCGCGCATTCGAACCTCTGCATGAATCAGATTCGCCGCTGGGCGACTTCCGAACAGAAGCTGCGGTATCTGCCCCGCCTCATCAGCGGCGAACATGTGGGTGCGCTCGCGATGAGCGAGGCGGGCTCGGGTTCCGACGTCCTGTCGATGCGGCTGCGGGCGCGGGCCGAAGGCGACCACTTCGTGCTCGACGGCAACAAGTTCTGGATCACCAACGCGCCGCACGCCGACACGGTCGTCGTCTATGCGCGCACCGGCGACGCGCCGGACGCCATCACGGCGTTTCTCGTGGAGAAGGGCATGGCGGGATTCAGTGTCGCGCCCAAGCTCGAGAAAATGGGCATGCGCGGCTCGGACACGGCGGAACTCGTGTTCGCCGGCTGCCGTGTGCCCGCAGAAAACGTGCTCGGGCCGCGCGACGGCGGCGTGCGCGTGCTCATGAGCGGACTCGACTACGAGCGGACCGTGCTCGCGGCCGGCCCTTTGGGATTGATGCAGGCCTGCCTCGACGTCGTGCTGCCGTACGTGCGTGATCGCAGGCAGTTCGGCCGGCCCGTGGGATCCTTTCAACTCATGCAGGGCAAGCTCGCCGATATGTACGTGGCGCTCAACTCCGCCCGTGCCTATGTGTATGCGGTCGCGCGGGCTTGCGATGCGGGCAAATCGAGCCGGCGGGATGCCGCGGGTGCGATCCTCCTCGCGTCGGAGAACGGCGTGAGGACCTGTCTCGAGGCCATTCAGGCGCTCGGTGGCGCAGGCTACACCAAGGACTGGCCCGTCGAGCGTTTCCTGCGCGATGCGAAGATCTATGATATCGGCGCGGGCACGAACGAGATTCGCCGCTTCTTGATCGGCCGGGAGTTGATGAACGCATGACGGATTCGCGCACCACCGATGCACCCACGAGCGCGGCGGGCATGCCGGAAGCGGCATCGTCGCGCGCGCCGGACAACGAGCACGTCAATGCGGCGCTCGCCGAGCAGTTGCGCGCGCGTGTCGCGGCCGCCGCGCGCGGCGGCCCCGAGGCGATCCGTGAACGCCACGTGGCGCGGGGCAAACTCCTGCCGCGCGAGCGCGTCGACCGCTTATTGGACCCGGGATCACCGTTCCTCGAAATCGGTCAATTGGCGGCGTTCGGACTCTACGAGGATCAGGCGCCCGGCGCGGGCATCATCGCGGGCATCGGCCGGGTCGCGGACCGGGAGGTCATGATCGTCGCCAACGATTCGACCGTGAAGGGCGGAGCGTATTACCCGCTGACCGTCAAGAAGCACCTCCGGGCGCAGACCATAGCACGGGAGAACCGGCTGCCCTGCATTTATCTGGTCGACTCGGGCGGCGCCAACCTGCCCTACCAGGCCGAAGTGTTTCCGGATCACGATCACTTCGGCCGCATCTTCTACAACCAGGCGCAGATGTCCGCCGAAGGCATCGCGCAAATCGCCTGCGTCATGGGCAGCTGCACGGCGGGCGGCGCTTACGTGCCGGCGATGTCCGATGAGACCGTGATCGTGCGCGGCCAGGGCACAATATTCCTGGCCGGACCGCCGCTCGTCAAGGCGGCGACCGGCGAAATCATCTCGGCCGAGGAACTCGGCGGCGCGGATACCCACGCGCGGCGCTCGGGAGTCGTCGATCACGTCGCCGAGGACGACACGCAGGCCCTGCTGATCGTGCGCCAGATCGTCGCGCGCCTGCCTCGGGAGCAGCGCGCGGACATCGCGCTCGCGACGCCGCGGCCGCCGCGCGTCGAACCGCACAGCATCTATGCGGTCATTCCGCGCGATCTGCGCGCGCCTTACGACGCGCGCGAAGTCATCGCGCGGCTCGTGGACGGCTCGGAACTGCAGGAATTCAGGGCGCTCTACGGCACGACGCTGATCTGCGGCTTCGCGCACTTGTGGGGCATTCCGGTCGCGATCCTCGCCAACAACGGCGTGCTGTTCTCGGAGAGCGCCTTGAAGGGCACGCACTTCATCGAGCTCGCCTGTCAGCGGCGCATTCCGCTGCTGTTCCTGCAGAACATCTCCGGCTTCATGGTCGGCGGCAAGTACGAGGCCGGCGGCATCGCCAAAGACGGCGCCAAGCTCGTGACGGCGGTTGCAACGGCGAGCGTGCCCAAGATATCCGTGATCATCGGCGGCAGCTTCGGTGCCGGTAATTACGGCATGGCGGGCCGCGCCTTCTCGCCGCGCTTCTTGTTCAGCTGGCCCAACAGCCGCATCAGCGTCATGGGCGGCGAGCAGGCGGCCTCGGTGCTGGCGACGATCAAGCGCGATGCCATGGACGCGCGCGGCGAGGCTTGGAGTGCGGAGGATGAGGCGGCCTTCAAGGCGCCCGTGCGTGCGCGCTACGAAGCTGAGGGCGATCCCTACTATGCAACGGCGCGGCTCTGGGACGACGGCATCATCGATCCGGCCGAGACACGCGACGTGCTCGGTCTCGCCTTCGCCGCGACACTCAACCAGCCGATTCCGGAACGGCCGCGCTTCGGTTTGTTTCGCATGTAGAGGGTCCGCCGTGCCGGTCCCTCATACCCATTGCCTGCCATGACTCGGCCTCCCATCCAGATGGAATCCCTGCTCGTCGCGAACCGCGGCGAAATCGCCCGGCGCATCATTCGGACTGCGCGTCGGCTCGGCGTGCGCACGATCGCGGTTCATTCGGTCGCCGACGCCGCTGCGCCGTTCGTGCGAGAGGCGGATGCGGCCGTGGCGATCGGTGCCGCGCCGGCGCGCGAGAGTTATCTGTCGGTGGAACGACTGCTCGCGGCGGCGCATGCGACCCGCGCCACCGCGATCCACCCGGGCTATGGCTTCCTGTCGGAAAACGCTGCGTTTGCCGAAGCGGTGCAAGCGGCCGGACTCATCTGGGTCGGAGCGCCGCCGGCGGCCATCCGCGCCATGGGCCTGAAGGACGCCGCGAAGGCGCTCATGAGCCGGGCGGGCGTGCCCGTGACGCCGGGCTACCTGGGTGCGAGTCAGGCGCCCCTGGATCTTGCGCGCGCCGCGCGCGACATCGGGTATCCGGTCCTCATCAAAGCCGTTGCCGGCGGCGGCGGCAAGGGCATGCGCCGGGTCGGGCAGCCCGAGGAGTTCGATGCCGCCCTGGCCTCGTGCCGGCGTGAGGCGGCCGCAGCGTTCGGCGACGATCGGGTGCTCATCGAGAAATGGATCGCGGCGCCCCGGCACATCGAAGTCCAGGTCTTCGGCGACACCCACGGGAACATCGTCCATCTGTTCGAACGCGATTGCTCCTTGCAGCGACGCCACCAGAAGGTCATCGAAGAAGCGCCCGCACCCGGCATGGATCCCGACACGCGCCGGATCCTCTGCGACGTCGCCGTCAAGGCGGCGCGGACGGTCGACTACGTCGGCGCCGGCACCATCGAATTCATTGCCGACGCATCCGCGGGTTTGTCCGCCGAGCGCATCTGGTTCATGGAAATGAATACCCGCTTGCAGGTCGAGCATCCGGTCACGGAAGCGATCACCGGCGAGGACTTGGTCGAATGGCAGCTGCGCGTCGCGGCCGGCGAACCCTTGCCGCGGCGACAGGACGAATTGCGCATACAAGGCTGTGCGGTCGAGGGCCGCCTTTACGCCGAGAACCCGAGCACGGGGTTTCTGCCCTCGATCGGCTCTCTGCGGCATTGGCGGATGCCGGAGGGTGTGCGCATCGACAGTGGCGTCGAACAGGGCAGCGAAGTCACCGCGTTCTACGACCCCCTGCTCGCGAAGGTCGTGAGCCATGCGGCCGGGCGGCCCGCCGCCTTGCGCATGCTCGCCGCGGCTTGTGGCGCCATCGAAGTGTGGCCGGTGCGGACGAATGCGGCATTTCTTGCGCGCGTCGCCGCGGACCCTGCGTTTCTCGCAGGTGCGATCGACACGGGCTTCATCGAACGGCACGCAGAGCGCTTGATCCCAGGGTTGGAGCCCGGCGAGGAGGTGATACGTGCGGCAGCGCGGGCGTTGTTGCCCGTGCATCGCGAGGATCCCTGGAGCGGCCTGCCGGGATTTCGTTCAGCCGGCGTGCCGTATTCGGACGTCGCGGTCGCGATTGCGATCGCGACGGGCGAGCGCACCTACGTCGCGGGATTGTCCGACGCATCGCCCGCGGATACAGAGGTCGCGTCGGCGAGCGCGGTCGCCGCGGCCTCCTCCCTGGCCGTGGGACGCCCCGCCGCTGTGATCCGCTGCGGCGGCGACCGGGTGGTGTTCTGGCGTGGTGAGGCCTGGCGTTTCGGTGCGCCGGCGGCAGAGCGCGTCGGCGGGCGGGCGACGACATCCGATGGCCTGCTGCGCGCGCCGATGCCGGGACGCGTGGTCGCGGTTGCGGTCCGGGTGGGCGATGCGGTGACCAGGGGCCAGACGCTCGTGTCGCTCGAAGCGATGAAAATGGAACAGGCGCTCGTCGCGCCCTTCGCGGGCCGCGTCGCAGCCTTGAGCGCCGCCGTGGGCGATCAGGTGGCCGAGGAAACGGTGCTCGTGCGCATCGAGTCGGAGATGGTCGCGCCGGAGGGATTCGAGCCGAGTATAATGACGCCAAGGCCCTGATAGCACAGCGGTAGTGCAATTGTTTTGTAAACAATAGGTCGGGAGTTCGAATCTCTCTCAGGGCACCCTAGGTCAAGATTCCGTGAGAAAAGCATTTGGGCCAAAACCGTTTGCGGCGGCAGATTCGAACTCCCGACCGACGACAAGTCGAGTTCGACGCCGGCGGCGCGGAGCGGCGCCGGCGGTCGCCCGCCGGGCGAGCCGAGCGCGAGCGAGGCCGAGCAGCGTAGCTGCGAAGCAATCTCTCTCAGGGCAGCACGCCAAAGTTAAGCCGTGATCAATACCGCACCGCATCCCCACCTGACGCGATTCAGCCGTTGGGCTCCTAGCGTCCGCCGCGCGACCCTCGCGTTCGCGACCATGGCGGTCGTCACCGTGGCGGTCTTGGGCGCCTCGAATGCCTTCGCGCGTCATCACCAGCGGTATACCGACGCGAGCCCCGGCAACTTCGACTATTACCTGTTGTCGCTGTCTTGGTCGCCGGCATTTTGCCTTGATTCGCCGGGATCGGCCGAATGCAACGGTCCGCGCCGTTATGGTTTCATCGTGCATGGGCTGTGGCCGGAAAACGAGCGCAATCGTGGCCCGGAACACTGCGATGTCCATCGCGACGTACCGGACGACGTGGTCGCGGGCCTCGCCGACATCATGCCGGCGCGGGGTTTGGTGTATCACGAGTGGTCGGCGCACGGTACCTGCAGTGGTCTCGAGCCGGGGGAATTCTTCGGTCTCGTGCGCCGCGCCTATGCGCATCTCACGATGCCGGCGGAGTTCGTTCGGCCGGGCCAGCCCATCCAACAGTCCACGGACGCGATTCTGGGTGACTTCCTGCGCGCGAATCGAGACCTGAGGCGCGATGAGATGTTCCTGACTTGCAGCCGCCAGAGCGTGCCGCGTCTCCGCGAATTGCGGATCTGTCTGGACCGTAGTCTTGCGCCACGCACCTGTTCCGAAGATGCGCTGCGCGGCGCCTGCACTTCGGGCGCACTGCTCGTACCGCCCGTTCGCTAGGCTGCCCATGAATCGCCCGTCGTCAAATGGGTCCTCTGTGATCAAAGAGCCGCGTGTGATCAAGATCTTCGGAGCGCTCGTCGTGTTCGGCCTCGCGGCCTCGTTCGCGCCCGGCTATGCGCGTGCGAGCGAGCTCAATTTGGGGACGATGACTTGCGAGAGCTTCGAAGCCGATATCTTGAATTCGACGGAAGTGAATCAGCATGAGGATGCGCTGGACGTCGTCATGTGGATTTTCGGCTATGCAGTGGCGAAGTCAGGCGCCAAGGTCATGTACGGCGATGCGCTCCAGCAGTTCGGCAACGCCCTCGATACCCAATGCAAGGAAAACCCGGCAAAGCCAGTGCTCGACGTGCTCGGCCCCATCAAGTTCGTCGACAGCAATCCCATGGACTTGACGCAGCTGGGCTGCAGCACCTACGAGGAGCGCCACGTCGAGATGACGAAGACCGACGCCCAGGGGGCGAACACGCTCATGATGTGGATCTACGGTTTTTCGGTCGGCAAAGCCGGCGGCCACGCGCTGGATTCGGCGCTGCTTCCGGTATTCGCGGACAAACTCGCAGCCGAGTGTTCGGCCCGCCCGTACAGCAGCCTCTATGCGGCCGTCAGCAACGTGCAGCTCGACCGCTCCAAGGCGGTGAAACCCCGAACCACGAAGCCGACGACGCCCAAGCCCTAGAACACACCCTTGAAGAAGTGCCCGTTGCCGATCAGCAGCGAGAAGCCGAACCAAACACACAGCAAACCGATACCCCATTGAATCAGGCGGTCGAGCCACGCGGGTATCTTGAAGCTGCGGGCCTCGGCCTCCTCGTCAGGAACGCT
>Ga0302319_10015412_pt1 | contig 14166 bp, 1 predicted proteins | sample Bog_T0_2_FD_203319 | JGI IMG/M metagenome (GOLD analysis project Ga0302319, IMG submission 203319) | Peat permafrost microbial communities from Stordalen Mire near Abisko, Sweden - Bog_T0_2 | ecosystem: Environmental > Terrestrial > Soil > Wetlands > Peat | place: Sweden: Abisko, Stordalen Mire... | reverse complement strand
GGCGGCGATGAGCTTGAGCGCCACGGTCTCAGTGGCGCCGCTGTCGGCCCAGGTGGGCCAGACCTTCACGGTGACGGTGAACGTCTACAACTTCGGCGGGGCTAGCGCCAACTATGTCAGCCTGACCGCCCTGCAGCGTTCGGACGCCGGGGCCTTGCAGGCGCCGTCGCCGGCGGGGGTGGTCTCCATCGGCACCTTGATAGCCAACAACGGCATCGTGAAGACCTACACCATAGTGGCCAACGCCCAGACGAATACTGCGGCCGTGGACCTGAGCGTGACCGGCAACGACGCGAACAGCGGCGTGCTGCAGACGGTGCATGTGGTCAGCAATGCCTTCAACGTGGTGGGCAACCTGCCCGTGCTGGCCAGCAGCGCCTGGCAGATCCCCGGTTCGCTGACCGTGACCACGGGCCAGGACCTGACGGCGGTGCTGGCCGTTTACGACAGTAATGCGGTGGTGGATGCCTTCGGCGTCACAGCCACGGCCGTGGGAGCTTTGGGCACGGCCAGCATCGGCAGCGTCAGCCCGCCCTCGCCAGCGTCGATCGCCACGCTGACACGCGGCACCACGGGCTATTTCACCTATGTGTACCAGTTCTCCGGCGCCGGCTCGGCATGGCTGACGGGCAGCGCCAGCGCCCTGTCGATGAGCCCGACCGTCATCAATTCGCCGCTGACCATCACGGTCCAGGCGCCCGTACTGCTCAGCATGACCTCCGCCGTGCTCTCCCCAGTCAGCGCCAGCGCCGGCCAAAGCGTCACCCTGGTGATGACCGTGGCCAATCAGGGCGGGGCGATGGCCCTTAGCGTGACGCCGGGGACGTTGCTGCACGGCGGCAGCGCCGGGGCGTCGATGGGCAGCCCCAGCCCCGCCCTGGCCAACATCGCCGGCGGCGGCAGCCAAGCCTTCACCTGGGTGGGCACGGCGTCGGCGGGCACCAACGGCAGCCAGTGGACGTTGAACCTCTTCGATGGGGCCAGCGGGCACGATGCGAACTCGGGCGCCTCGGTGGCGACCGCGAGCTCGGCCGTGTCGAACAACATCGCCGTGTTCAAGCCGGCCCAGCTCACGGCCTCGATCACCGTGATCCCCGCGGTGGCCAACATCCAGGACTTGGTGACGGTCCTGCTGCAGGTGACCAATGTCGGCGGTGCCACGGCGCTGACGGTCACGCCGGCCCCCATGCAGACCACGGGCAATGTGCTCCTGGCTTCGGCGATGGCTCCGGGGCCGTTGTCGCTGGGCAGCGGGCAGTCGCAAACCTTCACCTGGACCTTCACCGCGATGGGAACCGGTGTATCAGCCTTCTTCACCACCATCGGCGCCACGGATGCCTATAGCGGCAGCCCGGTGGCGTTCGGGCCGGTCGGCTCTGGCAACATCAGCATCGAGTCCCCAGCGTCGCTGACCGGCAGCCTACAGGCGCAGCCCAACCCGGTCGGCACGGGCGACGCCCTCACGGTCATTTACACCGTTTACAACACCGGGGACAGCGCCGCGAATGCGGTGCAGGAGCCCGTCAGCCCGACGGCCTACGGCAGCGTGGCCTCGGTGAACCTGAGCTACACCGCCCAGCCGGGGGCCCAGTTCACGGTGCCGGGCGGCCAGAGCGCCAGCTTCACCTGGGTCTACAATGTCGCCAACAGCGGCAGCGTGACCTTCAGCGCGGTGGCCTTCGGTTATGACGCGGTCGATGGAGTGACGCGCAGCACCGGGACCGTGGCCTTGTCGCCCGCCGTGACGCTGGATGCCCAGCCGGCCCTGGCCGTCATGGGGCAGACCTTCAGCCCTGCGACCACGGTCAGCGTGGGCCAGCTGGTGACGGTCGTGCTGCTGGTCAGCAACACGGGCGTCGGAACGGCCACCAATGTGAGCCCCACGGTCGTGGGGCTCCTGAATCCTGGGCTGGTCAGCAACTTGTCCGGGCCCTCGCCGGCCGTGGCTGCCGGCAACCTGCTTCAGAATGCCGGAGCCAGCTTCACCTACACCTTCAGCGCCGTCGGCGCGGGCCAGGTCGATGTGCAGGCGGTGGCTCGCGGGATCAACCTGGCCGATTCGAGCCTGGTCACCTCCATCACCAGCACCAGCGGCGCCCTGACGATCCAGAGCCCTGGGGCGTTGGTGTCGAGCCTGGTGATGAGCCCTGTGCAGGTGTCGGTGGGTCAGTTGGTGACGGCGGTGCTGACGGTGGGCAACGGTGGGCAGGCGACGTTGAGCCAGGTGACGGGAGTGGCAGGGGCGGCAGGGACGGTGCCTGGGGTGCTGGCGTTGGGAACGATGAGCGGGTTCAGCGGGCCTGGGTTGACGGCGACGGCGACGGCGAGCTTCACGTACACGTTCACGGCGACGGGAGCTGGGACGGTGGCGGTGACGGTGGCTGTGCAGGGGTATGAGGGCAACAGCGGGCTGACGCGGACGAGCGGGGTGGTGACGTCGAACAGCGTGGTGGTGCAGGCGGCGACGACGCTGAGCCTTGGGTGGCAGGTGTCGCCGGTGGCGAGCCGAGTGGGCGACCAGATCACGATGGTGCTGGCGGTGAGCAACGCAGGGGCGTTGGCGAGCGACGTTTCGGTGACGGGAGTGTCGGCGAGCGTGGTGGGAGATGTGACGCTGGTGGGCGGGCCTGTGCCGGTGAGCGTGACGACGCTGGGGACGGGAGCGACGGCGTACTTCACGTACACGTACTCGGCGGCGGCGACGGGGATCGGGTTGAGCTTCAGCGGGATGGCGTTGGGAGCGGACGGCAACAGCGGGCAGGCGGTGGCGGTGACGGGGACGGGAGGGGCGTTCCAGATCGTGAGCAACCAGCCGTTGTTGAGCGGGGTATGGTTGGCGCCGATGCCGTTGACGCAGACGACGGGTCAGGAAGTGACGGCGGTATACCGGGTGACGAACCAGAACGCGTTGGTGTCGGCGAATTCGGTGTCGGTGACGAGCAATGGGCTGATCCTGACGGGTGGGGCGGTTGGGACGCTGTTGAGCACGCCGAACGTGATCACGTTGCTGACGCCGACGGCGTCGGGTGACTTCACGTTCCGCTACAGCTTCACGCCGACGGGCACGGTGGCGTTCGCGGCGACGGTGACGGCGCAGGGCGGGGCGAGCACGGGGTATGAGAGCTCGACGGTGGCGACGATCATCAACCCGGCGGTGCTGTCGGTGACGGCGGCGACGCTGCAGCCGGCGACGGTATCGTTGGGGCAGACGTTCACGTTGACGGTGACGTTGAGCAACGAGGGTCAGGCGACGGCGGTGAACGTGGGGCCTGGGGCGGTGATCAAGGGTGGTCACGCGGATCCGAACGCCTTGAGCGCGGCGGTGCCGAGCGGCGTGACGTTGGCGGCTGGGCAGTCGATGCAGTTCGTGATGACGGGAGTGGCGACGCTGGCGGGGTCGGGTTCCGGGGTCAACGGGTGGGACCTGTTCTACAACGTGACGGGTCAGGGGACGGACGCGACGAGCCCGGCGCCGGTGGCGAGCACGAGCCTCAACAGCACGTCGATCACGGTGATGTCGCCGGCGTCGTTGGCGGTGGGGATGAGCGCGCAGCCTGGGGTGGTGAACTACGGGCAGGACTTCCAGGTGGTGATGACGCTGACGAACGCGGGAGCGTCGGTGGCGCAGAACGCGATGCCGCAGCCGTTGGTGGTGTTGGGGAGCGGTGGGGCGGTGTTGGTGAGCCCGAGCACGCAGGCGGCGTTGGATGTGACGGACACGGCGTCGTCGTCGTTCACTTGGTACTACCGGGCGTTGGGGACGGGGACGATCACGTTGCAGGGGAGCGTGAGCGCGAAGGACGCGAACACGGGGAACGTGAGCGTATTCGGGCCGGCGACGAGCAACAGCGTGGTGATCGAGAATCCGGCGGCGTTGGCGATCAGCAGCCTGACGGTGGCGCCGACGTCGATCGGCACGGGCAGCGCGGTGACGGTGGTGCTGACGGTGCAGAACCTTGGGACGAGCGCGGCGAATTTGGTGAGCCCGAGCGCGATCACGACGGACGCGGTGGGGGCGACGATCTCGGCGCAGGCGCCGGCGGGCTGGGTGACGTTGGCGGGCGGGGCGAGCCAGGCGTTCACGTGGATGATGACGCCGGCGCAGGGGCCCGCGTCGGTGAGCCTGGCGGCGTCGGTGGCGGGGGTGGACGCGGTGAGCGGGCAGGTGCTGACGGCGGGATTGTCGTACAGCGCGCAGGTGTCGGTGTTCGCGCAGGCGAACCTGAGCATGGTATCGGTGACGTACCCGGCGGGGACGTTGAGCGTGGGGCAGAGCTTCCCGGTGACGGTGACGGTGCAGAACGGTGGGGTGGGCAATGCTGAGTCGGTGACGACGCAGATCATCGTGCCGGGGTATGGGGCGTTGTTGACGCAGATCGGGGCGCCGCAGCCGTTGACGGGGACGACGATCGCGGGGAACTCGGCGACGCAGACGTTCCTGTACACGTATTCGGCGGCGGGTGCGGGGACGGTGGCGATCAGCGCGACGGCGGGCGGGTATGACATCCATGGGAACACGATCAACGCGAACAACCCGGTGTACGCGTTCAACGGGGCGGGGCTGACGATCCAGAGCCCTGGGGCGTTGGTGTCGAGCCTGGTGATGAGCCCTGTGCAGGTGTCGGTGGGTCAGTTGGTGACGGCGGTGGTCAGCATCCAGAACACCGGCCAGGCTGGCGCCACAGGCGTGACGCCCAGCGCGGTGCCGGTCCCCGGCGGCGCCCAGCTGCACTATCTGAGCAGCGGGACCTACGGCCCCATCAGCCTGAGCGCGGGGGCTTCGGCCCAGTTCACCTACACCTTCAGCGCGGCGGCGGCGGGCAACGTGGCCGTGACCGTGGCGGCTCAGGGCAATGACGCCAACAGCGGCGGCGCCCTGGCGTCGGCCGTGGCGGCTTCCAACAGCATCGTGGTGCAGAACCCGGTCAGCCTGACCGCCAGCCTGGTGGTGGCGCCCCTGTCCGCGACGCCCAGCGCCAGCGCCTTCACCGTGGTGCTGACCGTGGCGAACCAGGCCGGAGCGGCCACGGCAGCCTATCTGACCCCGCCGGCCCTGGTGACCAGCGACCCCTCCCTGACCGTGGCCAGCGGGCCATTGCCGGCGGCCGCCATCAGCCTGGTCGGTGGCGCCAACGCGGCGTTCACCTACGTGCTCAACGCTGCGGCGCAGACCTGGACCGCCCAGGCCAGCTTGTCGGTGACGGCGGATGACTTCAACAGCGGCCAGGCCATCCTGCTGCCGGTGCTGAGCAACAGCTTCAACGTGGTCAACAGCTCCCCCATCCTTGCCAGCAGCTATTGGCTGACCGCCACTCCGGCGGTGGCCAGCACCGGGCAGCTGGTCACGGCGGTCTTGGCCATCGTCAACAGCAACGCCTTGGTGGACGCGTTGGGCGTCACGGCCACCTCGGTGAGCGCCTTGGGCGATCCAGGCTCCCTGGTTTCGGGGCCCACGCCAGGGAGCTTGCCCATCCTGGCCAAGGGAGCCACGGGTTACTTCACCTACGTCTATGCCTTTGCCAGCGCCGGCATAGCCACTTTCAGCGCCAACGCCAGCTGCGTCTCGGCCACCAGCGGGGCCATCACGCTGATGCAGGGCGGCGCACCGTTGAGCGTCACCATCCAGAGCCAGGCCCAGCTGAACGTGGCATTGATGAGCCTGACGCCGGCCGCCGTCTCCATGGGCCAGGCCTACACCCTGACCATCAGCGTCAGCAACGGCGGCGGCGCGGCAGCCACCAACGTGGCGCCGTATGGCATCAACAAGCAGGGAACGGCCAATCCTGACGCGCTGTCCGGCCCGCAGCCCGTCACGGCCACGGTGGCGGCTGGCGCCACCCAGGTCTTCACCTATACCGGCGTCGTGAATAGCCTTAGCACGGGCATCCCATCGCCCTGGATCCTGGGCTACCAGGCATCGGCCCAAGGCAGGGATCTGAACTCCGGACTGAGCGTGCTGGCTCCCGCATCGGCCCTGTCGAACACCATCACGGTCAACGCGCCCGCGCAGCTGAGCGTCACGTTGACCGTCAACACCCTGCAGACCGACTACCTGTCGCCGGTCTACCTGCAGTTGGCCGTGACGAACCTGGGTGACTCCCCGGCTGTGAGCATCACGCCGTCCGTCATCGATCAAGTGACCGGCTCCAATCCGGCCGGCTTCACCCTGGTCTCGCCCAGCAGCCAAGCTTTCGCCAGCCTGACCAAGGGCGCCCAGGCGCTCTTCTACTGGACCTACTCGGCGGTCGGCACGGGCAGCGCCTCCTTCTCCGTCCATGCCAGCGGGGTGGATTGGTACAGCGGCCAGGCCGTGAACTCGCCGGTCAGCATCGCAGGCCCGGTGGTCGTGCAGCTCGGCGCCAACTTGAAGGTCACGTCGCTGGCTGCCTCGCCCAACCTTCAGGGAACGGGCAATCCGGTCACCGTCGTGATGCAGGTGAGCAACCTGGGCCAGGCCGCCGCCAACCTGGTGGCTCCGGCTGCGTTGACCAGCACCGGCACCGGATGGATGAGCTACGTCAGCGGGCCGCAACCCTTGACCGCCAGCGTGGCCGGCGGCGGCATGGCGCTGTTCACCTGGACCTACACCGGGTCGGTGTCCGGGACCTTGAACTTCACGGGCGGCGCCAACGGCGTGGACGCCAATACCGGCGCCTACCTGACGGCCACCGCCATCGCCAGCAACCTTGTGACGCTGCAGAACGCGGCGGCCTTCACCGCGGGCGTGAGCGTGACGCCGGCGGGCGCCTTGAGCATCGGCCAGACGCTGACGGTGACGCTGACCGTCACCAATAGCGGCACGGGCAACGCCACCAACGTGGTGCCGGGCACGCTGACGCTGACGGCCGGCGGCGGCGCGTCGCTGACCATCCTCAGCGGGCCCATCCCGGGCACGCCCCAGGCCTTGGCCGCCGGCGCCGGCCTGCAGTTCGTGTGGACCTACTCGGTCGCATCGGCGGGCACGGTGCTGTTCTCGGCTTCCGCCAGCGGCGTGGATGTATCCACCCGCTTGAGCAACGTCACGGACACCGGGTCGGTCAGCCTGCAGAATCCGGCGTTGCTGACCGCGGCTCTATACGCGCCGCTCAGCGTGAACACGGGCCAGGCTTTCAATGTGTACTACGTGCTCAGCGACACCGCCGCCGTCCCCGGCGAGTCGATCGCGAACCTGGTGCCGGCGGCGGCGGGCAGCGCCATCACCGGCAGCATCGCGGCGGTCGGCCTGAACCCGGCCAACGTCACCTTGACCGCCGGCACGGGCCAGTCCTTCGCGTATGCCGTCACGGCGGCGGCCACGGCGGGCCAGATCAGCGTGAGCGCCAGCGCCCTGGGCGTGGCCCTGAACACCGGCCAGCCCCGCGCCGATCTGCAGCCCCTGCGGACCATCCTGGTCCAGGCCCCTGCGGCGTTGAGCGGCACCGCGCTGCAAGCCCCCGCAGCGGGCGTGAACGTAAGCCAGGTCTTCACGCTGACGCTGAACGTGACCAATACGGGTGGCGCCATCGTCACCAATCTGGCGCCCAGCTACCTCAGCGGGACCGCCAATGGCGCGGGCGTGGGCGTGCTCAGCGCGCCGTCGACCCTGCCCAGCCTGCCCGGAAGCGGCAGCACCACGTTCGTGTGGACCTTCACCTCCACCAGCGCGGGGACCGCCAACTTCACGCTGCAGGCCATCGGGTTGGACGCCAACAGCGGCGCCCCAGTGACCCTGGCCGTGCCGGTGAGCGTGTCCATCACCGCCTTGCAGGCGACGCTGGCCACGGTGAGCACGGTCCATCCGGCGCAGCCGGCGACCCTGGGCGTGGGCCAGTACCTGACCCTGACCGTGCATGTCACCAATACCGGCCTGCTGGGAGCCACCGCGGTGACGGTGACGGTGGGCGTGAATGGCGGGTCCGTGAACACCATCAGCAGCGCGACGCCGTTGGCGGCCCTGGCGGCCAACACGGGCGCCGCGGACTTCACCTTCGTCTACCAGCCGACCACCAGCGGCTTCATCGGCTTCACCATCCAGGCCCAGGGCAGCGACATCAACGGCCCCCGTGCCAGCGTCATCGAGGCTCAGGCCAACACCGCCTTGGCGCAGGCCCAGCCCACGCTGGCTTCGACCCTCAGCTTCATCGGCGTCGGGCCCTTCAGCGTGGGGCAGACCGTCACGGCCATCCTCAGCGTCACCAACACCGGCACGGTCAACTTGAACTCGGCCTTGGTGGGCTTGAGCGGGTCGAGCCTGGTGAAGGTCGGCACTGCGTCGATCGGCCAGCCCATGAACCCGGCCAGCCCCGCGGGCGTCAGCTTGCTGGCCGGCGCCAGCCAGACATTCACCTACACCGCCCTGCTGACCGGGTCGGGCACGCTCGGGTTCCAGGGGCAGGCCTTGGGCTTTGACGCCAACACCCTGGTCCAGGTCAGCTCCACCACTTCGGCCACCGCCAACCTGAACGTGCAGTCTGCGGCGGGCCTGAGCCTGCAGAGCGTCACCATCCCGGCCACCGCCACGATGGGCAGCGCTTTCACGGTGCTCTACACGGTGCTCAACACCGGTCAGGCTGCGGTCAACGGGTTGACCGTGGCCATGGCCCCCAACAGCGGCGGCCAGCCCGCCAGCCTGGCCAGCGGCCCGCAGCCCGCCAGCGCCAACGTGGCCGGCGGCGGCATCCAGACCTTCACCTTCGTCTACAACGTCCTGGGGACCAACCCTAACATCGTCCTGCAGGCCAGCGCGGCGGGCATCGACGCCAACAGCGGCTTGCCCGTCACCCTGCCGCTGCAGACCTTGCCGGCGGTGATCCCGCAGGTCGCGCCCCAGCTGAGCGCGCAGCTGCTGGTCGTCAACAACACGGGCACGCCCTTGCAAGGCTGCGAGTTCAACGACATCTACGTGGTCCTGCAGGTCAGCAACACCGCCGGCAGCAATTCCACGGCGTCGGGCCTGGTGGACATCCCCAATCCCCCCACGCTCTTCGCCTCGCCCAGCGCCCCCACCACCTGGAGCCTGAAGAGCGCTCCGGCCGTGGTCACCGCCACGGTGGTCGCCGGCGTGGGCGGAGCGGTCCGGTTCACCTGGACCTACAGCGCTTCCGGCTCGTCGGTGTTCAACTTCAGCCAGTTTGTCAGCGCCACGGACGTCAATACCGGCATCAGCGCGCTGGCGGTCACGACCTCGGCGGCCCTGCCCTACTCGCTGTCGGGCTCGGTGCAGCTGGCCGCGTCCCTGGCCCTCATCCCGGCGGGCCCCTTGGCCAGCGGGCAACTGGGCACGGCCATCCTGACGGTGACCAATACGGGCTCGGTGACGGCGCTGGCGATCACGCCTTCCGCCACCCTGTTGAGCTTCGCCAACAACGGGGCGGGGCTGCAGTGGTCACTGCTGACGCCGGCGGCCGCCTACAATGTCCCGGCGGCGGGTAGCGCCACCTTCACCTGGACCTATTCGCCCACTGAGACCGCGGGCGGCTCAGGCCTGCTGGAATTCCAGGCCAATGTGAACGGCATGGGGCAGCCAGGATCCTGCCAGACGGTGCTGGCGACCAACAGCAACGCCGTGGGCGTGACCGTGGTCAGCGCCTCCAACGTGACCCTCACCTTCAACGGCCTTCCGGCGGTGATGGTCCTGGGCAGTTCGGTCATGGTCACGGCCACCGTGACGAACGCTGGCGCGTCCATCGCCCAGAATGTGAGCCTGACCTCGATCAGCGCCAATGGGGTGGCGGGAGCCATCGGCGCCGTCAACCCGCTGTCGGCAGCGGTCGGTAACGTGGCGCAGACCTTCAGTTTCCTGTTCACGCCCGCGGCGGCCGGTTCGGTGAACTTCAGCGCCGCCGCGCTAAGCGTGGACACCTACAGCGGCGTCACCAGCACGACGGCGATCGCCGGCAGCGGCTCGATCATCGTCCGCGACCCGGCGGCCTTGACCAGCGCCGTCGAGCCCAGCCTCTACCCTGTGACGCGCAGCCAGACGCAGAGCGTGACGCTGGCCATCTGGGTCACCAATACGGCGGGGACTCCGGGCGACACCGCCATCAACGTGACCATCACCGTGCAGAAGGACCCCAGCTTCCTGCCGCTAAGCGCGCCGGTGGGCCCGACCACCATCCTTGCGGGGCCCACGGGGACGCTGTTCATCTACACCTACTCGGCCTCGGCCATTGGGACCTATGCCTTCACGGTGACCGTGTCGGGCAAGGACCAGTTCACGGGCTTGGCCCTCAACCCGCCGGTGCTGCAGACGGCGCCCATCATCATCACCTTGCCGCAAGCGGCGCTGACGCTGGCTTCGGAGACGCTGATCGACCAGGCCACGGCCCAAGCGGTCAGCGGGACCACGCTGGGCTTGGGACGGACCTATCTGCTGAACGCTGTGCTGAACAACAGCGGCGTGGCCACCGCGGCGGCCATCACGCCCAGCGCCCTCAGCTTCCTGGGCGTCACGGGCACCGCCGCCGCGCCGGGCCCTGCCACGATCGCCGTCCTGGGCGCCGGTTCCAGCCAGACGGTGACCTGGAGCTTCGTGCCTGGGGTCGTGACGACCCCGCTGAACAAGCTGACCGTCACCGCGGGCGCGCTGGGCTCCACCTTGGCGGGCCCTGGTGGGGCGCTGTCGCTGAACCCCAACGTGCTGTTCAGCGGTTACGATGTGGTGGGGCCGAACCTGGGCGCCGGCGCGGTCAGCCTGGCCTACATCCCCTTGACCACCACCACCGTGGCCATGGGCGGCCTGGTGACGGTCCGCTACACGGTGAGCAACACGGGCGCTTCGACGGCCTATAACATGGTGCCCACGGTGCCGGTGATCGCGCCCAACTGGACGCTGGTGAGCGGCCCGTTGAATGACGCGAACGGGGCGGCCATCGGGACGGGCCTGACCATCAGCGCGGGAACGGCGGGGACCTTCCGCTGGGTCTACGCGGCGGCCACCACGGTGGCGGGCTTCCAGTTCGGCTACAGCGCCAGCGGCGTGGACGCGGTGGGCGGCGCCATTAGCACCACCGGGGCCCTGAGCGCCGGCATCAGCATCCAGCCGGGCAAAGCCACCCCTGCGTTCTTGGCGGCCAGCCTGGCCACGCCGCTGGGTACGGCGGTCTCCGGCCCCTACGGGCTGGGCCAGCTCTTCACCGTCACCATCACGGTGTCCAACACCGCCTCCGCGGGTAGCTCGTCGTTCACTAGCCTGACGCCGTCCATCTCGGCGATGGGGACTTGGGCCAGCGCCACGCTGGTCAGCTTCACCGCCATGCCGCTGTCGGTGACCGGCGGGACGGCCACGCCGCCGAACTTCATCCTGCCGCCGGGCGCTTACGCCACCTGGTCGATGGTCCTGCGCGTGACCCAGACGGCGGCCTCCACCGGCCAGGACACCGTGGCCCTGACGCTGACGGGCCTGTTCACGGACAGCAACGCCTTCATTGGCTCCGGCGGCGCAGTGAGCAGCCCGGTGACTTTCAACATCCAGGTGGCGGGTGCGGCCACGGTGGCCCACGCGGTGACCAACGAGATGTTCTTGAGCAAGAACACCTTCTACCCGTCGACGGGGGTGTTGATCCTGAACTTCACCGTCAAGCAGAGCGGCAATGCCACGGTGAAGATCTACGATATCGCCGGCGGCTTGGTGAAGACGCTGTTCAACGGCCCCGTGGGCGCCTCCAGCGACCCGAACCAGGCCATCCTGTACAGCGGCAACGTGGACCCGCGCCTGCGCTGGGACGGCACCGCCGACGACGGGCACCCGGTCAGCTCGGGCACCTACCTGATCTTCCTCAACGCGCCGGGCTACAGCGTGACGAAGAAAGTGAACCTGCTGCGATGAGGCTTCGGCGGATGATGCGCATGCGCGCCCACAACCTGACCGCCTTCCTGGCCACGGCCCTCTGGGTTTGGCCGACGGTGGCGTTCGCCTTGGGCGCGGGGACTTCGGGCGCTGACTTCCTTAAGATCGACACGGGTGCCCGCCCTGCGGCCATGGGCGGCGCCTTCGCCGCCGTGGATGATGACGCCAACGCCACCAAATGGAACCCCGCCGGCCTGGCGCTGATCCAGCGGACCCAGGCCGAGTTCATGCACATGGCCTATGTGGCGGACATCAGCTACGAGTCCCTGGCCGTGGCCGGCCCCATCAACCGCCTGTCGGGCTGGGGCCTGAGCTTCGACTACCTGTGGCAGCCGCCCTTCGACAGCACGGCCAATGACTTTGGCGCCCCCACCGACGCCGCCGCCACGGGCTACGATTTCGCCGCGGGCCTGAGCTATGGCTACAACCTGGGCAACTACCGCACCAGCGACTTCAACATCAGCAATATCTCGGTCGGCGGCACCCTGCGCCTGATCCAGCGCAACTTGTCCGGGGTCAGCGCCAACGCCGTTTATGGCGACGCCGGGATGACGGCCGAGCTGTTCGAGGGCTTCCGGGCCGCCCTGGTGATCCAGGACGTGGGGACCACCATCACCTTCGTCAACGCGTCCGACCCCGCCCCCACCAACGCCAAGCTGGGGCTGGCCTACGACCTGCATGTCAATGACGCCAACCGCCTGGTGATGGCGTACGACTTGAACCACCAGATCGACATCACCAACACCGACTACCAAAGCTGGCAGCAGAACATGGGGGTCGAGTACTGGCTCTTCAACACGCTGGCCTTGCGCGGCGGCTGGGGCTTCGGCTATGACCTGACGGGCTTGACGGCCGGCGTGGGCTTCCGCTACGCGGGCCTGGGGGTCGACTACGCTTTCGTGCCCTACGGCGACCTGGGCTATGCCCACCGCATCAGCTTGAGCTACCAGTTCGGCGCGGCGGTGGCCCGGCCGGACGTGGCGGCTCCTGACGCGCCGGCGGGCCTGCGCGGCATCTCCGGCGACCGCCTGGTCTCGCTGTCCTGGGACAAGTCGCCCGAGAAGGACGTGATCGGCTACAACGTCTACTACAGCCGCGGCAGCGGCAAGGGTTACGTCCGGACCAACGAGAAGCCCGAGCCGAACAAGACCAGCCTGGAGGTGCGGCTGCGCAACGACCAGGAGTACTTCTTCGTGATCACGGCCGTGAACGCGGCCGGCAAGGAGAGCGAGTACTCCAGCGAGCTGATGCTGAAGCCCCATGCGCCGGCCAAGCCGGAGGCGCCACGCGCCCTGAAGACCGAGGTCCAGGGGCGCACGGTGACGTTGAACTGGCATGGCGTGGACGACAAGACGGTGGTCGGCTACAACGTGTACTACACCAAGGAGCCGGGCAAGAACTACCGCAAGCTGACCAAGGCGGCGCCTTTGACCGACCCGGAATGCCGCTTGCGGGGCTTGAGCGCGGGATCGGCCTACTACTTCGTCATCACGTCGGTGACCAAGGAAGGCCTGGAGTCCGACTACTCGGCGGAGGCCTTCGCCCGCCCGCAGCAGGACACGGTCAACGAGGATGAGCCCACCGGCCCCATCCAGCCGCGGAAGAAGGCGGCCCCACAGCCGGATAACGACCCCATCTAACGCGGATGCGGATGCGGAGCCCGGGCGCCCCATGGCGCCCGGGCTCTTTGCTTTTGGGCCTTTTCCAAGTTCACGCCCCTGGCGCCCAATGGTATCCTCAAACGCTCCCACGCTGACAGGACCCGCTGTGATCGATTTTCAAGACGCCTATTTCCTTGAACGCAAGCATAAGGCGGACGAGCTGCAAGCCCAGGGCATCGAGCCCTTCGGCGGCGCCTTCTCGCGCACCCACCAGTTGGGGCAGGTGGCCCCCGCCTTTGAAGGCGCCGGGTCGGAGCCCGGGCCCCAGAGCGTGCGCGTGGCCGGCCGCCTGGCCGCCATCCGCGTGCAGGGCAAGGCCGGCTTCGCCCACTTGGCGTCGGTGGAAGGCCGGCTGCAGGTCTACTTCAAGCAGGACAAGCTGGGGGAGGCCGTCTACCAGGGCCTGGTGAAGCGCCTGGACCTGGGGGACATCATCGGCGTCGAGGGCCCGGTGTTCCGGACCCGGACCAACGAGGTCACGGTGGAGGTTCGAGCCGTGACGCTGCTGGCCAAGGCGCTGCTGCCGCCGCCCGACAAGTGGAGCGGGCTGCAGGACACCGAGATCCGCTACCGCCAGCGCTACCTGGACCTGATGGCCAACCCGGAGACCCGCGCGGCCTTCCTCAAGCGCAGCCAGGCCGTGGGCCGGCTGCGCGAAGTGCTGAAGGAGCGCCAGTT
>Ga0302319_10015411_pt1 | contig 14166 bp, 10 predicted proteins | sample Bog_T0_2_FD_203319 | JGI IMG/M metagenome (GOLD analysis project Ga0302319, IMG submission 203319) | Peat permafrost microbial communities from Stordalen Mire near Abisko, Sweden - Bog_T0_2 | ecosystem: Environmental > Terrestrial > Soil > Wetlands > Peat | place: Sweden: Abisko, Stordalen Mire... | reverse complement strand
GGTCGCGCTGAGATCACCGACTGCTTGGAGTGCTGTCGGTTGGCGTTGACCCAGGAGCAGCGCGTGGGCAGGTCGCGCGACCGCGCGCGAGCTGCCCACGCCATCATCACTACTTCTTGAAGTTGAGAATGATCATTCCGGCAAAGGGTGCAATCAGAATCCAACACCAGATCAACATGCTGCTCATTATTGTCCTCCTCAGAGCCATTGACAGTGGTCAGCCAATCCGCGTGGCCTTCTGCGATACCAATCATAGCATCGTGGGCAGATGATTATGCCAATTCAGCGAATTGGGGCGGAATCGTCGGGTACGGTGGAGAGGGTGTGAGTTGGAACCGTTAAGAATGGTGGGGTACCCAATTCCACGGCAGGCCGATCTGGCGTGTTCCGATATCTGGCTTGGCCGTGCAATAAATGTCAAAAGTGATGGGATGGACCCTCCCGCTTTTCTTTCGGTAGGAACGGCGGGACGATGGCTGCTGTCCGACAATTAGCCCATCGGAGGAAGACGCGATGAGTCACACACGCACTATTGGAATTGATACGGCGAAGCGAGTGTTTTTTCTGCACGCCGAAGATGCGAACGGGAAGATCATAGTTCGTGAGAGGTTAAGCCGCGATCGGCTCTTGCGATCGAGGTGACGATCTTTAAGCCACTGATCTTTAGGGAGGCATGCCATCGCCAGTGCTAGGCGGATTGGTGAAATGATTGCCTAAGGAATAGTGAAATCGACACCCTTGCTATAGTGCGGCCAGATTGTCCGACTCACGCCGCAAATTGACTAGAAACTCCTGCAGCTCCGTCTTGCGCTGCGGAACCCGGGCGCGGCCGGCCGGCGACAGGACCCGGCTAGGGACTTTTTCAAGATTTTCGTCGAGCATCTTGATGACACCGGGACCGTCGGGCGAGCCTCCATTCGGATCCACCAGCGCGATGATCCTGGCGACGCCGATCGCGCCGAGCCAGTCGAGGGCATCGGCGTCGTGCAAGTACAGGGCTTCCGGGCCTACCGGGTCGCGATAGTACATGTGTGTGCGAATCGCGCCGCGCACCGCCTCGAGCTTGGCCATAGGAAAGCCCGTACCTTGCAAGATTTTCGCAACGACGTCGGCACCGACGTCCGAGTGGCCCAATTTCTCGTTCTCCCAAGGTGAAAAGGCAGCGATATCGTGCAGGAAAGCGGCTGCGAACAACACATCGTCGTCGAGCTGGACATGGTCCTCCTTCGCCAGGTCACGCGCCAATGAATAGTCCCTCACCGAATGTGAATATCCCCAGGCCGGTTGTTTGAAGTGTTCGGCGGCGAATTTCCTTACGGTTGAGTGCCAGTCCAACACAGCGGATTGAGAATCCGCTGCGCTCGACGCCGAAGTGAATCCAATGTTGGTGATCATCAACAATGTCATTCCCATGGTGCGAAATGCGGTGCCTCGCATCAACATATTCAGTCTCCGGTTACTTGCGCTGAGATTAGATTCCCAAAGAAACCGCGTGATGCTACCAGCGCAGGGTCAGCGCCGTCCTTTCGATGATCCGATGCGCCACGGTACGCGCCCCCGATCGGCCGCTTTCTGCCGGTGCGCTCGCCGCGATAGGTCTCGAGCCAAATGGATTGATAGCCGCCCATGTCCTCGCCGTTGGCCGACACCACATGGTGGTTACTTCGATGGGGTCAATGGCTTCATCGGCACGACCCGCGACGACAAAACGATTACCGTGTGTCGCTGCGCGCAGGCACCGGATTCAGTGCCTGGGACATTTCGGTCTTCATAAACAACCTTACCGATAATCGACGCCACTTTTTGAAGATGTCGACACGAAGGCCGGCAGCTGTGGCTGTGGGGCTGAGGCAATTCGCAGCATTTCACCGCGCCCACGCACCCTCGGCTTTGATGCCACTTATCGGTACTAAATCGTGCAACAGGGGTCTTGTGCGTGCGAAGTCATGGCATTTGAGTCTTGCGTAACGTGGCTTGGTTGACGCACCGATTTCTAAGTCCTATATTCCTACAGTCGCATTCATCGTGGATCCGCTAGCAATAACGATCAAGAAATCATGCTTGCCCATTCCCCTACCGCACGCAGCATTTTTTGCGAATCGCATCGATTTCCTCTCGCGGAGTACGTTGAAGATCTCATTTCCTCCCGGGTGACCGAACGCGCTGCTCCTCACATACGCTTGGAGGGTCCCGACATCTCCCTGTCCGGGCGACAAATCTTGCTCAAGGCACTGATTTAACACTTGCCGTTTGGCCGTTTGATCGGTCAATCCCCAACGAATCGCAAATCTGGCCGGTGCGTCGTCTACCGGGCGATTGAGACCGATCCTTTTTTGAAAGGATCGAGCAGGAGCAAAAGTTATGCGTTTGTCGACTCAGGCTGTTCTGGCTTCTTCTAGACGTTATCTCGATCTCATCGGTGGCAAGCCTATGAGCGAATCCGAAATGCATGCATTCATCGGCGAAACCGTAGATTCCTACGAGAAGCACGTCAATCGAGGGTTCATCACCTACCGCAAATCGGTCACCGAAGCGGGGCAATTTGCGGCCCTCGAATGGACCGGACATGGCTCGACCGTTACCGACTTGCTGGGACGCGAATACATCGATTGCCTCGGTGGCTACGGAATATTCAGCGCCGGCGTCAACCATCCACGCATCGTCAAGGCGGTAACGGATCAGATGCAGCGCATGGCCCTCAACAGCCAGGAACTTCTGGAGCCATGGCGCGCGGCTCTGGCGAAGCTAATTGCGGACATTACTCCGGGTGATTTGGCGTGTAGCTTCTTCATCAACAACGGCACCGATGCCGTGGAGGGTGCTATCAAATTGGCGCGTCTGCATACCGGCCGCAATACATTCCTATCCACCCTGGGCGGATTCCATGGAAAGTCCATGGGGTCGTTGTCGCTGATGGGCAAGGCCTCATTCCGTGAACCGTTTCGAGGCGGCTTGCAGGACGTGAGATTCGCTCCATATGGAGAGGCGGGCGCGTTGGAGGCGGAGTTTGCCAAGGCGGAGGCTGTCGGCACGCCGATCGCGGCATTTATGGTCGAACCTATTCAGGGCGAAGCCGGCGCCGTGGTTCCGCCGCCAGGATATCTGGCACGAGCACGGAAGCTCTGCGACCAATACGGCGCCTTGCTGATCGCGGACGAAATCCAAACCGGCATGGGGCGAACCGGGCGACTGTGGGGCGTCGATCATGCCGACGTCGTGCCGGATATCATGTGCCTCGGCAAGGCGATTGGCGGCGGTGTGATGCCGCTGTCGGCGTTTGTGGCGACGCCTAAGATTTGGGAGGCACTGATCCCGAATCCTGTCATTCATTCAACAACCTTTGGCGGCAACCCCATCGCGTGCGCAGCGGGCATCGCGGCCATCACCGTGACCCTCGAGGAGGATCTTCCCGGTCAGGCGGCGCTCAAAGGCGAAATGCTGATGGAGGGACTTGCGGTTCTGCGCTCCCGATATCCCGCCATATTATCCGCCAGTCGCGGCAAGGGACTGCTCGTGGGGCTGGAATTTCCCTCGGACGGAGTCGGCTATGATTGTGCTGCAGCCTTGTTTCGCCGCGGCGTGTTGGTCGCGGGAACGTACTCGAAGGCACGCACCATCCGCATAGAACCCGCACTCGACATTCCGACCCCGCTGATGTTGGAGGTCCTGAACCGACTGGAGGATGCTTTCAAGGAAATTCAAACCAGGCGGTTCAAATCCGACGGATGCGCCAGATCTGACGTCCCGGTCGATCGGGCCATAGTCGGCAAATACGCAGAGATTCCGGGTGGAGCGATCTATGGCCTGTAGCGACTGATTGGGAGCTGATTCTTTTGCTCGGATCGCACGTGGACGAAAGGCTCGCACCGATGACCTCGCCATATAGGTCTCGGTTGCGAGATCGATCTGGTCATCTTGTCAGATGCCGTCTAACGCCTGGTCAATATCGGCAAGTAGATCATCGATACCTTCAATCCCGACGGAATAGCGGATCAGGTTCTCTGGTATACCTGCGCGAGCGCGTACCCTCGGTTGAGCATATGATTGCGAGACTTTGTTCTCGCATGGGATTTAAGCTGTATTGGGAAGCATTTCGCTTTTTTTAAAGCGCCTTACGATTGAGTAAGTGCAAAATACTTAGATCAAAAAATGCCATAAGTAGATGATTACTAATCTGACATCGCAACTTGATTGCGTCCACGATCCTTCGCTTGGTAAAGAGCAGCATCGGCTGCCGCCAGCAACGCGCTGACGCTCCTGGGGCCTTTTCCGGGTTCTCGAGGCCGTGCACTCGCCGCGCCGATGCTGACCGTCACGACGCCGGGAGCGGGACTGCCCTCATGCGGTATGGCAAGATTCAAAACAAGCTCGCGAATCAGTTCTGCACGGCGCATCGCACCCTCCGCATTCGTGTTCGGCATCAACATTAAGAATTCCTCCCCGCCGTAGCGCGCGGCTAGATCACCCGGCCGCCGTGCGACGGCTGCGAGTTGCGCAGCGATAGCGCAGAGACAGGCGTCGCCCGCGAGATGCCCATAGCGATCGTTGAAGAGCTTGAAGCGATCGGCGTCGAGCAATAGCACAGACAGAGGCAGATCCTCCCGGTCGCAGCGGCGCCACTCCTTGCCGGCAACCACGTCAAAATTTCGCCGATTGGCGAGGCCCGTCAGTCCATCCGTCGCGGCCATGCGCTGCATCTGTTCGAGCGCTTCGTTGAGCTTGAGTTCGGCTGTTTTGCGCTGGGTCGCGTCGCGCAGCGAAACCACAACACCGGGGCGTTCGCCGCCGGCGGACATACTCCGGCGGGCGCGACAATCGACCCAAAGCCACGTGCCGTCACGGCGCAGATGCCTAAACGAGACAGACATTTCGCCGTCGCTGTCTGAATTCAGATCTTTGATAGCAGCGAGGAAGCCCTGTTGATCATCAAGATGGACGAACTCCTGCGGCGAGTTTCCCAGCACTGCGGTGCTTCCGACCATCTCCTCCGGACGCCAGCCAAGCATGCGCTCCACGGCGGGCGACACGTATTGCCGTACCCCGTCCACCCCGATGAGAATGATCACATCGCTGGAGTGTTCGACGATCAGTCCCAACTGCGCCTGGCTCTCGCGCAGCGCAATTTGCGTGCGCTTCGCCACCTCGGCCTCGATCGCCTTGCATACCGCGCAAGCCTGCGCGGTGTCGGCTGCAGTCCAAGGGGAGGAATGGCCCTTTACGGTTTCTTTCCATGCGTCGAAGGAAGTGCGCGGCGAGATTCGCGCGGTACCAGGATGCGTGCTCGTGTGCTCACCCGGATTGCCGCCCCAGACGATGGTTCGCGTCAGCTCCGGCCGGAACCAAAGGATTGCATCGTCCTCGCCGGAAGCAAGCGGCAGCAGCATTGCGCCGCTGGCCTCCGCGATGCTGTCTGCGAGTTCCGGATAGCGCAGGCTCAGATCGTCAACTGCCACCCGATCGCCGCCCGCCGATGCGTGCAGCGCTGCCAGGGTAAATTTGATCTCGGGTAGCGAAGGCGTGGTCCCTAGACAGACAAGAGTGCCGGAGAGGCGCACAACGGCGCCAGTCGCGCCCACCATGTGCAGCACTTCTGCTTTTGCGGCGTTCAACGCCGCCGGCAGCGGCACGGCTGCGGCGAGATGATCGGTCAGCGCGCGCAAGGTTGCGCTGCCCTGGAGCCGTTGAGTCAGTACCTCCGCTTCGCTGGTACTGACGAGCAGTAGCGATACGACCAGGCCAATCAAGTCCGCGGCCGCCCGCATTTCGAACCCCGCACAACGCGGCTTCGAGTGATGGCACACCAGCATGCCCCAAAGATCCGACCCGTACGCAAGTCCTATCGTCAGACTCGCCGCCGTATTCATGTTGCGCATGTACTCGCAGTGGATGGGTGAAGCGCTGCGCAGCGCACTATGCGTGAGGTCGATCGGTGCGCCATCATCGAGGGTCGCGTCGGCGCAGAGCGGCACCGGGATGTAACTGGAATCCACGATCGCACCGACCCGCTGGCGCAGGTACAGGCGGCGGGCCGGCGGTGGGATGTCGGACGCCGGATAATGCTGCCCTAGATAGGCCTTGAGCGAGGGCTCGCGCGCCTCGGCGATCACTTCACCGTGACCATCCTCGAGAAAGCGATAGGCCATCACACGGTCGTAGCCGCTGAGCGCTTTTAACCCCTCGACCGCGAGTTCACAAAGTTCGATCGCGCTGGCCGCATGCCTGAACGCCGTCACCACCTGGCGCGCCATGAAGAGCGGTCGGGTCGGTTCGAGCTCCTGCGGTTCGATATCGATGCAAATGTGCCGACCCGTCCGGTGCGCGCGCAGATTCAGCACGCCGCCGTCGGGGAGGGGCAGGGAGTGCACATGCTCTGGTGTTAGTGCACCGCTCGTCCGGGCATCCAGCAACACCCTGCATGCCGATTCGCCGATCGCGTTTTCGAGCGATCGCCCCAAAACCGCTTCGACGGGACGCCCCAGAATCGCCGCCAGGTTGGCGCTGGCATGGGTCACCAAAAGCCCCTCCGCGAGAGCGGCCAGCAAGGCGCCGTGTGGCTGGATCGCACCGGGAATATGGATCGGTTCACTGCCGCATTGCGACAGGTCGGGCATGGATGCGGTTTTAAGGGTTGATTTGACAGGGACGTTCATACGCGTCTCGCCGCGTTAGTGCCAAACGATGTGCATGTCCACACCACGCGGTCTCCGCCTGACGCAAGAAGCCCGACTTGTTATCGGCCGGCGCACGACTCAGCCCCGGGGCTGTCAACATTCTACCGAGTGGCAGCGCCCGGTCTGTGTGTTGGCGTACATAGGGTTTCGGCGTGGCTCATAGGTAGACGAATACGCAAAGAGCGCAGATTGCGACGGAGAAGCGATGGGTGGAACCGATCTCGGCTTGAGCAAAGTGAATCGCGGCAGGTAGGAGGTATAGCGGAAAATTCGGCGGTCGCGAGGCAGTGTTTCCAACTGCAGGTGCGACGGAGCTTCATCGCCGTCGATTCCGATCGCCTGGCGCCGAGCGGGCGCCGCATTTTCCTTCATCAGTTTGTTGGCCAGTACGATTGGCGTAAAAATAGGACTTTGACGCTGATGGTCGTCGACGTTAGGTCCGTTCTGGTCATACTTTGGTACATTCCCGGACCACATCGTTGTCGGGAAGCGGCGATATGGCAATTCTCGGTATTGGAATTGGCAGTTCGCCGAAACGGGTCGGCTTGCCTGCATTGCAAGAGGAGTTGCTGTCGGCCGCGAAACGTTTGTCAAATCAGCTCTGAGCCGAAATGACTTCATTAAGCCATTCTGAACCCCGCATTCGATACGGCGAGTACAGCTCAGCAGGCAATCGGTCAGGGAACTCTAACGGCGTCCTCTCCCTCCACCACAGACATATGATCCGAGCATCCGAGGTCTCTTTTGTGAGCTCACTCAATGTCCTCAGGCAATGGTTTTATCTCACTCGATTCGCGTGTCAGGCGCCCTGCGAACAAGACAGCTTGCGTGCGACTCGCGGCACCCAATTTGCGCAGGATTGCGGTCATGTGCGCTTTGACTGTCGCCTCCGTGATCTGCAGATCCTCTCCGATTTGCTTGTTAGGCAGTCCGGCGCACAGCATGCCCAGGACCCGAAACTGCTGCGGTGTCAATTGCGCCATCCGCTGGCCGATCTCAAGGGCACTCTGATCTGCCTCAGGTTCCATTTCCAGGATCGAACTGACCTGCGGCACGACCTCACCGCACAGGACGGCCCGAACAGTTTTACCAATGGTGGCAGCGTCGGCGGATTTGGACACGAAGCTCTGTGCGCCGAATGCCAATGCCTCGCGCACGGTGCGCGGATCGTCGGATGCCGAGATCACGATGATCGGTAGCTCGGGGCGTGATCCTCGCAGGTGTGCGAGGGCATTGAACCCGTAGGCGCCCGGCAGGTTGAGATCCAAAAGCAGCAAATCCGTGCGAGGATGCCGATCGAGCGCGTCGAACAGTCCGGCGACACTGTCCGCCTCGAATATCTCACAGTTCGTGCAGGCGGCCGCAACCGCGCCCTTGAGCGCTAGGCGGTACAGCGGATGATCATCGACGATGAGTACTTCGTATTTCAGCGGTTCGCAGGTCATTGGGTCATGCCGCGGCCGCGCGTCGCGCCTGCCGTTGGAACGTGCATAGCAAGGCGCGCAGCGCCGCGGGCCGCAACGGCTTATGTAATCGCGGATATCCAGTGGTTCGCGCGGCGAGGATCAATTCAGCATCGTGATCGGCACCGTTTAGCGCCAGCGCCGCCGCGCACTCGAGCAGCGCGAGCTGGAACTGCCGCGGCAGACAGAAAATCGCTCCCGCTGCGAGCAACGTAACTATCAACGTGTTGCCGTTAAGCCGGGTGGCCCTTTGTGCGAGCTGCGCGGCAAGCACCCAAGGTCGTCCGCGCAGCGGCAGGCACGCAGATACGCCGACCGGCACGAAAGCCAGCAGCTTCAGCAAGGATTGAAATGCCATAGCCAGCATCAATCCTTCACGGTGTCGGGTTGCATCGACGCGCCGAGCGCCGAATAGCACCGTGAAGAGCGCCATCATCAGCGCGACCGTAAGGGCGGTATCCCGATACCACGGCACATGGCGTGCATTCGCCGCGGTCAACACATCGACACTGGTGGCGACGGCTTTATACTGCGGAACGATGTAGCGAATAGCGGCGGACAACGCAATCAAGGTCGCTAACACGGCAAGAGCGCAGCTCTTGCCGAATCGAGAGGCGATGCGATCCGCGATCGAACTGACTCTGTGGGCGCGTTCAATCCGCGCACGCCGTTCCATGAAAGGCAGCGCGAATAGGAATGCCAGCGCGGGACCCAGATAAATCGGCAAATGCCCCCACCCGTCGCGCACGGCGGAGCCGAGCGCACCGAAGAGTATCCAAGACGTGCAGTAGACGCCGGGCGCGAGTGAGTAAATGAAGGGTCGCAGGCGGCGTTGGTTGGGGTGGGTTCGTTGGCGTCCGCCGTAGAGCGCGATACCGAACAGACATCCAAGATATGTCAATGCGAGCAATGACAGAGGCCAGCTCGAAAACATGTCTACCCCCTCGATCGCCACTCTAAGCTCGCGATCGGACTAACACAAATGCGGGATTTCAATTAACCCGTGGCCCACGGGATCCTCGCAAGCAAGCGGCTATCGACCAAAGTCGAATGGCGTTGCGGGAAGGTATGGACCTAGTATTGGCCCGGGATCCTGAGCCATCAGTAACTGCTACGCGCACGATGGTGCACAGCCGGAAGCGGACGCCGGCACGAATTGCTCCGCGGGCTGGAGGCGATCGGTCGCCGGTACAGGCGAGCTTTGGGGATAACTTTGCTGAGGGAGAAACTAATGAAACTGAGCAATAACTTGATTGCGGCACTTGCCCTGGCGTTGGTGTGGGGCCCAGCACAGGCCGAGGTGAAAGACCCGTTGCCTGACAGTCTGTCCTTGGGCGGCGTCACGCTGTATGCCACGATTGACGTGGGTTACGCCTACCAGAGCAACGGCGTTCCGCTCAGTAGCCAGTACATAGACGGCCTCGAATATCAGTCCTTTACGACGACGCGGAATTTCTCGGGCTCGCAGTCGACCCTAGCGGAAAGCGGCCTCGAGCAATCCAAGATCGGCATCCGGGTCTCTGAGCCCATCGTCGACGACTTCACCCTTGTGGCGAGAACCGACACCGGCTTCAATCCGCTGTCGGGCCAGTTGTCCGATGCGTGCGGGTCCCTCTACACGAACAGCACCAAGCCGCAAGGACAACAAACCGCCAATGCCGACAGCAGCCGCTGCGGTCAGGCCTTCAACGGCGTGCTCTGGGGCGGTGTGAGCAACAAGGCCTACGGCACGCTCAGCATCGGCCGGCAACAGTCGCTGCAGCTCGACGCGCTCGCCGTCTATGATCCGCAAACTCTGTCCTATGCGTTTTCGTTTCTCGGCTATTCGGGGTTCAACGCCGGCTCGGGCAGTACGGAGGCGGCGCGCTTAAACAACTCGGTCAAGTATGCGTATGTCAACGGCCCGGCCCGTGTGTCGGTCCTGTACTCGAACGGCGGCGCGGATACCGGTGTGCTCGGCAAATCGTATGGCGTGGATGTAGGCGTGACCTTCCAAGGACTGTCCGTCGACGCGGTTTACCAAAACGAAAAGGGCGCCGTCAACTTGAGAAGTTCCTTGGACAACCTCCCGGGCCCCCCGGGGTACTACGTCGTAGCGACCAGCGGATTGAATGCGTACATCTCCAACGACAGGTCGTATAACCTGATGGGCAAGTACACCTTCGAGTTCGGCGATCCCAAGGACAAGCTCACGGTGTATGCGGGCTACTCCCACATCGAGAAGGCGCATAGCGACTATACGGTCGGCAGTGCCCAGGACAATACGCCGATTAACATCGGGATCGACATCAACAGCACGGCGATTTACGACATGGAATGGGCGGGCGCGCGCTACGCGATGAGTAGCGGCTGGAACTTCACCGGTGCGGCCTATTACATCACGCAGAACAACTGGACCATCGGGCTGGGACCGGAGGGCACGCAGGGACTCGGCTGCGCCGCGGCGGGTCTGCTGTGCGCGGGCACCTTCCGAGAGGGATCGATCGCGGTGGACTACATCATCAACAAACACTATGACGTTTATAGCGGTGTCAACTGGTCGGAGGTCGCGAAGGGTCTCGCGAGCGGTTTTCCCGGCACTCCCGGCGCCAATGCGACTACCGGCAGCCAGAATCAAACGACCATCATGTGGGGCTTTCGGATCAGAATCTGACGGCTAGACACACACGCGAGGAGACGACATGGCTATCAGTACAACCGCAGGCACGCTGCCGAAGGGCCGCGAGGGTTCGCAGAACGATTGGTTGGTAATCGGCGCCTCCTCGCTCGGAACAGTGTTCGAATGGTACGACTTCTATCTGTACGGGCTGCTCGCGACCATCATCGGCGCGCAGTTCTTTTCGGGCGTCAACGAGACCACCAGTTTCATTTTCGCCCTCGCCGCATTCGCAGCGGGCTTCGCGGTTCGGCCGTTCGGGGCGCTGGTGTTCGGACGGCTCGGCGATCTGGTCGGCCGCAAGCACACGTTCTTGATCACCATGAGCCTCATGGGCCTCGCGACGTTTGCGGTCGGCATCCTGCCGAGCTATGCCTCGGCCGGCGTTGCGGCACCCGTCATGCTGGTGGCTCTGCGCCTGCTGCAAGGATTGGCGCTGGGGGGTGAGTATGGGGGTGCTGCGACCTACGTGGCCGAATTCTCTCCGCCGGACAAACGAGGTTTTTTTACCAGCTGGATACAGACCACGGCAACGGTCGGTCTCTTCGCGGCGCTTCTGGTGGTGATCGGCATCCGCACCTACATCGGCGAGGATGCCTTCAAAGCCTGGGGCTGGCGCATACCGTTTCTGGTCTCGATCCTGTTGCTGGCAGTTTCGCTGTGGATCCGCCTGAAACTCGCCGAGAGTCCGGTATTCCTCAAGATGAAGAGCCTCGGGACCACGTCGAAGGCACCGCTCAGCGAGGCATTTACCCGTTGGATCAACTTGAAAGTCGTTTTGATCGCCCTCTTTGGAGCCGTCATGGGCGAGGCGGTGGTTTGGTACGGCGGCCAGTTTTACGCACTGTTCTTTCTTGAAAGGAACCTACACGTTGACGGTGCAACCACCAATATTTTGATTGCGATCGCTCTCGTGCTGGCGACGCCGGGATTCGTCTTGTTTGGTTGGCTCTCGGACAGGATCGGCCGCAAGCCCATCATTTTGGCCGGCTGTTTGCTCGCAGCGGTGACCTACTTTCCGTTGTTCCACGCGCTGACTAAATACGCCAATCCCGCGCTGTATGCGGCGCAATCGGCGGCCCCCGTGACAGTGGTTTCCGATCCCAATGAATGCTCGATTCAGTTCGATCCCATCGGTAAAAATAAATTCGATTCGACTTCATGCGACATCGCGAAGAGCTACCTCGCCAAAGCGGCGGTCTCGTATAAGCGAATCGACGCGCCGAGCGGGACCATCGCTGAAATCCGCAGCGGTGCAACCACATTGACGGCTCCGGATCCGAAGACGGTGACCGGCAAGGAACGCAAGGACGCCATCGCGAAATTCCAAGCTGCCGCCAAGACCACTCTGGCCGCGGCGGGTTATCCAGACAAGGCCGATCCCGCGACCATCAACAAGCCCATGGTCGTGTTGATATTATGGGTGCTGGTGGTGTACGTCACCATGGTTTACGGTCCCATTGCCGCGCTGCTAGTGGAATTGTTTCCCGCCAGAATTCGCTACAGTGCGATGTCGCTCCCGTACCACATTGGAAACGGTTGGTTTGGAGGATTTCTGCCGACGACGGCGTTCGCGATGGTCGCGGCAACGGGCGATATTTACTATGGACTGTGGTATCCCATCGTCATTGCGGGAGCGACCTTGGTTATCGGCTTATTCTTTCTACCGGAAACCTTCAAGAGGAACGTCGACGCCTGACAGGTCATACGAATTCTGAACCCGTTCCAGGCTATGCAACTCGGGTGCGGTCACAGGCAATGGCTTGTATGCGTAGGGTCTCTTCGGTCGCTGGGCGCTGATCTTGTCGCCGGTTGGTAATGAGAATGACCCGACCGCGGAGTTGCTCTACCAATCCAGCTGAGCGCCGATCCGCAAATCCCTGTAAGCGAGGGCGAGTTGCCTGCCACGCCCATCACGGTCGACGCGCAGCGCACGACGGCTGCACCGAGAAATTGCATTCGACGACGAGCCGCTGGAGCGTGTCGCGGCCGGCTACAAGCGCGACGCTCCGAAGCCGATCGAGATCGCAACACCCGTGCTGCGAAATCCACAAATTACGGGGGTCTTTGCCACCGACGACACCGAAACATTCATTGCGTTCCTGCGCAGCCTCAAGGGTGGACGAGTCGAGGTAACCGCAACTCAGATTCGCGTGTCGCGGGATTAAGCGTCGCTATGCCCTGCACCTAACGCTGCCGACCTGCGTTATGCTCAAGGTCAGGACACGCAAAGATGCCTGAATAGGGAACGTATGGTGGATCGATCGCGTCGCCGATCAACAGACATCGCGACCGTGGTGTCCGGGGTGCTGCGTGCGCTATCGATCTGCGCGCCCGGTACGCTCATTCCTGTTCCGGCGACGCTAGCCCAGACTATCGAACCCACGGTGCTCGCCGCCGATATTCCGGCGCAACCGCTCGCGCAGGCGCTGACAGCGTTCGGCCGCCAAACGGGCCTGCAGTTCGTCTATGTCTCCAGTGTGGTGCGTGACCAGAGATCCCAGGCGGTTTCTGCAGGACTCGGCGCCAATGAAGCGCTCACTCGAATGCTCAAGGGCACCGGGCTCAAGTTCGATTACCTTACTCCGCGCAGCATCCACATCCTCGCCGCGGTGGTTGCGCTCCCGCGGGTGACTGCGACAACAACGCTCTCCGGAGATGAACTGCAAGAGGTAATTGTCACCGCCAACCGCCGCGAGGAGAACCTGCAGAACGTACCGATGATGATTCAGGTGCTGACCGGGGAGACGCTCGCCAGTCTCAACGCGACGACCTTTGATGACTTCTTGAAGTACTTGCCCGCTGTCACCGCACACGGCGTGGGCCCGGGTCAGAACAATATCTACGTGCGCGGCCTGGGGACGGCCGCATCGGGAATACAGGGGGCAGGTTCCCTCGGCATTTTCCCCAATGTTGCCATCTATCTCGATGAGCAATCCGCCCAGCTCCCCGGCCGCAATCTGGATATCTACGCGACTGATCTGGAGCGCATCGAGGTATTGGAAGGCCCACAGGGCACTTTGTTCGGGGCCGGCGCACAGGCGGGCGTGCTGCGCTACATCACGAACAAGCCGAAACTCGATGTGACCGAAGCCATGGTGAAGGCCGGCGCCGCCACGACGGCGCATGGAGACCCCAGCAGCAATCTCGAGGCCACGCTCAACATTCCACTCATTCCAGATGCACTGGCCGTGCGCGGCGTAATCTACAACGAGAAGCGCGGCGGTTACATCAACAACCTACCGGCGACCTTTGCACGCGCTCCCACCGACATTGGCATTAGTTATACCGGCAGCGCCGTTCTTGCCAACAGCGTCGTCATCAACAACTCCAACATCGCGGCTAACCATATCAATCCGGTGACCTACCAGGGAAT
>Ga0302319_10015410_pt1 | contig 14166 bp, 9 predicted proteins | sample Bog_T0_2_FD_203319 | JGI IMG/M metagenome (GOLD analysis project Ga0302319, IMG submission 203319) | Peat permafrost microbial communities from Stordalen Mire near Abisko, Sweden - Bog_T0_2 | ecosystem: Environmental > Terrestrial > Soil > Wetlands > Peat | place: Sweden: Abisko, Stordalen Mire... | reverse complement strand
CGGTTCTCGAACCGGCACAGCGTCGGCGCGCTCGCCAGGTGCTCGTTGCCCACCACGATCTGGTGCAGCGGATCCTCTCTCAATTGCGCAGCGTCATTCAGATCCTCCCATCCCGCGCACAGCCCCATCACCCGCTGGCGCAGCATCGTTTCTACCGAGTGCTCCACCTTCCCTTCCTGCCTCCCGTCGGCCATCCGTTTTGATATAGAGCGGATTAGCCCCAGCTTGCGGTCCGTCTCCCGAACCAGAAGCAGTCCGGCGTCGCTCGTCACCGCTCCGCCTTCGAAGTCCGCCTCGACCAACCGCCTTTTTGCGCTTGAGAACGTCAGTTTCTTCCGAGAGCTTTTCTGCATCGCGTAGTGCCTTTCTTTTTGTTTACAACCTTGCTCGTAGCAGGGGATTAAGGCCCTACGCGATTCCTATTTCGGGAAATATCCGGGCTAAGGGACCGGGAAGCTCCGATCACTGCACTGAGTCCGGGTCAACGGCCTCCTGTTGGGGGCCCCGCGACAGGACGCTTGCAGTCATCAAGTGGTCTGTCCGGTTTTCCCGCTCTCCCGCGTTCCTGGCAAACGACCCGACAGGCCTGTTCGGTCGAAACCCCACACCGTAACCCCCGGATTCCTGGCCCAACGCCATGGGCCCTGCGCGTTGCCGCTCACGGCGCGCTGGTGAGGAAACGTGCGTGGAATGTCTGCCCGGCGGCGCCAGCGACGCGGAATGATAGCCGTATCGTCGGTGAAAGACGGTCAATGGCCACTCCGGGATCGGCGAAAACCAGCTTAAGCGCGGACGCGGCCAATTCCAATGTGATAGCTGTACTGTTGACCTGCGTCGGGTCGCTCACCGCAACGTCCAAGAAGGACCCCTTGGTCTGAAGAAGAACACTGGCCATTCTGTCCGCCGTGATGATCCCGATCGCTGAGCGCCCATCACTCCAGAAGTTCGCCGCCGTCAGGCCAAGCGAGTCCACGCGCACGGCCTGGATTCGATCGGTATTTGCCAGTATCTCCACTCTCGGGTGCTTGGCATAGTCGGAGACCCGCGCCGCGCTGTATCCGGGCAGCAGCACATACGCATACGTGGCTCCGGCTGGATTCGTTCCGTGGGAAAGCCAGAGTGTAAGATAGTTACGGGATACGGTCTTCGTGGTTTCGTTCCAAACGCCCGACCTTGCCTCCCGCAGTCCATACAGCCTGACGGAAACCGGGAAAAAATAGCCAATATCCGCACCTTCCGTCGGGCCCGCCAGGTGAGCCCAGGTCACCTCGCGCATAGCCTCTGACCCGCCCAGCGCTCCGGTCTTTCGCGCGCCGTTCACCGTGAGCGCCGTGTCGCCGCCACCATGCAGGAGGCGGTTTTCGACCACGGTCTCGATCGGCCGAGAATCGCCGCTGCAGATGCCGCTGCCCAGACAGACAACCTCCCTGTCGAACATGAACCATGACTTCTTCGCCGTGAGCGTGCTCCCCCACGCCCGGAGTTGCATTCCCGCCGCCCCGTAGGCGCCGAGCGACGCACCGCCGACCCAGGTCGTCGCAGGGGCCTCGCTTTGCCCTGATACGGGCTCGCGCACCTGACCCACATCGATCGTGGTGGCGGGAAGGCGGCGCGGATCAACGGTCGGCCAGAAGTCGTCGTCGAACTGCGTCAAATCGGAATTGTAGAGGTAAAGCATGCCTTCGCCCGTGTGCCAGCCGTCCACATTCTCGCCGTGGATGCTCTCGTAGGTGAAAACGCGGCCGGAGGACATGCTAAGTCCAAGGCCAAAACCCGGGGCCAGGTGATCCATCCCGGCAAAGACGAAATTCCCGATGAGCTCCCCTCGGGGCTTCACGGTTGGGTCGGCCATCAGTTGCCGCACGGCGCCCTTGAGTCCGAGGGGTGCGGTCTCGACGAAGTCGAGAGAGGTGTCCGCCCCGGCCCAGTACTTGAGCATCGATCGCATTCGGGCGGCGTCCGCCTCCGGGGCGAACTGGGAGATCAGGAGGATATTCTGCATCATGGCGTGCCCGATGGCGTGCTCGGAGGCGGATTTGCGGGAGATCTCCCGGCCCTGAACCATGGCCATCACGCCGCCGCGATAAATCACCGGCTCCAGAGCAGTGAAGACGAGCCGATAAAGATTTGCCAGGTTTGGGTCGGTGACCTTCCAGGAGGAACCCGAGGCGCTTTCCCTGTTGGGACCGTTGAGAAGCGCGAGCACCGGCGCGAGCCGGCCAAGCAAAGAGGCGCCATAGCCTCCCGTGTAGGGGTGACCCCGATGCTGAATGAATGAGCCGTCGGCGTAGTAGCCGTCGCCATGCTTCACGTAGACGAAGAGCTCGCTGAACGCATCGCGCGCGGCGATGAGCTTCGCACGGTCCTTCACGATGATGCCGCGGATCGTCACAATATGTATTTTCCACATGCGGTTGGCAGCGGTGAAAGACCACACGGTGCCGCCGGGCGCGGGCGTCGTCGCCGAAGGGGTGAACTTGTCCACGGCCCGCATGTAGTTGGCGATCTGGGCAGCGCCCAGTTCATCAAACATCAGGGCCGTTGTGTCGACGAGCTCGGCAGGCGCACCGATTTCGAGGTGCCACCACTCGTCGTGCATCGGTGTTTTCTCATTGTAACGATTCGCATAAACCCAATCGAGGCCGCGGACAATGTCGGCCTCCAGCGCCGCGTTGCCCTTCAGGCTTGATCCCTGAGTCGCGTAGGCCAGCGCCATTGTCTTAAGGCGCCCATAGCTCTCTGTGATGTGGCCCGTATCGGTGGCGCTGGCCAGGTCGGACCAGAGAAAGGCGCGGGTTGGCGATTTGTCCATCGTCGACCAGTAGGAGTCTGCCAGGGAGCTGAGGCTGCTGATGGAGGAAGCAACGGCGGGATCCGTCACATCCAAGTGACTGCCGCCCGTGAGCATCTCCGCCCACTTCTCCCGCAGGACGTCGAACTCGTCCGCCCGGCAGGTGTGAATCCAACCGACCAGATTGAGCGCCAGGCCCAGGCTGCCGCACCGAACGAAAAGCGCCATGCCTGAGGCACTGCGTGCCGCCGCTTTGCAGCATTGCCAAAGGACGGAGAATCTGTGCGGGTAGGTCATAGGCGGGAGGCGTCAGAACAGAGCGGCACCGCAGGCTGGGGCGGCTATTGGTCTGCCGCTATCCGAAGACATTGTCGAGAGCGCGGCCTCCCGAGCCAGGTGCCCGGGTATGATCTCGCACGCTGTCCCGCGCGGCAATCGAACGCTGGGTCAGCTCCGTGCGATCGTAGCCTGCCGGAACCGCCTCTGGCCGGGCGTCTCCGGCCCGCTCTCGTAGGCTGCTGTCGCGCGTCTCATCAAGCGCAACCGGCTCCGCCGAGACGGTTCGATCCCAGGCTGCTCATTGCGCCCTGAGGTTTCGTGAGGTCGTGCCGGCGCGGTAGGTCACTGGCACCTGCCAGTCGGCGTACTTCGGATCCAGGGCCCTCATCGCCTTGACGACCTCCTGCCGGAAGGTGTTCTCGATCAGGCTTCCCTGTCCCGGCCAGATCTTGAAGTGAACGCGCACAAAGCTCCACGGGCCGCCCTGCGAAGTCTCGACCTCGCCGATGATGGGCTCGCTAAGGATGATCGCCCCGAACTGGGCCCACATGCCCATGGCGATGCTTTCGATGACCTCGGCCCCCTTTCCTACGGCGCCCGCGCCCGGGACCTGCACGTCCGCATAGGCGTCGACGCCCCCGTGCGGAAACCGGCTGACGTTCCCGATGGTCCTGTTGGGGATGAAGACCTTCTGGTTGTAGAAGTTCACGACCTTGGTGAACCGCATCCCGATCTCCTCCACCCGGCCTATCACGCTTGTCGTCGTCCCGACGACCTCGACCATGTCGTTCACATCGATCGCGTCCCAGAGGATCAGGGTGAGCCCGATCACGATGTCCTGGACCAGCCCCTGCGAGCCGAAGCTTATGGCGAGGCCAAGCACGGAGGCGCTCGCCAGGTAGGTGGTCAGGCTGAAGCCGACCTCCTGAAGGATCAGGCCGATCGCGGCAAAATAGATGACAAAGATAATCCCGCTCACGACGAGCCGGCTGACCGTCACGAACTTCGGCTTCTGCGCCACGGCGCCGAGGCGGCCCTTCTGGCCGTGGCTCCGGATCAGGAGCCATTCGCTCACATGCCGGATGAGCTTCACCGCAACGTGCACGAGGACCGCCAGCAGGACAATGATGAGGATCCGGATGCCGATGGACGATTCGTGCACGAAGAAGCTGCCGTAGATCCGGCCGGCGAGCGTGTCGCGCGACTGGGCCAGGAGCGGAAGGGGGGCGTGGGTGTTCATGGTCTTCGGCTGGCAGCGTGTGTCTTGCCCGGTTTGCAGGGCCAAACCCGGGGGCTCACAGCCTCTCGATGTGCGTACCGCATCAGACGGCGGTGACGTGAAGGCGGACGTCGATGTTCCCCCGCACCGCGTTTGAGTACGGGCACAGAAGGTCGGCCGTCTCGATCAGCTGGCGCGCCTGGTCCTCGGGAAGGCCCCGCACGTCGACAAAGATGTCGATGTCGAGCGCGTAGCCGCCCGCGGCAATCTGGCCGATGCCGACCTCGACGGTGGTCTTCGTGCCGGCCGGCGCCACCTTGATGCGCTTGGCGGCCGCCTGCAGCGCGCTGTCAAAGCAGGCCGCATAAGCGGTTGCGAAGAGCTGCTCCGGATTTGTGCCGGCCTTTCCCGAGCCCGGCTCCGAAAGATTGACCGAAAGGGCGCCGTCGTCGGTCTGTGAATGACCCGAACGGCCGCCCTCGGCGGTGGAGCGCGCTTTGTAAAGAATCTTCATGATCATGTGTCGGGTTAGGGCTTTTCGGGTCTGTCGTTGGCAGTCTTGGCCTTTGGCTGATTGCGTTTCCTCGGTCGTCGATGGCGGGGCACCGGAGACGGCCTGTCTCAATCGGGCCGGCCGCGGCCGCAGACGCGGAACGAGGGGCGCGAGGCGATCACTTGAATGCCTTGATCAGCGCCTCAAACTCCACCCGCGGGGATTTGTCGTGCGGCGTCACGGCCGGAATCTTCCGGTCGATCCCCAGGAGCTCATAGACCGCCATCTGGGCGGCGCGCACGGAATACTCCACCGTGAAGACCACGTCGTCGGGAATCTCGACGAACTGGCTGATGAACCCGAGATTCCTTGTCCCGCGCGGCACGGGTGGGGGCCGATCGCCTCGGGCCCGCGGCATGAACATGCTTGTGATGTAGGGCATCCGGCAGGGGATGCAGTTGGCCGACTCGAAGATCTCCTCGTCGAAACGCAGGTGACCGCACAGCTCCCTCAGGATCTCCGAGCCGTTGCACTCGGCCATCGGTTTTGGAACGAAATCGCCGACCCGGTCCGGAAACAGCGAATAACCCCAGAACACCTGCACGCCGGCGGGTTGGTTTGGAAAGTGCGGCTGGTGGGCCAGCACGATGGACATCAGCCAATTCGAGTCCTTGAACGTCACCAGCCCGCCGATGCCGGCCTCGTTGCCGCTGAATTGGCTCATCGCGTCGAAGAATCCGGGGTTCTTCAGCGTGACGGTGAAGGACTCCCAGCTCGACTGCGCGATGCAGCGGTTGAAGGCAGAGGGATTGCCGAACTGCGGCCGCCCCTCCGCCAGCTCTTCCCACAGCGCCCAGCCGCCGGTGCCTCCCTTGGTCAGCCTTCTGGGCGCGGTCGTCATCGAACCCAGGCTCGACGCGTCGGTCATGGATCCGTTCTGAAGGAAGACCAGGTCACCGCCATTTACCGCGATTACCGCGGCTTCCTCCCGGATCAAGCAACGGATGCCCGTGACGGCCAGTTTGCCGTCTTCGGTCGTGTGGTCCAGGCCGGTCACCTTGCAGTCCGTGACCAAGTGGACGCCCCGCGCAGCCAGCCAGGTCTGCAGGGGCAGCACAAGGGAGTCATACTGGTTATAGATCGTCCGCTTGACGCCAGCGAGGGTCTCAATGCGCGTGAATTCCAGCATGAAGCGGTGCAGGTAGCGCCTGAACTCGACGGCGCTGTGCCAGGGCTGGAAGGCGAAGGTGGTGGCCCACATGAACCAGAATTCGGTCTGGAAGAACCCGGGCGAGAGCCAGTCGGTGATCCGGCTCGCGCCCATTGCCTCCTCGTCGGCGTTGGCGAGCTTCACCAGTTCGATCCGGTCGCGCATCGAGAATCCCATCGAGGCCACGGGGACTTTCGCGCGGTTGTCGTCGACCAGCCGCGCCAGCGAATGCGCCTTGTGCCTCTCATTGAACTCGACGGTCTCGTCGTACACCGTCCTGCCCGCGGTGATCAGCGAGGGGATCGATTTGAAAAGGTCCCATGTGCACTCGTAGTTATCGGTGGTCATCATGCGCCCGCCGCGCAATGAGTACCCGCCCGCCGGCTCACCGGCGCCATCGAGGCTTCCGCCCATCACGGGCGCCGCCTCAAGGATCGAGATGCTCTTGCCCGGGATCCCTCCGTCGCGCATCATGAAGGCGGCCGCCGCAAGGGATCCGATCCCGCCGCCCACGAGGTAGGCCTTTGATGTAGGGTCCATTTTCTCGGTCATCGAGGATGCGCTTGCGGGCCGGCCCACGCTATGGGGTGTAACCCCCGGGCGGCGCCCGGGTGGCGAACCACGCCTGGGGCCCATGCGCCATTTCCGGCCTTCATGGCACGACGACGGCCGCGCCTTCGAAGCGGCCGGCACGAAGGTCGGCCAGGGCCTGGTTGGCGTCCTTCAGAGGATATCGAGTGGTTTGCGTGACGATGCCGACCGTCGGTGCGAGGCGCAGGAAATCGATTCCGTCCTGGCGCGTGAGATTAGCGACCGAAACGAGCTGCCGCTCTTCCCACAGCAGCCGGTAGGGGAAGCTCGGGATGTCGCTCATATGGATCCCCGCGCAAACGACGCGGCCGCCCTTGCGGACCGCCTTTAGCGCCAGGGGCACGAGATCGCCCGCGGTGGCAAAGATGATCGCGGCATCCAGCGGCTCCGGAGGCATTTCGTCCGACCCGCCGGCCCAGACTGCGCCGAGCCTCCTTGCGAAGGCCTGGGTTGCGCCGTCCCCGGGGCGCGTGAATGCGAACACCGAGCGCCCCTGCCACTTGGCGACTTGCGCGAGGATGTGGGCCGCGGCGCCGAAGCCATACAGCCCCAGCTTCTTGCCCGCGCCCGCGATCACCAGCGACCTCCAGCCGATAAGCCCCGCGCAGAGCAAGGGGGCGAGCGCCACGTCGCTGCCGGTCTCGCCCAGCGGAAAGGCAAAGCGCGCGTCGGCGATCGTCGCCGTCGCGAAGCCGCCATCGCGCGTGTACCCCGTGAAGAGAGGGTGATCGCAGAGGTTCTCCTGGCCTCCTGCGCAGTAGGGGCAAACGCCGCAGGTGTGGCCGAGCCAGGGAATGCCGACGCGCTCCCCCAAGCTCAGCCCTTCGACGCCGGCCCCGATCGCGTCAATGCGGCCGACAACCTCGTGCCCGGGGATGATCGGCACCCTCGGATCGGGAAGCTCGCCGTCGACGACGTGCAGGTCGGTGCGGCAGACGCCGCAGGCGGAAACCTTCACCCGAATCTCCCCCGGGCCGGGCTGACAGTCGTCCAGTTCGGTCCATTCAAGGGCGCTACGAAGCTTCCTTAGCACCATCGCATGCATGGGCCGCCAGGTGTCCAGGCGCGGGCGCCTAGGCCGGCGCGTCGCCCGTTGCGATGCGCACCAGCTTCTTGTTCACGAACTGCTGGATTCCCATGCTTCCGAGTTCGCGCCCGTAGCCGGAGTCCTTGATGCCGCCGAACGGCAGGGCGGCGTCCGACCAGTCGATATTGTTGATGAACATCATGCCGGTGTCCACGCGGCTCGCAACGCGCCTTCCGCGGGCAACGTCCCGGGTGAAGACCGATCCGCCCAGTCCGAAGTCGGAGTCGTTTGCGAGTGCGACGGCGTCATCCTCGCTCTTGACTCGGAAGAACAGAACCACCGGCCCGAAGAACTCCTCCCTGAATGCGGGGTTGCCCGGCGTGACGTCGGTCAGGATCGTTGTCTCCATGAACGATCCCGGCCGGTTGATGCGCTTGCCGCCCATCAGCACCTTGGCGCCATGGGCCACCGCGCCGTCGACCTGCTTTACGAGATCCACGAGCGCGGATTCGGTGGACAGGGGGCCCTTTGTGGTCCTCTCGTCCATCGGGTCGCCGGGCTGGAGCGCCTCGAGCGCTGCCTGAAACTTCTCGAGGAACTTGTCGGCGACCTTCTCATTCACGATGAACCGCTTGGCCGCGCAGCACGTCTGTCCCTGGTTGTACATCCGTCCCCAGACGGCCCACTTCACGGCCTTCTCGAGGTCCGCGTCCTCAAGCACGATGAACGCATCGCTTCCGCCGAGCTCCATCGAGGACGTCTTGAGGTTCTTGCCGGACCTTGCCGCAATGCCCCTGCCGGCCGCCACGCTCCCGGTCAGGGCTACGCCCTTGATCCGGGGGTCGTCGATGACGCGGTCCGACTGTTCGTGCGAGATCAGGAGGTTGGTGTACGCCCCGGCGGGTGCGCCCGCCTCGATCCACAGCGTCTCGAAGGCGATGGCGCACTGGGGCACGCAGCCGGCATGCTTCACCACGACGACGTTTCCGGCCATCAGTTGCGGCCCGGCGACGCGCGCGAGCTGATAATAGGGGAAATTCCACGGCTCAACTCCGAAGATCACTCCGATCGGGCTGCTCTCGACATAGGCCTCTCCATGGGCCGGTTGGAGCGTCTCCGGCGCCAGGAAGCACTCGGCGTTCTTGGCGTAGTAGGCAAGGATGTCACCGCTGAACCTCACCTCGCCGCGGGCCTCGTTTATCAGCTTGCCCATCTCTAGCGTCACCAAACGGGCGAACTCGTCCACGCGCGCGCGCAGAATCGCGCCGGCCTTTGCCACGACGGCCGCCCGCTCCGCGAAAGTCTTCTTCCGCCATGTCTCGAAGCAGGCCGCCGCGGTCTTAAGCGCGACGTCAAGCTGGTCGTCCGAGATGTCCTCGAACGTCTTTAGGGTCTTTCCGTTGTACGGGTTGATGCTTTGGTAGCTCATAGACTTGGCCTGTCTTTATTCCGATGGCGGCAGTCGGATGGGGTCTGGGAGAGGCGACGCATTCGCCGCCTTCTTGGCCGCCACGGAGGCTACCAGACCGCTCCCGGAGGGAGTATGGGGTCTTTCCCGCCCCGGTCCTTAGCCTGGCGCCTCCCCGCGCGGACACTTCGGGGGGTGCCGCCGTGTGGCCGGCCGCCAGGATCCTTGAATCCGCCAAGCCGACCGGCCGGCAGCGCGGCCCGATTTGCGGCCATGAATCGCATCGGGAGGTCCGGGTCAGTCGCTTAGGGAAACACCCTATAGTCGCGGGTGGGCCCGGAGCCTAGAGTGTGGCCGCGGGGTCCGCCGCATCCGTTCGCGCCAAACCCCGGCCGGCGAGATCGAACCAACCTTCTTATGCTTCAAAACATCCAACAGTTCTACGGGAAGAAACTCGGCGCGGTTGACGGCCACGTCGGCCACGTGAGGGACTTCTACTTTGACGACCAGACATGGAAGATCCGGTACCTGGTCGCCGACACGGGGCCGTGGCTCGCGGGACGCAAGGTGCTCCTCCCGTCCCACGCGTTTGCCCCCCATGCCTTCGAGGGTTCAGAGGCCGCCGACAACGATCTTCTGCACGTCAACCTGACCCGGAACCAGATTGAAAAGAGCCCCTCCATCGACATGCAAATGCCCATTTCGCGCCAATACGAGGAGGCCTACCACAGGCATTTCGGCTGGCCGTTTTATTGGGTGGCGGGGGGAGGCGACGACTATTTGAGCTCCGAATCCTTCACGCAGGACATGCTGCCTCGACCCGGGGACGATCCCGACCTGCGGAGCATGCAGGCCGTGACGGGCTACGCCGTGAAGGCCGCCGACGGGATCATCGGCTCGGTCAACGGCTTCATGATCAACGGGAGGGACTGGACGATCCGCGAGCTGATCGTCAAGGCCAGCCGCGAGTTTGGCGGCGACGAGATCTTTCTTCTCCCTGAAACCGTCGGACGGATCGGCTACGAGGAGGCCACCGTGTACCTCAAGGTAACGCAGGACGCCATTCGGCAGATGGTGGGCGGCAAGGTCGCAGCGACCTGAGGGCCGCGCCGCGAATCTCGCGGGCTGGTGTGCGGGTTCGGATCCGGCGTCGGTGCCCAGCCCGACGAGGCGGGGCAGCCGGCTACGACCATCCCCTGCGCAGATGCTTCAGGAAGGCTCGCTCGAAGAGGTGCTATTTTCCGCCGCGCCTGCGGTAGATGATGAAGTCCTCGGTGGCGCTGGAGAACACGAATTCGGGCAGGAATTGCGTGAGCACGGTGTGCGGGTCGTCCGTTCTGGGGTACACGACGGCGAGCGGGGCCTCCGGCAGACCCTCCCGGATATGCTTCGCGCTGGTGACAATGCCGGCATGCTCCCGGTCGAGGACGGCATAGTCGAAGTGATACATCCGCCCCTCGGCCATCACCGTTGCGAGGGGATCCTGTGCGAAATAGGTCTGCCCCGGATGCTGCCTTGAGAAGATCCAGGCCTGCTGGCTAAGGCAGCGCGGCGGCACCATCGACATGCTGGGATAGTCCGCCATCAGCCGGAGGGCGATGACTGCCGCGGCGCTGCAGGCCAGCAAGGCGGCGCCCCGCAGCACCCCGGCGCGCGGCGGGGACGGGGACCAGACGTGCGCGATCGCGACGATCGCAGCCCCCGCGAGGTAATAGACCGAGTGGATGGAATTGCGGTCGCCGCCGACCTTCATCGCGGCCATGACGCCGAGCGGGAGCATGACCAGGGCCGCCGAAATCGGCAGCGCGACGGCCTGGGCGATCCCCGGGCCCGGGCGGCCCGAGGGAGCACTCCGGGCGCCGGGCAAGAGGACCAGGAGGCACGGGACCGAGAAGCCGAGCGTGTAGCGCAGGAAATCGGCGGTCTCCGTCCACGCGGCCGCCCATGAGCCCGTCAGCTTCTGCGACGAGGGGATCGTCCACATGTTCAGGATGACGTCGCGCGGCTGCATGAGCCCGAAAACGGCGCCTGCCGCAACGGCCATGACCGCCGCGAAAAGCGCGCCGTACCGGAGCGACGTCCTCCAACCGTGGACGCACGCAAGCCAGCCGAGCTGGGCCACCACCAGGGGGGCCTCGGTCTGCTTTGTCCACGCGGCAAGCACCCCGAGAAGCGCGGCCAGCACGAGGCGCCTCGCTCCGGGCGGCGCGCCGCCCATCAGGACCAGGCACGAGCCCAGGCCCAGGGCGACCGCGATCGCGTCGGAGCAGAGCACTGACGCCATGTACCAGGTGGGATAGACCAGCAGGAGGCCGGCCGCCCCGTAGACGAAGCCCGACATCCCCGGCAGGATGGAGCCGGCCGAAAAGCGGACGCTCGCATAGAGGAGCGGGGAGAGCAGGAACACCAGGTTGATCGCTGCGGCAATGGCCAGCGCGGGCTGCGGCGAATCGGCCAGCGCGGCGGGCGACCAGAGGATCGGGGCCAGGGGACCGTGGAGCCACCCGTTGATGGGGCCTTTGTCGATCGGCGAGTAGAGCGGGTATCCGTGAAAGAGCCCGATCGTCGGGGCGAGCCGGTCGGCGCTCCAACCCCACCGGGTGTTCAATTGCAGCGTAGCCACGTAGCAATAGGCGAGAGCGCACAACAGGACCGGGATCAGGGCCCCGGCCGCCGCCTCGGGCCACAGCGCGCGCGCCGGCCGACCGGCGCGCCAGACCCGCGCCGCGGCCAGCGCGGTGACCGCGGCGAGCAAGAGCCAGTGCCAGACGGTCATGGATTCACCGGGTCGCGGCCCGCCCGATCAAATTTCCCCGGGGAAGGCGGACACGCATGAAGAAAAGGGAGAGGTGCGGGGCATAAGCCGGTCGTGGCGTTCAACTTCGATGCACGAGGCGGGGCACGGAAGCAACCCCTTGTGGGGTCGCGTGCGGAACCCCATGCCTCAGAATCCGCATACGGGGAGCCTTGGGTCGGCGCATCCAATCTTGGACGGGGCGCGGCCGGGAGGTTTGCGGCGGCCTCCCAAGTCCAAACCTGGGAAAAGCGGGCCTCGCCAAGCACATTTCCATAATCCATAATTCATCATTGATGGCGCCGATTGCCTGGGCGATCGGCATCGCGCGAGCAGCACGAATGGCTCCCCAATGAACTCCAGCTTCCGATCGGGAGGGCACGCACCCCGGGGCGGGGCCGGTTTCCGCGGGCAGACCCGGACCCTGACTGCCTCGCGCGCCCTGTTGCTGGCCTTTGGCGCCGCGATGGCCGCATTCCCCTTCGCGCGCGCGGAGCGGGACGAGGACGCGACCGCCGCGGTTGCCGGCGCCAGGGTGGTCCTCATGCAGCGCTACGTGGTCTCGGCCACGCGGATCGAGAAGAACCCCTGGCGCTATGGGTCGGTGCCGGGATTCGAGGTGCTCACCCGGGCGTCGGAGTACGACACCAACTGGCGGATCGATGCGCTCCGGCGCGGCATGTGGATCGAGGGCAGGGTCATGCCCAAGGACTGGCTCCCAGACCCGGCCGTGCCCTACACCGTTATCCTGGACGACACGGACCTGCGCGAGGTGCCCGCGGGCGAGATTCACCTGAAGCCGACCGTTCTGGGCTCACCCGCCGACGCGCTGACCTGGGGCAGCCTGTCCGAGAACACGAACCTGTCGATCGAGACGGTCGGGTCGGGCGACGGCGACACCCTCGCCATCAACAACAACCTCTACGGGGTCGAAACGGCGGCGCTGATGGACAGCACGATCAGCCTCGAGCGCCTGGGCCGCTGCACGCCGCCGCTCCCGGCGTGGCTGATCTCTGGCCTGATCGGGCGGACAAGCGGCGTCTTCCGCGAGGCCTTCGCCCTCCTCGCAGACACGGGCAACGGCGCGTTCGACCGGCCCGGTTTCGTTCGCGGGGCCGCGGGGCCCGGGACGCTCTGGGTGTCCCTGGCGGAGACCCAGCGCATGCTCAAGCTCCTCTGGCACAACGCCCATGATCCGAGCATCACGGTACCCCCGCTGCGCCTGCTCTTCGCCAAGGCGGCGCCCCCAGCGGAGCGGCTCGCGCTCTGGGAATCGGAAGCCGCGCTGTTTGCCCGCTGGGGCCTCATGGGAGAGGACGGTCCGGATTCCGAGAACCGGCGCGCATTCCTTGAGTTTGTGCGACGCGCGCAGCGCGCGCCGGTCACCGAGGAGATGTTCAAGGGCTGCTTTGGCTGCGGTTACGAGCCGATGGAGGTCAAACTGGCGGCCTTCCTCAGGAAGGTCCTGGCAAAGCCGACCTTCGTCGCATGGGACATGCCTCCCGGAGCCCAGGAGCCGGTCCGCCTCAGCGAGGCGACGTCGGACCAGATCGGGAGGATCCTCGGGGACTGGCTCCGCATGCAGGGGGACTACGAGGGCGGCACGGATCCCGAAGTGGGCGACCGGCTCCTCGGCTTGGCGGGACGGATGCTCGAACGCGCCTACCGGGAGGACAACGGCCTTCCCCCGGACGTCGCCCCGCCCGGCGGCGGCGAGCACGCGGCCGCATCGTCCCAGATCAGCACGCTCGGTCCCGCGGTCGCGATGAAGCCCTTTGTCGTCACCGCTGAACGGATCCATGACCCGAGGCTGCTGGCGGTCTACGGGCTTTACGCGCACGACAAGGGCGACGACGCGAAGGCGCGAGAGCTCCTCGATGCCGCCGCGAAGAGCGGGGTCTCGCGCCCCAGAGCCTACGCCGTCCTCGCGCAGCTGCGCTACGCGGAGGCAATCGGCAAACCCCTCGGGGCGGACGGCAAGCTGAGCGCCGCGCAGGCCGCTTCGGTCCTCGAGCCCCTGAAGGCGGCGCTGGCCGGCGCGCCCAAGCCGGACCATTACGACCTGATCGTCGAAACCTGGACCAACTGCGAGGCCAAGCCCGCGGAGGGTGACATCGAGGTGCTGCGCGCGGGTCTCGAGCGGTACCCCGCGGACACGGACCTGGCGTACAATGCCGCAGAGCTGTGCGCCCAGAGCGGGTACGCGGCTCAGACCTCCTGGTTCATCGACAAGGGCCTTGTCTTCGCGACCCACGAGATCAACCGGGAGTATTTCGAGCAGCTCCGCTCGACCCTGAATTCTCCGCCCACCCCTTAGCGGGAGTTTTTCCCCCCCCAGCATGACCCCAAAATGC
>Ga0302319_10015409_pt1 | contig 14166 bp, 12 predicted proteins | sample Bog_T0_2_FD_203319 | JGI IMG/M metagenome (GOLD analysis project Ga0302319, IMG submission 203319) | Peat permafrost microbial communities from Stordalen Mire near Abisko, Sweden - Bog_T0_2 | ecosystem: Environmental > Terrestrial > Soil > Wetlands > Peat | place: Sweden: Abisko, Stordalen Mire... | reverse complement strand
TGCCATGCCCAAAAGATAAAGTGGCTCCCGGCATGCCGAAAAATAGCGGATGTCAATCGCCCACGGCTTGCGGGTGGCCAACCGGAGAGTTCCCACCAATTCCGCGCCGAGCCGCGCTACGTACACCTGGGACAAGCGCATGGCCTGGAGCACGCCTTTCTCGGAGGTTTCTGAGGACCAGGGGCCAGGACCATAAGACTTTGTCAGATGGCGGGCAACCGCAGTGTGCAAGGCTGCCAGAGGCGTTGCATCGGCGGCAGTTGCGGGCAGCAGGCTGAATCGCGCGGAGGGTGGCATTTCAGTTGGCGGTGGTATTACCGGCGGACGCTCTCCAATATTTTTTGGCGATGGCACCGAGAATATCTTTGATGGCTCCCGTGTCGTCGTTCGCATTGATCATGATGACCGCACCTAGTCGGACATTCGGGAAGCCAATCATGAACGCATCGAAACCGGCATTGCGTCCGTCATGCCAGAAACGAAGCCCCTTTCCGTTGCCGGAGCGGAAAACACCGAGGCCATCGGTGCTCGACAGGGCCGGATTTTGGACGGTTAACATCTGGCGCGTCAGTTCCTGGGAGAGCACGGGATTGGATTCGCCGGCAAACGACTGTTGCACGCCGATGGTGAATTGCGCGAGGTCGGAGGCGGTGGTCCACAAGCCCGCTGCGGCCATTTCCGGATACACGTGCCAGCGGTCCTTGACCGCGCGACCATCACCAAACACACCCGCCGCAGTCGCGGCCGCCATCGCGGACGGAGGCGGCTGCTGATAAGTGCTGTTGGTCATGCCGAGCGGTTCCAGCACGGTGTCTTTCATGAATTTCGGAAATGGCTCCCGGGTGACATCAAGAATCATTTGCTGCATTACCGTATAACCGCCGCCGGAATATCGCCACTGGCTGCCGGGAAGAATATCCACCCGGATCGCCGCCGTGGCCGCCGGCTTGACGCCATCCAGCACCTGCAACAGCGGGGGGACCGGGCCACTTACCGGATAACCGGGAAATCCATGAACGGTCAGGCCGGCAGTGTGGCTCAGGATCCGGCGCAGGGTGACTTTGTTGTCCTTGGTGAACTCGTTTTCGGGCACTTTCCAGCTTTGCAATTCCGTGTTTACGTCCGCGTCCAAGGACAACTTGCCTTCCTGCACGAGATGCAACGCGCCAAATGCTGCCACAGCTTTGCTGATGGAACCCGCTTGAAACAGCGTGTCCGGCGTCACCGGAGCCTGGCGGTTATTATCCGTAAATCCATAGCCTTGGGCCCGGAAGATTTTGCCGTCCTGCACGATGGCGAGCGAAAGGCCGGGGATGTGGCGGGCCTGCATCCGCACGGCGATGAGGTCGTCTATCTGGTCTGCGTAAACTGTCCGCAAACTTGTGCAAAGAACGAAAACGCCGAGCCAACCGATGAGTTTTTTTACGCCCGGAAGCCGCCCTGCCCCAGGTATGGGGGTGAAAACAGCAGACATAAAGGAATGCTAACCTGGGTTGTTCAGCTTCGGAAAGAACTGCACCTCCCTGGCAAAACTCTGCTCCGAGTCCGAGGCGTGAATCATGTTGAAGAGAAACTGGTCATCGCCCGGCTGTTGAAACTGTTGCCGGTACGGGGCGTTGGCGGCATCGGCGCCGGGCCAGAAGTCACCGCGGATGGTGCCTTTTTCGGCCTGCCACGGGCGTGTGGCGCCAATGGCTTTGCGCACCTTCTGAATCGCGTCCGGCCCCCGGAGACGAATCGCCTTGACCGGGCCGTGGGCCATGTACTTCGACGTGCCTTCCCAAATGGGAGGCTTGTTGCCGATGCTCGGCAAATAAAATTCCTTCCACTTTTCCAAGGGTAGATTCTGGCCTCCGGCGAGCCGGCATTCGGCGATCACACTTAATCCGAGGGCGTGGAGGCGGGCCTCCACCTGCCCGGCCAAGCCGCGCCAGAAGGTATCCGGTTTGAGGATTACGAGCGTGTCCTGTTGTGCTTCATCGGTCATAGCGTCTCCTGGTTTGATATGCAATTTCAACCTGGTCGGCGAGCACCGCCGATAGCCAGCCTGCTACAGCCGCAACCGGGCGGCCAACCGAGCTGCCCGTCTCCATAACGTGACAGGAATTTATTATCGTGGTCGCCGTCTGTCGAGGTTGGATTAGGCTGGATTTGGCCCGACTTGGCAGGAGAAACGGGCTTTTGGGGATGAACCACAGAGGCACGGAGACACGGAGAAAGCAGGAATTTGAACAACAAAGCAACCAAGACACCAAGGAAGAAAAATCAGCCGAACTTTGCGGCTTTGCGCCTTGGTTGTTACAGCTCTTCGGTCTGTCGGGCGGCGTGCGGTTTTTGGCTTTCATTTTTTAAAATTAAAAAAGCATGTAAAAGGTTGTAAAACATTGTAAATCGTTGGCAAATCATTGTAAAAATGGTTGTAAAAGGATCGTAAAACGGTTGTAAAACACTGTTAAAAAAATTTTAAAGGCGGTTGCGAAATGATACGGCAAAGGCCAGGCGGCTGTATCCGGTGTACAAGCAGGGTTGTGGAGCTGCCTGCGATGCCTTGGAGGTGCGCGAGCATTTCAAATATCGTTTTGTTTTCATCACACGGATAATTTTACCGTGAGGATCCGACTCGTCACCTGCCCGGGGCATCTAAAATTTTCAATTGATTGCCACATTTAAAGCGTGGCTCCTATCGCGGCCCTTCAGGCCGCATGGTTTGGGGACATGGCTACCCAGGGCAATGGCCCTGGGCTGAGGGATGGCGCGCCTTTGGCGCTGAAAATGGGTATGCACCAATAGTCGGGCATTTCCCCCGAGAAACTAAAGGTGTACCAGGCGGGAAAGCGGCACAGGAGCAAACTGAGGAAACGGAGAGGTGGGGGTGCGGGACTGCACGTCATGCAATGTCTGAAAAGGCGGAGTTTCTGGAATTGCCGTATCTTCCGAGCATTACGCAAACTTGTTCCATTGCCGACAGGAACACCAGTCCATGGATTTATTGGAATCTATTTAAAAAACACATACCCGCATTGCAGCCGCTCAATGCGGGTATGTGAATTTTACAGCCCGCCGCTCCATTTGTCGAGCCAAGTAAATCCACTATGTCTAAATCAGCCACCATAATCGCACACATCCACGCAAAACGCGGGGAGGTGGCGGGGACGTGGTTTACGGTGCCCGCGAGCACTCCGCTTTGAGATCACCATGCCGCTGAAACATTCAACATTCAACGCCCAACATCGGGCCCTTCGGACTTGAATGTTGAGCGTTGAGTGTTTTTCGGAAGGCTCTACGGGGAGGGTGAGGTTGCGGCCAGGCGCGTGCGGCGGGCGGCCACGAGGCACCAGAGGGACCCGGTGAGCAACGCAAGCGCGCCAACCATTACGTGGAGCGTGGCCACGTCGGCGGCTTTGTTGGTCCAAATGGTGGCGGCGCCGAGGACGATTTGCAGGGTGAGCAGCCCCAACCAGACGAAGGCGAGCCTGGCCAGCGGGTCGCGCCCGCCCAGTTTTTTTCGCGCGAGCATGGCCGCAGCCGCGACGCCCAGAAAAATGGCGTAGGCGACGAGGCGATGGATCATCTGCAAATCCACTTGAAAGGCGGTGATGGGATTTTCGCCCTGCATTTCAAAACGGCGCTCATTGTAGCTGGCCACGGCGGCGGCGCTGGTATCCGGCCAGACTTTGCCGTAGGCGAGGGGGAAATCAGGAATGGCCAGGCCCGCGTGCTGATGGCGCATGGTGGCGGCAATGAGCAACTGGATAAAAATCAGGACGGTCACCCAAAGGATATGGCTGCGCAATCCGCGCGGAACGGCCACTTGTTTTTCCGTTTCAGAATTGATCCACCAGCGGCTGGTGAAGAGGGCGAGCGAGCAGGCGAGCACCAAAAATATCTGGGCAATGGCGCCGTGAAAGATGCCCAGGCTGGGCATGCGGAGGTCCACCCGCAACCCGCCCAAGATGCCCTGCAGGACGACGAGCAGAAACGCCGCCACACCGAGCCAGTGCATCCATTTGCGCGCGTCCTTGAGCCAGAGCCAGAGCGCCAGCACCGTGGTGAGAAACCCCACGGCTGACGCCAGCAACCGGTGCGTGTGCTCAAAAAATGCGCCGCCGGTCCAGAACCGGATTGGCAGGGCGAACATGTTGTAGCCGTAGCTGGTGGGCCAGTCGGGCACGGACATGCCGGCTTCGTGGCTGGTGACGAGGCCGCCCAGGCCGATGAGCAGAAACGTGGCGACCGCGTTTAACACGGCAAACCAAAACAGCGCGGGACGAAAGTTGTTGTTCATGTTCCAAAACGGAACGACCGCTGCGGTTTTTGGCGCAGCGGTCGCCGGGGGAGGCTAAATTTATTTCACTTCGAAGGTGAAGTTCTGGGACGCGCCATCGGCCTTGACCTCGATGTCGGCGTCCTGGGTGCCGAGTTTGCGGTGCGCGGCTTCGAGGGTGTATTTGCCGGGCGGCACATTTTTGATGGTGAATTTTCCGTCCTTGCCGCTGACGGCGAAATAGGGATGATCAAACACGCTGACCCAGGCAAACATCCACGGATGCACGTCGCATTGGAATTTCAAAAAGGGCTCGGGCTTGTCAAACGTGAAGGTCAGGTCCGCGCCGCCGGGCATCTGCACCTGGTTGGACTCGGGGTTTTGCTTGGGCATGGTGTGGATGTTGTGAACGCAGGGGTCGGAATTTTTCACGATGATTTTCTGGCCGGTTTGCACGGCCATAATCTGGGGCGAGTACAGGCAGCCTTTCTGGTCCAAGAGGACGGGATCAGCGGTCGCGCCCGTGGAAGCGCTGGGCACGCCTTTGAGGTAAACCACCACGTCAGCCAGATTGCCGCTGGCATCCACGACGTAAAATTTCGTCTTGGGCAGGTCGGTGGGATACATGGCCACACAATCCGGATTGTCCTTGATGGGGCTGATTTCACGTTCGGCGGGCGGCGTGCCTTTCAGGGAGATGGTGCCCGTGATGTCGCCGGCGCGGGCGAGTTGCAGCGCCGAAATAATTCCCAGCGAAAGAAGCAAAAGAGATTTTTTCATAAAGTTAGCAAGCATGAAGGTTAGCAACTATCCGCGCGAGGGGCAAGCTGATTGTGAATTATTTCACAAGCAGACAATGCAGGGGGACAGTGGTACGTGGCGTGTTCGTTGCGGCCATGAGTCCGGATAAAACTGTGGCCAGCAAACCTTCAACATTCGAAACACCTCCCGTGCTGATAGAAAAGCCGACGGCGGACTTGAAAATGGCCTTGCAAAACTACGAAGCAGAAGGAACATGATCAAAATTATAAAAAGAGTCCACCCCGGTCGGGGACAACAAACCAAATGGAAATCCCGGCTTAAACTATGAATCTCACAAAATGCATCAGGGTTCTTGTCGTTATCGTGGCTTTACTGATCCGGCCTTTGCCCGTCCGAGCGCAATTCGACTTCATCACCAATGCTGACAATACCATCACCATCACGAGTTATACCGGCGCGGGCGGCAATGTTGAAATCCCCGGCAGCACTAACGGTTATCCGGTGGTCGCCATCGGCTACGAAACATTTGGGGGGAAGACCGCTGTGACCAGCGTGACGATGCCCTACGGCATCGTCAATATTGATGGTGAGGCGTTCGCGTATTGCTCCGGATTGACGAATGTAGCGATTCCCAACAGTGTCACCAATCTGAGCGACTGGGCATTCTATCAATGTTCCAGCCTAACAAATGTGGTGATTCCCAACAGCGTGGTCACCATTGGCAGCAAAGTATTCTACCAATGTTCCAGTTTAAAGAGCGTGACCATCCCCGACAGCGTTACCAGCATGGGCGACAATATCTTCTTGTTTTGTTCCAGCCTGGCAAATGCGACCATTGGCGGTGGCGTGACCAACATCGGCATCACGCAGTTTGCCGCCTGTCCCAGCCTGACCAATATCGCCGTGGCTGCGGCGAATCCGCGTTACGCCAGTGTGAGCCGGATATTGTTCAATAAACCGCTGACCGAGCTGATTGAATGTCCTGCGGGTTTTGTCGGCAGCTATGAGATTCCTAACAGCGTCATCTTCATTGACGGCTCCGCTTTCTATTATTGCACCAGCCTGTCAAGCGTCACGATTCCCGACAGCGTCATCAGCATTGGCTTCAATGGGTTCTATAGTTGTTCGGACCTGACCAATGTGACGATTGGCAACAGCGTTACCAACATAGGCAGTGCTGCGTTCCGGTATTGCACGAGCCTGCATCAAGCATTCTTTCGAGGAAACGCGCCGTTGGTCAATGGTAGTGCGGGCAGCGCGGACACGGTGCTTTTTAATGGCGAGACCGGGAAGGTGTATCGCCTGCCGGGCACCACAGGCTGGGGCAGCACCTTTGGAAGCTGGTCCACGGCATTGTGGTATCAACCCCAGCCTCAGATTCTCGGCTCCAAGTATGGCTTGGGTGTGCACAGCAATAATTTCCAATTCACCGTTTCCTGGGCCACGAACACCTCCGATGTGATCGAAGTTTCCACCGATTTGCAAAATTGGACGCCAGTCATCACCAACGCACTGGTCAATGGCACCAACGCTTTTAGCGATTCAACCTGGACTAATTATCCCCAGCGTTTCTACCGCGTGCGTTCGCATTGAAAATAAAAACAGCTTGCCGACTCAAGATGGCCGCGTACTTCCTGTGCGTCCAAATGCCTGGAAGGGCTGCGTTTAAGGGTCTGGCCATCGGGCAAGGTTGATTTTCGGGCTGCCGGAGGCGTGGGTAACGAATGCGCCCTTGTATCGTCCGAACCTCGGTAATGCCAGCCCGGGGGCTCGTTTGCGTTATCTAGTTTCAAATGATTGATTCACCGTTGAATCTTGAAGGTTGAATGTTCCGCCATCTGGCCACAGTTTTGCTTGAATCGCCATAATGGCAGGCGAGGACGGCTGCCGGACAAGCTATTTTCCTGCTTTGAGGGCATCCAGATCTTTTCGGCCTTGCTGGATGAGGGCGGCAAATTGTGCCACCTGCACCGGGGTGAGGGCGATGCGCGGGTAGGACTCAAGCTTCAGGTAGTTTTGGACGGCACCCTCCTTGCGGATGCTTTCAGCAATCACGCGGAGGCCGGCCCTGGTGGTGTACGTGGCTTCAAAGCCGCCCAAGGTCGTGACATCGTTATTGACCGTGGCGAGGTAATTAATTGCGGCGAGCAGCGGGGCCACTTCGTCGTCATCCACCAGGACGGTTTCCGGCGCGATTTGATTTCCTTCGGCTTCAATGATGAGACCGTAGATCTTTTCTCCGCTGTGCACGTCCCTGGTTTCCTTGCAGCCGAGGGACAACTGGGCGAATCCCAACGGAATGGAGCCGATCGGGCTGAAGCCCTTGACGATGACCGCGCCCGTCCGGTTCTCGAAGGCGCCGATTTGTGTGGCCAGGGAATTGGTGTCCCCGGCTGCGGCTGCGCAAGCCAGCGCGCAGGCCCACGCCGCGAGAATAATTTTTACTTTGTTCATGTTGCCTCCAAATCGCAGTTCTCCCTCTGCATACCTGTTTAAAAACCGCAGGGCCTGGAAAGTTGCGCGACAACGACGGATCCATTCCAGACGGAATTCAGCTAATGTGCCACGAGCCGGTAAAATCGGAGGGCGAATGATTTTGCATCCGGATCGGTGAACTGCATCGAGCCATCGGCCGCAGCGGTTCCGGATTGCCAGATGGAGCACCAGTTCCGGAGATCAGTGGTGGCCTGAACCTCATACCAGTGCCCTTGCCGGGCGGGAAACTGAATTGCCGCCGGACTGCAAGGACCAGCGGTTTGCGAGATGGCGAGACTCGGAGCTTCGGGAATCACCGCTACAGACGGAGCCGGGGAAATGACAGCAGTCGAACTTTTTTCCAATTCCAAAACGACACTTTTTTGCGGACTTACTGAGGGCATTATGTTCTGCCCCGCGGCCGGCCTCTGGCTGCCGCTCCGGGACGGGATGGTGGAAACGGGTGTGGACAAAGGTTTGGTTATGATTTGAGTGGTCGCAGGAATGGAAACTTTGATGGCCGCGGAAAAAGCACTTTCCTGGCCGCCGGCGGTATAAGCGGTGGCCACGAAATAATAAGCGAGGCCGGCGGACAAATTGGAAATGGTAATCTGGGTCGCGTTGCCGGGATTCACCTTGTATGGATAGTTACCACTGGTGGTTCCATAATATACATGATAGCCAATGACGTTGGGCGAGAGACTGGCGTTCCAAGTGAGAATCATATTGCTGGCCATGGTTTTTTCGAACATCGTGAAGATGGCAATTGTGAGCAGGGAGCAGAAATAAAATTTCATTACCCGCCGCACGCAAGGCAAATGCCAAGGGCACACAATTGGGCAATTTGCAAATAATAAATTTCAAAATTGAAATTGATTTGCGGCGAAAAAAATTTGTGAGATTGAAAGGCCGTCCACTCATCTGTGTGATGCGTAAACGGGAAGGTCACGGGAGCGACATCGAAATTAGACTGCGACGAATTGGCTGATACGGCTGGCGGAGCGCCGGTCTCCAGACCCGGCGCGTTGAAGACTCGCCTCCCGACGAGCCGGGTCTGGAGACCGGTGCTCCGTGGTCAAGGGAAACCGCGTGGTGAATTGCCGGCGACGTGGTTAATGCAGGACCAGGCGGTAGAAACGGGAAGCGTACGATCCAGCCTCCGGGTCGGTGAACTGCGTCCAGGCATTGGACGTCGCCACACCGGATTGCCAGATGGAAGTCCAGTTCTGAAGATCCACGGTCGCCTGAATTTCGTACGAGTGTCCCGGCTCGACAGGAAATTGGATCAAGGGCGGCCCGCCCGGATTTGAGTTTGGTGCCAGCGTGAGCATGCCTGGAACGAGGAAGCTGATCTCGCTCGAAAAAAGACTTTGGTTGCCCTGCGCATCATAGGCGGTGGCCGCAAAATAATAGGTGATGCCGGGAGCGAGGTTGGAGATCGTGACGCTCGTCGCGCTGCCGGCGTTGACGTTGTATGCATAGACGCCACTGGAGGTTCCATACCATATTTCGTAACCGGCCACATCGGGCGACGTGCTGGCGTTCCAACTTAAAATGATGCCGCCGCCAAGCACCTTTTCAAGGCCCGCAAGCAATAACAGCAGCGCAAACAGAAAATAAAATTTTTGCTTCATGCCGGTGTGTTTGCAAGACCGGTGCCAATGAATTCTTGACGGAAGAGAGTGAACCGGGCCGACCCTCAAACAGGAAACGCGAAAGCGTGCGGGAAAAAGTTTTGGGAGAAAATTTTAGCGCTGAAAAAAATGGCGCGCGCGCCCAGCCGGGGTTTATTCACGCGGCGGCGAGCGGGGCGGGTTTCAGCAGCGCCCATTGCAGACTGAGCTGCAAGGTCATCGCGCTGAAATTTTGAAAGTCCACCGGCTTGGCAATGAACGATTCCGCGCCGAGCCGCTTGCAGGTGGCAATGGCATCGTCAAATTTGGAGGCGGTCAGCACCACCACCGGTATATGGCGCGTGCGCGTGTCCGCCTTGACGCGGCGCAGGACTTCGAGGCCGTCTATCTTCGGCAGATTCAGGTCGAGCAAAATTACCTGGGGGTGATCGTTGAGCCGGCGGTAGGCGTATTCCCCGGTGCAAAAAAGAAAATTCAAGGCGGCCGCGCCGTCGCGCACCACAAAAATCCGGTTGGTGAGGTTGGCCTTTTTCAAGGCTTGGACCACGAGCAGCGTGTCATTGTCACTGTCCTCCACCAGCAGAATATCCACCATCTCGTCGGAGCGGAGCGGGGAGGAACCGGCCTTGCTTTCCAAGTCGGCAAAAAGGGTCAGAAGGGAAATTCCGAGGGCATCGGCCAGCTTTTCAATGCTCTTCAAGGAAAGATTGCGCGCGCCACGTTCGATGTCGGAAATGTAGCTCCGATGAAAGCCGGCGCGGCGGGCCAAGTCATCCTGCGGAATCTTCAGCCGGGTGCGCCAGCTTTTAACTGAAATCCCCAAACGCTTTTCTATGGCAATTTTTTCCATCTCTTCCACCGCAAGCATTACCGTCCACTCTACTGCTCATGCCACCGTAGATTAGAGTGGACACTTTTTCAAATGAAATCCCATCCGCGAGGGGAGTGGTGTTCTGCAATGGAGTAAAACTTGCCCATAGGGAGGCAAGACGGTGTCCCGTTATCGTTATTGGGGGCCAACGCAGCCTTGGCGGGCTTCACCCAACGCGCAGAACCGAGGCGGTATAGAGCAAATTTCCCTGATCATCAATGAGGCGGACGCCCATTTGCTCCGGTTGCAACGCCACGGCCATGAACCCAGAACATCCTTTCGCGAACTTCGTATGGACCGTCTCTTTGGTGGTGCGCGGTTTGGAGCCCGCGCCGGAACAGAATAAATTCACCTTGCCGGCCTGCAAATGCTGGAGGTCGTGATCGTGACCGTTGATGTAGGCCTGCACGCCGTGCTTTGCCATCAACGGCAGGACATGCTGTACGAGGAAAGGTGTGTCGCCATGATGGCCGCCGGAATAAACCGGGTGGTGGCCGATGACAATCTTCCACGGCGCGGTGGAAGCAGCCAGGGCAGCCTCCAGCCAGGCCAATTGTTTTGGCGTGTCGTGCCACGGAACTTTGCCGCGGAAATGCACCTCGTCGTCGTCGAACGCGGCCATCGGCATCGTATCGAGAAAGAAAAAGTCCACCGCGGTGCGGGCATCAATCTGTTCCGTGCGGGTGAAATAGCGCGCGGGCATCCGCCAGCGGTGGCTGGTGTTGCTATAGGCGATCTGCGCGTCGGGGTTGCCGTGGTAATCGTGATTGCCCAATACCACATGCCATGGCACCTGCAACGACGGGGCCGCATAAACTTTCTCAAACGAACGCTGCCATTGCGGATCCTCCACCGAAGCCACGCCGTCTTCGTAGAAATTGTCGCCCACGGAAATCACAAACTGCGCGCCGATGTCACCGGCGGCGGCGGCCATCTGCGTGGCCACATCCACCTGGTCTTTCTCGCCGTTGCGTCCCCAATCACCAATGATGACGAAGTTAAGGCCGCCGGTCTTTGCGTCGTCCGCGAGCAGCGAACGCGGGAGGAGGGAGCCAATCACCGTCGCCTGGGTGGCAACGAAGAGTGTGCGGACAAATTCGCGGCGGGTCTGTTTCATAAACACCCGTCAAATTAGCGGGCCGGGCCCAAAATCGGAAACAAAAAGATTGTGACGGGCCGGTGACGCTTGCAACATTGGATTATGACAATTCTGCGCTGTTTCACCATGGGCCTGTTTTCGCTCCTTTTCGTTTCCTGCACCAGCTACGCGCCCCGGGTGGAATCATCCTTCAAGCCAGGCGCAGATACGGTGATTGTTTTTGGGCAGCTTAAATTTGTGGATAAAAGCAACGTCGGCTCGACGGCGTATGCGGGGTATCGCATGGCCTTGGAGTTTTCAAACGTAGAAACCAAGAAGCCGTTGTACGTGCGATTCACCAAAACGGAGACGATTGCCTGTGCCAACATTCCTCCCGGGCGTTATCAATTGACCGGCTTCGTGGCAACGGACAATTCGGACCGGATACTGGGCGGTAAAATATTTGGGCCGGAAGACAAGATTGATGTTCGATTCACCACAGCACCCAATACGGCGATCTACCTGGGAGATTTTTCCGGCTATGTGAAATACTACGTGTACGGCGACCTCACCACGATTGAAACCGGCTTGACAGAGGTGACGAATAATCTTTCAGCGAGCACGGCGATCCTTCACGAGAAATATCCGAATCTCGCGGCGATGCCGGTGCGCTCTGTATTTGAAAATGCTGGAAAATAGGGCTCAGGCATTCACCAATTCGGGCTCGACCCATTTCCCGTGTTCCTTGATGAGGTCCACGAGACGGTCCACGGCCTCGGCTTCGGGAATGTTGAACTTGATGGCCTGCTTGCCGACGTAGAGATTGATTTTGTTTGGCGCCCCGCCCACGTAGCCAAAGTCCGCATCGGCCATTTCGCCCGGGCCGTTGACGATGCAACCCATGATGGCAATTTTCACGCCCTTGAGATGTTCCGTGCGCGTTTTGATGCGCGCCGTTACCGTCTGGAGATTGAACAACGTCCGCCCGCAGCTCGGGCAGGCGACATAATCCGTCTTAAAACTGCGGCAGCCGGCGGCCTGCAAAATGTTGAACGCGAGGCGCAACGACAAGCCCGCGCCGCTTTCTCCACGAATGAGTATCGCGTCGCCGATGCCATCCGCCAGCAACGAGCCGACGACCACGGACGCCTGCAACAGGGCAATGTTCGGCAGCAGCGGCACGGGTTCAAAGTTGACGCAGTCCTTCAGCAAAATGGGGTTGTTCCGGCCCAGCCGTTTCAATTTGGCCGCGAGCAGCCGAAAGGCGGCGATGGCGGGCAGGTTTACGCCGTCCTTGACGGTCACCAACTGCGTCTCACAGTTGATTTCAAAATCCTGCGTCGGATCAATTTCCGCGATGTTTAAATCTTCATAAACCGCCTCGGGTCTTACGTCATCCTTCGGGCGGATCTTCGGCGCGACCTTGTCAAACGTGGCGCGGGTGACCACAACGCGAATGAGTTGCCCGGCGCCGCATTTAACGTTTTCATTGAGTTCGATTTCGGGTGTCTGGCGTTTTTCGAAATGAAAGGGGTCGTAGGGAAACGTGGCCGAGGCCGTGAGCGCGCGGCTGACTTCTGGCGAGGCCACCGGTTGCGAGGGGGTCAGCTGCGAATTCACGTTCGCGGCCACAGTCAGCTTGGGCACCAAGGCCAGCAAATCGCTGCACACCGGAATTTCGTGCGGGGAATCTTCGGTCAGGGATACGCGGATCGTGTCGCCGAGTCCATCGCACAACAGGGAGCCGATGCCGATGGCGGATTTGATGCGGCCATCCTCGCCTTCGCCGGCCTCGGTGACGCCGAGGTGAATCGGATAGTTCCAGTCCGCACCCAGTTCATCCAACCGCGCGACGAGCAGCCGGTAGCACTCGATCATCACCTTGGGATTGGACGACTTCATGGAGAACTTGAAGTTGTGAAAGTCGTGTTTGCGGCAGATGCGGGCAAATTCCAGCGCGCTCTCGACCATGCCGAGCGGTGTGTCGCCGTAACGGTTCATGATGCGGTCGCTCAGCGAACCGTGGTTGGTGCCGATCCGCAGGCAACGCTTGAGTCTCTTGGACTCGACGACAAGGGGGGTGAATTTTTCCTCGATCCGTCTCAGTTCGGCGGCGTACTGTTCGTCGTTGTATTCCTTGACGGCAAATTTCTTGGAATCGGCATAGTTGCCGGGATTCACGCGGACGACTTCCACCCACTTCACGGCTTCCATGGCGGCTTCGGGCTTGAAATGGATGTCCGCGACAATCGGCACCTGGCAACCTTGCCGGCGCAACTCGGCAACGATATTCTGCAAATTTGCCGCGTCCTTCACGGTGGGTGCGGTGATGCGGACGAGCTGGCAGCCCACGGCGACGAGTTCCAGCGTCTGCTGCACGCATAACGCGGTGTCCATTGTGTCGCAGGTGAGCATGGACTGTTTTACGACCGGATGCCTGCCGCCCATCACAAAGCCACCGTGCGCGGGGTCGCCAATGACAATCTCACGTGTCTGCCGGCGATGATAGAAGAAGGGAGATTCGCAGTAGCGCATGGGAGATTATTTTTGCGGCGCAAAAATGACCGGCACGTCGCGGTCCGACCGGGCGCTGCGCAACCAATCGCCGGTGTCGAAAAAGGCGATATAGAGCATGAAGGCAATCAGCAGCGCGGCAAAGCCGGACTGGATTTTTTCGAGAATCCGCGCGCTTACCGGGCGGCGGCGGACGGCTTCAATGAGCGACAGCGTGATGTGACCGCCATCCAGCACCGGCAGCGGCAGCATGTTCAGCAGGGCGAGATTCACATTGAGGACAACGCTGAACCACAACACGCGCCGCCAGCCGTCATCGTCCTGGAACAGATTGTAATAGACGCGGATGATCATGACCGCGCCGCCGAGTTGTTGAACGCCGATTTCACCGTGGGGTGCGAACAAAGCGCCAAAGGTCGCAAAAATCGTCCCGGCGCTGGATTGGATTTGGTCCAGGGGACCAGGGTGGGCGAGGGTGATGTTGGTATCCACCTGCCAGACGATGCCGAAAGACGGCGGGGCATTGGTGGGCTGGATGGGCCGCGCCGCCAGCAAGGGGAGGTCGAAA
>Ga0302319_10015408_pt1 | contig 14166 bp, 10 predicted proteins | sample Bog_T0_2_FD_203319 | JGI IMG/M metagenome (GOLD analysis project Ga0302319, IMG submission 203319) | Peat permafrost microbial communities from Stordalen Mire near Abisko, Sweden - Bog_T0_2 | ecosystem: Environmental > Terrestrial > Soil > Wetlands > Peat | place: Sweden: Abisko, Stordalen Mire... | reverse complement strand
CTGCCGGCAGCACACCACAGTTGACCGCTCCCTTGCTTCACGTCATTAAATACGCCGCTCTGCCTGCTGAGCCCGTATAAGCCGGGCGCAAGGTTTCCCTGCGCGCCATTCTTTTCGGCGATTAACGCGCCGATACCTGCGAAGATAGCAGCCGCGGCAGAGCTTCCACCGCTCCGCACCAAGGTGCATCCAGCGCCAGAAGTCGAATCGCCGAGGCAAAACGCAAGTCCGCGATTCCCATCGGCATCAATGGCGGTCGGCAACGCAACGTCAGGAAGCTGCCTGTATCGCGCCGCCGAAGATTTTGCTTGTAAAGCGTCTTGGATGTTTGGTTGGAAATAGGGCGCCGCATACAGCGTGCTGTTCCCTCCTCCACTCGCGTATGCCGGTTCCGTCTCGCTCGCAGGAGACCATGCCGCCAAGCCGTTGACCCCGGCCTGCGGACCTGCATTTCCAAAAGCCGCTACGCCAACCGCCGCGTTCCATGGGGTTGACGCCAAGGCATTGACAGCATAGCCAGTGGTTACGCGCACATCGCTGCCCGCGGCATGACATGCGGCAGGGCCGCTGTCACCCGTAGAAGCAACGATCGCGATCCCTTCGGCCGCCGCTTGCTGGTAAAGTGCCGAGTAAAATGCCTGGTGCGTCGCAGACAGCGCAGCTTCGCAGGATGAGAAACCGACGGCAACGGTACGTGCCAGTACCTGGTCAACAATGGCCGCGAGTGACAGGTCCACTCCGTCCGTAGCGGTGGTCGTTGCCGCCGGCACCAATAGCACCTTTGCGGCAGGCGCAGCCACGCCCGCCCAGGATGCCGCCATCGTGGCTTCGCCCTGGTCAGGTGTCAGTCCCGGATCAGCGCCATTCAGAATTACTTGAACAGGATTTGCCGACAGTGAAAAGGCCGCCCGGAACGAATCAACATCCTCGCTGCGAATATTGCTTCGCGCCGCGATAGCGATCGTCTCGCCTGCGCCCAGAACATTCTCGGCGTGCAACGCATCAAGTTGCAGAAGCGGCGCTATCAGCCCCGGCGTAAGTGCTTGCGTGCGACTCAACGAAGTCTCAGCCGCCAGCTCTGAAGCGGAAACGTTCAGCGCCTGCGGAACGGTAAGCGCCGGCGTGGAGAGCGATCCATCCAGCGACACCAGTCCCCGCACTAAAGGCGCGAGTGCCGCAGGAACTGAAATATCGCCCGCAAGCACGGCACGGGATTTCCCTGTGATCACGATGGAATTGATTTGCGTATGGAAGGCCTGCTCAACCTGTGCAGCCGTTCCTGAAAACTCGATCCAACCACGGCCTGCCGGCAACGCAGCCACCTGGAATCCCTGGCTCTGCAGCCACCCGGCCACGGCTGCCACGTCCGCCGCGGAGTTCCCATATTTGTCAGCAAATTTCGGCGGAGTGAACCAGTGATGATATTCCGACGATGCAGGGTTCTGCTGACTTTGGAGCTCTATATTTAGCGCCCGCTGCTGCGCTGGCGACGAAGACAGCAGCAATAACATCCTGTTCAGGGGCGAATTTGCTGCCACCGCACCAGTCATCGTCACCGCCGGATTCACAACGGGCTTACTCGCAGGAACGATGACAACATCTGAAACGCGCACGTCCCCCGCCAAGCGAGAAACTTGCGTCTGCGCCAAAGCGGTGCCTGCCCAGGTTGTCCCGAAAGCAATCAAAAGAAGAACTGCACGCTGCCGACCGAAAGCTACAGCAGGTTCCGAACCTGTACAGACCCGAAGCACGTGCCTGAGTGGCTTTTTCCTTGAGGAAAACCTGCTTCCGACGGCCTTGAGAAATGCACCCACATTCCGAGCCAGCTGTAGTTTATATGCCATGTTCCTCTTTATGCATGAACCCCACAGGGATCTGCGTCTCATTTCGGACGGGCGGAAAGGGATTACTCCCATCTTCCCTCTTGGAACAGTCTTCACGCCCTACAACCTTTTGGGCAGAGAGCTCCAAATGCGTTGGGCTTCGCACCGATTGTATAGGGATTAGAGCGACAGAAAATAGCAGATTATGAGGCCTAGCCCAGGGCATGCAGAAAGGAATCGCGTTCTACAGCAGACTGCCCCCCAGCGATTGGGCTCGCTAGGGCCGGTCCATCTTCCACCACTTCCTACTGAATGCCTAAGTCAGCCAGAACCTTGGGCTTGGTTTCGTCCACGGCAAGCAGGTTGTGGCAGGCCGCGCAATCCTGCGTGATGCTCTTGCCGTCCTTCGCCGCGTGATCGCCGTCATGGCAGCGGAAGCAGCCCGGATAGCTCATGTGGCCAATGTGGTTCGGGTGCGTTCCCCATGTCACGTTCATATAAGGGAACACGTTCTGGCTGTAGAGCGTCACCAGTTCATCCCCTGCGGACTTCACAAGAGAAGCCTTGGTCGCCAGCACTTCAGGACGGCTCGTCCGATAGAACGACTCAAGCTGCTGCGGAATCTGATTTTGCGCGTCGGACTCATTCGCGTAACTCACCTTCAGCAACTCCAGGCCTTTCTTATGAACCCACGGCAGATCGGCGCTGATCGCTCCCTCAGCCATCGCCCGGTTCAGCGCATCTTCCGCGGTCACAAACGTGTGCGCCGCCCGGTTATGACAATCGATGCAATCCATTACCCGCCGTTCGCCCTTCGGAACACCACCACCCGCCGCCGATGTGGCGTACACAGTTTCTGACCCATCCTCGTTCCTGCGCTGCACCCAAGGAATCGTCGTGCGATCCTCATCCGTAGCGATGTATTCGATGTGGCCCAGGTGAACGCCGTGAATTCCCGTCAGATGCGATAGCGAATCCCTGCCGCCCAGGTGCAGTACCACCACCGTCTGCGTCTCCGTGTTCTTCTCATCGTCGGCGAATGTGGATTTGACAAGCAGCTTTTCACCTACAAATTTCGCAGGCGTATGGCATCCCTCGCATATCTCGCGAGCCGGCCGCAGGTTCATGACCGGCGAAGGAATAGGAGTCGGATAATCTGGAATGTACCTGGGCGCGATGTGGGCGATGGGATGGAAGCTCACTTCAACAAGCTGCTTCGTCCCGTTGACCTTGGCACGAAAATACGAAGCTGCCCCCGCGCCAATGTGGCAATCCACACAAGCAACATGAGAATGAGCAGAAACTTTGTACGCCGTGTATTCCGGATGCATCACGTGGCAGGATTGCCCACAGAACTGCGGCGAATCCATATACGCCGCGCCGCGATACGTAGCGACGGAGACCACCAGCAGATTTGCAATCGTCGCCACCAGGACTATGTCGAGTCCATGGCGAAACATCCGATCGTTCAGATCGATCTTCGGGAATTCAGCCGGAATCTGGCCGGCCTTGCGAAGTTTTCTTCTCCGCAAAAAGACACCCACCGGAATCAGCGCCAGCCCAAGAATGAAAAGTCCAGGCAGGATCAGGAGAAAAATGATGCCAAGATACGGATTAGCGTCGCGCCGGCCAAATAGCTCGACCAGCCAATAGCTGATCATCGTCACGCCGGAAGCACTCGTGATTGCTCCGCCCGCTAGACTTATCGGATTGTTGCCGAAGAAAAGTGCTGGCCGAACCCAGCCTTCCCGGAATCGCTCGAACACTGGCACCGTGGCTCCTGAACTGAATTACAGAACCCGCCTGCGAAGGCGGACCTGGTCGAGGTTTTACTTCAGTTACAGTTGTTTACTTCAGGCCGCGATAATAGGCTACCGAGTCCTTGATCTGGGCGTCCGTGAGCTTGTCCTTGAACGGCTGCATCTTGCCCTTGCCATTCTTGACAGCCGCAAACATGTCGTCCGCAGACAGCTTTTTGATATCCGGATCGGAAAGAGGCTTGACCTTGAGCATCTTTGCGGTTGGTGTCTCGGCTGCGCCGGTTGCGCCATGGCACATCTGGCACTTGGCCTTGTATGTCGCCTCACCTGGGGATTGAGCAAACCCCACAAAGCCGGTTGAGAGAACAGCGGCGACTAGCATGGCAGCCGCAGTACGGGATTGAATCTTGTTCTTCATTCATGTCTCCTTGAAATTTGACCACCCATCCAAATACGAGGCCGCCCTCACTTTCGGGCTAACACGCCTTTTGCCTCCACTCATCCATCAGCTGAAGGAGGACATCAACACATTAACAACAACTTCTCCACTTCTTTGAGCAATTCGGTACTATACGCGCTCCCGGTGCTTCTTCATCACTTTATAAGCGACCGGAAATAATCCACCGAATCCTTGATCTGTGCGTCCGTCAGCTTGTCTTTGTACGGCTGCATCTTGCCCATGCCGTTCTTCGTAGCCGCAATCATCTCGGCCTCGCTGAGTTTCTTCACCGACAGATCGTTGACTGGCTTGACCTTCAGTGCCTTGGCGATCGGTGTATCTGCCATCCCCGCAGCACCATGGCAATTCTGACACTTTGCTTTGTACGTCGCTTCCCCTGCCGATTGTGCTGAGTTCGCCGTAATTGCGAAAACCAATCCCGAAATAAGTACTAATCCAAATCGAATCGTCTTAGTCATCATGAAACTCCAGTGCCCTTACGTCCCCCGGTGTTGACAGGAGCAATGGGCACAGCTAGAACTCGTAATGCATTCCAAGCGTCACATTATTTGCGTGGAAGTTTCGGGGTGCGGTCAGACCGGAAGACGGTTCCGTCAGTCCCGTCGGAAACGGTAATGACGTGCAGGGAACCACTGTCGACGTTAACGAAGTTGAAGTGCTGCAGTTCTGCGGACCTGAAGGGCCGCCCTCGCCATAGCCGTAGAAGTTGTATTCAGCCTTCACTATCCATCCAGGATGGACAGTCCATGCAAGGTTCACGAAAGGCGACTGATATGTAGAATCGAGCGAGCCATTCACCGCGCGAGCATCGTTAAAGAACTGATTACCGTTCACCGAACTAATGCGATAACCAACACTGGAGTGGAGCTTGTCCGACGGAGACAGCGTGATGGCTGCCGAACCAGACTGCGTCGGGGCGTCCATAAAGTCTCGCGCAAACCAGTCCGCAAGTTGAGTTGTCGATCCTCTGGAAAATACCCCTGGGCAAACATTCGGCGCGCCGCTGCTGTTGGTAGAAGCTGTGCCCGGCAATGTTGCTGAAGCGCCGTTGTCGTAGCAAATGTTGGTCGCCGTATACACGTCGCTATACGCATAATTGAGATCGATTCCGAAGTGCTCGTTGGGCGAAATCACTGCACCCAGGCTGGCAACCCGGCTGTAATCGATATGGTCGATCGGTCCTTCGTACGGGTCATCCTTTGCTGCCACGGCGGCCTGGTTGTTGTTGGTGTTGTTATGCCGCTCGAAGTCGTTAAAGGCACCTGATAATGTCGCCCATTTTTTGGGCCTGTAGAGCGTATGTATCCGGTAGTGCTTTGTCTGCCGCGGACCAACCGGCGTAAACGCATTGTCCGCGTAAAGCACCTCGACCGTTCCGTTGATATCCCAATTGCTTGAGGGCCGCACCGCTGCGTTGAAGATTCCACCATCTTCGTTGATCGTCACTGTTCCGTTTGAAGTCGCGCCCACTGCTAACGGCTCGTTATGAGGACTGCCTTGAGCGATCGTGTGCGTTCCGTGGCGATAGGTGAGTGAGAGAGTGGTGCGAGCCGATGCGTCCCATGTCCCCGTGAAGTTGTTGGTCAGGAAATTCTGGCCAAAGTATCCGGGCAATGGAACGCCTACTGCCCCGCTTCCTTCAAAGGTCGACCCGCCGGTGGCAGCGACCGTCGTTGTCAACGGGCCCGCATAGTTGATCGTTTCATTCCCTGCGGTTGCGGGCGTCGCCAATGTGGTCGCGCTCGTCATGGTCGTGCTACCAGGTTGGTGAGCGCTCGAGAAAGTCACCTCGTCCGAAAGACTGAACGCCTTCATTGCCTGCCAGACAATGCCATAATCGGCGGCTATCACCTCGCGCTTTGCAGTGGCGATCCCCGTATATGAAAGCGAGCGAGTCGTCCCATTCAGACCTTGATAGCTGTCGTAGTAGTTGGGCAGGTTCATGTTCGCGTTGGTATAGCGGACATCACCGTTCATCGACAGGTTCTTGATGCTTGAGCTCTGAAGCCGGAAGCTCTCCGTCGGATAAAGAATGCGAGTTGGCTGTGAGCGCGTGTAGCTGGTTACCACCGCGCAAGCGGGGTTGATAATCGGCAGCCCGCCTGGTGTTTGCGGCGCAGACAGGATCGGCGCCGTGCCTATGCTGTTCGCATTGCAGGCAGTACTCGGATAAGGCGCCTGGCTATCGAAGTCGTCAATCGCCACCTTGGTTCCGTCCGCCTCCTGCACGATGAAGTCGCTGGGAGCCATCGTGAAGAAAGAATCCGCCTTGTAGTGGTCAATCTCTTCCTCGAAGGTCAGCTTCGTGCCCTGCACAGGCTTCCAGTCAATCGCTCCAATGAAATCGTCGGTGCTGTTGCGTTGATACTCTTGCAGAATCGCGTCGTACTTGGCGAATTGATAACCACTCGGGCTTAGGCTTGGACCCTGGAAGATATTTTGCGAATACCCGAAATGGTAACTTACCTTCGAAATCGGAAAAATGGTGAGGTTCGCGTCCGTCATGCGCCGCACTGTGTTGAAAAGTACCGGCGACTGTTCAACCTGCGGCCATGCAAACGAGCCCGTTGGCGCGCTCGTAGGCCCGATGGGTATGGACCGTCCGGTTGGAATGTTCGGGTTGCCCAGCAGGTCGTAGTCAAAGTATTGGCGATCACGGCGGAACATCCCTGAAAAGTCGTAGGCCTTGCCCTTCGAGAAATCCAGCTTGGCGAAGTTGTTCGGATCGCCGCCAAACCCGCTGCCGACAGCCATGAGAGAGTCTACAAGCGTAGCCTTCTTACCGGGAAGAGCATGCATCTCAAACGTCTCACCCAGTACGCGCGGCCCGGACTGAAGATTGACCAGCGTGGAGTACATCGCGTTGCTGCCTGTAATCCCCGCGACGCGGCCGCCCAGGTCCACCGTCTGATGGATTGAATAGCCATTCGGAGCAGCCACCGGTGCATCCGGCGTTGGTGAGGGGGTCCCGGGAGTCGGATTTTGGGCGACAGCGATACCCGTCACCAACATCAAAATCGCGACTCCAGTGCCGCCGGCAACGCGCCGGAACATTGCTGGAGAGGGCTGTTGATTGGACAGCCGAGAAAACCAGCCTATCTCTTTCATATAAAGCCTCGCTTGAAAAAACATTCTTGCTGACTGCATATCTTTAACTCGTTGGCACAGGGCAATCCCCGCGCCCTCAATGCTTCTGAAGGGCGCGACGGAATTCCCTTACCTGAGAAACGCCGCATTGATGTTGGACCCATGAATGAAGGTGTGGCAGCTGATGCACGGCGTCAGCTCCGAAGACCCTGCATTCATGGCGTGAACCGTACCCGCCGCAACTGGGCTATGGCACTGGTTGCACAACGTATTCACGTTCGGCATGTTCAACAATCGCGCGTTTTGCGATCCATGAGGCGTGTGGCATCCCATGCAGCCTTCCGCCCTCACCGCCGCATGCTCATACACAAACGGCCCACGCGTCTCCGTATGGCACTTGGTGCAGATCGCGTTTTGATCGGCCGTCGACTTCAGGTTGTTATTCCCAAACGTGCCGTGCGTGTCATGACAATCGCTGCATTGCACCAGGCCCTCATTGACCTTGTGATGAAACGGCATGTCGAACGCCGGCTTCACATCCGTATGGCACTGAAAGCAAAGCGTCGGCTGCGGCGCCTTGAGCAATGCCTCCTCTTTGCTGCCGTGCACGCTGTGACAGCTCACGCAGCTTACATTGGCCTTCGCGTGAGGAGAACGCTCAAAGTTCGGATGAGCCGCAGCGTGGCACGTCAAACACTTCGTGTCCACTTCCTTCGCGGTGGCTTTTGAGGGAACAAATATCTTGGTTACATCGCCGCCGCTCTCTACGTGCGCCTTGCCCGCGCCGTGGCAGCTCTCGCAGGTCGAGCTCGTGCCGCCATGCTCCAGCGCTAGCTTGCTGTGAGGATTTGAGGCGAATCCCTTTGAAACTTCCTCATGGCATGTGGCGCATGTCTCTGACCCTACGAAGTCTCCCGGTGAAGCTTCCTTCGCTTGAGTAGCGACAGCCTTGCTTGCAGATACGGCCTTCTGAGCCTGCGCTCCAACAGCGGTGGCGCACAGCACGCCCGCGCCCAAAATCAACATTAAACAAGCTCGCAGTCCCAGCTTCTTCTCTGGAGCCGCACCGAACACCGATCGCCTTACTGGCCTGACACTCTGCATCAAATTACCGCCTAACGTAATTTCATTGCCGCTTCCCAAGCTCGCCCCCTAGCGCCTGATCCCGGCTTTTCACTCTCGGTAGATACTTGAGAAGGAAAATCGCTTGAGCATCTTGGAAACAGCTCTTTAGTGTGGAGCATCACTTCATGCGCTGAATCGTACGTGTAATTTTGTCCCCAAACGGTGACCTTCATCACATGCGGTGAGCCGTGAAACTCGAGGTTTGATCCTCTCGCTCAAATGCCTCATTCTGTGAAATCTGAATGGAATTCCAAAGTGACACAGAGAAGCACGGCATCGCGTTCCCTTCACCGCCCTCGCTGTCGTTTTGCCAGGATTGGCGAGAAAGCATGGGCCTTCCTTCGCCAGAAGAACAGAGCTGACTCAAAATGGATGTATAAAAAGAACCGTCTTCCCATCAAGCCGCGATCAGTAAAGCCAACCTGCTTAGCAAGAACCCCATGTGACAAGGTTCACAGTCGACTGAATTCCTTCAAGCCAAGCCGCGTTGAAACATAGATTCATTGCGACGTGAGGCCCATCACATCCAGAACCGTGACCGATGAAGCAGAATTTGCTTTAACAAGAGCCTCGCTTTCGGGAGGCCCGCCGTACTCTTCCTTCGATTGCACCGTTGACAAGATGCCCGATCCAGAGGACGGCACAGGCAAGTGGGCCCGATCGGTCTCTGAAGGGGCGGCATGTCAACGACAGAGTTGGTACAGGTAGCGCCAGCGCGACAAAAGCATATGACCCGCCAGGTTCCGGTAGGATGTGCTGCCTGTGCCAACCGCCGTCCAGGGTGGTTTTGCTCGCTCGGCAGCTCCGTGCTCGCAGACCTTGAACTTGCCACCAGCACCATCTCGCTGCCGGCGCAGGCTCCGCTTTTCACTGAAGGCGAAGAAGCCCGTTGCCTTTACCTTATCTGTGGCGGCTACCTCAAGCTCGTCGCAGGACGCCCGGGCGAACGGCAGATGATTGTCCGTGTTGCCGGCCCTGGATCAATGCTAGGCCTCTACGCGGTTCTTTCTCACGGCCTTTACGAGGTTTCGGCCGAATCCTTAACCAGCGCTCAGCTCAGGCCCGTGGAGCGGGATAGATTCCTCAATTTCCTCCGCAGCCACAAGGAAGCACAGATGCGGGCGGTTCAGTGCATTTGCCAGGAATACCGCTTTGCCCTGCAGGATGCCTGCCGAATTTCGTTAGCTGAAACGGTGGCCGCTCGCTTGGGCCGCCTCTTGATCGAATTGGCACACCAGATCGGAGAACATCTCAACGACGGTGGATTTCGTTTTCCCCTGCTGCTGACGCACGAAGAGATGGCTTCAATGACATGCACTACGCGGGAAACCGTTACTCGTACTCTCGGTCAGTTCCGCAAGGACGGCTGGATCTCCATCGAAGATTCGCTGGTCAGCATTCATCAGCCGGGGCGCCTCTCTGCATTACTCTGAGATCAAACCGCAGTTCGCTTCCATCCCGCCCATCGCACCGTCGAAATCGAGTCGCCTTAGGCGCTATCATCAATCAGGAGTACATGCTGCATATGAACCGTGTTACGGCTTGCCTTTTTGTTATCCTTCTCTCCTGCTGCACCGTCCATGCCCAGGCTCCAGTTCCGGTGTCGTCGCCGCCAGCTCCCAACATTACGTCTGCTCAAAGTCCGGAAATCCGAGAATTCCAGAAAATCGAGGATTCCTGGTCAGGCGCCGTCAACTTGCGCGACCAGTACGCTCTTGAACTGGTATTGTCCCCCCTATTCGTCGACGTTTCCGCCACCGGAGACATCACCACCCGCAATCAACAAGTCGCCATGGTAATTACCGGCGAAGATAAGACCATTCATCTGGAACAACGAGTGATCACGGTCCGTATGCTGGGCGACATCGCCGTTGCCAATGGAACCTACGCCTTGCACCATAAAATCAATGCCGGGCCGGCGGACGAAAAAGGTGTCTTCACGCATGTCTTCGAACGTACCCGCGGCGGATGGTTATGCATTAATTCCCAGCGCACAGTCCTTCGCGAAGACACCAACACAAGAGCCAAGAAGAAATCCGACGCCGAACTCCCCTTCCACATCCCCCTCTTCACCAAAGGCGACAAAACCAATTGATCGGAGGCGTTCGCGCCTATGTCCCTACTTCCCTACTCCCCACGTCCCTCATCCCCGCCCGCTCCTTGCGCGCCCCCTGCACCTTGATCGAAACATGCACGAGGCTTAGCGCCGCGGGCGTAACGCCGGGAATCCGGCTGGCTTGTCCAATCGTGCTCGGACGAACCCGTTCCAGAGTCTCCAGCATCTCCCGCGACAGCCCGCTGATCGCCCGGTATTCCATCCATTCAGGAATCGTAACCGTCTCCGCCGCTTTCAGCTTTTCAATCGACTTCCGCTGCTGGTCAAGGTACCCCGCGAACTTAATCTCCGTTTCCACCGCCCGCGCCTCATTGCGCAACACAGCGGTTTCCTCACCTGCCGCCTGGCTCTTTTCCCGCCGCATCCCCTCCGCCATCGCGGCCAGCAGCGGATCTTGCGCAAGCACGTCGCTCAATGCCCGCAGCACCGGCTCAATCGTGATTTCCGGCCTCTTCAGCAACTGCGCCCAAGTCTGTCCCGCCGTCGAAGTCAACTCGCCGAATCCCGCCACGGAAAGCCTTTCGCTCTCCACCTTTGTAGTCGTCAAAAGCCGCTCCAGCGCCACCATCCGCGCCTGCTTCTGTTCGAACTCCGCCCAGGCCTCGTCGCCAATAAGTCCCAGCCGCCGCCCGTATGCAGTCAGCCTGCGATCCGCGTTGTCGATGCGCAGATGCAACCGAAACTCCGCGCGCGAAGTAAACATCCGGTACGGCTCGTTCGTCCCCTTTGAAATCAGGTCGTCGATCAGGATGCCCGTATATCCCTCCGTGCGATCCATCGTGAACGGCGCTTCGCCCTTCAGCCACAACGCCGCGTTGATGCCGGCCATAATCCCCTGGCAAGCCGCCTCCTCATACCCGCTCGTTCCATTGATCTGCCCGGCAAGATAAAGCCCTTCCATCTGCTTCACCTTCAGCGTGCGGTCGAGTTCCGTCGCATCCACGCTGTCGTACTCAATCGCGTACCCAGGCCGTAGCATCTCCGCCTCTTCCAGGCCGGGAATGGAGCGAACAATCTCCCATTGCACCTCCATCGGCAGCGACGTCGACATCCCGTTCACGTAAACTTCGTGCGTGTTCAGCCCCTCCGGCTCAAGAAAAAACTGGTGCTGCGTCTTATTCGGAAACTTCACAATCTTGTCTTCAATTGAAGGGCAGTAGCGCGGACCAATTCCCTCAATCTGCCCGGAATACATCGCCGACCGCCCTACGTTTTCGCGGATGATGCGCAGCGTCTCCGGCGTGGTGAAGGCGATGTGGCAACTTATCTGCGGTTGAACAATTCTTTTCGTTCTGAAGCTGAATGGCGTCGGCTCGACGTCGCCGGGCTGCTCTTCAAATGCATCCCACCGAATCGTGCGACCGTCCAGGCGCGGCGGCGTGCCCGTCTTCAAGCGGCACGTGCGCAACCCCAGTCGGCGCAGCGCTTCACCCAGAAGCACACTGGCCGGCTCTCCGCTGCGGCCCGCCGGGTACCGCTCCTCACCACAGTGAATAAGCCCATTGAGGAACGTGCCAGTAGTGATAATCGTCGCTCCCGCCAGCAAGCAGCGCCCATCGCGGAGCTTCAAACCCAGCACCCGCCGACGCGGCCGCACGGGTCGCCGTAGACCATCGGCCTCTTCGAACACCACGCCAGCTTCGGGCGCAGCATCTTCAAGAACCAGGTCCACCACCTCGGCCTGGCGAATGTGAAGACCGGGCTGCGCTTCCAGAACCTCGCGCATCTTCACGCGATAAAGCTGCTTGTCGCACTGCGCGCGCGGACTCCACACCGCCGGACCGCGCGACGTGTTCAACAGCCGAAATTGAATGCCGACCGCATCCGCCACTTCCCCCATGATCCCGCCCAGCGCGTCTACCTCGCGCACCAGGTGCCCCTTGGCAACGCCGCCCACAGCCGGGTTGCAACTCATCTGCGCGATCAGGTCGAGGTTCATCGTGATGATCGCGGTCCTCAGCCCCATCCGCGCCGCCGCCATCGCCGCTTCGCAACCCGCGTGACCAGCGCCCACCACCACCACATCGTATTGTTCCGTAAAGGCCATCAATATCCATTCTACGGACTTCCAGCTTTTCGCGGCGAACCTTTGCCCGCCTCCGCGCCGGCAACCCTCGTGATCCGGAGACAGGCCCGCCCAACCCCGATAATCTGATTTCTGAGCTCAAGACCTTCCCGCATGGTCTCCGTATTCCCAGTCGTAAGGCACGCCGGTGTCGCCAAGAATAAATCGCACAAGTTCCGCAAAACCGGCTTCGGCGCGAACATCGTTTGCCAGGATCAAGACACAACGCTGACCGGCCTCGATGCACACCAGCGTGTTAGCAGTCTGTCCGTCGTGCCCGCCCTTATAGAAGCCATGCCCCTGCGGCCCGTCGAAGACCACAACACCCAACCCCGCGTAAAGATCCTTACGCTGTTCATTCACCGGCAAGTCGGGCTGGAATATCGGAAACTGATGGGGCGTAGTGATCTTCAGTTGCGGTTTCGTCATCTCGGCCCGTGAGGCCGCGCTCAGGCCATCACCGCTCACCAGGGCCGCGGTGAACTTCGAAAGGTCGGCGATCGTCGTATTCATGGATCCCGCCGCGCGCACCTTGCTGCGCTTCTCATGGGGCTGCACCTGGCTTTGATCGTTCCATCCAGACGCGACGTTAGGGTCTTGCCCTTCATGCCAGATAAGGCTCGTGCGAGTCATGCCCAACCAATCAAAGTTGGCCTTGGTCAAATCGCCGACATCAAGCCCCAGCCCCTGCGCCTTGCGTCCATGTTCGATTGCGAATTGCAGCAGGATCAATCCTTCGCCCGAGTAGCTAAAGTGCGTGCCCGGGTCGAAATGGATGTGCAGCTTTTGATCGGGCTCGATAAACCAAAAGTTGCTGAAGCCTGTTGAATGAGTCAGGCACATGCGCGGCGTAATTCTCTCCCACCGCGGATCGTCGACAAGATCTTTGTACGGTCCGTATTTGTCAGGAAAAATCGGATCGGGTCCATAGCTCGGCAGCGGCTTGTCCAGATCGTCTTTGATCGGAGTGTCCAGCTTAAGCTTGCCTTGATCCACCAGTTGCATCACCGTGTACGCGAACACGGTCTTAGTCAGAGACGCGCCATACATAGCCGTGTCGATAGCAAGCGGGTCCCCCTTGGCGTTACGAATGCCATAGGCCTGCACATAGCCCACCTTGCCATGATCAATCACCGCCACGGCCATGCCCTTTGCATGGGTAGCGCTCATGATCTTGCCCACTTCTGCGTCGATTGCTGAGCCGGCAGGAATCTTCTGCGCCACCACTTCCAACGGAAGGCTGCAAGCAGGCAACGACATTGCTACCAGCAGAATAAGTTTTTCCAATGCTTTCATCTTGAGACCCCATCAGAGCTCGAGGCTGGCAGTTTATCTCACCCGGCATTACACGAGCCAGTCGGGTTGACGGGTTAGCTTCGAAGGGATTCTATGCTTCGGTAGGTTTTTGCAAAGCAAACGTATGGGATCAACTCGATGGTAACCAAAAAACGACTGTCGGTTGGGCACTTTATCATTCAGCGCCGATCATTCTCTTCTTCTCGCTATCCCTTCCAAATTCACTCCCCAAAAAGAGTACTTGTACCTTATATTCCCTCGGGAAGTAAGACAGCGTATATGTTTGCCGGCTTTTACGCGAGATGGGCCATTTTCAAGTCTTTCTAGCGTCGAAATGGCCCCGGACCACACCGCCCCTCCCACGCGAGTTCTAATCGACCGAAGTCCCGGTCTTCTTCCACTCATCCGGCGCGCGCACAATATGCATCAGCTCC
>Ga0302319_10015406_pt1 | contig 14166 bp, 2 predicted proteins | sample Bog_T0_2_FD_203319 | JGI IMG/M metagenome (GOLD analysis project Ga0302319, IMG submission 203319) | Peat permafrost microbial communities from Stordalen Mire near Abisko, Sweden - Bog_T0_2 | ecosystem: Environmental > Terrestrial > Soil > Wetlands > Peat | place: Sweden: Abisko, Stordalen Mire... | reverse complement strand
ATCTGGACCGACGGCCGCATCAAGCCCGAGGACTCGCTGGCACACGCGGCCAAGCTGCTGAAGGACCACCTTCAGATCTTCATCAACTTCGAAGAGGAGCCCGAGGCCCAGGCCATCGAGCGCGACGACGAACGCGACAAGATCAAGGACCTGCTGTCGCGCTCCGTCGACGAGCTGGAGCTGAGCGTGCGCTCGAGCAACTGCCTCAAGAACGCCAACATCAAGACCATCGGCGACCTGGTGGTGAAGTCCGAGGCCGAGATGCTGAAGTACCGCAACTTCGGCCGCAAGAGCCTGAACGAGATCAAGGAGATCATCAGCGAGATGGGCCTGGGCCTGGGGATGACCCCCGAAGCCATCAACGCCCTGCGCGAGCCGGCCAAGTCCCGCGGCTAGAGGGGCCCCGCGGGGCCCCGAAGAGGCCGTCCGCGCCGTCACAAGCGACGGGGCGGCGTTTCCCCAGTGAAGGAACCAGACCCAGATGCGCCACGCGAACAAAGGACGTAAGCTCGGCCGAAGCAGCAGCCACCGCAAGTCCCTCATGCGGAACCTGGCGACCTCATTGCTGACCCACGGCCGCATCCGCACGACCTTCATCAAGGCCAAGGAACTGTCCATGGTCGCGGACCGCCTGGTCACCCTGGCCAAGCGCGGGGATCTGCACGCGCGCCGCCAGGCCCTGACCATGGTCTTCGACGACGCGGTGATCGGCCGCCTGTTCACCGACATCGCCCCCTGGTACAAGGAACGGCAGGGCGGCTACACGCGCATTCTGAAGCTGGAGCCGCGCCCGGGCGACAACGCCCCCATGGCCTTTGTCGAGTTCGTCGACCGCAAGGACCTGGGCGAGCTCAAGCGCCCGGTGAAGCCCAAGAAGAAGTTCAAGAAGTCCGGTGCCAACAAGCCGGTCAAGCCGGCGGCGGAGCCCAAGGCCGAGAAGTCCAAAGCTGAGAAGCCCAAGGCCGACAAGCCCAAGGCCGATAAGGCCAAGGCCGAGAAGTCCAAAGCTGAGAAGCCCAAGGCCGACAAGCCCAAGGCGGACAAGCCCAAGGCGGACAAGCCCAAGGGCGAATAGTTCCGACGCAACGAAATCACGGGTGGCCCTGGAGTTTAGCTCCAGGGCCACTTTTGTTTTGTATCCTGAAACTTTGACGGTGTTCGCTCAAATTGCTGTGACCAAGAGTACCAAACTAGTTGCCACAACCTGCGACTTTTTGCCTGTTCAAGCGTCCTTTTTAATGCCGGACCCTAGGCTTGCGAGGACTGAAATGCTATATTTTATCGGTCCTTTCCAGTTTTTCATAAGGCGAAAATGGTTTTTTGAAATGCATGCACCTTTATTAAAGCTTTAATGCAAAAGACACGGTCCGTCTTCGCCGCCTTTGCAACAGGCCTGCTTGGTCTGTTGCTTTTCTGCGTTTGCTCAGGTTTGCCTGAGGCAGCCTCCGCCGACTCAGCGGCCCAGGCGACCGCTGTGCCGACCGCTGTGCCGACCGTAGTGCCGACCGCTGTGCCGACCGTAGTGCCGACCGTAGTGCCGACCGCTGTGCCGACCGTAGTGCCGACTTTTGTTCCGACCGCCGTACCCAAGCTTCCGACCATTGCGTCGCCCAATTCTACATCCCTGCCGCAGAACATGGCTGGGGCTCCAGTGCCTACGGTCGCCGAGCCGGTCCTGGACGTGATCCCGCCTCCGCCGACGGGCGTGACGCCGACCGCTGCCGTGCCCGGCCTGCCCACCGGTGTCAGCGTCACGAGCGCTCCGGCGATACCTGCTCCAGTGGCTGCAGCCCTGCCGCTGACGCCCCCGGCGGCGGTCAACGGCCTGACTGCGCCGCTCTACCTCACCGCGGTGGCGGGCAACCGCAGCGTGCTGCTGAGCTGGTACCCCTCGGAGGGAAGTGTGGCGGTGTCGGGCTACCTGATCTACCGCGGGCGGGACCCCCACCACATCAGCCCGGCCGCCATCAACCTCACCCCGGTCACCGAGAGCAACTACAGCGACTCGGACGCCGACAGCGCTGTCGGCCCCAAGAACCGGCAGGCCTACTTCTACCGCGTGCGCGCGTACTCGACCGACGGCCTTCTGTCCCCCTACTCCGACATCGTATCCGCGACCCCCAACGGGCCGCTGCTGCCCCCGGGCAAGGTGGATGCGGCGTCCGAGGACGGGCGGGTCGTGCTGACCTGGCAGGCGCCCCTGTCCACGGGCGACTCGGACCTGTCGAACCTGGTGCTCTTCAAGGGCGGCGACCCCGGCAGCCTGGCCCAGTACAAGATCCTCGCGCCGGACACGCTTCGCTACACCGACAAGTCGGCCGCCAACGGCAGGCCCATCTATTACGCCATGGCCAGCGAGGACGTGAAGGGCCGGCGCAGCGAGCAGAGCCCGGTGGTCCGCGCCATCCCCTTCCACGCCCTCGACGCGCCGCAGAACCTCACCGCGACGGGCCTGGGCGACGACATCGTGCGCCTGAAGTGGGACGCCAGCGCCGACAACGCAACGTTCAAGTTCAAGGGCTACAACGTGTACCGCTCCACCGGCGCCGCGGTCGACCTGGGCAAGCCGCCCCTCAACAAGGCTCTGGTCACGGATACCCATTTCGAGGACGAGAGCGACGATTCGACCTCCGGCCCGGTGCTCGGGACCACCTACACCTACCAGGTCGTGGCCGTCGACGTGCAGGACCAGGCCTCGGAGCCGAGCGCGCCCGCACAGGCCGGACCGGTCGCCTCGCTGACCAAGCTCGAGACGGGCGTCGTCACGATCACGCCGGGCAACACGCTGCAGATCCAGGGACGCAAGACCATCAACATGTCCGACACCTGGATCGTCTGGCGCCAGAACCAGACCAACACCTACGGCGCGACCGCCTCGTCGCAGTTCAACCTCGACCAGCAGCTGCAGGTGCGCCTCACCGGCCAGGTGGGGCGCAAGATCAAGGTCGACGTCGACTACGACGACAAGGCCGCCGCCAACGCCCAGCAGAAGATCAGCGTGGTCTACACCGGCGACTCGCAGGAGGTCTTCAAGGAGTTCGCCTTCGGCGACATTCAGATGGACCTCACCTCGGCGCGCACCGAATTCGCCGGCTACAACAAGAGCCTCTTCGGCGCGAAGCTGAAGCTGGATTCGCCGGACGAGCGCCTGCGCCTGACGGCCATCGGCGCCCAGACCAAGGGCTTCACCGAGACGAAGAACTTCGTGGGCGGCTATGAGCAGGTCAAGAACGGCACGGTTCTGGGCCACGACTACCAGGATTTGGCCTTCACCCCCTACCACTACTACTTCCTCAGCAGGGAATCCGACCTCATGGAGGGCGGCAACAACATCATTCCCGGCAGCGTCACCATCTACATCGACGAGCCTGGCATCACCAACACCAACCCCACGCGGATCACGGCGGGGCCGAACACCGAGGGGGCCACGTTCAACTTCATCCCGCTCAACCCGAACGTGGACTACATCGTCGACAACAAGACCGGCCTGATCACCTTCAACGTGCCGATCCAGCCCGGCTACAATATCGCCGTCGCTTACAAGACCGCCCAGGGCGGCAGCGTCGGCTACGCCTCCAACGGGCAGTTCAATTTCGCCAGCGGACTGGAGGACAATTTCGTCTCGGGCCAGACCGACAGCTCCCACCACCTCATCCAGTTCGGGTCCCAGTACGGCAGCCAGCAGTACGACGGCCACATGTCCTGCCAGTTCTACAATCTCGGGGACCGCGACATCCTCGACCCCAAGCTGGACCCGGACTTCAAGCTGGTCATCTACGGACCCAATCAGGCCATCGTATGGCAGCTTGATCCGCGCACCGACTACACCCCGGTGGTGGATTTCGACACGCGCCTGGGCATCATGCGTTTCCGCGTCCCCTACCCCTTCGCCAAGGGGAACCAATACCCGCAGATGGCTCTGGACACGGCCTTTGACCAGGACACGGTGGCCCTCAACTCGAACCAGGCCGACGCCTACGACGCCGTTCAGCGCACCAACAACTTCACCATCCACGTCGAGTACAAGCACAAGCTTTCAAGCTATTCGCTGCGCTTCAACATCATCCACGGCTCAGAGGTCATCACCATCGACGGACGGCGCATGGTCCGGGACGTGGACTACTTCCTGGACTACGACACCGGAATCCTGGTCTTCAGCAACCCGGACCTGGTGAAGACCACCTCCACCGTGATCTGCAGCTACGAGTACCTGCCCTTCGGCGGACAGTTCACCAGCACGATCTGGGGCGCCCGCGCCGAGTACGACCTGACCAAGGACCTTTCGGTGGGTTCGACCTACCTGTCCGACTCGGCCAACGCCCCCCAGCAGACCCCGGACATCAAGTCCGGCGTCTACAGCCTGCAGATCCTCGACGGCGACGTCCAGGCTGCGGTGCCGCAGAAGGTCCTCGACAACGCGCTGCGGCCGATCTCGCGCCAGAGCCAGTTCCTGCAGGTCAAGGGTTCGGTCGAGGCGGCCCATTCGTGGTTCAATCCCAACACCTACAGCCGAAACAACGAGAACGGCGTGGCCATGATTGACGACTTCGAATCGGTCAACGCCATCGTCGCCACCTCGACCCTGCGCACCAACTGGTTTCCGTCCTCGATCCCGGTCCTCCCTGGCAACCTGCCCAGCCCGCAGGCCTCGGACCGCACCTTCACCCACCTGTGGACCAACCTGCTGACGGCTCATGACGCCTCGAACCGGACCCTGGCCGGCGAGGATCCCAGCATCAACATGCTGCAGCTGGACATGGGGCCCTACTTCACCACGGGCACGAAGTGGGACGCGTACGTCTATTCCTTCGGGCCGACCCCGAACCAGTCGATCAGCCAGTCCAGCCTGCTGCAGATCTGGGTGCAGCTGAAGAACATCGGCTCGGTGAACCTGCACGTGGACGTGGGCGAGATCAACGAGGACGCTGTGGACAACGGCGTGCTGCAGACCGAGAGCACAACGGGCATCCTCGCTTCCGGGGAGGACGTGGGCATTTTGACGACCGGCACCTCGCCGAAGAGCCCCTACCCGATCCCCTCGATCTCGCCCGGCCTCTACCAGGATCTGCAGTATTGGGGGGCGGGCAACAGCATTCTGGACACCGAGGATTTCGACCAGACCGGCGTCATCAACCTGGCGAACAACTACTACAGCTACACGGCCGCCGTGAACACCTCGGCCCAGAGCAGCAGCATCAACAACGGGTTCCAGGAGCTGGCGCTGGACCTGACCAAGTTTTCGGTGATCGGCGACACCACCCAGATGAGCACGGTGCCGGGGTCGTCGACCTTCTACACCAACATCAAGCGGGTGCGCATCTGGATCGACGGGGCCTCGGCGCCGAACGGGACCCTGATCATCGAGTCGATCCAGTTCTCGGGCAACAAATGGCAGGTGCGCGCGGACCCGAACCTGACGAACATGGCGGGCACCTCGGTGACGGCCGACACCACCAAGTTCCAGGTGGTGGCCGTCAACTCGAGCACGGCGGTCAGCCAGAGCGCCAACGTGCAGTACACGCCGGACCTGGACTTCTACACCGTCGATTCGACCCATTCGTCAAGCCTGGAGCAGGCCCTCGAGCTGCAGTATGCGCTCACCAACGGCGATATGAGCGACGGCAAGCCCTATTATGAGGCCCGCCGCATCCTGTCCAACGGTTCGCCGATCGACTTCGGCACCTACCAAAAGCTGAGGGTGGACATCTTCAAGCCCTGGAACACGCTGCAGGGCGAGACCTTCCTGGTCCGGCTGGCCGCGGATGACCAGGACTATTTCGAGTACTCGATCCCTCTGGATTCCTACACCTCGGGCTCATGGCACAGCGTGTCGCTGGCCCTGGACGGCTCGGATGGCACCCGGACCCAGGTCGGCCAGCCCTACCTGCGGCAGATCAACTATGCGGCCCTTGCCATACGGACTTTCAACAACTCGCTGAACTACAACATACAGACGCCGCTCAACCAGGAGGCCCTCTGGGTCAACAACCTGAGGGTGACGGACTCCATCACCCGCGAAGGCACGGCCCAGCGCTACGGCGTCACCTACGACTTCATGAAGGGCGGAGTGGTGGTCAATCAGAGCTACCACGAGGTGGATTCGGACTTTGTCAGGATCGACGAGCAGGCCAATCCGCCCGCGCGCCACAGCATCAATCAGGTGGTCGACACCAAGGTCAATGTGATCCCGTGGCTGCCGGCATCGGTGAACTACACCGCGGACGAATTGTTCACGGACGGCGAGAACGAGGGCGACCCGCTCTACAGCCAGAACTTCGTGAACCCGAACCAGGCGGACAACAAGACCACCGCGGCGGTCGGCTACACCCAGCTGCCGGGCCTCGCCGTCAATGCCACGGGCTACACGCAGCACATCGACCAGCAGTACCTGCCCACCTATATCCAGGCCGAGCAGATCCTTCAGAACGCCAATTTCAACCCGGACAACGTCCAGGAGAACCGGCACGTCGAGGCCGATATCGCCTACAAGATCCCCAGAAAGGCCTATCTCCTCGGCTATCTTCTGGGCGACGACCAGGTCAAGGGGGAGTACGACTTTGACGAAAACACCCAGTCCTTTTACCAGCAGATCACCTTCACCAGCGCGCTGGGCGTCCCGCTGGTGCCGCAATTCGTGGATACGGCCAAGGACACCCGCCAGATCAAAGGCGCCTACAGCGGATCATACAAGTGGGGCAAATGGGTGACCTGGACCCCGGGTTACAGCTTTTCCGAGACCGAGGCCCGCGGCAACATTCCGGCGCCGTCCACGGGAGCGGGAGGGACGCCCTACTACACCCTCAACGCGGACGGGAAGCTGGACAACTACGAGCCGCAGACCCGGGTGATCAACCCGGCGCTGGGGATCCAGTTCGCGGATCTCGGGCCGGTGACGCACAACAAATTGGGCTACAACTTTACCCAGACCATGGATTACGTGCGCAACGAGGAGCGGACGCCCGGCAGCGTGGATTTCACCAGCACGCTGAATCCCGGCGCCTGGGTCAAGGACTGGAAGGCAATTCCGTCCTTCGATTTCTCCCAGTCCTGGCAGGTGGATTCCACCGTGAACAACGACGTGCTGGTCCGCGGCCCCAACCAGAACGCCGCGCTGGACGGCTGGTACACGGGCACGGGTTCCAAGGGGAAAGGATTCAACTACGCCTACAAGATCGTCAACCCGGGTGGCGGAACCCAGTCCGACTACGAGTACGTGCCCAACATCGCGCTTGAGTCGCAGGCGAGCCCGCTGGATTCGGTTTGGTGGATCCGCACCGGCAATGGCCCGGACTTCTTCGGGGAGAATCTCAAAGACCCGCTGAACATCGAGAACGTGGCCGAGGCGGCCAGCCGGCGCAGCAACTCCACGCTGACGACCCACTTCGACATGAATCTTTTTGGCTGGGCCGCGACCCTCACGCCCCGCGTCGGCGTGACCGATGCGCGCATCATGTCCGCGCCCGAGCAGATCACCGAAAACGACCAATACACCTACGGCTCAGGCCTGGATTTCAAGGATCCCCACATCCCTTTCCACGACTACCTGAAGCCCCAGACCCTGACGCTGAGCGGGGATTACACCATCGCGGATAACTACGTGGCAGACCCGACCATCATCGGGCACAACGACCTCACCAGCTCGCGCGACTCGATGAATTTCAGGGCCTCGCTGCCCACCAAGCCCAGTGATGCGACCTCGCTGACCTTCAGCTTCACGGCCTCGGACACCGACAACAGCAACTACAGCGTCGTGGCCGACGGCGGGCCCCCCATCAAGTCCAGCAGTTACACGCTGGTGCCCGGCAACCGTCTGGTTTACCTTATCACCATGAGCAAGCCCATACGCCTGCCGAACTTCTGGCCCTTCTACGGCCGCGAAATGCGGCTCAAGCAGGCGATCCGCTTTGACAACGATTTCCACGTGACGATCAACGGCGCCACCCAGGACGCGTCCCAGGCCTCGTTGCCCAACACGGGATCGGAGCTCTACACCTTGATCGACCAACTCAGCTACAACGTCCTCGAGAACGTCAAGTTCAACCTCGGCCTCGAGGAGAACCTGCTCGAGGACCCTTACGCCAGCGCGCAGATAAACCAGCCCGGCGGCTACTACACCATCAAGGCCTCTGTGGGCCTGGAGGCCACCTTCTGATGCGGCGCCTGGGCTTGATTCTTCCTGCCGGACTGGCGGCGGCCTTGCTGTGGCCGGCGGCGGTGGGCGCTGAACCGGCGCCACTGGGGCTGACAGCCACGGCCAGCGGAGCCTCCGGCGTGGTGAACCTTTCCTGGACCGCGCCCGCGGACGGAAATCCGATCCTGGGCTACAACGTGTACTACGCCAGCCCCGGCGGTCCGAGTTCCGTGTTCCCGGGCCCGGGCGCAGGAACGGCGCAGCTGGCCTTTGTCAGCGCACCGGCGACCGCGTTCCAGGCCTCGCTGGGCGCGGGTGTGGACGGGGAAGCCGTGGCCTACTGGGTCACCACCGTGGACAACCCGGGCGCGGGCCCCTCAGAGGGGTCGCCGGTCGGGCCGGTGGTGGCGACGTCCTTTCTTGGGCTGCAGAGCGCCGGCATGGCCTTCACGCCGGGGTCCTCGCCCGAGGGGGTGAACTTCACCTTCACGAATCCCTCCGGCTTCGGGACCTATGCCCAGAGCATCTCGCTGGCCGCGTCCAGCGGAGGATTTACCCAGTGGTTTGGCAGCGTCAGCCTCAGCGCCGGCCTGACCGGCACATCGGCAGTGCTGGTGCTTCCGTATTGCAAGACCGTGAGCGTCACGGCCCAGGTGCTGAGCGGCACGGCCTCGGCGCCGGGCGCCGGCGGGCCGGTGAGCGCTCCGCAGCCGGTGACCGTGCCATGCCAGCCTTGGTCCCTGACCGCGACCGCAACGGGCGTGAGCGGCAAGGTGCAGCTGGTTTGGGGCAGGATCGCCCCGGCCACGAGCTACTCGGTGTACCTGACCGCGCCGGCGGGAACGAACACCCTATTTCCCGCCGGCCTGAGCCCGGTGGCCACGGGACTCGGCACCACCGCGTTTCTGTCGTCCAGGCCGGACCTGGACGGCGTGCCCACGGCGTTCTGGGTCACCAGCCTGGACAGCGACGGGGAAAGCGCCCCCAAGGGTCCGGCGCTGGCGACTTCCTATGTGTCGGTGTCGGCATCCAGCGCCCCGCTGATCCAAGCCGGCCTGCTGCCCCAGGGCCAGGTCAGCCTGACGATTTCCGCATCGCCCAGCTACGGCACCGATGCTGTTGCCATCACCGTGTCCGCGAACACCGCTTCCGGACCCGAGTTCGTCGCCAGCCTGCCGGTCACGGCCATCGGCGGCCAGATGCCGCTGGCTTGGACCGGCAACCTGCCGGTCTGCGGCGGCCTTTCCCTGTCTGCAACGGCTGTGGACAGCCAGGGAAACTCCGGCCCCGCCGGTGTGAGCGCGCCGTTCACGGTGCCCTGCGGACCGGCCGCGGTCAACGCCTCGGGCACGGGAACCCAGGGCGTGGTGAACCTGACCTGGACTGCTGTGAGCGACGGCACCCTGGCCTCCTACACCATCTATGCGGCCACCAGCGCACCCTTTTCGCTCGCCAATGCGCTGAGCACCACCGGCATTCCCGCCGGCACCACGTCCTACGCCTTCAATTGGCCGGCAGCTCAGGATGGCCAAGCCGGGTCCTACTGGGTCTCGGCCACGGACGCCACGGGAGAGAGCGTCCCCACGGGTCCGGTGCTGGCGCAGCCTTTTGTGGCGGACAGCGCCCCCAGCATCTCGGCTGCGGCCATGGTGGGCGGGTTCGGCAAGGTGAATCTGACTGTGCTTCCGGTGGCTCCGCCGGCCGGATCTCTGGCCATGGCGTCCATCTCCGTCTCGGCATCGGTGGCGGGGGAGCCTTCAGTCTGGGTGGCGAGCATACCCAATCCGATCACCACGGGCGCGGGGGTTCCGGCGTCCATGACAGCCACGGGCGCATTCCTTCCCTATTGCGGTTTGGTGGGCATCTCTGCCCAGGCTGTGGATGTCTCCGGGAACGCCGGCCCTGCCGGACCGGTCTTTGCCCTGTCGGTGACCTGCGGGCCGACGACGCTGGCGGCGCAGTCCCTGACCTGGGGGGCGGAATCGTTCAGCTGGGCGGCGGATCCATCCGCGGTCAGCTACGTGCTCAAGGCCGATCAGGCGAGTTCCGGGTCTCTTTCAACCCCGGCAGATCCGGATTCCGCGTTTTCCACCCTGATCACCAGCACGGCGGCGACCGCCTTCACCTGGAGCGATTCCGGGGGCGGGCTTGGGCACAATGCCGTGTACCGGGTCTACTCCGTGGATGCCCAGGGCCTGACCAGCACGTCCTACAGCTGGCAGGCAGGGGCGGTTCCCGCGCCCGCGAACACCGCCTATGCCTACAGCCTGGCCATGCCCGCGTTTTCCGCCTTCAAATTTGACGGCACCACGGTCACCGCCAGCTGGGCATTGCCCGCGTCTGCGCTCTATCCTCTGACCTACACGGTGTGGGCGGCCAATGCCGGGTTGGGCAATCCCTTGGCGACCGCCCTGGTCAAGACGGCGGTGGCGCTGACGGGAACGTCGGCCTCGGTGTCTTTCACCTGGACCGGCGGCGCCTGGACTGCCGCTTCGTTCTACCTGTCGGTATCCGGCAGCGGCAGCGACAACGGCATTGTGCAGGGACGCGCTTCCAGCCCGGCCATGCCGACGAGCAGCGCCCAATTGCAGGTGCCGGTCCTGGCCCAGCCCGCGAATCTGAACGCCGCTTTTGTCGATGGCGGCGTGCGCCTGGACTGGGGGGCCGTCCCCAATGCCTTGAGCTACACCCTGTTCCGTACGGATCTGGGATCCGTTCCGCTGGCTGTGGTGACCGCGCCCACCCATTTCTATTTGGACACCGCTCCCATCAGCGGCGCCGCTCTGGCCACCGGAGTGTCCTACTCGGTTCAGGCCCAGACCACGCTCTACGAAGCGCCGGTCGGGTACGGAATTCCCGAGGGCCTCGCCGCCCCTCCCTTGGCAGGTTCCGAAGACTTCAGCCCGGCCACGCCGTCCATTCTGGCCGCCCACACCGCCCTATCGGCGCCGTCCATCTCGGCCATGCAGATTGAGGACTACGGGTCTGTTTCGCTGACCGTCGACACGGTCGGGCTTGCCGGGAACCTGGACCATATCCTGGTCACCGCGGTGTGCAATGGTGTTGGACCGGTGGCTGTGGCGAGCATCCCCAACACCGTGTCTTGGACTCCTGCGACGCTGTCCGGCGTCGGCGGCCCGCTTCCTTTCTGCGGACACGTCAGCTTCACAGCCTATGCCGTGGATCCCTTCGGCATTTCAGGGCCGGCCAGCGCCGTCACCGGGTTCGCTTACCAGTCCGTTACCTGCGGCCCCAAGATGCTTTCTGTGACTGCCCAGGGCGGATCGCCTTCATCGGGCGAGGTCGTGGGGCTGAACTGGAGCCCGGTGTGGGACGCGACCGGCTATTCGGTCTATGCGGGGCCGAATCCGGGCGCTGCTCAACCCCTGACGATCCTGGTCGGCACAACGAACGCCCAAACGACGAGCCTCAATTGGACCAATACCATTGCCGGAACCGGGCAGACCCTTTATTACCAGGTCTATGCAACCACGCTCTCAGGCGCTACGACCGCTGCCTACGCGCCCATTGCGGGCCTGGCCTACAGCCTCGGGGCGCCGGCATTCAGCTCCCTGACCGTCTCGGCCGGGCCCGGGGCGGGCAACAACACCCTGCTTGCCTCCTGGGTTCAGCCCACGGGCGCGGCTCCCTTCATCTACAGCCTTTACGGGGCCACCAGCGCCAGCGCGGAAAGTTTCACGCCTCTGGGCCCGATCGGATCTGGAACCTCCGTGTCCGTCCCTTCCCAGTACAGCAGCTTCTACGTGACGGCCAGGGATGCAAATGGAGCGGTCAGCCCCCTTTCCCCGCCGGCGTCCTGCGTCGCGGGACTGGCCCTGCCGTCCGCGGTCACGGGCCTTGCAAGCAGCGTCGTGGATGGCGCCATCAAGCTCACCTGGACCGCCGTTTCCGGAGCCGATGGCTATCTGCTGTTCCGTTCAGATCTTGGGGGCGTCGCCCTGACGAGCACGGCGGGCAGTTCCTTCCTGGATTTCAGCGCGCTGGGGCTGCTTGGGGCGCCCAATCTGACCTACACGGTGCAGGCTTTTGCGTCCCTCACCGCGCCCGTGCAGACCGTGGCGTATGGGCCGACCAGCGCAGCCCTGGTCCAGACGTTCCCGTCGCTGCCGGCGATCGCCCCGTTCACCCTTACCGCCACGGCCACCGGAGCCTTGGCAGTGTCCTCGACCAGCAGCGGGGCCGTGGCCCTGGTCTGGACCACCCTTTCCGCCGGCGCGTCCTCGTCTCCGGTGAGCGGCTACGACATCTTCTATTCCACGACCGGCATGAACCCGGCATCGGCGGTGCCCCTGACCCGGGTCGCGGCCACGGCCACCAGCTTCACCACTTCCGTCGCCAACGGCGTCTTGGATGGGGTCCTGGCCTGGTATTGGGTGGCCGGGGACGCCGGATCGGGTCCGGGCTCCTTCAGTCCGGCTGCCGAAGCGGAGTCCTGGGCCCCGCCTTTGGCGCCGCAGGTGGGTGTGTCGGCGTTGCCCTATGGACAGGGAATCACGGTCACGGTGGCAGTGAGTTCAACCGCGGCCAGCGTCGTGCCGCCCGCCTTGGTCACCCTGACCGCCTCCTGGGGCGGAGCCGTGCATGAAACCCTGACCCTGCCCTTTGCCCGCGGCCTGGCCTTCACCACCCTGACAGCGCAGGCCGCCGAGGCGCAGGCCGGCGCCGTGCTCGTGCCTTGCGGCGTGACCATCAGCGTGGCGGCCCAGGTCGAGGATGTGCTGGGCAACCTGGGGCCCTTCAGCGTCACCACCCCGGCATCCTCAGCGCTGTACCCCTGCGCGCCGCTCGCTGGCGTCCTGAGCGTGGGCGCCTCGAACCTGGGCCTGTCCTGGACCGCCGGCTCGGGCCAGGCGTCCGCCGGCTACCTGGTGCTGTCCGGGTCCGCGTCCGGCCTGCCGGATCCGCTCCCGGACACGGTGGCGGCGGTGGCGGCCCTGGCCACGAGCCTGACGGCGACGCCAAGCCCGGCGAACGCCTCGGCCTGGTACCGGGTGTATGCCGTGGGCCCGGGCGGGCTGCTCTCGGCCGGGTCCTCCGACATGGCCTTCCTGCCCCCGCCTGGCCAGGTGCAGGCGACGCCCTTGCAGGGCGCGGTCGGCCTTTCTTGGTCCCCGCCGGCTGCGTCCTCGGTTCCGGGCCTGAGCGCCTGGGAAATCTATTATTCCCATGACCCCACGGTCCTGGCGGGCCCCTTGACCCAGACGGCAGCCAACCTCGCTGCGGCCGGTCCCACGGTGCTCACCGCCACGGTCCTGGCTTCGGTATCCAGCACCGTGCTGTCAGGTTTGTTGGACCAGACCCTCTACGCGTTCGCAGTGGCGGCCCTGGGCCCGGGCTCCTCGCCGCAGCTGAGCGGATCCCCCAGTGCCGTGACCGCCACCACCGGCCTGGCCCAGGCGCAGGTGACCAGCGTGACGAGCGTGCAGCAGGCCGGATACCCGGCCGAATTGGAGGCCCTGACCTGGCCGGCGCAGGTCCAGGTGACCTGGATCGGAACCAACTTTACGCCGGCCACGGATACGGCCTGGGTCATCTACCGGGCGACAGACGCCGTCAGCAGCCCGCAGACCTTCGGGAGCATCACACCGGTGGCCACGGTGGCGTCCACGGTTTTTTCGGCGACCCTGCCGGCCGGGTCCCCGGGGCCAAACTGGTATTTTGTGGATCTGAGCGACTCCGCCGGCAGCCTGACCGGGGGCGGCAACACCTCCAACGCCCGTACGGTCGCGTCCGCGTTCTTCTCCCCGTCCCTGGGCCAGCCGAACCTGGGTTCGGCGTCCCAGTCCAATGGCAGGGTGGTCCTGCAATGGCCCGGCGACAGCCCGGGGCTCCAGTATGCGGACACGTTCACCGTATACCGCGCCACGCAGGCGGCGTCGCCCCTGCAGTTCAGCGTGCTCGGCCGAGTCAGCGCGAGCCTCAGCTGGACCGCGCAGGAGTACAGCTACGTGGATGCGGCTGCGGTGTCCAACGCCCAGAATATCTACCTGGTGGTGCCAAGCCTGGTCACCAAT
>Ga0302319_10015405_pt1 | contig 14167 bp, 17 predicted proteins | sample Bog_T0_2_FD_203319 | JGI IMG/M metagenome (GOLD analysis project Ga0302319, IMG submission 203319) | Peat permafrost microbial communities from Stordalen Mire near Abisko, Sweden - Bog_T0_2 | ecosystem: Environmental > Terrestrial > Soil > Wetlands > Peat | place: Sweden: Abisko, Stordalen Mire... | reverse complement strand
GCTTGCCACCCATGTAGATGGTCAGCTTATTGTCTTCGGCGAACAAACCGATCGTACAAATAACCAAACAGGCGAGCTTATTTAGCATCGGGGATGGCTCCATTCTTTCGCAGCAAAGCCTTGATTTCTTCCGGCAAGTCGAAGCGATCTTTTGGCATATCCGCGTTCACTTCAATGGTATCGAGGTGAACCTGAATCTCCTGGCCGGCTACGCGATTCACTCGTGTAAAAGCCATCTTTACGCCATTGACCGCCTTGTAATCCTTCACGAACGATTCCGTCGAAATGTCGCCCATTTGGGTGGTGTTGACACTGGAAGTCTTCACCAGCAGGCCGGTGGTCTTACTGTAGTACTCAGTCTCCGGGCGTCCGGACTTCGGCGTCAGCACGATCTTATAGCAGTCGTCTCCGTCCACGGCTTCCGACCCGGCGGTTTCGACTTTGTCATATAACGTCCGCCAATTGAGATGAGCGTTGAAGGCCGAGGCGCGAATCATTTCATCGCGCTCGACGTCGGTTTTGATCCGCGGACCAGCCATGGCAGAGCGTTCCCAAGCCACTGTGCCATCCGTGCCCGATTCCACTTTGCCGACTCCCGTGATATCGACGGCGCTGTAATCCTTGTTCGGCTCTGCTTGATAACTAACGATGGTTCCTTTGATATTCTTGCCGCTAAGTTCCAAGGTGCCTTTGGCCACTTCGTTGTGGATCTTGTCGTAAGCCGCTTTGCCGCCGGTGACTTCGACATAACGATCGAGAATCGATTCACCCTTCGGCAGGTCCTGCTTGGGCGCATCCTGTTTCGGGGCATCCTGCGCGAGCGCCGTCCACAGACTGCAGCCCAGTAATAAGGGAAAGATAGCTCTATTCATGTTTCGGCTTCTGAGTTCGTATCCACTGTAACGCAGCATCGAGCGCTGGATCCTTTCCCGCGAGCAAAGCGGCGCGCGTGAGACCGGCTTCGACATCCGGAATCACTCCATTGCCCTCCAGTTCACGGCCGCCTTCGGAAACATAGTTGGCGATGGCATACTGAAAGGCGTCGCCGTTGGGAAGCCTCTCGATCACTGAAGGCAGCGCGGCCGCTGCTGTGCGCGATCCAAAAATGCGCGCGCGCTTTAAATCCTGCAGTCCGCCCGCAAAGATTTCGGCGGTGGAGGCGGAGGTATCGTCCACCAGAATCGCCAGTGGGCCGCTGTAAGTTTCGGGCCGAGGGTTCAGCACAAATTTTAAGGCGGTGTCTCGCAGCAGCAGCGAGCCAAGGCGAAGATCCTTCTGATCGACAAACCAATTGGCCAGACCCATGGCCATGGCCCCCAGGCCGCCGGGATTACCGCGCAGATCGACGATAAAACCGTCGCATTTGAAACAGCTCTGAATCGCATCGCCGAATGCCGGCATCAGCGTATCGGGCGCAAGGAACATGTTGAAGGCGGTGTACTCGACAGTGGACTGGGCATCCTTGATGCGCCGCGCATCGAACCAAACGTAGGCGGGTCCGAGAAAGCCCAGAGTGGTGAGAGTGCCCTTAGGCGGTTCCCGGGTGAGGGTTTTGATAGCGAGTTGATCTTTTTCGTCGAGGAATTCGACCACGATATTTTGGCCGATGATGCCTTCGAGATGGGCGAGGATAGCTCGCCTTAGGGTAAGGTCTCGCAGCGTGGAGCCACCCGCCGTAGTAGAGAAATTCTTGATCAGGGAGGGTATGTCGATGCGGCCGATTCTCTCGATGATCCAGCCCGGCTTGATGCCGAGCAGCTTGGCGGGGAACATTGGCTCAACCGACGAGACAACAGCTTGCCCATCGAGGATGCGAACATCCAGCCCTACGCTGCCGTCGACCGCAACGCTGGAGTCTTTGGCAAGATCCGAATAAACCGCTCCCGGGATGATGCGGTAGTGGCTGAGTTTCAGCGTGTCCAGCATTTCGGTGATGATCTGGCGGGTCTGCTCGATATTCTCCGACTTCTCGATTTGCGGCCGGAATTGATCGTGAACAGCCTGCCAGTCGAGGCCGCCGAGCTGCGGATCCCAATGTTTGTCGCGAACGGTCTTCCAGACGTATTCGAACGAGTCGAGATCGGCTTGATGGGCGGCGCGCGCGGCTATTTGAGTCCAGCCCACAGCGGCAGCCAGCAAGGATAAGAAGAGATACTTCATGAGCATTGCAGAACTGAGAGCTAGTGTTCCCGGGCGAGGAGTTTGGCGCCGAGCAAACCACCAAGCGTCGGGAGAACAGTGAGCAAAACGAACATTAACGCCAGCAGCATCAAAATGAAAATAACTACGGCGGACGGCTCCTGCAACAGTTGCAGAATCTGGCCTGTGCGGGCGTCGTTAGGCGGGAGTTGCCGTTTGAAAACGCCGATCAAGCCGCCTTCCGACGACGACGCCAAGACGCCTGCGGTGAACTGGATGGTGCAGATAGTGAACGAGAAAATCCCGGTGATCCAGCCCATGCGCGCGCCGCCTAGCAACGTGAGCCGCTGCCCGGTGCGTCGCATATAAAGGTAAACGGCTAAAAACCCGGCGGCCATAAAGACGATCAACAAACGCAGAAACAGAAATGACCCCAATGGGATGATCAGTAAAAGGACAGCTACCAGCGCGGCCAGAAATCCGATGCGGACGGCGGTCCCGTTACCGAAGCCGATTTCCGGCGGGGGCGGAGGCGGCGCAGCCACGACGGGGGCCGCCGTTTCGACTACGGGCTCATCGGGGTCCGCCGGAAAAAGATCGCCTTGCGGCTTCCCGCACTTATGACAGAAGCGGGACTCCGGAGGCAGTTGTGCACCACAGGTGCAAAAGTCGGGCACGATACTAGTGTGGCATGTTCCAGTTCGGTTAGGACGATTCCCATAGCCGCTGTTGCTCTTCTTTAAGGTGGACCGTCAATTCCTGAGCTTTTCGAATGTCACGAAAAACCCGCAAATTCCAGCATCGTGTTCTCTCGCCAGGTCGAAGACCTCGGGCGGGTTGCACTCCTCCACCCACAACGATTCTTCCTTGAGAAAGACCACGAATACCGTATCGTGTCCCGACACGTTAGTGTTCGGGGATCTCGCAGCTCGGGAAACTGGCCATAACGGTGTTTCCCTTGTACCCAAGGTCTTGGACCAGACCGGCTTCCGATGTATAGAATCCGTCCGCTGTCATGCTTTTGAGCGCGCGAAAAAAACGAACCGGCAACTCGTCGCCTGGCCGATCGATGTAGCGCTCCAGTAAAGCGGCCTGATCCGTCTCGGGCATTGCGTCGAACCGCTCCCCGTGCAACCAGGCGATGCCATCGCGATACAACTTGCGCCACTCCTCATTCGAATCGACGACATAGTCGATGTAAGCGGGAACGCCGGCCTGCGTTGCGCCCGGAGTTTCGGTGGGTGGAATGATGAGATCGGCGATCCGCGACACCGTGGCCATCTCCTCCGCAGTGAAGAATCGGGGTGGACCGTACACGGCAGACGCTCCCGGCGGAGGATGAACGTGCTGGCCGTAGAGTTCATTGCTGGCGAAAGGGAATGCACAGGTGGTACCAATGGCGCCCATGATCTTGAGCGCTTCGCGGCGATCGGGCATTACATCTCTCCTTTCTTCAGCCGGTCCGATATATGATCGGCGGTTCTGGCCGCTAGCGCCATGATGGTGTGCGTAGGATTCTTCTCCGACGCGCCGGCAAAAACGCTTCCATCCACTACATAAAGGTTAGGAACGTCATGGGACTGGCAGAATGCATTTAAGACGGATCGCTTCGGATTGTCCCCCATGCGGCAGCCGCCGAGTTCGTGATTCGTCGCCGGTTTGTCGTCCGTTCCAGACAGGATCTCCGCCCCGGACGACTTCAATATCTCGACGGACCATCGGATCATATCGGCGTAGAGCTTCCGGTCGTTCTCCATATAGGTGACGTGACGGCGAGCCTGTGGGAGGCCGAACTCGTCGGTCTTTTCATAATCGAGATCGATGTACGATCCCTTGTTCGGCAGCATTTCTCCATATGGACTGAATACAACGAACGCCGGGTAATGGGCTCGGACCGAATCCTTGTAGGTTTTCCCAAAACCGGGCATCGAACGCGCCCATCCTACCGACCGCCGGTTGTTGTAGCCGAACTGCACTCCGAAACTGCGGGCGTAATCGCGTTTGCGATTGTGCATGAACGAGGGAATGTACGCGTGGTCGAGAAACCCTTCGTCGTTCGTGGTGGGCTTGCCAATCATCTCGCTGAGGAAAAACTGGATGCCGCCGGTGAAGTGCGGAATGAAGTTGCGGCCCAGTTCGCCGCTGGAGTTGCCCAGACCATTGGGATAGATCCGCGACTTCGACATCAGCAGTAACGCCACGCTTTGCGCGCAGGCGCAGGAAACCACTACCGTGCGGCCATGGACTTCGCCTTCGGCTTTCGTTTCGCGATTCAGGTAGCGAACGCCCGTGACGCGATTCTCAGTGGAGACGGCCACCTCACGCACCACCGCGTTCGAGAAGACGTCGAGCTTGTATCCGGCTTTCATGGCGGGAACGATATGCACGTCGGCGGAGTTGTACTTAGCGGCGACATCGCATCCGGCCATGCAATTACCGCAAAAGTGGCAGGCGGGCCGCGATGCGCTCGGCCGGCTGAGCGTAGCTTTGCGAACGTGGATTACTTTTACGCCCAGCTTCGCGGCGCCGCGCTTCACCAGCAAATCGCTGCACTTCATCGGGACCGGAGGGAGAAAGATACCATCGGGCAGATCCTCCAGGTGATCGAGATTGCCGCAAACCCCTACTTCGCGTTCTATCCGTTCATAGTAAGGCGCCAGATCGCGATAGTGAATAGGCCAGTTCTCGCCCGCTCCGTCGTGATCTTTGCCTCGAAAATCGCGCTCGCTATAGCGCCAGGCGACTGCATTCCAAAGCATGGTCTTGCCGCCGACGCCTCGCGCGCGCTCGGAGTCGAAGCCGGATTTGCCGGGCTTCATGGTGGGGATGTGGCGGCTGGGAAACTCGAACGGCATCGCGTGGGTGTTGAAGTCGGTGTGGGTGTTGACCTTCGGTCCGCCTTCGACCAGAGCCACGTCGACGCCGCGCCGGGCAAGATGAGCGGCAAGCGTGCCACCCGCCGCGCCCGATCCGACAATCACGACATCATATGTTTTCGGTAGCATCGGTTGAGAACCAGCGTACATCAAAGGTGGAGGAGCGTGGGATGCAACAAGTGTCGGACCACTATACACAGGGGGGCTTGGAGGCGGCGCTGCTGGAAGCGCTGGTTGCGTCCGGTAAGGATCCGGACCGTCTAACCGTTGAAGATCTGGCATCGATGGATGAGTTCCATGTGGGCGGTCGCGAAGCCTCGCGGCACTTTGCTTTACAAATGCGGTTGCAACCCGGTCTTCGTGTGTTGGATGTAGGATCGGGCATCGGGGGGCCGGCACGCTTCCTGGCGGAACACTACGGTTGTAACGTGACCGGCATCGATGTGACTGAAGAATATGTGCGCGTGGCGCGCGCTTTGACGGCTCGCGTGGGAATCGCGGACAAAGTCCGATTCTACCCGGCCAGTGCGGTGGCGCTGCCTTTTCAAGCGGCAAGCTTCGATCGGGCTTATATGATCCACGTCGGCATGAACATCGCGGATAAAGCAGCGGTGTTTGCAGAGGTTGGGCGCGTCCTTAAGCCTGGCGGTATGTTTGCCATCTATGACGTTGTGCGCGACACAGCGGGCGAGATTACGTTTCCGGTCCCGTGGGCGGGCACACCGGCGATCAGTTTTGTCGAGCCGCTTAGCGCGTATCGCGAAGGACTGCTGACCGCCGGGTTCAAGATCGTGGCTGAGCACGACCGGCGTAGCTTCGCTATCGAGTTTTTTCAGGGAGCTCGCGCGGCGGGTTTGCGTCCATTAATGGGCCGGACCGCCGCCGAGAAAGTCGCTAACGTCGCCCGCGCGATCGTGGACGGAATCATTCGTCCAGTCGAAATGATTGCATCTCGCGAGTAAAGCTTGGTGCCCGCGACGTAGAACCGGTTCTTGGCCGATGCCGTATGATCGAACTAATGGGTCCAAATCCAGCCGAGCAACCGAAAGTTCCAATTCCCGGCGTAAAGAACCTGATAGCAGTTGGATCCGGCAAAGGAGGAGTGGGTAAGACCACCGTTTCCGTCAATCTGGCCATTGCGCTCTCGAAGCTAGGGTTCAAAGTGGGCTTGATGGACGCCGATGTGTACGGTCCCAACATCCCGCTGATGATGGGCGTACGGGCGACACCGCACGCCATTGGGGAGCGTATTAAGCCGATTGAAAAGCATGGCGTGCAGATCATGTCGATGGGCTTTCTGAACCCCGGCGACAAACCGCTGGTGTGGCGGGGACCTATGCTGCACAGCGTGATCCAGCAATTCCTGCGCGGAGTAGAATGGGGCGAACTCGATTACCTGGTGATCGATCTGCCGCCCGGCACCGGCGACGTGCAACTTACCCTGATCCAAACGGCCCCGTTGACCGGAGCGGTGGTGGTCACGACACCGTCCGAGGTGGCGCTCGAAGATGCACGCAAAGCTGTACACATGTTCCAGCAGGTGCGCGTCCCAATTCTCGGGATGGTCGAGAACATGAGTTATTTGCTGTGCCCGCACTGCAACGAACGAATCGACGTGTTCAGCCATGGAGGCGGGCGAAAAACTGCCGATCAAATGAACATCCCGTTCCTGGGAGAATTGGCGCTGGACCCGGCGGTGCGGATTGGCGGCGACTCCGGCCAACCTGTTACACTCGGCAACAACGCCGGGGCGTTTATGACGCTGGCCGAGAATATCTCGCGGCGGGCCGACGAGGCGCGGGTTAGACGCGGTCCGGCAATTGAAATCGAGGATTAGTGGATAGATGGTGTGTGAGACTCAGATCGCCCAGTTTGCATCATTGTCTCTGGACTGCGGGGAAACATTGTCCGCGGTCGATGTCGCTTATGAAACATACGGCGCTCTCAACGCCGCGCGATCGAACGCGATCCTGATTACCCACGCGTTTTCGGGCGATGCGCACGCCGCCGGCATCAGTAAGGAAGACGGCCGCACGGGCTGGTGGGACAACATGATCGGTCCCGGAAAGGCGTTCGACACCGACAAGTATTTCGTCCTGTGCGCGAATGTTTTGGGCGGCTGCAAAGGAACTACCGGACCGGCGTCGATCAACCCGGCTACGGCGTGTCCTTACGGTATGAAGTTTCCACCAATTACGATCGGCGACATGGTGCGGTCGCAGAAGATGCTGGTGGAGCATTTAGGCATTGAGCGGCTGCTCTGCGTTTCCGGCGGATCGATGGGCGCGATGCAGGCGCTGGAATGGGCGGTGGCTTTTCCGGAGGCGACGGCGTCGGTGATCCCGATTGCCGGGACTGCGCGGCACAGCGCGCAGCAGATCGCGTTCAACGAAGTGGGCCGCCAGGCAATTATGGCCGATCTGGATTGGAACGCCGGCGATTACTATCAGGGCAAGCCTCCGGCCCGCGGCTTAGCGGTGGCGCGCATGGTAGGTCACATCACCTACATGAGTGACGACAGCATGCGTGAGAAGTTCGGACGGCGGCGGCGCGATCAGGATCAGTTCGAAGTGGAGAGTTATCTGCGCTACCGCGGCAGCCAGTTCGTAGATCGCTTCGACGCTAACTCTTATCTGTATATTACCCGCGCGATGGATTACTTCGATCTGACGAATGGCAATGGATCGCTGAACCGCGTCTTTGAATCGGTGAAGGCGCGATTTCTGGTGATCAGCTTCACATCGGACTGGCTGTATCCGAGCTATCAATCGCTCGAAGTAGTCCGCGCATTAAGGGGACGAAACTGCGACGTGGCTTATTGCGAATTGCCCTCCAACTATGGGCATGACGCATTTTTGGTGGATGTCGGCGAGCAGACAGAACTGGTGCGGGGATTTCTGGGGAGCACTTTCGGATCGCCTCGGTCCGTGGCGGAGCTGGTCCAGCGAGGGAACTGATGGCCACAGTGACGCAAACTACCGAAGTCGCATTCGTTCACCAGCTTCTGGGCCGTAGCGACTACGCCATCATTAGCGACCTGGTGGAGCCGAATACCAAGGTGCTCGACTTAGGCTGCGGTGAAGGCGAGCTGTTAGCGTGGCTGGCGGCGCACAAACAGGTGGATGGGCGGGGCGTGGAGATCGACGGAACCCGCGTGCAGAGGGCCATCGCTCGCGGCGTATCGGTTTACCAAGGCGATATCGACCACGGCCTCGACGATTATCCGAAGCTGGCTTTCGACTACGTGATTCTGAGTCAGACTTTGCAGGAAGTGCGCGCGCCGCTCAGCGTTTTGCGCGAGATGCTGCGCACCGGGAGACACGGGATTGTGGCATTTCCGAACTTCGGGCATTGGTCGGTGCGCCTGGCGCATCTGTTTACCGGCGGCGCCCCGAAGACGAAGTTGTTCCCGCACGATTGGTACGACTCGCCGAACATCCATTTCTTGACGGTTCACGATTTTGAGACGCTGGCGGCGGCGGAGCGTTGGAAGGTGGAACGGCGGATCTTCCTGCACCGGAACAAGCAGATTTCGGCGTTCCCGAATTTGCTGGCGGAAGTCGCGGTGTTCATGCTGACCGCGGCATAGTAGCAAAAAGAGCAGGCGCTAACGCCTACTCTACATCGGAAGCCGTTTCGATCTGTATGTTCTTAAGCGTTTCTGTGACGCTGGTGGCCGTTGCAACACTTGCGGTCTTATGTCCCCGGCGATCGGAAAACACCATGGCGGTATTCAGGGTGATCACCAGCTCGACGGGCGATTGAGATTTCCGCAGCCGCCCATGCAGTTTGTAGGGGCCGATGCGCGTTCCGGCTAAGGCTGGGTTCACGGCTCTACCGATAATCGCGCCTTCCGCGTTTTTATCGAGATCGAAGCCGTCGCGCAGTGTTTGTACCAGCTTTGGGTTCGACTGGCTGAGAGTTACGAGCAACTCTTCCGTGGAGAGTGTTCCATCGGCTCGCAGGTACGGGCTGGTGAGTAACCCTAGACAAACTCCGGATACCGCCAAGAGTGTGCGCATGTCAGCTTCCGAGATACTTAACTTTGGCGGAGGCGAGATTGCCACCCGCGGCGTTCCAGGCGTCGACGGCGGCTTGTCCGGCGCCGACATAATGATCGAAATGATGGCCTTTGATGGCTCCGCCGGTATCGTCGCCGCGGCGCTCGCCGAGGGCGCGCGGTCCAATGATATTGACGCGATGGCGGGGCGGCAGGATCGTTGGGTCGATGGCGATGGACGAATCCGCCGTCACTAACCCGTACGCTCCGTGGACGCCATCGGAATACTGAAAGATGACCGCGTCAGGATTCGCTACACCGGCGTATCCGGGATTCCAGCTTACGCTTTTGGGGTTGGTGATGGTGATGTATTTGCCATCCGATCCACGGCCGGTCCCCTGCATGCAAATGCCACGTCCGCCGAACAAGAAATCCTGTTTGTGCTTGCCCACATTTTGGCCGTTTACCAGAGGGCCGCTGAAGTCGGCTTCGTCGCAGCAATTGTAGGCGGTGATTTTGAAGGGAGATTCGAACCAGGCTGCGCCGAGTGTTACGTCGAACTTGCAATCCGCAAATTCAGGAAGGCCAAGCGGGGTGATGGTGTTTTTGCCTACGATCCGGCTCTCCAAGCGGAGTGTAGCTTTGCCACCCGCGCCGGTGGGCCCGATTTGCCGCGCGTGGCTCTGCACCCCGCTGACTCGAAAGCCGATGGTTAGTCCGGAGGCTGGAGCGTCGTTCCGGGTTACGGCCATCTCAAGATCCAGACGATACAAAATTGATCCGCTCTGCACGTTCGATTCCGACGGAATGATGGCTAGAGCGTCGCCAAATTGATTCTGCTGTATGGTATATGCGATGTTGCTTGCCATGCCCGATCAGTATAACGCCGTTACGTCTAACCGAAATCGCCGCGCGCCAGAGCTTTGACGAACTCTACGTCTCCGTCGAGAAAGTCATAGGAGGGCAGCGTACGGGGATCGACCCAGGCGATGGATTCGAAGGCAAGATTCTGGGGCTCGCCATCGAACTGTTCGACGCGGAAGAAGATCAGCTCGAACAACGGCCGGTTGGAGTAGCGGTAGGCATAGCGAGTTACTTCAGCCCCTATGGTCGCTTGGATGTTCAACTCCTCTCGCAGCTCGCGGGCCAACGCCTCGCGCGGGGATTCCCGGGCTTCCACCTTGCCGCCCGGGAATTCCCACTTGAGCGAGTGACGGTCCTTGCGCCTGCGCTGCCCGATCAGGATGCGTTTATCTTTCTGGATGACCGCTGCGACAACCACCATCGGCTATGGGTTGATCCTTGCCATGGCATAAGAACCGAAGCGCAAGTCTTCCGTCAAAGGAACAGCTTGCGGAGCCCAGCCCAGTTCTCGTTTAGCCTTCTCGCCCGATACCACTTGGTCCAACAGCAGCGCTTCCACCAACGCTGGACCCAAACGTTCACTAGCCTGCTCCGCCGTCCAGGGTTCCGTCTTGCCACCGGCGCCAGCTCCAAAACTGGCTGCCTCGGCGATGTCGCGAGTCGGGATGGAGGGACCCTCCACACCATGATACAGGCCGGACGAGACTTTCTCCACCAACCGGACGTACAGGTCCGCCAGATCCTCCACATGGACTAACGGCCAGCGATTTTGGCCAGATCCGATATAGTACGCCGCGCCCTTTTCATTCGCCGTTTGCACGAACAGTCCCGGCAGCCCGAGGCCCCAGCCGTAAACAACCGCGGGACGCAAAACGATGCCGCGCACTCCGTTGGTGCCGGCAGACAATACTTCGCGCTCCACCGATGGACGCCAAGCGACGATGGGCGGCGGGTTCAGGGGCGACTCTTCGGTGGCCGGCGTATCTCCAGTATTGCCGAGCACCCAAATCCCACTGGTATAAATGAATGGCTTGTAAGTGCCTTTGAGCTTCGCCAGCATTGCAACGACGGCGTCCCCGTCTTTGTGACCGTCGTTGGTGGTCCCGGCGTGGATCACCGCTTCACAGCTTTCCAGTGCGGCGATCAGGCTCTGAGGCGCAGACAAGTCCCCGCGCGCCGGGGTAATCGATCTGGTCTTTAAGGTCTGCTCCGCCTCCACGCTACGCGCCAAACCAACTACGGTGTGACCAGCCGCTTGTAACGCCTCCGCTACGGCGCTGCCGATGTAACCTGTAGCGCCTGTTAGAAAGATCTTCATAAAAAACGTTCTCCTCGTCTATTAGTTTCGCCTGCGCCGCTCCCCGCTACATAATAAAGTGTTGATCCGCGTGTACAGCGAAATCTTTCTCGATCATTTCAAAAATCCGCGGCATGTCGGAGCGCTAGAGCCACCAGCTATCACGATTCAAGTGGAAAATCCGGCGTGCGGAGATATCCTGCAGCTGTCCGTTTTATGGCTGGATGGCAAGGTCGAGGAGTTACGTTACAAGGTACGCGGATGTACTGCCTCTATTGCCGCCGGGTCGGCACTGACAGAATGGCTCAGCGGCAAGACCTTGGGCGAAGTAAGAAACTTAACGGCAGCGACGATCGAAGCAGCGGTAGGGGGGCTAACACCCGAGACCAAGCACGCCGCGGTGCTGTGCGTGGATGGCGTGAAGCGAATGGTTAGCGTGTATACTCAAATTTCTGCCGCATGATGAAAAGACTATTGTTATTTGGCGCGCTGGCGGCCAGTTTGGCAAGTTGCCTGGCGGCCGCTGAGATTCCCCGTCCCGCACCCGACTTGACGATCCCCTTGCCAGACGGAAAGCAGGTTAAGTTGAGCGATTATCGCGGCGACGTGGTCATCGTTGCTTTTATCCTCAGCACTTGACCGCACTGCCAAAAAACCACTCAAGTCTTGAGTGGCATTGAAAACGACTTCGGCCCCAAGGGTTTGCGGGTGATGGAGGCGGCGATGGATGAAGGCGCGAATATCCCCGAGTTCGTGCAGCGATTCCATGCCAATTTCCCGGTGGGGACGATCGACCGTTTTGTGGCCGGGGCGTACATGCAACTGTCTCCCATGGTTCGAAGTTCGGTGCCGTTCATGCTGTTCGTCGACCGTAAAGGCGTCATACAGGCGCAATACACAGGCGGCGACGACTTTCTTGTCGACGAGGCCAATCAGGATCAGAAGATCAGGGCGGAAGTGAAGGAGCTGCTAGGCAAGGGCGCTGCAAAGCCTTCCAGCGGCGGGCGAAAACGCAGCCAGTAGTGGTTGGAATACGTGAGATTTAATATTTTCGAAAAAAACTTCATGTAGTTGGAATAAAAATTGGGTAAGGGGGGATAGACTGGTATCAGTCAGGTTTCGCATCCTGATTATCCCGTGACCGGGAGCGAGGAGTTTATCCGTTCCCGGTCCTTAACCCACGCATCCCATAAACCTCTCAACTCTCCCACCAAGACTTTAGGCGAATCTTCGTAAACATGTTGGCCCAACAAAGCAGCTTCCGATCGTAGGCGGGATTGGTCGTTCTCGACCGAGTTCAGAAAGAAACCGACATCTGTGGCTCTTCCCATAACTCCTGGTTCGCTACAAATCTTTTGGCGGAGAACAGTCAGATTATGGTCGTCCCCGAGATCGGCCTCCAAATCTTTAAGATTCTTCTGATAAAACGCTAGACCATCACCGCAAACGCGACCGATCAATCGGACGTGATACCAGTGGTCTTTCACGCGCTTTCGCCAGTCGTGGTAATTCTGGGCGCTTGGCTCGCGAAGAGCACGCCGCATCGACTGGCGACCGGCACGATAGGTAAGTTCCACGCCGGGCGCAATGGCCGTGAAACCGTCGTTCTGAAGAGGCCAGTTTGTTACGTCGTCGCGGATGTTGCGAAGTTCGTCTGCGACAGCCAGTAGCACTTCGGGCATCGATCCCGATTCGTACCTCGCTTTGGCTTGCAGCAGCCCGCAACGGAGGGAATTGAGGATGGGCCGGTTACCCCATTCTTCGCGGTGCCGATCGCGGATCTGGTCGAAAATCTCAAGCATGGCGCCGGCGTCGCGGAAGTCAGAGAGTTTGTTCGAGGCGGCGCGCAGGCGCTGGTTCTCGAGGGCGTAAGTGGCGCCGAGCTCCAGACGCATCAAGCGTAATATCCCGCGGACCTTCTTCACGCTTTTGCGTGCTTCATGTATAGCTTCGTCGCGATTCGATTCAGCGCGGCCCTCCAGTTGGTCGATGGCCAGATCCAGTTCTTCCGCTGCTATGCGCCGGACGGCCGCGTGGGTGGATTCATCGGGTTTGAAAAAGTAGGCCAAAGTAGTCTGTAACCATTTTGTATTATTTATGCCGCTGCCGTAGATTAATTTCCGGGATGCATTGCACTGGCGGTCTTGGCAGCCTAAACTTTGCCTGTATGGGTAGCCCCGTTAGCGCAAAGAAGCCAAGCAACTCCTTCGAGAGGGAGATCAAGGCCTTTCTGTCGGCCGTCGTACCGAAATTGGAAGTCTTTGCTCCACACCACCCCAAGTTGACCGAGTTCCCTGAACACTCCGTTGCCAAATCGACGCTGGATAATCTATTCCGGCAAAAAAACAAACGATTAACGCGGGGCACTGCAAGAACCCTGGCACTTCGATTACAGTATTTTCTCGATCAGAATTTCACCATAAGAACGCCGCACGATTTGGCTCAGCGGTTATCGGAATACGGGTGCGACAAAGTAAGTTTCGTCCGGTTTACGAAAGGCCGATTCGTAATCGATGCGTCGGAGTTGATCCGGCTCTATGGCCATCCCCATCAAGATCATCCGGCGCCCGAGCCCGAACCAGTGGCGCAACGTCCGGCGGGCTCGGGAAGAGTGGTTTTGTCGATCACCATGGCGAGCTTGATTGAAGCGGTCACAGCGTCTCAACAGGACCGGCTGATCGATAGCGTGCTGTCAGTGCTAAAAGCCACTCAGCCGGTACAGTTTCTGGAGAGGTTGACGGAACGTTTGGCGGACTCCCTCGGCTATGTAATCGTCAGGTCGGTTCAGGAGGGATGTACGACGTTACAGCTGGAAGTGTCCCGGCTGCAAGCGAAGGAGATCCTTGGCGCTTTCAGGTCGGGTGAGTTCGCCGACGTCGGGGTGATATCGGTGGAGGAGTCAGATCCTGGGGCCTTCGAGAAGAGAGGTTTTAGGATCGACCCGAATTCACCGGGTGCAAGGGAGAACCTCGCCAAACAATGGAGGGAAGC
>Ga0302319_10015403_pt1 | contig 14168 bp, 19 predicted proteins | sample Bog_T0_2_FD_203319 | JGI IMG/M metagenome (GOLD analysis project Ga0302319, IMG submission 203319) | Peat permafrost microbial communities from Stordalen Mire near Abisko, Sweden - Bog_T0_2 | ecosystem: Environmental > Terrestrial > Soil > Wetlands > Peat | place: Sweden: Abisko, Stordalen Mire... | reverse complement strand
GGTTTAGAGAGGGGGCCTCGCGTGTGGTTGCGACCTCACGTGTGGCCCCCTCTCTAAACCCTGACTAAACAATAGGGGTTTGGGGCCCCACGGCCCCAACGGGTCCAGGGCAGAGCCCTGGCCTTGCTTAACTTGCGCTTTGCTTGCTCCGAACGATCCCCAAAGCGCGCGTGAACGCCTCGTCTGGGTTCAGGTGGGTCGTGTCCAATAGGATTGCGTCGTCCGCTGGTTTAAGGGGGGCGGCTTCGCGGGCGACATCGGCGGCGTCGCGGGCTTGCAGGTCGTCGGTTACGGTTTGCAGCGAAACGTCCACGCCGCGCGCCTGCAATTCGCGCCAGCGGCGGCCGGCGCGCGCGGCCACGCTGGCGGTGACGAAGAACTTTGCGTTGGCTTGCGGAAAGATCACCGTGCCGATATCGCGGCCGTCGAGCACCGCGCCATGCGCCAGGCCGAACTCGCGCTGGAATTTCAGCAGGGCCGCGCGCACGCCGGCGATGGACGCGACGGTAGAGGCCACGCGGTCCACTTCGGGCGTGCGCAGATCGCTACGCTCCATATCGGCCGGCGTCAGGTCCGCGGCGGCCTTTTCGGCGGCTTCGGCGTCGCTGGGGTCGGCGTTGGCATCGAGTAGCCGACGCGTCACGGCGCGGTAGAGCAGGCCGGTGTCGAGGTAGGGCAGGTCGAGCGCCGCGGCGAGGCGGCGCGCCAGCGTGCCTTTGCCGGCCGCGGCCGGGCCATCGATGGCGATCACCAGGCGGCTCATGCGAAGCGGCACCCCAGGCCGGTCATCAGCCCGATGAACCCGGGGAAGCTCGTATCGATAAACGCGGTTTCGTCGACGCTGACGGGCTGGGGCGCGGCGGCGCCGAGCACCAGCGCGCTCATGGCCAGGCGGTGATCCATCAGCGTGGCCACAAGGCCGCCGCCGGGCGGTGGGCCGCCATGACCATGCACGATCAGATCGTCCCCTTCGATGTCTACCCGCACGCCGTTCACCGCCAGTAGTGCCGCGGTGGCGGTCAGGCGGTCGCTTTCCTTGACGCGTAATTCCGCCAGGCCGCGCAGCCGGCTGGTGCCCTGCGCGCATGCGGCGGCTACGGCCAGCACCGGATATTCGTCGATCATGCTCGGTGCGCGTTCCGGCGGCACGTCCACCGCGCGCAGCGCGCCGGCCTCCACAACGATATCGCCCACCTTCTCGCCGCCTTCGATGCGTTGGTTTTCGATGCGTAGCGTGGCGCCCATTTCGGCCAGCGTGGTGAACAACCCGGTGCGCAACGGGTTCAGCCCCACGCCTTCGATGCGCACGGCGGAGCCCTGCACCAGCAGCGCCGCCACGATCGGGAACGCGGCGCTGGAGGGATCGCCCGGCACCACGATATCGGCCGCGCGCAGGGTTGGCTGGCCCGTCAGTTCGATCACGTTGCCGCCTTCGCCGTCGGGCGTTACCACAACCTCAGCGCCGAAATGCCGCAGCATGTTTTCCGAGTGGTCGCGCGTCGGCACCGGTTCCTCCACGCGCGTAATCCCGCGCGCATTCAGCCCGGCCAGCAAGATCGCCGATTTCACCTGCGCCGATGCCACCTGCATGCGGTGCTCCAGCGGCAGCGCATCGACCGCGCCTTCGATGGCCAGCGGCAACCGGCCGCCGGCGCGCCCGCTGAACCGCGCCCCGGTCTCTTCCAGCGGCACGGTCACCCGCGCCATCGGCCGCCGGCGCAGGCTGGCGTCGCCGGTCAGGACCGAAAAAATCGGGTGGCTGGCCAGGATGCCGCACAGCAGCCGCGCCGCGGTGCCGGAATTGCCCATGTCGAGCACATCCGCCGGCTCGCGCAACGCGCCGAGCCCGGCGCCAATCACGCGCCACAAACCCGGCTGCTCCTGCTCCACCGTGGCGCCCAGCGCGCGCATCGCGGCCGCCGTACGCAGCACGTCCTCGCCTTCCAGCAGGCCGGTGATGCGCGTCTGGCCGATCGCCAGCGCCGCGAACATCAGCGCGCGATGCGAAATGGATTTGTCGCCCGGCACGCGGATCGTGCCGGATAGCGGAGCGGCCTGTTGGGCGGTGAGCATGGCGGGGGCGGTTAGCACGGATGCGCGGCGCGCGCACAAGCCGGGCCCTGCCCAGCGGTGGCCTGTCATGCCATGCTGGCTCGCCAACAAAGGTCCATTGCCATGAGCGTACGCATACCCTGGCAAGCTGGCCTGGCGATCACGATCGGCGCTGGCGCCGGCGTGCCGCTGTTGGCCGTGGCCGCCGCGCCGCTATGCGGCCGCCTGCTCGGGCTGGACATTCAGAACGGCTTCAACCTACCGTACCTATTCGTGCAGCACGGGCTGCAATTGCTGTTCGCGCTGTTGCTGATCGTGTTGGCGCGCCGCATGGCGCCGGCCGATTACGGCCTGCACTGGCCGCGCGGCAAAACCTACATTCCGCAAGCCGCGATGTGGGGCGCGATCTTTGCCGTGGTAATGACGCTGATCGGCTTCGCGCCGGAAATCTTCGCCGGCCACTCACCCCAGCTCGATTACAAACTCACCACCGGGAACGTTACCGGGTGGCTGTTTTTCGAAGGCGTCTATGTCGGCCCCACCGAGGAAATTCCGTTCCGCGCCCTGCTCGTGACCTTCCTGGCCACGGTTATGCCGGGCCGGGTGCGCGTGGGCGCCTACGAAATGAACAAGGCCGGCGTGATCGTCGCGTTCATGTTCGCCCTGTCGCATATCACCAGCTTCTGGACCGATTGGTGGCCGCTCGCGCTGGGCCAGCAGGCCTACGCCTTTGCGCTGGGCGTCCTGTACGCGTACTGGCTGGAAAAATCCGGCAGCGTGGTGGCGCCGATTATCGGCCACAATGTCGGTGACGGGCTGGCTTACGTGATTATGTTCGTGTGGGTGTGGTTGGCCGCCTGACCGACGCCGGATCGCGATTTGCGGATTTCGTTTTTCCAAGTATCCTGCGCATATCAGGCTTTTTGTACCTGAATCGGCGCGGCCAGCACACGCGATGTTGACCACTCATCATACCAAAGTCCAATAGCTGCCAGGGAGCGGACAATGAGCCTCGAGATAGTATCGCAAAATAAATCCTTCGGCGGCACGCAATTTATCTACCGCCACACTTCCACCGAAACCGGCACGCCGATGCGCTTTGCCGCGTTCATTCCGCCGCAAGCGGAAAAATCCAAGGCGCCCGTGCTCTGGTTCCTATCGGGCCTCACTTGCACCGAGGAGAACTTTACCGTCAAAGCCGGCGCCCAGCGCGTAGCCGCCGAGCTCGGCCTGATCCTGATCGCGCCGGACACGAGCCCGCGCGGCGAAGGCGTTCCCGGCGATCCCGCCGGCAGTTATGATTTCGGCCTGGGCGCCGGCTTTTACGTTGACGCAACGCAGGCGCCCTACGCGAAGAATTACCGTATGCGCTCGTACATCGAAACGGAATTGCCGGCGCTGGTGGGCGCGCATTTGCCGGCCGATCTGGGCCGCCAATCGATCACCGGCCATTCCATGGGCGGCCACGGCGCCATCACGATCGCGCTGCGCAACCCCGGCCGCTTCAGATCGGTGTCCGCCTTCGCCCCGATTGCCTCCCCGATCAACTGCCCCTGGGGCCAGAAGGCGCTCGGTGGTTATATCGGCCCGGATCAGGCGGCCTGGCGCGAATACGATTCCTGCGCGCTGATCGAGGATGGTAAGCGCGTGCCGGAGTTGCTGGTCGATCAAGGGCTGGCGGATAATTTCCTGGCGCCGCAGCTCAAACCCGACCTGCTTGCAGCCGCCTGCGCCAAGGCGAATATCAAACTCACCCTGCGCCGCCAGGAAGGCTACGATCACTCGTATTACTTCATTTCAAGCTTTACCGAAGATCACCTTCGCTATCACGCTGCGTTTCTAAAGTAGCCCGGATGAAATCCGGGTTATTGCAGAAGCCAACTGACCCGAATTACATCCGGGCTACGGCGCTTTAACGCGCCAACCTGAAGAAAAAAGTTTTTTGGTTCTTTTTTTCAAAAAAGAACCGCTTCCTTCCTTCCTCAAAGCCGCATCAGCCGCCGCACGTGCAACGCCGCCGAAGCCGCCAGCGCGGCTAAGTCGTAGCCACCCTCCAGCGCCGAAACCACGCGCCCGTCGCAGCTATGATCCGCCACCGCCAGCAGCCGGTCGGTGATCCAGCCAAAATCCAACGTATCCAGGCAAAGTTGCGCCAGCGGATCGGCGCGGTGCCCGTCGAATCCGGCCGAAATCAGCAGCAGATCGGGCCGGAAATCGGCTAGCGCCGGCAACCCGATATATTCCCACGATTCCCGGAATTGTGCGCTGCCCGAACCCGGCGAAAGCGGCATGTTCACGACATTCCCGACGCCGCGTTCCGAGCCCGCGCCGGTGCCGGGATAGCAAGGCGCTTGATGGCTGCTGGCATAAAACAGATTTTTGTCGGCCTGGAACAGATGCTGCGTTCCGTTGCCGTGATGCACATCGAAATCCACCACCGCGACGCGCTTGCAGCCCCAGCGCGTGCGCGCATGTTGCGCCGCCACGGCCACGCTGGCGAACAGGCAAAACCCCATGGCGTGGTCCGCTTCAGCATGATGCCCCGGCGGCCGCACCGCGGCGAACGCCGAATCGGCCCAGCCCTCCATCACTGCATCAACACCGGCGATCACGCCGCCGGCCGCCCGCAGCGCGGCTTCCACGCTTCCCTCGTTCACGAACGTATCCGAATCCAGCGCCAACACATCGCCCGGCGGCGGCGCCAGCGCGAGAATTGTTTCGATATAGGCGGAAGGATGCACGAGTTGCAATTGCTCTACCGTTGCCCTGGGAGCTTCCTCGCGCAGCAACGGCACGAAATCCGGATGGTCCAGCGCGGCGATCACAGCCCGCAGCCGGTCCGGGCATTCCGGGTGGCCGGCACCAGGATCGTGCAACACGCAAGCGCGGTGCGTGAACAGCGCGACGCTTTTCACTTCTTGCTATCCTGCGGCTCCGGCCGGCAGCGGATCGTAAAGCTGAACACGCCGGCCTCTTCAGCAAAGGACAGCAGGTCATGGCCGGTCTCGCGGCAGAAAGCGCGAAAGTCCGCGACAGCGGCACGATCCGTCGCCAGCACGCGCAGGCGTTCACCCGGCTGCATGGAGCGCAACGTGCGGTTGGCGCGCAGCACCGGCAACGGACAGTTCAGGCCTTTGACGTCGAGTAGCGTTTCTCCCATATGTGCAGTTTGGTCGGGATTGCGGTCGAATGCCAGAGGGTAGCAAGGAAGCGCTTCTTTTCGAAAAAAGAAGCAAAAACTTTTTCGCGGCTGTCGCCGACTAGTCCGCGACAGCCGCGAAAAGTTTTTTGGTTCTTTTTTTCAAAAAAAGAACTCTTACTTTTCCTAAAAGTCCGTGCATCGCCCGTTATATTCCCAATCCCCATATCGCGTAGGCTCGGGCCCCTTGGCACCGCCAATCTCCTTGGGCAGCTTCGGTGCTTCCTTGGCTTGCGGCTCCGGCGAAGGCTTCGACTCGTCGTCCATCAGCCGCCAGCCTCGGCCACGCGCTTTTGCGCCATAGGCCGCCACTGCGCGTCGGCCGGCGCTTCAGCCAGAGCGCGCTTAAAAAGGGCCAGCGCTTCCGGCGTGATCGAACCCGCGGTCTCGGTCAGCACCTCGGCGGTTTCAGCGGCCAATGTTGGATCGAATTTCTCAGCCAGCACCTTTTTCCAGGCCGCTGCCGCCTCCGGCAAATGGCCGCGTGAAAGCTCGGCCTGGCCCAGAATCTGGTAGCCCTCCACCGTGCGGGCAGCGTGCGGATCCATCACCTCCAGCCGCGCACGCAACTGGCCGATCATGGCATCGTCCTTGGCGGCCTTGGCGGCGTCCTCCGGCGTCGCCATGGCCTGTTCCGGCGCGCCAGTAGCGCTATCTTTTGGCGGAAAATCAGGGTGCCCCAGACGCAAATAAAGCAGCAACGCCACCGCCGGCACCAGCACTACTGTCAGCACAATGCTGCCGGCCCCGGCCGGGCGTCCCACGCTTTCGGTTACGGCCGCGTCGGCCAACAGCCGCCGTTGCACTTCCAATTTCGCCGCCGCGTGTTCCTCGGTCATCAGCCTCCCATCGGCCAACTCCTGGTCCAACTCCTGCAACTGCGCGCGATGCAGCGCGATCGAGGCATATTGCCGCGAGCGCAACCTGCCGCCGCGCCACGCGTAAAAACCCACCGGCGCTACCGTCAGCAGCGCCAGCAGAACCATAAAAACCCAGATCATGGCGCGCCTGTCAGCTCCCGCAACCGCGCCTGCTCGGCCACGCTCAATGGCGCCGGCGGGGCCGCGAAGCGGCGCCGGCTGAAGAAGGCGATCAGGCCGCCCGCCAAAAGCCCCAGCACCGGCGTGGCCCAGAGCAGCACCGTGCTGGCCATCAAAGGCGGCCGCAGGCGCACGAAATTACCATAACGCGCTACCATCCAATCCATGACTTGTTTGTCGGTGTCGCCGGCAACGATACGCTGGCGCACCTTCGCCCGCAGATCCTTTGCCAGATCGGCGTTGCTGTCCTCAATCGACTCGTTCTGGCACACTAAACAGCGCAACTGGCTGCCGACGGATTCGGCGCGCGCCTCCAGCTTCGGATCCTTCAGCATTTCGCTGGGATCGGAAACCGCCAGTGCCGGCAAGGCAGCAGCCGAAATCAGCAGCGCGCCGGCGGCGCCAACAGCCCAGCGTTTCATGCAATCGCCTTCAAGGCCGGCCGCAAATCCTGGCTCACCGAATCGTCGGTCAGCGGGCCGGCGAGGTGCCAGCGGATAATACCGTTACGGTCCACCAGGAACGATTCCGGCACGCCATAAACGCCCCAATCGATAATCACGTTGCCGGACACATCGTTGCCAAGCCGCGCATACGGATTGCCGTACCGATCGAGAAACTGCTGCGCGGGACCCGCCTTGTCCTTCCACGCAACGCCCCAGATCGGCAGGCCCTCGCCCGCCAGGCTGCCGAGAATATCGGCCTCGCCGGCACAGGGGATGCAGTACGAGGCCCAGAAATTCACCAGCACCGGCTTCTGCGCCGCCGCCGCACGCAAATCCGCGGCGGTAAACCCTTTGCCCGGCCCGATTGGCGACAGCGCGAAATCCGGCACCGGTTTGCCAACCAGCGGATTGTTCAGCGCATGCGGATCGAATTTGCCCACCGACATGCGGTCCAGCATTTTCCAGAACGCAAAGCCGGCAGCGCCGGCAAGCCCCAGCGGCGCCAGCATCAGCGCATGACGCCGCGAAAAACTCATGCCGTCACCGCATCCGGCCGCGCCCGCGAAGGCGCGCCCACGCGCAGGCGCCGGTCCGATAGTGAAATGGCGCCGCCAATGGCCATGGTGAACGCGCCCAGCCAGATCCACGGCGCCAGCACGTTCACATGCAGCCGCAGCACCGCCTGCCCGTCATGTTCCTCACCCAGTACGGCATAGAGATCGCGCAGCAAATTCGTCGATATCGCCACGTCGCTCGTAGTCTGATGCTGCGCCGTGAAATTGCGCCGCGAGGGATGCATCAGCACCACCGGCACGCCGTCTTTCTTGACGTAAATCGTCGCCATACGGGACGTGTAATTCGGCCCGTCCGCGTCCTCCAGCTTCATCAGCGTCCACTCATAGCCGCCGCTGGAGAACGTCTGTCCCACCTTGGCCGAAACGATTTTCTGCGAATCCAACGCCGCGCCGGCCAGGCCGGCCAAGGTCACGCCCATGCCGGCATGGGCGATGGCCGCGCCCAGCACGGCGATCGGCAGCCCGCGCGCGCGGCGAAAACTGCTGGCCACCGGCGTGCGGAACAGCAGCACGCGTTCCACGACTTCAGCGAAGCTGCCCAGGATAATCCAGGTGGCGAACCCGAAGGCCAGCGCCGGCAGTATTTTCATGCCGATCGTGCACGCGCCGGTTACGATCACCGCCGCCAGCGCCGCCCACCAGGCGTGCTCCACGATCGGCATCAATTTGGCCCGCTTCCAAGGCAGCAGCGGCCCTACGGCCATGGCCGCGAATAGCGGAATGGCCAGCGGCAGAACTGTGGCGTTAAAGAACGGGGCGCCCACGCTGATTTTCTGCCCGAGCAGCAAATCGGCGAACGGCGGATACATCGTGCCCACCACCACCACGGCGCAGATCGAACACAGCAGAATATTGTTCAGCACCAGCGCGCCTTCGCGCGAAATCGGCGCAAAAATGCCGCCCGAGGACAGGCGCGGCGCGCGCAGCGCGAACAGCAGCAGCGAGCCGCCAATCACCAGCGCCAACAACGCGAGAATGAATATGCCGCGCGCGGGATCGTTGGCGAACGAGTGCACGGAATTCAAAATGCCTGAGCGCACCAGGAACGTGCCGGACAGCGATAGCGAAAACGTGCCGATCGCCAGCAGCACAGTCCAGATCTTTAAACTCTCGCGCTTTTCCACGACGATGGCCGAATGCACCAGCGCCGTGCCGGTCAGCCACGGCATCAGCGAGGCATTTTCCACCGGGTCCCAGAACCAGTAGCCGCCCCAACCGAGCTCGTAATACGCCCACCACGATCCCAGCGCGATGCCGCAGGTCAGGAACGCCCAGGATGTCAGCGCCCATGGCCGCACCCAGCGGCCCCACGCCGCATCGATGCGGCCTTCGATCAGCGCCGCCACGGCGAACGCGAACGGCACCGCGAAACCGACATAGCCGGTGTACAAAATCGGCGGATGGAACGCCAAACCCGGGTCCTGCAGCAGCGGATTCATGCCCTGCCCATCGGCCGGCGGCGGCCAGATGCGCAGGAACGGATTGGATGTTGTCAGCGCGAACAGCAGAAACCCACAAGAGGTGCCGCCCAGCACGCCCAGCACGCGCGCGCGCAGGCCCGACGGCAAATTCCGGCCGGCCAGCGAAACCGCCGCGCCGCAGATCGACAAGATCAGGCCCCATAGCAGAATGGAGCCTTCGTGATTGCCCCAGCAGCCGCTGATTTTATACATCAGCGGCTTCGCGATCGCGCTGTTCTCGGCGATGTTCGCGACGGAGAAATCGTCGTGCACCGCGGCCCACACCAGTGCGCCGGCCGCGGTGGCAAGTGCCAGGAACTGGCCAACCGCCAGGCCAGGCGTCGCCGCCATTAGGCGAATATCGCGCCGCTGCGCACCCCAAATGCCCACCACGGCCTGCGCCAGCGCCAGACAGCAGGCCAGCGCCAGTGCGAAATTACCAAGCTCAGGAATCATGGCGCCAAATCCTTCATCGTCATGAGCCCGCGGCCTTCGTGGCAGGCGGCTTCTGGCCTTCTTTCCAATAGCCGCGCTTCTTCAGCGCATCGGCCACGTCCTTCGGCATATACGTCTCGTCATGCTTGGCCAGCACTTCCTGCGCATGGAAGGAATGGTCCGGCAGCAATGAGCCCAGCGCCACCACGCCCTGCCCCTCGCGGAACAAGTCCGGCAAAATCCCCGTATAGGCCACGGTCACCGCCGACTTGCCGTCGGTCACCCGGAACGTCGCGCCCGGTTCGCCGTCCTCTATCGTGCGCTTCAACGAGCCCGCTTCCACCATTCCACCCAGGCGGACGGTCTGGCCCGGCGGCGGGTTCTTCTCGGCCAGATCGGCCGGCGTCATAAAAAACACCATGGTGTTGGAAAACGCGTTAAGCGTCAGCGCCGCGGCGCTGCCCAGCCCGGCCATGCAGGCCAGCACAACAACCAGGCGCCGGTGCTTGCGAGTCATGTCATTGGGCCTCCCGCCCGCTGCTCTGCACGCTGCTCGGCCCTGGGGTCCACCGCGCGCAACCGGCGTGTCGCACGCCCCAGCCGCAGGGATGCGCTCAGCGCCAAAACCACCGCCACTACCGCGAATAATCCGTAGCTCGCGATGATGTAGGGCAAGTGCGTCATGCGGCTTGCGCCTGTGCGCTCAGCAATGCGCGAATGCGCCGCTCCATCACCGCCGCGCGCAGCCTGGCCGTCACAATCGCCGCAAATCCCAGGCCAATGCCCAGCGTGGTCAGCGCCAGCGGCCACAACAGGCTGCCGGAAATTGTCGGCGCCCCGGTCAATGTAATGCTAGCCGGCTGGTGCAGCGTGTTCCACCACTTGACGCTGTATTTGATGATCGGCAGGTCCACCGCGCCGATCAGCGCCAGGATCGCCGCGGCCCGGTAACCACGCTCCTGATCGTCGAACGCGCGGATCACCATCATGTGGCCGACATAGAGGAAGAACAGCACCAGCACGCTGGTCAGCCGCGCATCCCACACCCAGTAGGCGCCCCACATCGGCCGCCCCCACAAGCTGCCGGTCACCAGGCACAGCGCGGTGGCCGAAGCGCCGACCGGGCCAATCTCCATGGCCGCGAGGTCGGACAGCGGATGCCGCCAGACGATCGAAATCAGGCTGACCAGCGCCAGCCCCCAGAACCCGCCCTCGCCCAGAATGGCGCAGGGCACGTGGATATACATGATGCGGACGGCATCGCCTTGCTGATAATCGGGCGGTGAGAAGAACAGACCGCCGATGATGCCGGCGGCCGTGATCACCAGCGCTGGCCAGGTCAGCCAGGGCTGCACACGCGCCGCCAACCGCAGGAAACGCCCCGGATTGGCGAAGCGGTGCAGCGATCTACCGGCGGCGCGGCGTTCCCCTATGGCAGTACTGGCGTCCACATTCCCTCACTTAGCGGCACGTTATCAGACCCGGCCCTCCGTTTGAAGGACAGCTTAACCCTCGCTACGTTGCCCCAAACTGATCCACAACAAGGCTTTCCGTTCATGCAGTTTGCCCTGGTCTGCGCCGATAAGCCACGAAGCCTCGAACTGCGGCTGGCCACGCGCGCCGCGCACCTGGCCTACCTGCAAACCTATGCCGACAAAATGGTGCAGGCCGGCCCGCTGCTGGATGCCGAGGGCCGCGCCGCTGGAAGCCTGCTGATCATCGAGGTGGCGGATGCAGCCGAAGCGGCCGGCTTTGCGGAGGCCGACCCTTATGCGCGGGCGGGACTGTTCGAAAGCGTCATCATCCGGGCTTATCGCACTGTGTTCAAGGACGGGGAGATGGCCACGTGAAGCAAGGAAGCGCTTCTTTTTGAAAAAAGAAGCAAAAACTTTTGCGCATGGGCACATGCGCTGAACGTACCTACACGCTTCATAGACAAAAGTTTTTTGGTTCTTTTTTTCAAAAAAGAACCGCTTCTTTAACCTGAGGCCAACCATGAATTACTGGCTCGTAAAGAGCGAACCCGACGCCTTCAGCTGGGACCAGCACGTGGCGCACGGCGTGGAGCCCTGGACCGGCGTGCGCAACTACATGGCCCGCAACAACCTACGCGCCATGAAACGCCGCGACCGCGCCTTCTTCTACCACTCCAATATCGGCAAGGAGATCGTCGGCATCGTCGAAGTGGCCCGCGAAGCCTACCCGGACCCCACGGCCGAAGCTGGCGACTGGTCCTGCGTAGACATGCGCGCCCTGCGCCCGGTGCCCAGGCCAGTTACCCTGGCCGCCATGAAGGCCGATCCGGCGCTGGAAGGCTTCGCCCTGATCCGCTTCTCGCGCCTCAGCGTCGCCCCGGTCTCGGCCGAGCATTGGAAACACATCTGCAAGCTGGGAGGTGTGCGCCCGTAGGGTGGGTTGCGCTTGGGCAACCCACCACCTTGCAGCGCAATTGCTGGACGCCGGACCTGAGAGGCCGCGCCGCTACTTCTTGCCGGCCTTCACCTTGCGATCCGCCCCGGCATCGTCCTCCGCCACCCTGGCCGGCGTGCGGACGATCGACTTAACGCCAAGCGCAGGCCGCCCCGAGGCCGCAGCGATCTCGCGGTCCTGCGCCTCGATCGCCGCGCGGGCTGGCTCGTCGCCATCCAGGCCGCCCAACGCGCTGGCCAGCACCTTGCGGTTCGAACGGCGTGTCCCGTCCTCGTACACCACGTCGAACATGACGAACGCGGTCGAAGCGCGGCTTTTCATCGCCATGGCCGCTACTCCTCCGCGCCCGGAACCGGCGCCTCGTCGGGTGCCGCCTCTTCGGTTCCGCCGGCCTTGCGTAACGCGGCCTGCTGCTTGCGCTCCTGCAGCTTGGCTTCCTTCGAAGCCTTCTTGGCGCGGTCCCGCTCGGCGCGCTGATGGTTGTAGTTCGGTTTAGGGGGCATGACGGCTGTCCTGAAGATTTCGCGCCTATATGGCGGCGTTTGCTTGAAAACGCGACCCTTGGCCTGGCACTGCTGTCCCCTGCCCGGCCCGCGACAGCCTCGCAAATGTTTTTGCTTCTTTTTTCAAAAAGAAGCGCTTCCTCTACCGCCAATCCACCACAAACCGGCAGAAATCATCCCCCGCCGCCCCGCACGCCGTCTCGACCACGCGCGACCGCCTGGAGACCAGCACCTGAAATAACCGCTCGAACGCCGCCGCGTGCCAGGCGCAAACCGGCGCGCGCGCTGCCTCGCCGGCGCACAGCGGATTACCGCGGATTTCGAATATCGTCGGCGAGCCTGCATGTGCTGCGAACGCGCCGGAGCCGGCGAATGTCCAGGCGTTGCGGCGGATCGCCGATACCAGGATCATCGCCGCCAGGCGCGGCGGCAGTACTTTCAGCACCGCCTGCACCGGCTTCGGAATGCGGTTCGCGAGCAGGTAATCGGCCGTGCGCCGCCCGGCGTCGCGCATCATCGCTTCGGCATGCGGCGAAGCGGCCCGCACCGCCTGGTGCAGCCGCGCCACCTTTTGCTCATCCACCATCGTGCCCGGCGCCGCATCCAGCCAATCGGCGGCGCCCACCGCGGCGAATACAGCCCGGCAGAACTGGTCCAGCCCTGCCGCGTTCAGCGCCGCCGCAAGCTGGATAACGGCGTTCGGCCCGATCCTCGCGCCAGAATCGGGGCCATCGGTGCCGGCGGCGCCATGCGCAGCGCCGCCGTCCATATTAGATGTGGAACCCGCTGGCCGCGCGCGCTTCGCCCGCCGCCATCAACTCCTCATCCACCGCTTTATCGCAGCCACAATCGCCGCCTTTCTTGGCGCAGGTAGAAGCGTCGTCGCCGATCAGGTCGGCGAGTTGTTCTGTGCCGCCGCCGCACGCCGAAACCGACGGCATTGGCGGGTGCGGGTGCGCCTTGCGGCTTTTATCGGCCGAAGCCTCCCAGTCCGACATCTGCGCCTGGGCGATTTTGCGCGTCTCGTCGAAATGGAAATCCACCGTCTTCTTGGTCTGCGGACCCCAGTAACCCACCTTCCCGAGATCGTAAAAAGTGCGCTGGAAGCCGGCTTTCAGGAACGCATGCAGGCAGCCCAGCAAATAGCGCCGCCGCTTGCCGCTACCGGCCCACGGATAGCTGAACAACGCCTTGCGCATATAGAAGCGCCGGTAATTGTTCATCACGCGATCGAGCAATTCGCCGCGGTCCATCGCCGCCGGGCGGATAATCGGCGTGACGAAATTGTATTTCTCGAAGTCGAATATCTCCACCTTGTCGCTCAGCTCCTGGAACAGCGAGGTGAACGGCCACGGCGTATACATCGACCAGTTCGCCATATCCGGCTTCCAGTCCAGCGCCATGCGATAGGTTTCTTCCAGCGTCTCGGCGGTCTCGTTCTCAAGCCCGACGATGAACTGCGCCTCCACCACAATGCCGGCCTCGCGCAGCAGGCGGATGGCCTTCTTGTTGTCCTCGACCTTGGTTTCCTTGTGGAACAGATCGAGCTTCAACTGCGCCGCGGCCTCGGTGCCGAGCGAAACGTGGATCAACCCCGCCTTGCGGTACAGCGGCAAATACGCCTCGTCGCGCAGAATATCGGTGACGCGGGTATTGATGCCCCACAGCACCTTCTCATGCAGCCCGCGCGAAATCAGCTCCTCGCAGAACTGAATGAACTTCTTGCGGTTAATCGTGGGTTCCTCATCCGCCAGGATGAAAAAGCCGACCTGGTATTTATTGACCAGCGTCTCGATTTCGTCCGCCACCTTCTTCGGGTCACGGATGCGGTAATCGCGCCAGAATTTCCACTGCGAGCAGAACGAGCAGGTGAACGGGCAGCCGCGCGCCATGCTGGGAATCGCCACGCGGCAATTCAGCGGAATGTACATATATTTATGCCATTCCAGAATGCCCCAGTCGGGCTCGATCGCGTCCAGGTCCTTCACCGTGGGCGCCGCCGCGGTGGCAACGATGCGCGGGCCGGTA
>Ga0302319_10015399_pt1 | contig 14169 bp, 18 predicted proteins | sample Bog_T0_2_FD_203319 | JGI IMG/M metagenome (GOLD analysis project Ga0302319, IMG submission 203319) | Peat permafrost microbial communities from Stordalen Mire near Abisko, Sweden - Bog_T0_2 | ecosystem: Environmental > Terrestrial > Soil > Wetlands > Peat | place: Sweden: Abisko, Stordalen Mire... | reverse complement strand
CGCCAATCCGCTCACTCAGAATCGCAATCTGGACTTCCGGCGAGCCGGTGTCCGATTCATGAGTCCGGAAACGTTCAATCAGGGTAGTTTTCTTTGCGGTCGCCAGCACGGCGTGTGTTACTCCTCTTGTTTGCTCAGTCCACTCTCAAGTGTCTAATGGAAGGTTACCACGAATGCGCGGGTGGGCGCTACGGTGGGACAGCTCTCGGCAACGGGGCCAGGTTCCCGGTTCAGTCCAGCCTGTTTCGCGTAAATAGTGTCTGCACTTCTTCGCTCTTTCGATGCGGTCGGAGCCCAGATAACCTGAAGCCCAGATACAGACCAAATACACACAGGCCCGCGCCAGCAATCACGACCGCCGAGAACTCAAGCACACGCGCCATGCCTGAAGCCTACTCCTTTTTATGAGTTTTAAGGTGCCCGATTAGTGGTCACTGGAGCGGAACAGTCGGCTGTCGAACCGCTCCCTAATCACTTCCGCAATCCGCACCTGGCTCGCATCCGGGTGTTCAGGATTCAACAAATAGTTCCAGGTGTACGGCATGATTGCAGATGGAACACGGGCCAAGACCGTCTTTCGCGATCCAAGCCATGCGTCACCGATGCTCTGAGTTTGTCCTTCGTTTTCCTGCCATTTGGTCCAGTATTGCGGTTCGAGTTCGAAGGTCTCCAAATCGAGACCAGATTCCACTTTGAGCAGGGTGTAGATCCGCGGGAGATCCTGGTGCTGCTCTTTGAAATGGACCATGACCTCCAACATTGCCCCGGCCGGAGACTCTGCGAGGTACACGACTCGCCTTCCCAAACTGCTCCAGCGGGAGGAGAACTTTCTCCCGCCCCAACCCCCAAGGTCAACATGGTTGCTAATTCGCCAAAAGGTCTTCATCGGGACTTTCGGCTCCGGTCAACCGCCAGAATCATGCGAAAACCCCTTCGTCGATCTGGTAAAGGAGTTCTTCAACCGCATGTTCTCCTGCCTCGGTTCTGAGCATGGATAAAGCGGTCCTCTGGTCGAAACGGCGCTTGGTGCCCATCAGCCATTTCCGCCCATCCTCACGGTCCCCGTAGACCTTTACGGCCAACTCATACATGCGCACGACACGGAAGAACTTATCCGACTCCTCAATGCTGAGAGGTTCCTGCCGTTGGCGTCGATGTTTCAAAGTTCGTGCGGGAATTACGACCTCCAGCAGGTCTTTCATTGCAACGCCCGAATAGACGGAAAAGTCCTCAAGCAGCGTGAGCGGAACACCACGCTCGATGTCGCGCCAACTGAATGCGAATGCGGGAGACGGTTCAAGAGATTCTAAAGCAACCTGGCTCATTTAGACAGTATGCCATAAATCTTGCGGCAAATTGCCCATCGCAAAACAAACCCTCAGGAACTTCCCGATTGGGGGACAATTCCTTTCCCCGACTGGCTAAGGCGCCGCCAACCAATAATTCGCCCGCGCCACAATGCGCGCACCGTAATCCTGCACCGTCTGCACCCGGATCGTATGCAGGCCCGGGGTCGGATTGGACGGGCTGAAGGTGATCAGGTAGCGGTTGCGTGCATGCTTGGCAGCATCCGCCACGCGCTGCTCAAAGGCTTTGTCGCCGGTAAAGCGCGTGTACTCCCCGCCGCTCATGCCGGCCACTTCCCTGGCCACGTTCTTTTTGAAGGCCTGCACGATCGTGGCAAGCGTTGAGAACAGGTTCGTTGTCCGGTTTTCGCCGGAGTCCTTGGCGTCATGAAGAAGTTCGGCTTTGAAAGGCGAGAAAGATACGCTCAGAACCAAAACATCCGAGCGGCCAATCTTTTCGACCAACTGCTCCGCCTTTGTGTGTTTGCTTCCATGGTCGCGCTCCTCGCTTACCAGCAGCAACACCCGACGGCTGTCCTTCGGGGTATCTTCCAGCAAGTCCACTGCGTAGCTCACTGTGTCGAGAATGGCGTCCCCGCCATCGCCCGGTTGCAGATGCTTGAGCGCGTCACCGAGTTCCTCGCTTGAATGGGTAAAATCCTTGATCAGGTGCGGATGCGAATCGAATCCCACCAGTGCCGCCTGGGCTTTGCCGTCGGACAGGAACAGGTCCAGCAGGGGGCCGAGTCTTGCCAGCTTGTCAAACTCCAGTACGCTTGCTCCACCCTCCTCAACGGCGACTACCAGCGAAACCGGCGCCGTGTCCATCTCTTCCTGCACACGGATTGTCTGCGCCACGCCGTTGTCTTGAAGCCGGAAGTCCCCTTGCCTGAGTCCATAGATGACTCCGCCATCGTGTTTCTCAACGAGTGTGGGCACCAGCACTTCGTTGGTGGTTACACGGAGTGTCGGAGCGTTCTGAGCCTCACCTGGCAGCGGCCTGGGAGGCTCAGCCGGCGGCAGCTGCTGTGCGATCGCCGGAATCAAGCTGGCGCCCAGCCCAACCAGACAAAGCAACCCGAGCAGGACAGTTGTGGTGAATCTCATGCGCAAGTCGGCAATCACCCCTTGGAACTGCTCTTGACAGGCGCTCGGTCGATAGCCCCGCGCAGGGCAAAGAACGCCGGCACCGGCTTCATCTGGTCGTCAAAAGGCAAGGGCCGTTCCCTGGTCCCGTCCGCGCGACGGCTCTGGCTACCGAACCGGGCGTTCAACCAGCTGTTCGAACTGGTCAGGCCCCAGGTAAGCGCCACACGTACATTCGGCTCCGCAAACAGCAGGTGTGGGTATTCGCTGAAGAAATTGGCTACAGCCGTATCTTGCGCATCGGGCCCGCCAACCACGGTGTGGGTGTTGACATCCATCTCGGTAATAAAAACTTCAAGATCCATCCGCGCGCATTCGCGGATGAAATCCTGCAACCCCTTGCCCGCCACGGGGCCAGTCGCGTCCAGATGGCTCTGCACGCCGACCGCATGAATCGGAACACCCTTGGCCTTGAACCGTTTCAGGAGTGCCATTACCGCATCGCGCTTGGCCACCTGGCCGGGGGTGTCCAATTCAATGTTGTAGTCGTTGTAGGTCAGTTTGGCATCAGGATCGGCAGCTGCCGCAGCGCGAAAAGCGAATTCAAGATACTCAGGCCCGATCAGATCGAGCCACATGGTCTTGCGCAGCCCATCGGCGAGGCTGTCCTTGGGTTCGATCGCCTCGTTCACCACGTCCCAACTGTGCAAACGGCCGCGGAAATGACCGGCGACGACCTGAATGTGCTGGGCCAGCAGTTGCCGGGCATTGTCTTTCGTCGCGGTCGCCTTCAGCCAGCCGGGAACGCTCTCATGCCAGCAGAGGTTATGTCCGCGCACCTTTTGACCGTTCAGCGAGGCAAAACGCAACAACCGGTCTGCCTGGGTAAAGTCGAACTTATCCGGAGCCGGGCGCAAGCCGCCCCACTTCATGGAATTCTCCGCTACCAGGATGTTGGCTTGCATTGCAAACAGCAGGGTATATGGGTCAGTCGATTTGCCCGCTGCCAATCCGTCAATGTCCATGATGGCCGGGTTAACAGCCGCTCCAAAAAGCATTCCGCGCGCATCCGCATGCGAACGAAGAGAGTCCGGCCCTGTCCATGCAGATGGCGTGGGCGTCTGGCCCTCGAAGGCCATCAAATGCCTGGAAAGTGCTGCGGAAACCCCCGCCGCCGCCGCCGCCTTCATGAACTGTCGCCGCGACCGGCTGTTCCATTCCATACGATTCATCCGTCCTCCCCCTGGCAGTTGAGCCCGTCGTCGGTCAGGGCCCGGTAATGAATTTGAACTTCCGTGCTTGTGCCGGAACTGAATGGGGTCTGAGATCAGCCCCTCTTACGCACTTCTTTGTCCAGTTGACCGGTCCACATCAAAAAACTCAGCAACTCCCACTTGGACGCCCACAGGAACTTGAAGATCTTGCCCGCCGTCAGGGTCTCTGCTCGTTGGCCGGAGTAGGTTTCGATGCGCCAGCGCAGGTATTCGCTGCGCCACGGAGCCAGCCGGTGTCCGCGAGTTGCATTCCACAGGAATCGGAGCGGAGTCAGCACGAGTTTCCTCCCAGTCGAGTATAGTCGCAGTGGGATACACGGGCTGGGTCGACCTGGACTCCAGTGGACTCGGCAATCGGGCCTCAGGGAGATGGCTGCTTACAATTTGCTGAATAGACTGTTCGACGCCTGGTCCATCTGCGCGATCACATCCTCAAGTGCCGTCTGCTGGGTCTCTGCGAGGGAGAGCTGTGTAGAAACCTGGCCCACATCCGCTTGCATGAGACTGGTCTGCGCGGCGGTCAGTTGGGTTTGATCGCTGATCACGGCCTCGGAGGCAACGGAGACCTGGGAGATGGAGTTGTCAATCCCCACGCGCTGCTGGGAAACATAGTTCATGGCCGTACCCAGAGCCTGGGTGTCGGACACTGCCTGTGCGGTATTCACGGTGCCGCTGGAGTAGTCCGCTACCAGAGCGTTCAATGCGCCAAACACACTGTTGGTCCCACTGCCGAGGAAGATCTGGCTGCCCGGCACATTCAACTGGATCTTCTGTCCGTTCGGTGTTTGAAGATAGTTGACATCCTGATCCCCGTGATAGCTGGTCACAGCGGGCGACGTGGACGTGGATGTTGTGAAGGGCGTAGTCCCGGTTTGTCCTCCGCCAAAGATGTATTGGCCCTGATAGCTGGTGTTGGCCAGCGACTGCACCTCGTCCAGAATGCCGGAGATCTGGCTGCCGACTGACTTGATGTCGCTGGCATTGAGTGTTCCGTTGTTCGCGCCGGTGGCCAACGAGATGGCCTGCGTCAGTTGTGAAACCACGCTGCCCAGGGTTGAATCCGATACTTGCAGTTGCCCGGTTACCAGGTTTGAGCTTTGCGAGAACGAATCGTCCTGCTGAATCTGGTTCAATAGCAGAACGTTCTCCCCTGAGGCCACGGGGTTCTGACTGAGCGCGGTAATGGCCACGCCGCTTGATAGCTCGGAGGTGAGTTGCTGCTGGTTGGCCTGCGCCTGGTCCAGCGAACCAACGAGGTTTGAGACATAACTCGGATCCACGCGCATTTTTCCGCTCCATTCCCCGCCGATCGCCGGCGGTCCGGGATCGACCGGACTCAGCTCAGGAGACCGTGGTCTGCTGACCCAGGTTGAGGGCCGACGTCATGATAGTGTTCAGCAGGTTGAAGACCTGCGCTCCGGCCTGATAGCTCTGCTCGAGCGTTGACATTGCCGAGGCTTCATCGTTGAGATTGACGCCTGACAGTGCATTGTTCTGCGTTTGCAGTTGGGTAACAGAGGCATTTTGCGCCGTGTTTTCGGCCTGCACGCCGGCCACGGTCGCACCCAGCGTTGAGACAAAATTCGAGTAGTAATTAGTGGGGGTATAGCCGCCTACGATGGATTGATTGGCCAGATTCGCCATGCTCGTGGCGTTCGAGTTATCGCCGCTTCCCTGGCCCACGGCGGCGGCCGCAATCTGGCCGGGGTCGGTCATTACCACACTCATGGCAATCGCGCTTCCAGCCGCCTGCGCCGGCTGGCTGAATATGTTCAGCGGATTGGCCACTGTTCCGGTTGCCCCGCTCAGGTCGGTTCCTGCATTGTTCAGGGCATTCACCTGGGTTGAGACACCGTAGGCCAATTGATCGAGCGAATTGAGGGCGCTGGGAATATCCTGGTCGCGGGCCGTAAGATAGCCGCCGAGCGACCCGCCGCCCGAGGCCAGTTGGGTGGTTACGTCGGCTGTGCCGACAAAGAAATGAGTCACTCCGGCCACCGAACCGCTGCTCATCTGGCTGCTCGTCGTTCCCGACACCAGCAACTGACCGGAGGTCGTAGTAATCGCAAGGCCGTTGTTCCCGGTCGATATCTGGTTGACGCCGACCAACTTCGACAACTGGCTCAGATCTTCCTGGCGCTGATCTTCCAGCGTCCCGGCATCTGCATTCGGCGAGTTGGTCGTGATCTGCTGATTCAGCTGCGCAATCGCACCCGTCAGAGCGTTCACCTGGGAAGTAACCCCGGATGCCTCCTGGTCCAATGCCGCGCGTTGCTGATTGAGGCTCGCCGCAGCGTTGGAGATATCGCCAGCCAAAGTTGTTGCCGAAGAAAGCACCTCCTGGCGAAGCGAATTGTTGGTCGGGTCGGCCTCAAGAGATGAGAAAGAGCTGAAAAAACCAGTGATGTCGCTGCCAATGTCCCCAGCCCTCGAGGAACTTGACCCGGAATCGGGCGTAAACAATGCCTGCAGCGAATTTAACGAAGTGAGGCGCGCGCCGGATGCGGAGGCCAACTGCTGTTGCTGGTCCAGCCGCCCCTCAAGCACTCGATCGCGCAGCGATGTGGCCCCCGTCTCCGTCACCCCCTGGCCGTACTGGATGCCGCTGATCGTGACCGGCTGATTCTCCTGCCAGTCAGGCGTCTCCTGGGAATAGCCGACGGTGTTTGCGTTGGCCACGTTGTTGGCCACGATGCTTAAACCGGCCTGGTCGGCTTCCAGGGCTCCGGAGATGAGGCTGAACGCAGAGTTAATCGTCCCCATGCCCGCTCCCTGGCAATCCCCATCCGGAAGATTTCGGGCGAGCGTACTCCAAGCGTCCAGCGCGCAGCTCGCGCAGGCGGTTCATCACTTCCAGGTTGCTTCGCGTTGCATCCAGCACCCTGGCCAGAATCGCCATCTCTCCCGCAGCTCCGCGAGCCTCCCCTAGCAGCCGCGGCCGATCCATGAGTCCAGGGTCTTCGATATCCCGGTTGAGCGCCTGGCACGAAAGCGCAAGCTCCTCCAGCCGGCCTGCATCCAGCTGGGCCAATGCCCGCGATGCTTCGACCACGAGCTGCCTCAGTTCCGGATGCTCCCGCCGTGTCCCAAACCCCTGCATCTTCCCATTCCTTCCTGAATTACAGGCATTCAAATGCGACCCTGCTCTTTAAGAGCGACCCAGCTCAGCCGGTTATCAAGTGCGGCACAGCGCACACCCATCCGGGTACCCGGGCCTGCATTCCCGCTCGGCTCAAAGGCTACTCATGGCCCCCGAGCATGGAGTCCACCATCTTCGACGCAACCGCGGAAGCCGGTACGTTGTAGGTTCCCGCAGCCAGGGCCGACTGAATTCCGGCGACCTTGTCCGTGCGCACGTCGGAGTCGGCCGCGGTAAGCGCCACCTCACTGCCGGCGCTGCTGAATGTCGCTTGATCGTTGCTCAGCGCACTCGGCGCGGTTGTGCCGCCGGTCTTGCTCTGCGTAGCCCCGGTTGTTGCCGGGGGCACGCCCAAAAGACTCTTCAAACCATCAAGACTGCTTCGAATGTCCATACGCATTACTCCTTGGGGAATGTATCGGCAGCCCCACTAATCACTCTAGTCATTTAGCCGAACTCAGTACGGTATCATTGCGCGGATTTCCAATTACCGGAACTGTTCCATTCTGGGTGCCTGCGGCTGAGAGCTGCTTCACAATTCCGGCGGCAATCCCAAATCCGCCACCCTCGCTTAATGCCCGTCCCAATGCCTCGGAAGCAAATTCGCCCAATGCTCCTGCCGAACCTGCATCCTGATCCGCATTCTCGTCGTCGCCGGTCAGCGAGCTGCCCCGATTCAGCGGTCCCATCAGCTCTTTCATCATCTGCGCTTCAAACTCGTGGGCTGCGCGCACCAGGCGTGGTTGCGGAGTCGTCAGGGTCCCGGTTCCCGCTGTAGGCGTTGTCGCCATTGTCAAATGCATCGCATGCTCCTCTTTCGTCCACTGGTCTTGATCACAATACCTCCAAATCGGCTTCCAGCGCGCCGGCTGCTTTCATGGCCTGCAGAATCGAGATCACGTCACGCGCGCCGGCGCCGGTCCGCTGCAGCTCCTGAACCAGGTCCTCGACGGTTGCGCCTTCCTTCAAATCAATCCGGTTGACCGGCTTGTCCAGTGCCTGGATGTTGGTTTGTTGCGCGACCTGGGTGGTGCCTGCCGATCCCGGGTTGGGTTGCGACACCAGCGATTCCGAGATCACATTCACGCTAAGTCCCCCATGCAGAATGGAAACCGGCTGCAGCCGAACCGTGCCTCCGATTACCACCGTCCCCGTCCGCTCGTTTACCACCACGCGGGCACGCGGGAAGACGTCGACCTCAACACCTTCGATCTTGTCCAGCAACCCGGCCACGTCTTCCTGGGGCTCGACTTCAATCTCCACGCGGCGGCTATCGGCGGCGTGCGACCGAGCCGAGCCCAGGGCCCTGTCAATGGCTGCGGCCATGCTCTCTGCCGTATGGAAGTCGGCGTCATTGAGCATCACGTTGACTTTCCGCATCTGACTCAGGTCGAACGGAACCTGCCGTTCCACGAGGGCGCCACCAGGGATTCGCGCCGTGGTGGGGTGGTTCACCTGCTTGCTGCTGCCGCCGCCCGCGGCCACATAGCCGCCCAGCACCAGCGCTCCCTGGGCTTCTGCGTAGACCTGGCCGTCCGGGCCGTAGAGTGGAGTCATCAACAGGATCCCCCCTTCGAGCGAACGAGCGTCCCCGGCCGAAGAGACCGTAATGTCCATCGCATAACCCGGCCGGCTGAAGGGCGGCAGTGTGGCTACCACAAAGACTCCGGCCATGTTCTTCACCTGCATGTTGCTGGCCGAATTGGTTCCAGTCTGTGGCACGGTCACGCCCAGCCTTTCCAATGCCGAAATCAGTGTCTGCGCCGGGAAGATGGTTTGCGAACTATCTCCAGTGCCGCGCAACCCGACCACCAGCCCATAGCCAACCAACTGGTTATCGCGAATCCCTTCGATGGTTGCCACGTCTTTTACCCGCGCCTTGCGCGGACCGGTCTCGGCCACGAGGACAGCGGGAACCAGAAGAAGGGTGACGATCAGCAGCACCGATCCCAGGACCGGCGACGCCGCCCGCTTTCCCATCGAATTAACGCCAAGACTCCGCATGTTCCCCGGTCCCTGATCCCTATTCCCTAACCTCTAACCCCTGTTTTTAGAAGATCAGGATTCTCTCCAGTAATCGCACCAGCGGGTTCTGCCGGTATGTGGAGTCGTTGACAATGCCCTTGCCGGTTACTTCAAGCTCCAGATCGGTCATGGCCGTCGATTGCACCTGATTCTGCGCGCTCACATCTTCGGGCCGCACCAGCCCGCGCAACTTGATTAGCTGTGTCTGCTGGGAGAAAGTCAGTTGCCGCGTCGCCTGCACCACCAGCATTCCGTTGGGCAGCACATCCACCACCTCGCCGCCAAACGTCGTCGCCAGGCTGGAGTTGGTTGTACTCTGTCCCTGCGCGGCGAGACCGGAGGACGCTGTCATTCCAACCAGATTCTGCAGCGCGTTCGATGTTTTCAGCGCGCCAAACAACGAGGTCAGCGCGGAGTTGGCGTTCGAGGCGCGCGAGTTCTTCACCTGGCCATCGGTCGAAGCCGCCAGGCTCTCTGAAACTACGATCGAGACCACGTCGTGCAGCCGCGCCGCCTTGGCATCGTTGCCCAGCCGCACCAGGGGGCCTTCGGGGCTCCAGATCGATCCCGGCGTCTTGACTTCGGCTGCCTGTTGGGCTTTGACGCGGTCAATATATGCACGCAGCGCAGCCTCCGGTGGGGTGGGCTTGGCTGCGGGAATCAATGAGATCTTCTTCTTTGCCGATGCCTGCAGCGGAAAGGTTCCGAGACCTCCAAACAAAACACATAGGGCAAAAATCGCAAGAATCCTCATTCTCACCGGGTCGCCTCCTGAACTACCGCATGGCCCGGGCCAAGAGCCACGGCCTTTACAATCCGGCCCCCGATTGTCATCCGCACTTGGAACGACTCGCCCATCCTCGCCGGTCCTATCGCGGAGGCTTCCAGACGCACATCGGCCACTGCTGAGTGTCCTTCCAGAACCACGCGCTCGCCGGAACGAATCACCGGCAGGGGCGCTTCGGAATGCGCCTGAACTGAGGCAGGCAAGCTTCTCATACCGAAGGCAGCCAACACCAGCCGTCCGGGCCCGGCCGGATGCGAAGGGTCGCGCAGCAGCAGCCAGCAGTCCCCGGTATGCGGGTCGTCAATCTCGCGAAGAACTTCGCCCTGTGCCGGTGCGTAGGCAGAAGGCGCCGTGGGGGAGTTCGCCAAGGACCCGGAGACGAGCATCTGCGCTACTGAACCGGGGGCAGAACCGGTCTGAGCAGAAGACTGGCAAACCACCACCAGCAGCACTGCCATCGGCCCTTCAATGTGTCGCAGAACCTTCATTTCTTGCCCTTCCCGTGCAGTATCCCTGGTCCGCTTCCTATCAATCGCAGAAGCCGCTAGCGGGTCATGTTGAAGCCCTTAGCGTGTCATATTATTGACCTGCGAATACATGTCGTCAGCCGCTTTGATCACCTTGGAGTTCGATTCGTAGGCTCTTTGCGCCAGCACCATCTGCACAAACATGGTCACTACATCCACATTCGAGTTTTCGAGATACCCCTGCTGCAGCGTGCCCAGCCCTTCGGTTCCGCCCGGGTTTCCGGTCACCGGATTTCCGGAACTCAACGTGGTTGCAAGCAGGTTCGATCCCATGCTTTCCAGGCCTCCGGGGTTGGGAAACGTGGCAAGCTGAATCTGACCCAGCTGCGAGGGGTTCTGTTGACCGGGAAGCGTTGCATTGACCACGCCATATTGGGTAATCGTTACGGCCGTCGCGTTGGCGGGAATGGTGATGGTGGGAATGATCGGGTCGCCGTCGGTGGTCACGATCGTCCCTTGATTATTGAGCTGAAACTGCCCTGCGCGGGTGTAGGCGATGGTGCCGTCAGGCCGCTGCACCTGAAAGAAGCCGCTGCCTTCAATGGCTACGTCAAGCGGGTTCGATGTCTGGTTCAGCGATCCCTGGGTCATGATCACTTCAGTTGCGGCGGACTTGGTTCCGAGCCCGATCTGCAGGCCGGCGGAGACGGTCGACTGGCTCTCCGCGGCGCCCGGAGTAACCAGGTTCTGGTAGACCATGTCCTGGAACTCGAGTCGCAACTGGCGAAAGCCGGTGGTCGAAGAGTTGGCCAGGTTGTTGGCGATCGTGTCCAGGTTGAGTTGCTGGGCGCTCATGCCGCTTGCTGCGGTATACAAGGCTCGAATCATGGGGAACTCCTTTCAGTCGTTCCAGGGGTCAGGGGCCAGGGATTAGGGGTTAGGGATTTGAACCAGCGCACTGCGTTTCATCAAGGGTGTTGCCGCTGGTTCCTTCCATTTCTGTCAGTCGTTTATTAATCCCTCCCTAACCCCTAATCCCTGATCCCTGCCCCCTGCCTTTCTCACACTTTCGGCAGGTCCTCGGCGGCAATCTTGTTGAATTCGGTATGGAAGACGGTCAGCGCCTTCTGCATCATCTCCGCCTGGCGCTGCATGACGATCAAGTCGAGCGATCCCTGGATTACATCCTCATTGGCCGCTTCAATAGCGCCCTGGTGGATTACCGCTTTGCTGGAAGGGGTTGGCTCGGCTCCCTTGGGCGGGACGTAGCGATTGGCGCCTTCGGGAGTGAGTTGGACAGCGGGCGGGAATGTGAACACCCCCACCGTGGCCACTGCACCCCCGGCAACGGACACTACGCCGTCCGCTCCCACGGTTACCTCTCCCGGCGGCAGCTGAATCGGCTTCGAGGCGGACGAGAACACAGGCTCCCCTGCCTCGGTCACAAGTTGCCCACTCTGGGAGCGGTGGAATCCGCCATCGCGGGTATAACGCAGCCCATTCGCGGTTTGTACCTGGAAAAATCCATCGCCGGAGATCGCCAGGTCGAGCGGGTTGCCGCTCGCAGTCAGCGCGCCCTGGGCCATCGACAGTTGATCTCCGCCCAGCAGGCCGAAGTTGTTGACGGTGCGCCCCAGTTGCGAGTCCAGCGCGTCCGGGCCCAGGAGAGCAGAGCGGAAGTACCCGCGCTCGGCGCGGTAACCGGGAGTCTGCGCGTTGGCCAGGTTGGCGGCCGCCGTGTCCAAAGCCTGGGTGCGCGCCAGCAGACCAGTCATCGCCGCATAGTAACCGCTGTCCATGGTGGCAGGTTCCTCCAACTGCGGATAATGGTGCAGATGGAGGGCCGGAAAGGGGGAGGAGGAATTAGAGAAGAATCAGAATTGCCGCACGGAGATTGAGATCAAAACCCGGGGGCAGCGGTTTGGGACTGGCGCACATGGAACCCGGCGGATGGATTGCGGATTGCGGACTGTTCCCTTGACTCGCAGCCTTACAGGTGTAGCGGGCCTTGGGATTACGGCGTCGGTGATGGAAACAGGCGCGGCTGCGCTTGTTTCCATCACCACCGACAAGGGCATCGCGGAAGGGTCCACCTGGCTCCTGAACCCTAACCCCTGATCCCTAACCCCTGATCCCTTACCTACTGCAGGCCGTCGCAGACGATGGTCACTTCGAAGCTCGAATCGCCGAATCGATAGGTGTGGTGCAGCTGGAATTCCGGCGCCTGCACATGCAGGTTGTAATCCCGGCCGGTGATCACGGCAGGCACCGAGAGCCCGCAGTTGGCTGCGAGATCCGGAACCTTGCCCTTCCACGCCCCGGCCAGCATGTTGCCAATCTCGCCGATGGCGTCCTTGACGGTGTCATCCATCTCGTCAAACTCCATGCCCGTCATCAGCGCGGCAATTCGAATGGCCGTCGAGCTGCCCGAGCGGAAGACGCAGGCTCCGCTGAGCAAGCCGCCAAAACCGACCACGGCAGTGACCGATTCCTGTTCCTTTCGCATCGGTCCCGAGTCCCGGCCGCATGTAACGCCCAGCATCAATTGAAAAACCTCTTCCACGCTCGCATCCAGGTTCCGAGGATCGGATACCAGTTGCACGGATTCACGTAACGAGACCGCCATCGTTTGCTCCATTCCGTTTATGCCGCCTCCCTGCTTTCGCGCGATAGCGGCGTTACGCACCCCATTTAACAGCATGTTGCCCCTTCCATCTACGCCGCATCCAGCAACGGCAGCACCCGTTCCTTCACCTGCTCGGCCGTAAACGGTTTGCGAATATACCCCTGCGCCCCGGCCAGAATGGCCTGCTTGACGTGCTCCTCGCTGGATTCGGTGGTGATCATCACCACCGGCACTCCCGGAGCCAGGTTATGCGCACGAATCTGGCGGAGAAACTCGAGTCCGTCCATCGATGGCATGTTGATGTCAGAGAGGATCAGATCCACCTGTTTGGCTTTCAGAAGGTCCAGCCCCTCGGTGCCGCTGCCGGCCTCGTGAACCACCTTCAGATCGAGCCCCGCCTGGCGCAATGCCCGCTCCACAATCTTCCGCATTACCGAGGAATCGTCCACAATCAGCGCGCGAATTTCAGTCATGCCTTGCTCCTGTTGTGGTCTTATCGGCACCAGTTGGAAACTCTTCAACCACTCCGGCGGCAAAGGGAACGGCCGCTTCCGCGGCTTCCGTTCCTAACGCAGGCCAATCGAACAGATCAGGTCGTGGACAGAAGCCGCGTCCGGCAGCGCGCCATCCTGTGTGCGAGTCCACATGCGAAGCCAGAGGCAATCATGCACCCGGACCAACCGGCCTTCGACCGGCCGCGTCTTTTCAACGGCCTTCGACAAGGCATGCACTATGGCCAGTTCCGAAGACGCCTCAATCAATTCGACACGCGGAAACCGAGCGCCCAGCATGCGCAGATGCGCAGGGGCAAACTGCGAGTCCCGCACCAGCCCGCTTTCTACGCGCAGTCCCGTCATGCGTTCAATGGCGAGCGCGAGCACGGCGTCCAGCCGGTCGGCGAATCCCAGGTACAGCAGCCTGCCCGCGGCCACCCTCAGCGGCAGAGCCCCAAACGCGTCCACAAACAGCCGCGGAACCAGGGCGGTAAGTGACTCGGGATCGTGAAACTCGAGGGGCAGCACCGGACAGCTCCATTGCAGCCCGAGCGCGCGCGCCACCAGAGCCTCGTTCACCCCCTGCTGGTGCACCAGCCAGTGACCCAGGCGGCCGCCGCCGGCGGACTTCTGCGAGTCCAGAGCACGCCGCAACTGGGCCTGCGTAATCCACCCCTGTTCGAGCATCGTCAGTCCCAGGGGAATGCGATGGCGATGCAATTCGGGCGCGCTCTGCCTGCCCTCGAGCTCCCGCCGCACCGCCAACACCAGGCGCGACCGGGTGCATGCCGCCGAGCATGTCCATCCTCCCTCAAAGACCGGAGTGGAGCGGCTGCGCAGCAAGTGCAGCCATCCCGAACCGCAGTTGGAATTGGCGCAGGTATCGAGCCATCCTTTGCCTGTTGAGGTGCCTGAGATGCTGGAT
>Ga0302319_10015397_pt1 | contig 14170 bp, 13 predicted proteins | sample Bog_T0_2_FD_203319 | JGI IMG/M metagenome (GOLD analysis project Ga0302319, IMG submission 203319) | Peat permafrost microbial communities from Stordalen Mire near Abisko, Sweden - Bog_T0_2 | ecosystem: Environmental > Terrestrial > Soil > Wetlands > Peat | place: Sweden: Abisko, Stordalen Mire... | reverse complement strand
TCGAGATGATCTGCCGGGCCGGTCTCGTCATCCAGGAATTTGGAGAGCCTTGCGCCTCGATTGAAGTGGCGCAGGCCAACCCTATTGTTGCGGATACACGTGTAGCAGGCCAGTTTCTTCACGTGAGGGCCGTGAAGCCGAGGGTGCTTGCGCTCTGAATCGCAGGGGCGTGTTTTAAGAATGGTTGTCGAATCTTGGGGCGGTCCCTCAGGGGTTAAAACCCCTTGGCCTTCCGGCCGTTTGCGGCACGACTGAAGTCGTGCCCTGACACAAAGCTGTCCCGAATTGTCTGCTGAAGGAGTTTTTCCGCAAGCTGTTTAGTCGTACCCTGACGCGTTGCGGGTTCTTGAAACGCGCTCCAGGCTCTTTGAATCACTGGTCATTCGGAGCCACGCGTTACCCAACCATCTCAAAAGCGCGGATCGTTTCTTTACGGACGGTAAGCCGCTCGACAAGTTCGGTCCGAACCTCGTAGCCGCGGCCGGGATTATCGGGAATGGCGATCTCGCCTTCAGAAGACACAGTAATCTCCGGCTCAACAAGATCCTCATGCCAATAACGAGCTGACGCGGATACGTCGCCAGGCAGCGTGAAGTTTTCAAGCGTCGACAGCGCGATGTTGTGCGACCGGCCTATGCCGGACTCCAGCATTCCGCCGCACCAGACGGGAATACCCCGCTCGTGGGCAGCATTGTGGACCGCGATTGCCTCGGAGAAGCCGCCAACGCGCCCCAGCTTGATGTTGATAATGCGGCAGGACTCCATCTCAATGGCGGCCAAGGCATCGCGGCGATTGCGGATCGATTCGTCAAGGCAGATGGGTGTATCCAGGCGCTTCTGCAGCATCGAGTGATAGTAGAAGTCATCGTGCCAGAGCGGCTGTTCGATCATGAGCAGGTCGAAGGCGTCAAAGGTGACGAGATGGTCGGCGTCCCTGAGCTTATAGGCGGAGTTGGCGTCGCAACTGAGCGTGATGCCAGGCCAGCGATTGCGCACGCGATCGAAAACCTCCACATCCCAACCGGGCTTGCATTTGAGCTTGACCCGCTGATACCCGGCCGCAAGTTCCTTCTCAATCACGGCGAGCAACTCCGGAATGGAGGCCTGAATTCCCAACGAAACGCCGCATGGAATCACCTCGCGGACGCCGCCGATAAGCTGCGAAAGGGAGACGCCTTCGCGCTGGGCCTCGATGTCCCAAATGGCATTCTCCAGCGTGGCCTTGGCCATGGGATTGCCACGAACCTGGCGAAAGATCCGCGGGCATTCACCGCCGTGCTCCGGCGATTCCGCAGCCAGCATGGGCCCCAACTCATTGACGATAGTCTGCCAGGCGCCGTCGGTCGATTCGCCGGAGAAGAATGGCCGCTCGCCGGCCGTACACTCGCCCCAGCCAGTGAGACCTTCTGACTGAATCTCAGCCAGAAGAATCCTGCGGTCGCGGGTTACGCCAAAGCTGGTTTCAAACGGGCGCACCAGGGGCAGGTGCACTTCACGCAGGATAATTGCATCAATTCGCATAAGTTTTTAGCGTCCTTGGGGAATTCAGTCCAGCTCCGTTTGGGTGAGGAATCCCAATTCGAAGACTCCATTTCCTTCCGCATCCCGAGAGAAGTCAAGTACGGCTAATCCCTGGGAAAATGCCTGTTGAAATTTCCGCCGGTTCTCCAACTGAACAGTGAGGGCTCGCTCCCGGTTCGTATCTGAAGCCTTCCATTCGTAAATGGAGGCCGGGACCAGAATTCGTTCCTCGATGACGTGACTGCCTTGCGGTTGCCCTTCTGGAATTTGTGGTTGACCCTGTGAATTTTGCCGTCTCCCCGCGAGAACTCCCTCAACCCTGGGCGAATCCAGCCGCCACTCCGCCAACAGACGGTCCGTGGGCAGCCCACCTTGCAGACGAGATGAGGATAAACCATAAAAATCCTCCCGATAACAAGAAACGGTCGCGCCCAGCCTGTGGATATTCAGAAAAGCGTTCTTGATCTCGAGCGGGTCAAACGTCCATTCCATCCGTCGTATACCTCGCGAAAGTGCCTCGCGACGCTGCTCCAGCTTGAGTTGCGAGCCAAGACCGCGGTTGCGGTAAATCTCTTTTACAGCCAGCATGTGGGAGTGCAGATAAGCTTTCGGTTCACCCCTGCCGGTTTTCACTCCAGGCAAAGACAGAGCGAAACCAACCATAGATTCTGCCCTTGGTCGGTTGGATGCGCCGGTCGCGCTCGCCGTTGCGCCGGGCACAGCAGTATCGAAGGCGCCGATGACCTGGCCTCCGATCTTTTGCGCGATGAGAAAGACTTTGCGGGGAACCACATCGCTGGCGTCGTAGCCCCAGGTTTCGATCTGGAGTTGAACGCACGCTTCGAGCTCATCAAAACCGTGGCAGGCGCGGATCGCAATCATGGGCCCGCTTCAGCGGCCAGCTTTCGTTTTGCCTGCGCCCACAGGGCTTCCAACTCCGGACCCGAAAGGTCTTCCAACGGCTTGGTTGAGGCCAGTTCCATCTCTCTGAAGCGGTCTCGGAAGCGCCGGTTGCAGCCGCGCAGCGCCATCTCTGCATCCACGCCAAGATGCCGGCCCAGGTTTACCGCAGTGAACAGCAAATCGCCCAGCTCGGCCTCAACCGCAGGTTTGCGCGCTGGGTCCGCCGATGAGGCTTCAGCCTCGAGTTCGGCTGTTTCCTCGACAAGTTTGGGAAGCAGGTCACGCCAGCTTGGCCAATCAAAGCCTGACTTTTGCGCTTTTGCTCCGAGTTTGGCAGCCTCGGCCAAAGCAGGCAAGGCACGCTGCACGGTGTCTAGTCGCGAGGCCGGCGAATTCCCTGCCCCATGCGCGTCTGCGGTCCCGGTTGCCTTCTCGGCAGCTTTGATCTGATCCCAGTTGCGAAGGACCGCGGCGGAAGAACCTTCGACCGCCGCATCGACCTCGGCGCGGTTTCCCGCCGCCTTTGAGGCCTCGTCGCCAAAGACGTGTGGATGGCGGCGCACCAGCTTGCGGTTCAGGTGGTCAAGCACATCGGCGATGGTGAAATGGCCTTCGTTGGCAGCCATCTCGGCATAGAAGAGCACTTGCAGCAGCAGGTCGCCCAGTTCCTCGGCGAGGTGCGGAAAATCGCGGCGCTCAATGGCGTCGAAGACCTCGTAGGTCTCTTCCAATGTGTATTTGCGGATCGAATCGAAGGACTGTTCGCGGTCCCAGGGGCAGCCATCGGGAGCGCGCAATCGGGCCATGATGGTGACCGATTGCTCAAACAGCTCCGCTGCCTGCACCGGATCTGACTCGACAGCAGTCCGTGGTGCAGGGGCCTGTTCGTTGAAGCTCGCAGCGGAAGAGTCCATGCTTTTTCAGTTTAACTTGTGGGCGAACGCCCCCCTTCATTTCGTACGAAGCTCGTCGCCTGATCCCGATTTATCTGATGCGCAGACGTATACTCAACCTCGCGCATGATTCGTTTTCTTGGTACCGCATTCGGGGCGCTGCTGGGGCTCGCCTTTGGCAGCTTCATGAACGTGTGCCTGACCCGCTGGCCTAAAGAGGAGTGCATCGTCGCACCGCGCTCCCACTGCCGCAATTGCTTTTATGAGATTGCGTGGTGGGAGAATGTGCCGCTGGTCAGTTGGATCGTGCTGCGCGGCCGTTGCAGCAAATGCCGCGCCTGGATCGGCTGGCGCTATCCGCTGGTTGAATTGGCTGTGGCGGCGTTGTGGTGTGTCCCCGCTTTCAAGCTTTTCGACCAACTAGGCGACCTGCAATTGACCATGATCCAGGTCTACGACGACCTGTTCCTCGCGGTTGCATGGATGTTCTTTTATTGGCTCGTTCTGGCCCTGGCCATGCTCGATGCCGAGCAGTTCTGGCTCCCCGATCGGCTGACTGTGCTGGGAATCGTCATCGGTTGCCTGGTGGGCCCGATTCATGCAGCCTTCGTGGCTCAGTCGCCAATGCGTGATCCGCACCAGAAAATGATTCGGGCGGTCACTGGCGCGCTATTGTCGAGTGTGCTGAGCATTGTTGTTGCAGGAGGCCTCATCCTGCTGATCGGCGGGGTTTATTGGCTTATCCGCCGGCGCGAGGGAATCGGACGCGGCGATGCAAAGCTGATGGCCCTGCTTGGGGCGTGGCTCAGCTTGCCGGGCGCGCTGCTCGCATTTGGGATTGGGGTGGTTCTGGGGGCGCTTGTGGCTATCGCCGTTTTGGTACTCCCGGCCGACAAGCCAGACGCGAAGAACTGGGCGGTCAAGAAGCTGCCGCTGGGAACTTTTCTTTGTATTGGCGGCATTGTCAGCAGCTACTGGAGCGAGCCGATCATTGCTGCCTATCTTCGCTGGGCTGGGTTTTGAGCATTTCTCACGATGTATAGAGGAAAAAGCATGCCCCAGGGGCGAACAGGCTGCGGAAGAACTCGAGTCTTTGGGTGAAATTGGCGGAGAGGGCGGCTAGGTGGCTAAAGCCAGCGTTGATTCTCCTGGGCCTTATGCTGGGGTTGAAACCCCAGCCTCCCTCCGTCACGGGTTTTTCCGCAGCCTGTAATGCCCAGCCTTTATTTTGTTGCGTTTGCGGCACGACTGAAGTCGTTCGCTTTCAAAGCCTGAGCTGGCAGCAGAGCATTTCCGCGGTCTGTTGAGCCTGGAGGGAATGCCCGCTTACTTCGGTGTCCCCGTTGCAGGCTGAATAGGCGCAGTGTTCTTCGCATTCGCAATTTCCGGCTCTTTCAGCGCTTTGCGCGCCTCTTTGCCGTGCTTGCTGTCCGGGTCGTAGTCCACGACTTTCTCGTAGTACCCGCGCGCCTCAACAAGATTTCCCAAATGCCGATCGGCCTCGGCCAGACCCCAATAGACATCTGGGTTCTCAGAATCCAGGATCATCGCCGACTCAAACCGCGACAGCGCTGCCTTCCAGTTTTTCTTCTCAAGGTAGTAGCCACCCACGTTGATATCTTCTGCAGCGGCTTCCTGATGGGTTGGCTCCTTGACGGTGAGCTTTCTCTTGCCGTCTTTCTTGTCGGGCTTGTCAGACGAATCGTCATCGGGCGGCATCATCACCCGGTCCATGCCTGTCAGGCTCGACGACTCCTGATCTCCCCCGCTGGCTGTGGTTGGCGGAGGATCGTCCGGACTCCGCACGGGGTCAATATTGTCGCCCGCCAGCGACGCTCCCAGGCCCTCAGAACCGCTATCGGTACCCGCCGGCAAGGGCGCCGTCCCCTGCGCGGGCATCACCGGAACATTGCTCGTATCCTCTGGAAATGGATTCGACCCGGACTGAGGAACAGTCTGCGGCACAGCCGGCTTGTTCTGACCCGATTCAGCGCCATCCGCACTCGCTGGGGTCTGCGCGAGCATCTGCGACGCCGTCCCAAGACAGCCCGCCAAAGCCAGCGCAACCCAATAGCCCCGATTCATTTCTCTATGCCTCGCTCTTGATTAGCTTGTTCAATGTCATCTTCAATGGTAAGCTGCGGACCATACAACACATCGCGCTCCAAGAGAAAGCATCGCACAATCGCATGGGCCTCATCATCCGGTCTTCCGCCATTCACGCCGCCGGCTGCTATACGACTGTCCCGATCCGCAAGGGCAAGCGTGTGGCCGAATACACTGGCCGCAAAATCTCAAAAGAACTGGCCGACGCCCGCTACCAGGACTCGCCCATCACCTATCTCTTTGGACTCGGAGACGGCTCGATCGTCATCGACGGCCACAGCATCACCATGTTCATCAACCACAGCTGCGATGCCAACTGCGAGACCAGCGAGGTGCGCGGCCGGGTGTGGGTCACGGCCATCAAAGACATCGCGGCAGGCGACGAGATCACCTATGACTACTGCCTCTACGACGGCGGGGATGACGAAGCCATCTGCAACTGCGGCACCAAGAAGTGCCGCGGCTCGATGTATTCAAAAGAAGAAGTTCGACGCCGCAAGCGGGCCGCCAAGAAGGCCGCTGTGAAGACCGTCAAGAAACCGGCAAAGAAGAGATCTCGCAAGCGCAAGAAATCCAACTAAATCCTAATTTGGTGGGCAGGTCGGCCGGCCCGAGAATAATTTCTTGCCGCAATTGTCCAAATCGCCGGACGCCGGTCGTCATTGGAGTAGCGGACCATGATGGCCGCTCACAACCAATCGAGGAGGTTTCACATGCAATACATTTTGTTGCTCCATGCCGACGAAGCAGGATTTTCGAAGATGACCCCCGCCGAACAGCAGCAGGGGATGGCTGCCTATGCGGCTTACGGCGAAGCGCTGAGCAAGGCAGGCGCGGCCAAAGGCTCGAATCGGCTGCGGCCGGTTTCCGATGCCACCACAGTGCGAGTCGTGGATGGCAAGACACAGGTGCTCGACGGCCCCTATGCAGACTCGAAAGAGCAGTTGGGCGGCTATTTCCTGATCGACGTACCCGATCTCGATGCCGCTCTCTCCTGGGCGGCCCGCTGCCCCGGCGCCAGCCATGGGGTCATCGAGGTGAGGCCGATCTGGAGCATGCAGGCGTGAGATGCCTCAGGCGGCCGATCGCATGAACACCCGCGAAGGCGACGAGCAAGCGCGAAGTACGGCAGATGCCGTAGCGCGCCGGAGTTATGGCAAGCTCATCGCCTTTCTTGCGGCCCGGACGCGCGATGTGGCCGCCGCAGAAGACGCGCTCTCGGAGGCGTTCGCGACTGCGCTCACAGATTGGCCTCGCAACGGCTGTCCGGCAAACCCCGAGGGCTGGCTGCTGACTGTCGCGCGAAGAAAAGCCATCGACCTGGCCCGAGTCAACCGCCGCAGTGAAGAGTATTCAGAGCAACTGCAGGCGGTGGATCGGGAACTGGCTGCTGCGCCAATTTATGATGAGATTCCCGACGAGCGCCTGGCCATGATGTTCGCCTGCGCCCACCCCGCCCTTGATGTTGGCATTCGTGCGCCGCTGATTCTCCAGGTCGTCCTCGGGCTTGACGCCAAAGCCATCGCTTCGGCATTCCTCACTTCTCCGGCGGCGATGGGCAAGCGGCTGGTTCGCGCAAAAGACAAGATTCGCCAGGCGGGAATTCCCTTCCGCGTGCCGGGGCGCGAACAGCTCGCCACCCGTCTCGCTGCGGTGCTGGACGCCATCTATGCAGCCTATTCCGAAGGTTGGACGGATCCTGGCGGTACCGACGTCATCCGCCGCGATCTCACCGAGGAGGCCCTTTTTCTAGCGAGGCTGGTGGTTGAGTTGCTGCCAGCGGAGCCAGAGGCACTGGGACTGCTTGCTCTGATGCTGCACGCTCAGGCCAGGCGACGGGCGCGCCGCAACGCCGACGGTGAATTCGTGCCGCTTGCCAAGCAGAATCGAGCGTTGTGGGATAGCCAGCAGATCGCTGAAGCGGAGGCACTCTTGCATCGCGCCAGTGCGATGGGCTCGATGGGGCGGTTTCAGTTGGAAGCGGCGCTGCAATCTGCCCACGCGGATCGATGCCGCACCGGCAACCCAAACTGGTCGCAGGTGGTCGAGCTCTACGATGCTCTCTTCTCGCTCACCGGATCGCCGGTGGTGTTGATCAATCGAGCTTTGGCCATTGCGGAACTACGCGGCGCGGGCGAGGCTCTCAAAGCGATGCCGGAGCTGGCTGCCGATGCCAGGCTCGCCGAGTACCAACCATACTGGGCTGCCCGCGCCGACCTGCTCGCCAGATCCGGCGCGAACTCCGAGGCCCGCCAGGCCTACCAGGTAGCAATAGGCCTGGAGCGCGACCCTGCCGTCCGCCGCTTCCTTGAACTGCGTTTATTGGCGCTACCCGATTGACCGCTACAACAGTGGCTGGCGTGAGTGGCTTGGGCCCTGCAAGCTCGCTCGGCCCAGAGCTGGGCTGAGAACACGGTCGTGCGATGCGGTTTTCCACGCCGCCGCTTGCCCGCCCCGCAGCGATACAATCCCCTCTAGGCCACCGAAAAATGGGCCGGCACGAGGAGCGCGTAAACAAATGGGTTATCAGGTACTGGCGAGAAAATATCGTCCGCAGCGCTTCGCCGACGTAGCAGGCCAGGACCACGTCACGCGGACGCTGATGAATGCGCTCAGCCAGAACCGCATGGCTCACGGGTATATATTTTCTGGCCATCGCGGCATCGGCAAAACCACCATCGCGCGTATCGTTGCCATGGCCTTGAATTGCCGGACTGAAATTGGCACCGCTGGCCGGCCTACGCCGGAGCCATGCGGGGTTTGCGATTCCTGCATCGAGGTTCGCCAGGGCAATGCTGTCGATGTGATTGAGATCGACGCGGCCACCAATCGCGGCATCGACGAGATTCGCGAGCTCCGCGAAGCCGCACGCTACGCCCCGTCGCGCGACCGCTTCAAGATTTACATCCTCGACGAAGCTCACCAGATCACCGACGCCGCCTTCAACGCCCTTCTCAAGACCCTGGAAGAGCCGCCTGCGCACGTCATTTTCATGATGGCCACCACGGAGCCTGAGAATATTCCGCAGACCATCCGCTCGCGCTGCCAGCATTTCAGCTTTCATGCCGTCAAGTTCGATGACATTTTGGCCCAGTTGAAGATGATTGCAGTCAAAGAGGAGGTCGAAGCCGAAGATTCGGCCCTGGCGCTGCTGGCCGAAGCCGGCGACGGATCGATGCGCGATGCGCTCTCGATCATGGACCAGGCCATTGCCTCGGCGCCGATTGAGGCGGGCCGGCCGGTGCTCTCGGGCGCGCGGATTCGCGAGCTGATGGGCTCAGTGCCCAATGCGATCTTTGAACGCCTGCTTGAAGCCGTAGCCGCGCAGCAGAGTGCCGAGTTGATGGAGCAGTTGAACCTGCTGGTCAACGCGGGGCACAGCCCATCGTCACTGGCACGCCAGATGGTGCGCTATCTGCGCAATGCGCTGATGGCCAAGCTGGGCGGCGAGCAGACTGAGCTGCTGCAGATCTCAGTGGATGAGCGCGCCCGCGCTGCTCGCACCGCGCTGCTCTTCAGCGAGGAAGAGCTTACGCGCAATCTGCAGATCGTGCTACGCACGTTCGACGATCTCAACTACCGCCAGGAGCAGCGCTTTCACCTCGAACTTGGGCTGCTCAAGCTGATCCACGCGCAGCGTCTGCTGCCGCTGGAAGAGTTGCTGAGCGGCGTGGCGGGTGGAGTTCATGGCGGCTCTGGAATTCGCACTGCACCGGCATCGACTCCTCCAAGAGCGGCCGCAGCGCCTGCGCGTTCGGCTGCCCCACCGGCCGCACCGGCTCTCTCTCCCTTTGGACCAACGGGCGGAAGCTGGAGCTCTGGCGCAAAGATGGATTCTGGGACGAAGCCGGAATCGTCCTCAGGTCCAGTGGCGACAATGGAACGTGCGTCTCCAATCGCCGCAGCTGCGCCGGCAATCGCCGTTGAATCTCAAAGCAGCGCGTTTTCGGCATCCACACCGTTTCCTGCATCTGCAAGCCAAGTCCCCGGCTATGGCTCGACAGCCACGCTTACCGAAGGCGCGCTGGCCAAGGCTCCCGAGCTGGCGCCGTCCACGGCCGCTCCGAGCATGGAGGCCGTCCGCCACGCGATTGGCTCCGCGCTGGTCGAAGCCGGACACGTGTCCGCAGCGCAATTGCTGGGCACGGGTGCATGGAACCTGGATGGCGCGAGCCTGCGCATCGAAGTGCCAGGGATGGGCAAGAAGATGCTGGCTTTGACCATCAATGCCGCCGCCGAAAAGATCATCCGCCAGGAGCTGCAACGGGCAGGCGCGCCCACACGGTTCATGATCGTGCCCGGTGAAGGAGCCGTTGGAGCACTGCAATCGGCGGCTGCGATGGCCCCACCGATTGCGGGCAGCATCCAGGAGGCCGCGCTGGGCAACCCGCTTGTGCAGCGGGCGAGAGAGATTTTTCAGGCGGACGTTCGCAGCGTCGTCGATCTTCGTCAAAAGTAAAGCATGGAAGCCGGGGCGGGGACCCACATAATGATCAACCCTCTCAAAATCTCGGAGATGCTTTCTCAGGCAAACCACATGCAGGAGGAAGTGCAGCGCAAGCTGGGTGAAACGGTGGTCGAAGCAACCAGCGGCGGCGGCGCCGTGACCGCGACGATGAACGGCAAAAAAGAGCTTCTCAAGCTGCGCATCGACCCTTCCGCAGTGATTGGCCTAGGCGGCGACAAGCCGGACGTGGAGCTGCTCGAAGACCTGGTTGTTGCGGCCATCAATGAAGCGGGGCGCAAGGCCGACGAGGCCATACAATCGAGCGTCAAAGGCATGCTCGGCGGGCTCAATCTGGCGGGGCTTAGTTGATGCGGTTGTGAGTTTTCTGCTGGTAACACATGAACAGCGATGGGTTCTTTTGCTGACCACTGTTCACTGACAACTGCTCACTGATTTCCGGGAGGCCCACTGTGTCACGCTACGCCGAGCCGATGGCCAGACTGATTGAAGAGCTGAAGAAGTTGCCCGGCGTGGGCACCAAGAGCGCCCAGCGCTTCGCCTTCCACATTCTCCGGTCTACAGATGAAGATGCCGCCGCGCTTGCTGAGGCGGTCCGGGGCCTCAAGGCGAGCCTGCGGCTCTGCTCCATCTGCAACAATGTCACCGATGTGGACCCATGCACATATTGCAGCAGCCCGACGCGCAACCAGCGCATGGTCTGCGTGGTTGAAGAACCGACCAGCATCGCCGCGGTTGAGCGGGCGCGAAGCTCCCAAGGCGGCTACCAGTCCGGCTTTCAGGGCGTCTATCACGTGCTGCACGGGACGCTTTCACCTTTGCATGGCATTGGACCTGACCAGTTGCGGACTGGCACCCTGCTTGCCAGGGCTGAGCGTGGCGAATTGGATGAGGTGATTCTGGCCACCAGTCCAACGCTCGAAGGCGAAGCTACCGCCAGTTGGCTTGCCGCCGCGTTGCGCGGGCATAAAGTCCGGATCACGCGCATTGCAACAGGCGTGCCGGCGGGCAGCGACATTGAATACGCCGACGAAGTGACCATGGCCAGCGCCATGGAGGGTCGGCGGGAGCTGTAGAGCACAACCGATGTCTTCAAATTACCCGCGCAGCTTGTTCAGCAGATCCTGGGGATGGACGGGTTTGGCAAGGATTTCAAATTCATGGCCGTCGGTGCGGGCTTTTTCAAGCAGGTCGGCCGTAGCGGCCTGGCCGGAAAACAGAAGGATCTTGATTCCCGGAAGCATTTCGCGTATCCGGATCGCGGCATCGATTCCGTTCAGGTCGGCCATGATGACATCGGAGATGAGCATGTCAGGCTCAAATGTGGCTACCAGTTCGAGCGCCTTCTCGCCGGAATAGACGGCCTTGGCATCAAAGCCGCTCTGATTGAGAATCATGGCCAGCGTGTCGGCGATCACCCGTTCGTCGTCGGCAACCAGTACTTTCGGTTTGGGGGTATTTTCGGGCATATTCTCCTAGACGCATAATCAGGTCGGCGCGCGCAAACCTTGTTGCGCAATTCTAAAGCGCCAAGCCCCAACCACAGCCAATAAAATTTCGAGTTGCCTTGCGAAGCGCATTCAGGGCAAGCCGGGCGCTTATCCAAGATGATAGGCTCGGTTTTAGGGGTTTGGATTCATTGCCTTAAGGCAGCGTCGTGAAAGGTACACTTGAAGCGTTCCGCCGTTCAAATCCCTGGCTGAATTCATTGCAAATGCCGGCGATTCATCTGGCAGCAATCGGGCACACCTACACTTGCAACAAAAACCGGCCGGGGCTTAACTGGACGGACACCAACCGGAGAAGCAACCATGCAGGATGCGGCCACCCCCGACCAGATTCCAACAGCGGCTGCGACCGTTGAGCCGATCATTCGCGCCGAAAATATTGAGAAATACTACGCCCAGCCGAGCCAGAACCGCATTCAGGTGATCTCAGCCACTAACCTGAGCATCCTGCCTGGCGAAATCCTTGCCCTGCTCGGCCCGTCCGGTTCGGGCAAGTCGACCATGCTGCGGATGCTCACCGGCCTTTCCACACCCTCCGCCGGGCAGGTTTACTGGCACGAGAAACCGATCGCCGGCGCCGAAATCAACGTCTCGATCGTTTTCCAGAGCTTTGCGCTCTTCCCCTGGCTCACGGTACTTGAGAATGTGGAGGCCCCCCTACAGGCTCGAGGCATCAGTCCCGACGAGCGCCGCGAACGGAGCATGAAGATGCTGGACACGGTCGGCCTGGACGGCTTCGAGGGAGCGTATCCCAAGGAACTTTCCGGTGGAATGCGGCAGCGTGTCGGCTTTGCCCGCGCCCTGGTTGTCGAGCCCGAAGTTCTCTTCATGGACGAACCCTTCAGCGCGCTCGATGTGTTGACGGCCGAGAACCTGCGTTCTGAGCTTCTTGAGCTCTGGGCCAACAAGACGATGCCCACCAAGGCCGTCTTCATCGTGACTCATAACATTGAAGAAGCCGTTCTGCTGGCTGATCGCATCATTGTTCTGGGGCGCAATCCGGGGCATATCCGCACCGACTTTCGCGTGCAGCTTGCCCAGCCCCGCGACCGGAAGTCGGAGCCTTTTACTCAGCTCGTCGACTACATCTACAAGGTGCTGACCAAGCCCGACGTTGCGCCGACCGAGGCGCCGGATCATCAGCACCCCGAGGCGCGCCCGCGCGACCAGCGCCAAATGCACTACCAGATGCTGCCTCATGCCCGGCCCGGCGGCATGGCTGGACTGTTGGAACTTTTGCTGGATAAGGGCGGACGCGACGACATCTATCGCCTGGCCGACGATCTGGCCTTTGAGATTGACGACCTGCTGCCCATTGTCGACGCAGCACAACTGCTCGGCTTCCTGAAGATCGAAGAAGGCGACGCAGCTATCACCGAGACGGGCACGGAGTTTGCGAACTCTGAGATTCTTCGCCAGAAAGAGCTGTTTCGCGACGCCGCAGTCGGGCACGTGCTGCTGCTGCGGCAGATCCGCCGCGCGCTTGAGGCCAAGAGCGACCATACCGTGCCGGAAGAATTTTTCCTCGACATGCTCGATGAGCAGTTCAGCGAGGAGGAGTGCCTGCGGCAGATGGAGACTGCGGTAACATGGGGCCGGTACGCAGAGCTGTTCGACTTTGACGCGGCGCGGCGGCGCTTTGTGTTGCCGGACACACAGGATGAATCCGTTTCCAGCGATGAGGACGCCGAGTGAAACTTCATCCTCTTGCGCGCACACTTGTCACGACGCGGACCTGGCCATTTCTCATCGATGTGGGCGTGGCAGCCTGTGGGCTGGCCATCTTCTTTTCAATCGTCAGCACGGGCAACTACTGGATGGGCAAGCCCATTCCTGTGGTGCCGATCTCGCACTCGATCAGCGCATTGCCGGCTTATGCGTTCTATTCCATCGTGCGCATCGCAATTGCTTACCTGTTGAGCCTGATCTTCGCCATCAGCTACGGCTATATCGCCGCCTATAACCCGCGCGTTGAGGCCTGGATGGTCGCTGTTCTCGACATTCTGCAGTCCATTCCCGTGCTCAGTTTTCTGCCGCCGGTGGTTCTGGCGATGGTCGCGCTCGTTCCCGGCCACCAGATGGGCATTGAGATGGGCGTCATCCTGCTGATCTTTACCGGGCAGGTCTGGAACCTTGCATTCAGCTTCTATTCCTCGCTGAAGAGCATTCCCAGGGAGATGCTCGAAGCCTCCCGCATCTATCGCTACTCCGCATGGCAGCGCTTCTGGCAGCTTGAGATGCCCTACGCCGCGATCGGGCTGGTGTGGAACTCGATCGTGTCTGTGGCCGGCGGCTGGTTTGCGCTTATCGCCTGCGAGATGTTCACCATGGGCGACCGCAACTTCCAGTTGCCGGGTCTGGGCAGCTATCTTCAAACTGCAACCGCATCGGGGGACATTCGCGCGCTCGTAGCCGGGTTTCTCGTCGTGATTCTGATCGTTGTCGCCACGGATCAGTTGCTCTGGCGTCCACTGATTGCCTGGAGCGACAAATTCAAGTTCGAGCAGGTCGAGTCGGCGGACCGCGTCACGTCGCCCGTCCTCGAACTCCTGACCCGGTCGAATCTCTTCACCTCGATCCCCGGCCGCATCTGGACCCGCGTCGAGGAGCCGATCTACCGCTATATGGCACGCAGCAAGGAATGCCGTGTGGTCCATCCCATCGACGAAGAGCAAACCCAGAAAGGCTCCGCCGGGCTGTGGGCCCTGGCCGTTGCGGCAATCGGCGTCGTGATCTGGGGCGCTACGCAGGCCATGCTCATGCTGAGATCCATC
>Ga0302319_10015393_pt1 | contig 14172 bp, 8 predicted proteins | sample Bog_T0_2_FD_203319 | JGI IMG/M metagenome (GOLD analysis project Ga0302319, IMG submission 203319) | Peat permafrost microbial communities from Stordalen Mire near Abisko, Sweden - Bog_T0_2 | ecosystem: Environmental > Terrestrial > Soil > Wetlands > Peat | place: Sweden: Abisko, Stordalen Mire... | reverse complement strand
GCGCGAAAATGGCAGTGGAAGTGGGCGCTGTTAATGGTTTGCAGCCTGGCCGCGCAGGCCGGGGCGCAGACCCCTGGAGTGAGTGACAACCAGATCAAGATTGGCTCCTGCACCGTGTTGGACGGACCGAACCGCCAGTATGGCATTCAGATTGTGCTCGGAGCCACCATCTACTTCCACTACGTCAACGATCACGGGGGCGTCTTCGGCCGTGAGTTGAGCCTGTCGTCGTTTGACGACGGCTACGATACGGAAAGGACGGGCGCGTGTTTCGCATCGCTGAAGAAGGAGAACGTGTTTTCCGCCGGCTTTTTTTTCGGTTCGGCGACCACCGCCAAGTATATTCCGCTGCTGGAAGCCGAGCGCATGCCGCTGGTCGGCACCTACTCGGGAGCTCCATTTATTTATGAGCCGGTAAAGCATGGCATCTTCAATCTGCGGGCCTCCTACGACGACGAGACCCGGGAACTGGTGGACAATTTGTGGCGGGCGGGCGCGCGCCGCATCGGCATAATCTACCAGGACGATGCCTTCGGCAAGACGGTGCTCGATTCCGCCACGCGGGCGCTGGCCAAGCACAATGCCGCGCCGGTGGCCACTGGCTCCTACACCCGCAACTCGCTCGAGGTCGGTCCGGCCATTGCGGCGGTGCACGCCGCCAAGGCCGAAGTGGTGCTGCTCGCCAGCACCTATGCGGCGGCCGCCGAAGTGGTCAAACAGATCCATGGGCAGGGCTGGCGGCCGGTGTTTGTGTCGGGCTCCTATATCGGCACCGACGCTTTCATCACGGCGGCCGGAAAAGACGCGGAAGGCGTGATCAGCATGCAGATTGTGCCCTCCTACGACGCCACCAATCTGCCTACCGTGAAGCTTTATCGCGAGTGCCTCGAAAAATACGCCTCGGCCAGTGCTCCCAGCCCGACCGGGCTGGAGGCATTTAGCAATGCAGTGGTTATGGTGGAGGCGTTGAAACGCGCCGGCCCAGACCCCACGCGGGAAAAATTCATCGCCGCCCTGGAGTCAATGAATGGCTTCGATGTTGGCCTGGGCGCGGATGCGCACCTGAAGTTCAGCCCCCGCAATCATATGGGCCTGGACCGCGTCTACACCACGGTGGTGCATGATGGAAAGCCGGAAAATTTCAGCGACTGGGCGGGCGCGCTGGCGCATTAACGGAAAACTTCCTAGAGGCCATCTCATAAATCGGTTTTGGAAAGGGCACGAGTTCACTCGTGCCGTCCAGGCTCAATAAAGGCGCGGGCTTTAGCCCCTGCGGTACGCTCGCGTCCAATCGTCGAGGATTTATAAGATGGCTTCTGGTTACTGCGGCACGTGGCCATTTGTGGGCGGCGTATTCCGTACCCCCGCAGACCCCGCAAGTACACAACCAGCGGGTTCCGAAACGGGAACCCTGCTCAAAATTAGACTGTCGGCAGGCTTGTTCACCACTCCCCTGCGCTTCTAATCTAATCTCTGGGCCCGTGGTGTAATTGGAAGCATATCTGCCTGTCAAGCGTGAAGGTGCGGTTCGGATCCCGCCGGGCCCACAGCTTCCCGTTTCATGATAGGGAATCTGACGAGGAGTCTCAGGACAGGGAGGCTCCTCAAGTAACCTTGACTTCCAGCCCGCGACTTCGGATAATTGCGACGAGCTGGACAGGCTGAATGTGCTGACCCCGAGTGGAAGACGCGCTCGGGGTTTTGCTTTTGGCGAGTTCTTAGCCCTTGCCCTGTTTCTTCTCCACCCTCGCCCAAGTATCCTTCAACGCCACCGTCCGATTGAACACGGGCTTGCCCGGCTTCGAATCCGGATCCACACAAAAATATCCCAGCCGCTCAAACTGATAGCGGCTGCCCGCAACTGCGCCAGCCAGCGACGGCTCCAGCTTCGCATCGGCAATCACTTCCAGCGAATTCGGATTCAGATTCGCCGTGAAGTCCTGCCCCTCTTCCACCTGCCCTGGATTCTCCTTGCTGAACAAATTCTCGTAAATCCGGGCTTCGGCATCGATGGCATTCGACGCCGACACCCAGTGAATGGTCGACTTCACCTTGCGCCCATCCGGCGCATTCCCGCCGTGTGTTGCCGGGTCATACGTGCAATGTACTTCCACCACTTCGCCCTTCTCGTTCTTCACCACGCTCTTGCAAGTAATGAAGTATCCATAGCGCAGCCGCACCTCGCGCCCCGGCGATAAACGGAAATATCCCTTCGGCGGATCTTCGCGAAAGTCATCCTGCTCGATGTAAAGCACGCGCGAGAATGGAACCTTGCGCTTTCCAGCGCTCTCATCCTCAGGATTATTCACCGCGTCCATCTCTTCGACCTGACCCTCGGGATAGTTATCGATCACAACTTTCAGCGGATGCAGCACTGCCATCACCCGGGGCGCGCGCTTATTCAGATCCTCGCGGACGAAGTGTTCCAGCATCGCCAGTTCAATCGAGCCATTGGTCTTGGACACGCCAATCGCGCCGCAAAAATTCCGCACCGCCTCCGGCGTGTAGCCGCGCCGCCGAATGCCGCCCAGCGTGGGCATGCGCGGATCGTCCCAGCCCTTCACGCGCCCTTCCTGCACAAGTTGCAGCAGCTTGCGCTTGCTCAACAGCGTGTAAGTCAGATTCAGCCGGTCAAACTCAATTTGCCGCGAAGGAAAGATTCCCAGCTGCTCAATGAACCAGTTGTAAAGCGGACGATGGTCTTCGAACTCAAGCGTGCACAGGGAATGCGTCACGCGCTCGATGGAATCCGACTGCCCGTGCGCGTAGTCGTACATGGGATAAATGCACCACTTGCTGCCGGTGCGGTGATGCTCGGCATGCAGAATGCGGTACATCACGGGATCGCGGAAGTTCAGGTTGGGCGAGGCCATATCGATCTTCGCCCGCAGCACCCGCGATCCATCGGGAAATTCGCCGGCGCGCATGCGCTGAAACAAATCCAAATTCTCTTCGACGGAGCGATTACGATAAGGACTATCTTTTCCCGGCTCGGTAAGCGTGCCCCGATACTTGCGAATCTCATCCGCCGTAAGATCGTCAACGTAAGCCTTGCCATCCCGAATCAGCTTGATTGCCCAGTCGTAGAGCTGATCGAAATAATCGGAAGCGTAAAACAGGCCATCCCAGTGGAAACCGAGCCAGTTCACGTCGGCTTTGATCGAATCGACGTACTCCGTCTCTTCCTTCTCAGGGTTGGTATCGTCGAAGCGCAGATTCGTATGGCCGCCAAATTCGTCGGCCAGGCCGAAGTCGATGCAGATCGCCTTGGCATGTCCGATGTGCAGATATCCGTTCGGCTCTGGAGGAAACCGCGTCTGCACGCGGCCATGGTGTTTGTTGGCCTTGAGGTCCTCAAGGATAATGTCGCGGACGAAATTCGACGGCGCGGGCGCGGGCGCAGCAGCCACAGCTTTTTCTCCAGCTTCGCTTGGGGGATGCGGTGAATTCATTACCCTTTGATCTTATCGCAAGAAAACTGCCGGCGCAGTGTCGTAAGGTCTCAAAGTTGTCTGCATGGAGTTATATCAGGCCCCTAGGCGGACCATCCCCGGAGTCACGACGCCCGCCGCGCCGTAAGTGGTTGATTGGAGCCCCGGACGCCTCGTCTGGGAAAGGGCAGTCCTGTGTAAGAAAGGGAAGATCTCAATCATGCCGTCCTTCGCATTGCTGACGCCAGCCTGACACCAACAATCAATGTGCAACATTCCTGCTCATTAGAAATCTGTGCACAACTCTGCGGACTTTCTGAGAGCGGTAACGGTTATCTATGGGCCATCTCGGACAGGCCATTTCGCTCGCCACGATTCCCCCGTACGATTCAGACTGGCCCGGAGATTTCGGGCGCAAATGCAGTTGAAGTATGGAGGAGTATTCATGCAGTACAAAGCACCCGCACCCAGGCAAGACACCGTACATCACACCATCCTCAGGCCCGATCCCCTTCCCATTCATCGCGTGACCCAGATCGCGATGCCGGAGGGCGGATCGACGCTCTGGTTCATTCTGGCAGCACTCGCCGCCATGGGATGGGCAGCCAGCAAGCGATACGGCGTGCGAGCTGCCGGAAACGGCAAGCGGCTCCTCCGCTAGAAATAGCGCGTGTCCATCCTTAACGTCGCGTTCGCAGCGACGTTAAGGTGGGGATTTTATTTCCTGTGAGCTGAATCGTACGGCTCTGCTGTAACATGGCCCCATCAACGCCAAGCTGCTGCTGGCGGAAAGGTGGGTTGCAATCGTGATCTCAAGACGTGATCTGCTTATCTCCGGCGGCATCGCCGTCGCCGAATCTCTCGTTCCAGAAACCCTTCGCGCGCAGAGTGAAGGGAAGACGCGACCCGAGAAAACACCCGCGCCGAAAAGTTCCCCCGCAGCGGCAATACCCGCCAACGCCGCGTCCATTCTCCTCGAACCCCAATGGATCGAGAAAACCATCAACGGCACGCGCGTAAAGTTGCGCTCCTACAACGGCCAGGTCCCCGGCCCCATGATCTCCGCCAAGCCCGGCGAAGCGCTGCGCATTCTGCTCAAGAATTCCCTCCCACCCAACGGCCCCGACTCCGCATGGGACGGCAGCCCCAACGTTCCCCACCACTACAACACAACGAACCTTCACCTGCACGGACTCGATATCGCTCCGCATCTCTTCGAACCTCTAGGCACCAGCGATCCGCTCGCGCGCATGATCTCCATCCCGCCCGGCGGCCAAAAAGAATATCTCTTCCAAATTCCTCCCACCCAGCCTCCCGGCCTGTATTGGTATCATCCGCACCATCACGGTTCCACAGCAATTCAAGTCGTCAGTGGCATGGCCGGCGGACTGATCGTCTACGGCGACATCGACCAGGTCCCGGAAATCAAAGCCGCTCGCGACATCCCACTCATTGTGCAAGACCTCGGATTATTCCCCAGCGAAACCGTTCCCGACCTCTGGACTTACGATCCCAATCAAAATGCCATCTGGCAAACTTTCTCCGGTAACGTGACCATCTACGATCCTAAGACCGGCCAGTCTAATCCCACCACGCTGCAGGGCGGCTTCACCACCGGCGATTACAAGCTGCGCTACTTCCTGCTAAACGGCGAACCGTTCTTTCAAGAGACTCACAACTACTCCTACAACATGCAAACCCACCCGGTCGGCAAACAGTTGGCGCCCACGCAATACAAACTCGCTCCCGGAGAAGTAGTCCGCTTCCGCATGTTGAACGCCTGTTCCGATAACGTGATGCCCCTCGTGGTCGAAGACCACGATCTCTACCTGATCGCGATGGACGGGGTAAATTTCCCGACGCCGCGCAAGATGCCCTACGACGGCCTCAATCCCGCCGTCGGACAAATGCTGCTGGCCCCCGGCAACCGCGGCGAGTTCCTGATCAAAGCCAGCCTCACGCCGGGCACATACCGCATCGTGCAGTTGGCGCAGGAGGAGCAGTTCCTTACCAGCGAGAAGAAAGTGATCGCCGAAATAGAAGTCGAAGGCCCGCCGAAAGATATGCCACTCCCGGCAAAACTCCCCATCCAGGAGCGCTACGCCAATCCCATTCTGCCCTCCGACGTGCAGCGCATTCGCAACTTTGTTTTCGGCGACACCTTCCCCGGCGTGGTCAATCCTTACGTCGGCATCGATTTCACCATCAACAATAACCAGTATCAGGAGCTGGCCATCCCTCACGTAGTCGAACTGGAACGCGCCGAAGAGTGGCACATCCAGGTACTCGGAGCGCATCACGGCGGCACCGAAGGCCACCCCTTCCACATCCACGTCAATCACTTCGAAGTAGTCTCCATCGACGGCACGCCGCTCAGTCCCGTGGTCGTGCAGGACACCGTCTGGGTGCCCATGAAGTCTACGGTGGTTATTCGCATGAGGTTCAAAGAGTGGCTGGGGAAATCCGTCTTCCACTGCCACATCCTGCCCCACGAAGACACGGGGATGATGCAAAACTTCCTCATCCACAAAGGTGCAGTACCGATGGCGTGAAACAGGCCGAGATGTGAAGGTGAAAGCATTGCGTGCAGATCATGATCCGCCCCATCCTTAACGTCGCGTTTTTGGCGACGTTAAGGATGGGGATTTTGACTTCCGGTCAATCCATCAACTCGACCGCCCACAACCCCGCAAATCTTGCTATAGTTGGCGCACCATGCATAGCCGTATCGTGCATAGCCGTATCATGCATCGCCCTATTTGCCGTCACTCCGCGTACTTTTCCCGGCTAGCCTTACTGGCGGTCTTGCTCTCCGCGCCGGCTCTGTTTGCCCAAACCATCTCCGGCACAATCCAGGATTCTTCCGGGGCTGTGATCGCCGGCGCACAAATAGAAATCACCGGTGTCGATTTACTCCAGCCGACGGTCCTATCTTCGGATGGTCAAGGCAAATTCGAATCCTCGGTCCTCAAACCCGGAACCTACTCGCTGCGCGTCACCAAGGATGGTTTCGAACCTCTGACCAAGACCGTCGATTTGAAGCAGTCCCTGCAACTGCAACTCACGCTCGCCGTTGCCAAACAGGAAGTGACCATCTCCGTTCCTGGCAAGAGCGCGGCTTTCGCCAATTCCGATCCGGTTTACCGCCAGCTGCGCAGCCTCGGATTGGGCCAGACTTTTCGCTTCGATAATTTCACTTTGCCCTGCGACGCCGCCACTTTTCATTTCGACAAAGGGACGCTCACCATGCTCAGTCCGGTGAACGGAATCGTCACCGGCGCAATCTTCATAGGAGAAGGTCATTTCAATCTAAAACCCGCGCTCCCACTCGACTCCCGCGAGTTGAACCGCCGGACCGGAGAGCCCGAGGTCAACGAAGATTTCACCGGAGTGGTTTTCCGCTTCACTGGCGATGTGCATCTAAAATTCCTTCCCGGTCTCGGCGCTCCCATCGAACCCCCATCCGAAGCGGCCAGCGTCCTCAACCACTGGCGCGAAAAGTTGCGCCAGCGCAGCGACCGCCCCATAAGTTTTACGCAATATCTGCTGCAAGGCGAAACCATGGACAACGTGGACGCCGACATTCTCTCCGCCATCTACAACCCCAAGCACCCCGAATTCTTCAACGCCTACATCCGTGGCAAGAAGCACAAAGATCTCCGCTTCTTTGTCAGAAGCCGCGTAGGCGCTCTGCCCCAGCTCGATTCCCCCGAAGAAGTAGCGCTCATCGACTACGACCCCGAAGGCATGGACGATGGCGTCTGGTACCTGTCGCACTTGAAATCGGAATTCACCCGCCACACCGCCAGTTCCAGCGAAGACCGCCGCCTGTTCGCGACCCGCCGCTACAAAATCGAAACCGTCATCGCGAAGAACGGACACCTGTTCGCCACTACCACCGTCACCTTCGCGTCTCTAGTCGCCGGCGAGCGAGTGCTGAAGTTTGGACTGCTGCCCAATCTTCGCGTTACCCGCGTTTCCGATGAGCAAGGCAAGGACCTGTATTTCATTCAGGAAAGCCGCAAGGAAGACGGATCTTTTTACGCCGTGCTTCCGGAGGCGCCGCCGCCCGGACAGGAGCGCTCCATCACAGTCGAGTACGCCGGCGATAGAGTTCTCACCGAAGCGGGCGAAGGCAGCTTCTACGTCGGGGCCCGCACCTCCTGGTATCCCAACCTGAATGGATTCGGCGAGCGCGCTTTCTACGACCTGACTTTCAAAGTTCCCAAGCGTTACAAAGTCATCAGTGTCGGCCAGCTAAAGTCAGAATCGATGGAACAGGAGCTCGCCGTCACTCACTGGCTCACGCCCATCCCCGTGGCGGTCGCCGGATTCAACTACGGCGATTACAAGCAACTCGACGTGGCCGACGACATCACCGGCTACAAGATCTCCGGCTACTACCTCGAAGACCTGCCCAACAGTTTCCGCCACTCGCCGGCGCTGCAGTCCCTGGCGCCGCACGGCATGACCAAGTATGCCCTGGAGCAAACCCGCGCCCAGTTGCAGCTGTGCACTTTTTATTTCGGAAAAATTCCCTACGAAAACATTTACGTCACCGAGCAGCCGGATTTTAATTTCGGGCAGTCCTGGCCCAACCTGGTTTATCTCCCGCTCTCCGCCTACACCGATTCCACCCAGCGCTGGCTGCTGTTTGGCAAAATCAGCAGCCAATTCACCGGCTTTGTGCAGGAAGTAACTCCGCACGAAGTCGCTCACCAGTGGTGGGGTCACACCGTGGGCTGGGCGTCTTACCACGATCAGTGGCTCTCGGAAGGCTTCGCCGAATTTTCCGCCGGACTGTTTCTGCAACAGGCCGTCGGTGGAGACTGGCGCAAGGACTACATCGAATTCTGGGACCGCCTCCGCCGCCGCATTCTCGATAAGAATGCGTTTGGCATCGCCCCCAACGACGCCGGCCCGCTCTGGATGGGACTGCGCCTCGATTCCCCGCGCACCGAAGGCGCTTACCAGAGTGTGACCTACCCCAAAGGCGCCTACGTCCTGCAAATGCTGCGCTCCATCATGTACGACAACGAAGACAAAGACAAAGACTTCATCGCGATGATGCACGACTTCGTCGACACTCACCGCGAGCAGCCGGCCTCAACGGAATCGTTCGAGGCCGTCGTAAACAAGCACATCAGCAAGCGCATGGATATCGCAGGCACCGGCCGCCTCGACTGGTTTTTCAACGAATGGGTCTACGGCACCCAGGTGCCGCGCTATCACTTCGACTACCAGCTAACTCCGGCAGAAGGCGGTAAAGTAAAGTTGCACATGATCGTCACCCAGAGCGAGGTCGACGATCACTTCGCCATGCTGGTCCCTGTTTTCGCCGACTTCGGCAAAGGCATGATCCGCCTCACGCAAATCGGCATCGCTGGCAATACTACCCGCGAATTGGATCTACTCCTTCCCAGCCAGCCAAGGAAAGTGGCTCTGAACGCTTACAAGGACATTCTGGAACGATAAGGTACCTGGACCCTCCTACGGAAGAACATAGACTGTGCCGTCGCCGTCTGCGCCGCCCAGTGCCGTTGAGCCGTAGAGCAGCCCATTCGGTGCCAGAACCAGGTTCCCCAAAGGCAAATCCCCATCGGGGCATCCGCTTGACGTGCAAAAGCTATAGACCGACGTAAATGTGCCAGTGGGCGAAATTTTGTAGATAGTCCCACAACCGCCCGAGCATTCCGAACTCGTCCCGCCGTAGGGCGTCACTCCGTAGAAAATTTCATTCTTGGTTTCGACTAAAGCCGTGACTGGGCCCGCGCCATCGCTTAGGTGGAAGTCGTGCAAATCTGTGAATGTGCCGCTTAGGGTAACTTGGAATATCGCCCCGCATCCATCGAACCCGCCCAGGCTGCATGCGGAATCCCCGCCCCTCACCACCGTGCCGTACAAGTTGCCGTCGCTGGCTTGCACCACGCCGGCTTGCACATTTCCGCCGTCGGGGCAGGGAATGCCCGCCAGACAAAAGGCGTGCACCAGCGTCACGACGCCGCCCGGAGTCATGCGAAAGACTGTGCCCTCAAACGCGCCTCCTCCGCTGAAAGTTGTGCCGTAAAAATTTCCATCGGTCGCCTGAATCAACGCGGGATACGGATACGCGCCGTCCGTCGACGACCCCGTGAAGTTATGCAACACCGTGAAAACGCCGCCGGGTGTAAGTCGGTACAGCGTGCCATATCCTTCGGATCCTCCGGCCAACGCCGTGCCATAGAAATTTCCGTCGGTACCTTGCACCAGTCCTCCGTAAGGATTCGCGCCGTCACTGCCATCGAAGCTGTGCAACGTGGTCAGCGTGCCGCCCAGGGTCATTCTAAAAACGGTGCCATCTCCACTCGCGCCGCCCTGGTAGGTGGTTCCATAGAGGTGGCCGTCGGCCGCCTGAATCAGCGCGCCTAAGGGCGCGCTGCCATCCGTCCCGTCAAAGCTATGCACCGTAGTCAGCGCGCCGCCGGGCATCATGGCGAAGACCGTGCCGAGTCCGCTGACGCCGCCATTTCCGGTTGTCCCGTAAAACTCGCCAGTCGTTGTCATAACCAGCGCTGCCTGAACGTTGCTTCCGTCGGTGCCGTCAAAGTTGTGCAGGGTTGTAATTTGCGCAGCCAGCGGAATTGCTGAACCTGCGGTCAACAGCGTCATCCACAGTGAAAAAAGAATGGTTGTCCACTTATTGAATCTGGTCATGGGATCTCCTCGCCGCGGTCACGGCCTTCGCATCTGGAGGGGATGATTGCCATTTTCGCGCAATCACGAAGATGCGCCGTAATTCTACGAGAAAAAAACGATGTGAGCGGAGCAAATTTCCTCCGTTACAAAATCCGGACGAATGAGGCCTACCCGGAGGGGCTCGAGCCGGGCAGGCTTCGCTCCTGTTCCCAGGCCAACGAAATATTAAACCTAGCAATGTGTCACCTCTCACGAGTTAACTAACAAGTCATCTCCTAAGAGCTTTGAAATGGGCGCAATTCAATATTGACAGGAACATTCTGCCCGACTATATTTCTAGCTCCTCCCCAAAGTGAGACCGTCTCTCACTTCAAGCGACGCATTGAAGTTGGCGTCAACGCCGCTTCTGTGAACTGTCCGCAGGCAAGGCTAAACAGGTAACGCCTCCCCAATCGATACTTAAGGAGAACTCCATGCCAATCAAGAAACGCTCCATCACCACGATGCTGGCCGTGACAGTAATGGCCGCAACCATACTCGGGAACCTACAACGCGCGTCCGCGCAAGAGGAATCGGTGTTGTTCAGCTTTAAGAAGCGCACTGCGATCGGGAATGATCCGCGGGCTGGTTTGATCTTCGATAGTGCCGGCAATCTCTACGGCACCACTTCGCAAGGTGGCACCGGCGGCGCGGGAACCGTATTTGAGTTGTCACCAAGGGCGGGTGGGGGCTGGAACGCAGCCGTGCTCTACAGCTTCTCACCCAAGCCCAGGTACACGATCAGTGAGGTTTCGGGAGTGGTCTTCGATAAGGCCGGTAATCTCTACGGCACAACCTATTTGGGAGGGAGTGAGAACGTTGGCCGGGTGTTTGAGCTGGTTCGACAGGTGGATGGAAGCTTTACCGAGACAGTCTTACACAATTTCCAGAAAAACGGTATAGACGGGTACGGACCCCTCGGAGGCGTGACGCTGGATTCCTCCGGCAATGTTTACGGGACCACGGTCTACGGTGGCAATGGGTCTTGCGAGATCGACGCCTGCGGAACTGCATTCGAGCTAACTCCAGCCGGGGGCGGAACCTGGACCGAGAGTACGATTCATAGCTTCGGCAGCGCCACGGACCCGGGTGCCCCCGAAGCTTTAACGTTTTACAAGGGCAACATTTACGGCGCAACTGCTGGCGGCGGCACCGAGACCGGGAACGTATTCGAACTATCGCCCGCTTCCGGCGGAGCGTGGAACGAGACCATCCTGGCCAGCTTCACCTACGGCAACGACGGCCAAAATCCCAATTCGCCCAACGGCAACCTCGTCTTCGACGCCTCCGGCAACATTTATGGCCTCTCCCAGGGCGGAAGCGATCTCAGCGGCACGGTGTTTGAGCCGACTCCAGGGCAGGACGGAACTTGGGACATGACCATTCTCTACAACTTCAACGGCAACAGCACGGGGGGAGATCCATTCGGCGGCCTGATCCTAGACTCGCTCGGAAACCTCTACGGCGTTACACAGGGCGGCGGCGCATACAATGCCGGCACGGTATTCGAGGTTAAGCCATAGCTTACCTTGCTCGGGGCTCACCATACCAAACTCGAGGGCGCCCCGTTCAAGCCACGATTGAGCGGGGCTTCTTGATTTCGCGCCAACGGCGAGTCCTTTATCCTGCTATCGACTCAATCGCCAGCACTGCCTCCGGCGAAAGTGCAATCTGAGAGCTCACCAGATCCTGCTCCATATGCTGCGCGGAAGAAGTCCCCGTTAGCGGCAGCATCCCCATCGCGCGCGCAAACGCAAACACAATCTGGGCTGGACTTCTGCCCGCGCGCGTAGCGATCTCGCCCACCATCGGATGCCGCAGCACCTCGGCATTTGCCGTAAGCAAAGAAAATCCCTGATAAACGATGCCGTGCTCGCGGCAAAACGCGCGTACCTCGCGGTCCCACCCCAGCCGCGCGTAACAGCGGTTCTGCACAAACGCGGGCAGCGATGAATGTAGGCCCATCATCTGTTCCAAGTGGCGCAGCGAAACATTGCTCACTCCCAGCAGCCGCGTGCGCCCGGCATCGCGCTCTTTCGTCATCGCATCCCAGGCCTGAGCGTCCGCCACCGTCCACCCAGAGCCGGAAGCGGGCCCATGCAAAACGTAGCTGTCAACGTAATCCGTCCCCAGATGTTTCAGAGAACTCGCCATCGACTGCTGAACCTGCACGGAAATACTCGCCGCCGGGTCATAGGGCAGGCGATGATCCTGCCCCGGAAGGAAAGTAAATTTCGTCTGCAGAAAAAGATCCGCGCGGGTGACCACTCTCGCACGATAAGCGGCCGCCAAACCCTCACCCACTCCAGCCTCGAAATAATGCCGCCGCTGGTTCGCCGTATCGATGCCGCGAAACCCCACGCGCAGCGCCAGTTCCACCAGCGCCGCCGTCCGATCTTCCTTCCATGCGGTGCCGTAGAGAAAGGCGGGAAGCGAGGACATGGCTGAAATTGGCATTGGCTATTCTCTCCCGTGCCGGAAGTATTTGATACCGCCCGACCAGCTCCGAATCCGCAGCTCAGCGAATGGTGGACTCGCAGATCATAGAAGAGACGTCAAAGTGCGGCGAGGCGGCGTTGCACCAGGAAGAAATACAAGGCCACCAGAATCAGCAGGAAACCGTTCACCCCGAGCACTACCGGCGCGGTAAAAATAGGGACGAGCCATCCTGACAATAGATTGCCCATGGGCATGCCGCCGCGAAAGGCAAAGTTGTAAACGCTCATCACGCGGCCGCGCATTTCGTTGGTCGTGATCAATTGCACCAGCGAACTTACGGTGGCAAAGACCGCCATCATCGACGCACCCACGAGAACCAGAACGACGCCGCTGAAGGGCAGGGATTTCGAAAGCGCGAATGCGGAAATTCCTCCGCCCAGGCAAGCCAGGGCGGCGAGGGCCACCAGCCCTTTTCTCTTCATGTTGCCGGCGCTGGCAATTGCGAGCGATCCAATAATCGACCCGAGGCCCATCAGCGCGAGCAGATTGCCGTAGGTCTCAGGGCCGCGATGAAAAATATCCTTCACAAATACCGGAATGTAGGTGCGCATGGGCATGCCCAGAGCCGTCATGCAGAAGGCCAGCACAATCAGCGCTTCCATGGAAGCCTGCTTGCGTGTGAACTTGATGCCTTCCTTCAAGCTGGTGAGCATGGACTCCCCGGTCTTCACCGGCAGGAAGCGCGCGTTGATGATGGAGAGCGTCAGGATGGGCGCGAGGAAAGACAAAGCGTTCAATCCGAAGCACCACTTCTCTCCCAGCTTGGCGAGCGCTTGCCCGGCCAGAGCCGGGCCCACCATGACCGCCACGTTGAACTGGATGGAATTCAACGCAATGGCGTTCGGCATGTCTTCTTTCTCGACGAGTGTGGGAATCAGCGCCTGGTAAGCCGGGCCGCCGAAAGCTTGCGCAAAACCGGAGATGAAAGACAGGCACAGGATCTGCCAGACGTGCACGCGGCCGATGGCGACCAGAACGGTGAGGATGGCGGCAGTCGACATCTGCACATATTGCGAGCCGAGCAGAATTTTGCGGCGCTCCACGCGGTCGGCCACCACGCCGCCGATCAGGGAGAAAAGAAAGATGGGAATGCCGCCAAGAAATTGATCGAGGGCCAGCAAAAATGCGGAGTGGCTGAGCCGGTAGATAAGCCAGCCCTGGGCCACGATCTGCATCCAGGTGCCGATGCTGGAGGTGCAAGCGCCGAACCACATCAAGCGGAAATCGCGATATTGAAATGCTTTGAAGACCCGGCGGATCAAGGATGCGTCTCCATGTGGCTCCCGAAAAGCCTAACATGCGCAGCAGTTCACTCGTATCTCAGGGCTTCGATGGGATCGAGGCGTGAGGCGCGCAGGGCCGGGATCATGCCGCTGATCAGGCCCACTGCGGTTAAGATGAGCGTGGCCACGATTACCGTGCCGGGGGCGATCATCAGACGAATGTCACCGGCCTCGGCATTCTTCGCCATCGCGCTGTAGAGCGTGAGCCGGCCGACGCAAAGCGACACTCCATAGGCCAGGATGAT
>Ga0302319_10015391_pt1 | contig 14172 bp, 10 predicted proteins | sample Bog_T0_2_FD_203319 | JGI IMG/M metagenome (GOLD analysis project Ga0302319, IMG submission 203319) | Peat permafrost microbial communities from Stordalen Mire near Abisko, Sweden - Bog_T0_2 | ecosystem: Environmental > Terrestrial > Soil > Wetlands > Peat | place: Sweden: Abisko, Stordalen Mire... | reverse complement strand
GCGCAGGCCGTGGTGAGGCCGAGGTTGTTGGCGATCAGCGAACCCTCGCGCGAGATCGGCGCGAAAATGCCGCCCGGCTTCAGTTCCGACGCCCGCCACGCGAACAGCGTCAGCGAACCCGCGATGAAGAACGCGAGAATGGCGAGAATCGCCAGGCCGCGGGTGGGATCGCTGGCGAAGGCGTGAACGGAGGTGAGCACGCCCGAACGCACCAGGAAGGTGCCCAGCAGCGAGAACGAAAAGGCGAGGATCGCCAGAAAGATCGTCCACACTTTGAGCGCGTCGCGCTTCTCCATCACCGCGACCGAATGCAGGAACGCGGTGCCGGCGAGCCAGGGCATCAGCGAGGCGTTTTCGACCGGGTCCCAGAACCAGAACCCGCCCCAGCCCAGCGTATAATAGGCCCAGTAGGAGCCCATCGCGATGCCCAGCGTCAGAAATATCCAGGCCACCAGCGCGAACGGACGCACGAAACGCGCCCAGGCGGCGTCGATGCGGCCCTCGATCAGCGCGGCGGCGGCGAACGCGAACACGATCGAAAACCCGACATAGCCGAGATAGAGCAGCGGCGGGTGGATGGCGAGGCCGGGGTCCTGAAGGATCGGGTTGAGGCTCTGGCCCTCCTCCTGCGCGGGAAACAGCCGGGCGAACGGGTTGGAGGTGGTCAGGATGAAGGCCAGGAACGCCACGCTGATCAAGCCCTGGACGCTGAGCGCGTCGGCGCGCAGCCTTGCCGGCAGCGAGCGGCCGAACAGCGCCACAAGCGCGCCGAAGATCGCCAGAATCAGCGACCACAGCAGCATCGATCCCTCGTGATTGCCCCACACGGCCGAGAATTTGTAGATCGCCGGCATCGCGCTGTGCGAGTTCTCGAACACCACGGACACCGAGAAATCCGAGGTCTCGAAGGCGATCGCCAGCGCGGCGAAGGCGAGGCCGACGAACGCGAATTGCGCCACCGCGGCGCTGTCGCCCACCCGCATCAGCGCGAGGTCGCCGCGGCGCGCGCCGACGAACGGCGCGACCGTCTGCACCAGCGCGACAGCCAGCGCCATCACCAGCGCGTAATGTCCGAGTTCCACGATCAAGCGTTGCGCCTCTCAGGGTTGGGTCAAGCCGAGCGTTTTGGCCGTCGAGTCCAGATTGGCGAGCGCGGCCGGATCGGCGGCCAGCGCCTTGCGCGCGGAGCTGAGCGCCTGTTGGGCCTTGTCGGTCTGTTTCAGCACCGTATAGGCGCGCACCAGCCGCGTCCACTCGTCGGCGCTGCCGCCCTGCTGGGCGAGGCGATTGGCCAAACGCGCCACCATCGCGCCGATCATGTCCTGCGGCGCGCCTTCGACGGCGGGCGCGGCTCCGGGCGCGTCCATAGTCTTGGCCGGCATCGTGCTGGCCAGCGCGTCGAGATCGGCGAGCGCGGCGGGATCGGCGGCCAGCGCCTTACGCGCCGAGGCCAGAGCCTCCTGCGCCTTGTCGGTCTGTTTGAGCACGATATAGGCGCGCACCAGCCGCGTCCATTCGTCGGCGCTGCCGCCCTTTTCGGCGAGGCGATTGGCCAGCCGCGCCACCATCGCGCCGATCTGGTCCGGGGTGACGCCCTCGTCGGCCGGAGCGTTCGCCGCCGACGGGGCGTCGGCAGGGCTCGGCTCGCCCTTCAGCTTCGCCAGCCGCGCCTTGATGATCGCCTGCCATTGCGGACGGTCCGCGGTCTCCGGGATCAGTTCCTCGTAGACAACCGCCGCCTTGGCCGTGTCGCCCGCCTGCTCGTCGGCGAGCGCGAGATAGAAACGCGCCATCGGCGAACCCGGACTCTGCGCCAGCGCCCGTTCGAAATCGGCGCGCGCTTCCGGCGTGACTTTCCCTTCCGCCGCGGCGACTTCGGCCTCGCCGAGATCGGCGCGGATTTCGCCGTCCTCGCCTTTCAGCCGCAACACGTTGCGAAACGCCACGACCGCGTCCGGGTAGCGGCCCATACGTATATAGACGGGCGCCAGCGCCGACCACGCCTTCAGGTTGTCGGGGTCGGACCGCGTCTCGGCCTCGACATGGGCGATCGCCGCCGCGACCTGATCGTCGGGAGAAGCCTGCTGCGGTCGTGAGGCGAGCGGCATGTCCGGCGCCAGCGGGCTGCCAAAGCGTCCGTAGACCCCGGCGCCGACGACCACGATCGCCGCCGTGGCGAGGGCGGCGGTCAGCCGTCGCCGCGACGAAGGCGCAGCCACCACGCGCGCGCCGTCGGTCGCCGCGGCAATCAGCCGGCGGCCGGTTTCGGCGCGCGCCGCGGCGGCTTCCGCCTCCGGCAGCACGCCGCGCTCGACGTCGCGCTCGATCTCCGACAATTGCGCGCGATAGAAATCGGCCTCGTCGCTCGCCCGCGCCGCGCCCGAGCGCGCCGACGCCAGCGGCCACAGCGCCGCCGCCGCCGCGGCGATCGTCATCAGAGCGAATGCGACCCAGATCATTGCCCGAGACCCATATCCGGCGCGCGCGCTTCCGATCCACCAACACCTGCGCGCGTGCAAGAAAGACCTGCGCGCGTGCAAGAAAGACCTGCGCACGTGCAAGAAAGACCTGCGCACGCCCAAGTATAGTCAGCCCATCTACTGCCTGAAGTCGCCAAAAGACTTTCCTCGTCAGCCCCAGCGCGCCCGAGACGCCCGCCCGGCCGCGGTGTTTTCGCGCCCGATAAAGCATGAGCGCCGCTTGGGTGTCCACCCACCACAGCCGGCGATCCCGCGCAATCGGGTGAAAGATTGTTCCGTAACTTTCCGTCGTCATTGCCAACGAAGAAGAGCAATCCTCCAGCCTTTTCGCCGTCCCGAAACGGCGGCGGGTCGCGCTCCCCGCCTTCAGCTACCGAGGAAAATCGCCGCCGCGACGACCCTGTCGCTTACCGCGCACACCAGCGCCAGCCCCCGTCCGTCGGCCAGCGTGGCTCTCCCGGCTTCGAGGTCGACGGCAATGTCGGCATATTCGAGCGGCGTCGCGTCGAGCGAATGGATCGCTTTGTAGACGGCTTCTTTGGCGGCGAACACCAGTCGTCCCGCGGGCGTTGTCGCGTGACGCCGCTCGTCGCCGTGCAGTACGAACTCGACGAGGTCGGCGGGCAGCGGCTCGGCAGGCTCGATGTCGACGCCGACCCCGATGACGCCACCGCGCCGCCCGACCAATGCGCAGGCGCAGGTTTCGTCGTGGGCGAGCGAGCCGATTGCGCCTTCCGGCCAAATTACCGCGCCGCTCGCGCCCTTGTTCAGCGGCGCGTCCGCGTCGAAACCGATTTCGCCGAGCAGGCGGCGGGCGACGATGCGGGCGGCCCCGCTGGCGCGCCGGCGCTCGGGCAGGGCGGCGGTCAATCCGAAGGCGGCTTCGTCGCCGGGCGAAATGCGACGCAGGCCGAACCGCAGGCCGTAGCGCTCCAACGCCCCGGCCAGACCGGCCTCGTCCATGAAACTCAGGCTTGCGGCGCGGGGAGCCGCGCCTGCATCAGCTTGGCGGGATTGCCGCGCCAGCGCGAATGGGCGGGCGTGATCTCGCCCTTCATCAGGAACGAGTCGGCGTCGAGGATCGTGTGCTCGCCCATCGTCACGCCGTAATGCACGAGCGCGCCGGGCGCGACGGCGCAGCCGGCGCCGATGCGCACACGGTCGGACTTGAACACGCCTTCCTCCAGCGAATGCGACTGGATGATCGCGGTATGGTTGAGATTAGCTTCGTCGCCGATCTCGACCAGCGAACGCTCGGTGAGCAGGCAATCGTCGTCGAACACCATCCGCCCGACCTTCACGCCAAGCAGGCGCGAGACCACGTTGCGCATCGGCGTGCCGGCAAACAGCATCGCCGCAGCGGTCTCGCCGAGCTTCCAGTGCCGCTCGATGCGCCAGAACGCCGGGTCGTAGACAGTGGCGACTTCGGGTTCCAGCCGCTTGAAGCCGATGGAAGCGCGTTCGATCAGGATGAACAGTCCTAACGCGAAGGTCGCAACCGCTAGAATCGCCAGAGCCATCGGCCAGAAATTCTCCGCCCCGAACTCGATGGCGGCGAGCGACAGCGCGTAGATGCCGAGAAACTCGATAAGCCAATGCGCCGCCATGTAGATCGCCATGGTGACCACGTTGTGCCGGGTCTTGCGCTCGAGCCGTTGCGCGCGCTCGGCGTCGGTGAGGCTGTTATGCAACTCGAGGTCGCGGCTGGAGGCGCGGGGAATCTCGAACGCCGGCGAGCCGAGCAACCCGCAGTTCTCGCGCAATACTCCGTCGATCGGCGCCATCACCTTGGTGGCGAACATCACATTGTCGCCGGTGCGCGCGCCCGGCGGCACGTAGACGTCGGTGCCGAAGAAATTGTGCTTGCCGACGCGGCATGCGCTCAGACGGAAGGAATGGTTCGACATCTGATAATTGCCGAGAATCAGCCCGTCGGAAGCCACCGTGCCTTCGCCGATCGAAACCAGGAACGGGTTGTCGTGGGTCTGTTCGCAGCCGAAATTTGAGCCGGGAACGTCGCCGTCGCCGAGCTTCCAGCCGACGAAGCGCAGGTAGCGCTCGATGAAGATCGAGTCGCCGAACAGCAGGTTGAAGTAGTGGTTGTTGCTGACCGTGGCGACGATCGACTGCAACATAAAATGGAAGCCGTAGAGCGGGTAGAGCCGGCCCGGTTTCAAGAACAGGTTGGCCAGCCGCGGCAGCGCATAGACCGCGGCGAGGCCAAGGATCAGCGTCGTCGCATAGAGGACGAGCGAGGCCGCGAGCGACATGCCCAGCAGTGAGCTCGGCGAGGCGGCGCCGGCTAAGCCGACGACCGGCGCGAGGTGGCTCCATAGCGCGATCGCGAGCGTCGCCAGCATATCGAGCAGCGCCGATCCGCCGGCGACAATGCTGACGACCTGACCGACCGCATAGAGCGTGCGGCGCAGATCGGAGCACGGGACGTCGTCGGCGAGGCGGAAATTGGTGGTCGTCTCCTCGGCGGGCGAGCCGTGATAGCGCTTGCCGGCGGGCACGCGCTGGCCCTTCTGCAACGACGAGGCGTGGCCGAGCTGTCCGAAATCCTCGATGGTCGAGCCGATGTCGAGCACCGCCTTCTCGCCGACATAGGCGCCGGCGCCGATCTTGACCGCGTCGAGATGCAGGCGGTTGCCGAAGGCGTTGGCGCCGCTGATGACGACAGTGCGGGTAATCACGGCGTTGTCGCCGACGCTGAACAGGTCCGCCGACGCTTCGGGGACGGCGTGGGTCGCGATCACGGCGCGGCGGCCGACGCGCGCGCCGAGCAGCCGCAGAAACACATTATACAGCGGCGTGCCGGCCAGAGCATTGGCTGGCGCCGAGCGGACGATCAGTCGCGCCAGCCAATAGCGGAAATAGCGCGCGCTCCACAGTTCGATAGCCTGCGGGCGGACGCGGCCGAGCAGCAGCCACTTGGCCAAAATCGCGAAGGCGTTGTGGCCGAAGAACCAGACGGCGGCGACGGCGACGGCGCGGGCGTAGAGTTCGAGCGGCGAGGCGACCACCTCGTAGGTCCACACCAGACTCGCCTGCGCCAGCGCGAAGGCGAGCGCGCCCAGCGTCAGATAGGCGAGCGATTGCGCCGCGCCGCAGGCGAGATAGGCCCGCCGCGACGGCCGGTGGGCGGGAACCGTCTCCGGCGCGACCGTCGCCGTCGGCTCCGCGCAATCGAGCGCGCGGGCGAGCCGGCGCACCGTCGGATGGGCGTAGACGTCGCGCATGGCGACGCTGGTCGTCGGCGACAGCGCGCGGATCCGGGCGCAGAAGCGCGCCATCAGCAGCGAATGCGCGCCGTACTCGTTGAAGAAGTCGCCGTCGACAGAGACTTCGGCGAGGCCGACGATCTCGCCGAACGCGCGGCACAGCAGTTTTTCGGTGTCGGTAGTCGGCGGCGTCACTTTGGCGGCGAGGCGCAGCCGCGGCGACTTCGGCGCCGGCAGGCCGTTGCGGTCGGGCTTGTTGCTGACCAGCGTCGGAATGAACGACAGCCGTTCGAGATAGGCCGGAATCATATAGGCCGGCAGGCGCGAGCGCAGATGGGCGACGAGCGCCGGGATATCGGGGGGCGGCGATCCCCGCTTGATCGAGTAATAGGCGACGAGTTCGGTGGAGCCGGCGGCGGGCGTATAGGTCGAAACCACGCATTGCGCGATTTCCGGCGCGTCCATCACCACCGACTCGATCTCGGTCAGTTCGATGCGGTAGCCGCGCAGCTTCACCTGCGTGTCGATGCGGCCGAGATATTCGATTTCGCCGTTGGGCAGGATGCGGCCGAGGTCGCCGGTGCGATAGATGCGCGCCGACGGATTGTTCGGCAGGCCGACGAAGTCGGCGATGAACTTGGCGTCCGTCAGTTCGCGACGGTTCAGATAGCCCGCCGCGACGCAGACGCCGCCAATGCCGATCTCGCCGGCTTCGCCCATCGGCAACGCGACGTCGTCGGCGGCGTCGAGCACGACGACGGAATAGGTGGGCAGCGGACGGCCGATGGTGACGGGCTTGTCCGGCTGCATATGGCCGAGCGTCGCGGTGACCGTGGTCTCGGTCGGGCCGTAGCTGTTGAGCAGCGCTCGGCCCGGCGCGGCCCAGCGTTTGACCAGCGTCTGCGGGCAGGCCTCGCCGCCGATCAGCAGGATTTTCAGCTTCGGCAATTCGCGCTCGACCGAGGCGAGCAGCGTCGGCACGCAGCAGAAGCAGGTGACGGCGCGCGATTCCAGGAAGTCGGCGAGTTCTTCGCCGAACAGGCTGTTGGCGGAGGTGTTGGGCACCAGCGTCGCGCCGGCGATCAGCGGCACCCACAGCTCCTCGACCGAAAAGTCGAAGGCGATCGACATGCCCTGATAGACGCGGTCGCCCGGGCCGAAACCGTATTCTTCGGCGGCGACGCGGACGAAATTGCAGATGCTGCGATGCTGGATCGCCACGCCCTTCGGGTGACCCGTGGTGCCCGAGGTATAGAGCACGTAGCAGAGTTCGTCGGTCGACGGCGCGCGTTCGTCCTCGCGGATCGGCGAGTCGTCGAACCCGGCGATCGAATCGCGGGCCTTGTCGAGAATCACCAGATCGTGCGCCGAATCGGCGAAACGGTCGGCGAGGCGCAGATGCACGACGCCGAGCACGGCGCCGGAATCGCGCAGGATATAAGCGACGCGGTCGGCCGGATGGTTGGCGTCGAGCGCGACATAGGCGGCGCGCGCCTTCATCAGCGCCAGCAACGTCACATAGGCGTCGAGCCCACGGTCGAGCAGGACGGCGACGCGGTCGCCGGGCTTGACGCCGCGAGCGATGAAGAAGCGCGCCATGCGATTGGCGCGCGCGTCGAGTTCGCGATAGCTGACGTTGGCGGCGTCGAGCGAAATGGCGGGAGCGTCGCCCCAACGGCGGCAGGCCTCCTCGATCACATTGTCGAGCCGTTCGCCATAGCGCCAGCGCAACGGCGAGGAGTCCTCGATGATCGACAGCTTTTTCGGCGGTCCGAGACGGCGGCGGACGAGCGAGTCCGGGAGCGCGAGGGGACGCTCCAACGTGAGGACAGAGGCGTCCTCCTCGTCGATCGAGGTTTCGAGAACGGACTTGGCGGAGCTCGGCATGGATTTCGTCAGCTGCTGGGGTCGGTCTCATCGGCGCGAGTCTGCCCGTCAGAGCGTCGTTCGGCTGAACGAACGACACGCCTGAATCCCGCAAACTGCTGCCTTTGGAGCCCCACCCGTTTTGTTGCAGGAGAGGTGAGCCTCGGTGGCTGAACGCCAGATGAATGCGGCATTCAGGAAACCCACGCCGGTCCATGGATTTGCCGCAAGTGTCGGATTTATCACCAGAAAATAAGTGTTATTATTTTTGCAAGGCTATCGGGGCGTCGAATTGTGCTCTTGCAGCGCGTCCAAATCGCGAGAGAGGGGCCGGAAAATCAGCTTTTTTGCGTCCCATTTGAAAACGGTTCGCCAGACGGAGCAGCCCGGCTTGGGCGGTTTTTGCGCGCCGCAGTCGTCGGGCGTCCGCTTGACGGTCTCGGTCACCGTGACTTGCAGCGAGTCGAACTCGGCGCCGCGGCCGGGCAGCGCGGCCAGCGCCCAAGTCTGCCGGGTTTCGAAGCCGCAGCCGGACAGCGACTGCCGGCCGATCTGCGCCAGCCGCAACAGGCGGTCGTCGCGCACGTAGATGAGGTCGGCGAGCGCGGCGTCCTCGCCGGCGCTCAGATGCGCGCTGACGATGCCGATCAGGTCGGCGTCGGCCGCGATTTTGACGCGAACCAAATCGTCGAAATAAGTCTCGCGGTCGCCGGCGACGTCGACGAGGTCGAGCAGCCGGGGTTGCGGTCCCGGGTCGATCAGCGCCAGCAGCGCCATGCCCAGCGCGCCCTCGGGCGGATCGACGCCGACGAGGACGAGCAGGCGCGGCTTGCCGTGCTCGACGACGTCGCGCGCGGCGAGATCTGTGACATGCAGCAGCGGGGGCGGCGGGACATAGGCGTCGTCGCCGTCGATGTGATGGAAGTCGCGGACATCTGGGCTTTCGAGCCGCCGGTCGGCGCGCGCCCGCAAGCTCGGAAGCAACAGCTTCAGCGCGGCGCCCCAGCGCAGGCGCGAATCTGCAGAGGTGGTGGTTTCCAGGACTGCGGCCGAGGGCGAAGCGATATCCTCGGCTCGCGCCCAAAAGCATAACCCCGGCGCCATCGCCAGCGCGATCACCAGCGCCCGTTTGCGCAGCATCGCCTTCGCGATCTCCCTGGATGTCGGTTACCCATTTTGGGCGACGGCGCGAGGCGATACAAGCGTCTTCAGGGTGTGGCGTCCGCGCCGACCGACCGTGACGCTCGGGCGGCTCGGGGACCGCTTATTTACATCGAAATCATGCACAAAGCCGTTCTGTCACGGCGGAGGTCGATGCGGCGGCGTGGCAAAACGCTCCCGGGGATGTGGCCCCGGACCCAGCCATGGCAACTATAAAGACGAAATGAAAGTGTGTAATAGAGTCGGTCACGGCGGCGAGACGTGGCAGGTCCTCACGGTCGCCGTGACGCACGGAAACCTCACGGGTCACCAATTCACATCGGAAATGAGTTTAACACCGTTCTGTCACGGCGGACGCCGAGGCGGCTGCGTGGCAAAGTGACCCAGGCGACGTTACGGCAGGCCCCGTCATGTGAAATATAAATACTATATTAAAATGTGTAATAGCTTCTGTCACGGCGCGAGGCGGGGCAGCTCCACGCGGGCGCCGTGGCCTTTCGCGCCGAAAGCCTGCCTAATTCACGCGACGTGACCGGTGAAATGTCGTTTGCCACGCCGAGCAGACCCGGTAATGATCTCGAGATGGCTCAATCTCGCCACGCGCTGACGTGAGAATGTCGCAATCGTCGAGCAAAGGCGAAGCTCGGCTCGTTCAAAAAGAGAGTGCTTCTGCGATGTCTGATTCTTCGGAGAGTCCAGGTTCTTATAGCTATGCGCTGCGCGCGCTCCACTGGTTGATCGCCGCCGTCATCCTTACGGCGATCGTGCTCGGCGTCGCCACCCTCGGATTGGAGCGGGGAACGCCGCTGCGCGTGTTCGTGCTGACCGTGCACAAATCGCTCGGCGTCACCGCGCTGGTTCTGGTGGTCGCGCGCATCGTCGTGCGCGTCATCGAGAAGGCGCCGGCTTACGTGCCCCCGCTCACCGCGCTCAACCATGCGGGGGCGGGCATCGTCCATCTCGGGCTCTACGCGCTGATGCTGGCGATGCCGATCAGCGGCTACATCGATTCCGGAGCCGGCAAGCACGATTTCTCCTGGTTTGGCCTGTTCATGGTTCCCAACTTTGTCCCCGAGGACAAGGCGCTCAGCCATTTGGCCGGGCAGGCCCATTATTGGTTCGCGCTGCTGATCGGCGCCGCTTTGATCGCGCATATCGTCGGGGCGATCTGGCATGCGGCGGTCAAGAAGGACTTCGTGTTCACCCGCATGTGGCCGAGCTGGCGTCCCAAGCGCGCTTAACGCTGAAAACCGAACTCGTGACGGCGCCGTATCACCTATGGTAAGACGGGACGTCCGCCCCGAGAGACCGGGCGCGAAACGTCTGGCTGAGGAGTTGACGATGGCTCAAGCCAAGAGCGCCCGGGTAATTGGTTTTGTCGGCAAGGACCCGCTGTTCGCGCGCATCCGCCAGGAAGCCGACGAGGCGGCCGGGCGCGATCCCGCGCTGGCGTCGTTCCTGATGACGGCTGTGCTCAACCACGACACGTTCGAGGGTGCGGTGGTGCATCGCATCGCCGAGCGGCTCGATCACGGCGACGTCCCCGGCGCGCTCATTCGCCAGGCCTATGAAGACGTGATCGCGCGAGACGCTGCGATCGGCCACGCCTTCCGTGGCGACCTGATCGCCGTGCTCGATCGCGATCCCGCCTGCCTGCGCGCGATGGAGCCGCTGCTCTATTTCAAGGGTTTTCACGCGCTGCAGACGCACCGTCTGGCGCATGCGCTGCTGCGGTCGGGCCGGCGCGATTTCGCTTTGTATCTGCAGAGCCGATCGTCGTCGGTATTCGGCGTCGACATCAATCCGGCCGCCCGCATTGGCAAGGGCGTGTTCCTCGACCATGCGACCGGACTGGTCGTCGGCGAGACCTGCGTGATCGAGGACGACGTTTCGATCTTGCAGGGCGTGACGCTCGGCGGCACCGGCAAGGAGACTGGCGACCGTCACCCGAAGATTCGCCATGGCGTGCTGATCGGCGCCGGCGCAAAGATCCTCGGCAATATCGAGATCGGCCATTGCGCGCGCGTCGCCGCGGGCTCGGTCGTGCTGGCGCCGGTTCCCCACAACAAGACTGTGGCGGGCGTGCCGGCGCGGATCGTCGGCGAAGCCGGTTGCGCGGAGCCGGCGCGCGATATGAACCAGATCCTGGCGCAAAAAGGCGTCGACGTCTGAGGGTTGTTCGACCGCGACGCTTGCCGCCGCGCGGCGACTCTGGCACAGCGCGCTCTCAGACGGACAAATCGAAGGCGCGCCGCGAATGGATAAGGAAGAAATCGTCAAACTGAGGGAACATCTGCGCCGCTCGTTCGGCTGCGAGGCCCTCAACGTGGTTCCCGACTCGCGGAGCGAAGACGGCGCCGATGTGCGGCTCGGCGAGCGCAAGATCGGCGTGCTCACCGCCGACGAGGAAGACGGCGACCGTTCGTTCTTTTTCGAGATGGCGATCCCGGTCGATCGCGCCGCGATCCAGGATTTCTTGCGCAAGCTGTTCGACAACGACAAGCTCAAGATCGCCTCCCGCGTCAAGAAGACGGATTCGGTCGAACTCAACAACGGCCCGGACTTCCTCGCCGTCATCAGCGCCGACGACCCCAAGGCCAAGACGTTCACGCTGGAAATGGCGATCCTCGACATCGACCTCGACGATATCTGAGCGAGGGTTGGGACGCCGAATTCCGAGGTTCGCCGCCCTGAGCGACTGGCGCCGAGGCTCAAGGATTGCAGCCGATCTCGCCGGTTGCGAGCGCTCGGCGGGAACCGGCGTAGGGCAGGGGCGCGAGGCGCCCTCACAGGACGCGCGGAGGGACTTCGTTCCGCGCCTGTCCGGTTTAGACTGACGCCCACTAAATATGGAGGGGGCTGCGCGCTTGACGCAACGGCAGAGAGGGGAAATCGGCATTCGGCCCACCTTTTGCAATCGGGCGCGATTCTCGAAATTTGTGCGGACCGTGCGAAAACTCGGCGCACGCTCCGATCTGGTCGCTCAGAGACCGCACTTTTCGCGATTTTTCGTGCTCTGAGGGCCCACAGGCCTCAAAATTCAGAGGGGCTCGACGCGACGACTGAGTTTTCGCGTTAATGCGCATCAAGCAGCCGCTCATAAGCGTCCTTGGTATGCTTTCTGACTTCACTCCCGTAGCGCGCTTGAACGCTCAATAACAGGTCGCCGGATTCGATCAACCTCGCTTGGTGTGACGCGATTTTTGCCTCGTCTTCCTGCGAGATTTCATCCATCAGCGTGTCTCAAGCATCACTTCCCAATCTCTGAATCGTCCAGTGGTTTACATTGTAGCTTCGCACAATGGCTGCGGGCGAATCCCTTTTCGTCGCCGCTGATCGCCTCTGACTTCACGGCTTCAAGCTGGCAATTAGGCTGCGGATCGCGGCGACAAAAGCCTCGGCCTGTTCGACCGCCCCTTGCGTTTTGTCGAGAGGCGGCGGCTCGGCGCTGTAATCGGCGAGAAGACGCATTTCCTGCACCTTGTTGAAGGCTCGGCCAAGGCTCGCGTCGATCTGGCCGCCGAGCACGAACTTCTTGCCAAACTCGGCGATCAGGCTGTGATGCGTCTTGATGATCGCGTCCGGCGTTTCATCGCCGGTCGCGAGCAAGGCGGCGTGCGCCGCGTCATGCATCGCGTAATAGGAGCGACTGCAGGCTCCTTCGGTTGCCTGTCGGCTCAAGAGCAAGCGCGCCTCGTCCAAAGCCCGCTCGGCCTTGCGCATGTAACCGGCGACGGTGAGGGCGGCGCTGCTCATAAACGCAATCCCTCGCGCTTGATATTGGCGATCAAGGCGGGATTGCTGAATCGTTCGGGTTGCTGAAACTCCTCTTCCCAAAGGGGTAGAGGCGAAACCAAAACACCTGTTTCCATCATCACATCGAAGGCAATGCCTGCCATATCGCCAGAGACTTTATAGCGGTCGCCGCGTTCGCCTTTGAGGATGACGGCAAGGTCGGTGTCGCTGTCCGGCTTGTGGTCGCCACGGGCGCGGCTGCCATACACAAGTCCCTCAATCGCAAGATACTTACCTTCGATCCGCTGCATAAAAACGCGCGCCGCATGTTCGGTGTCGGCGTCCATGTGCTTGAGCGGCGGCGGCACGGGCAGAGCTTCTGCTTTCTCTGCGAGTCTCGAGATCGTGCTCTTGCTGACGTTGAACCGACGCACGAGGTCGGCCTGCGTCGCTTCGCCCGACGCGAGCGCCTGCAAGCCTTCGCGGCGCTGCGCGAGCGTCAATTTCGGGGGGCGTCCCATATGGACGCCGCGCGCCTTGGCGCGGACGCGGCCTTCGCCGGTGCGCGCGCGGATCAGATTGCGCTCGAACTCGGCTAGCCCGCCAAGCATGGTAAGCATCAAACGTCCGTGCGGCGTCGTGGTGTCCGCCCATACGTCGCTGAGCGAGCGGAATCCGGCTCCGGCTTTCGCTATCGTGTCGAGAATGTTCAAGAGGTCGCGCGTGGATCGCGCGAGCCGGTCAAGCCGCGTCACAAGCAACGTGTCGCCAGCCTCGAGAGCGCGTAAAGCGCGCCCCAGTTCGCGCCGGTCGGTCTTGGCTCCGCTTGCCGTCTCGCGAAACACGGGCGCGGCTCCGGCTGCCGTCAACGCCGCCAGTTGGGCGTCGAGCGTCTGGCCGTCGGCGCCGACCCGTGCATATCCGTAAATCGCCATGTGCAATCATAGCAAAAAACCGCCGACTTATGCAACTATCTTTTGAAACAGCTAAGGCGCTGATCTCATTGGGTTGCAAATTCGTCCCGAAAGTCTTGAGATTTGCAGATTGGCAACAGATGCTACCAAGTCGAGCGTAGCCCAATGTTGCTCGCTACCTGAGGTCACTCCAAGACGGCGCTGTATCGACCGCTTCGAAGTTTCCGGAAGCGATCAATTTCGCTACATTAGCGACCGCGCCCAAGGCCGTCCGCGTGAACGATCCACCCAAACTGATCCGCCGGACGCCAGCGTTCGCCAGTGCCTCGAATGTCAAACCGTTCGCGCCCTGTCCAAGGACATGATTGACCGGTGCGGGGACAGAAGAGCAAACGGTTCTTATCATTTCGAGATCGAGAAGGCCGGGTGCGTAGACCACGTTCGCACCCGCTTCAGCGTAAGCCAACGGACGCCGCAGGGTCTCGTTAAGTTCGTACACTCCCTTGCCAAAGCCGTCGGCGCGCGCGGTGAGCACAATCCCGCTTCGCTTCGCCTCCTCGACGGCAGCGTAGACCCGTTCGAGGGATTCCAGGAAGTCTCGCATGCGGCCCGGACGTACCGTGTCTCGGTCCTCGATCGATATGCCGGAGAGACCAGCCTGCGCCGCCAGTGCCACGGTTTGTGCAACGCCGTCGGGGCTCTCCTCGAAGCAATCCTCAGCAGTAACGGCGATAGTGCATTTTATTCGTCGTCGACTTCCCCTCGATGCGCCGCGTTTCCGCGCGCCGCGTC
>Ga0302319_10015389_pt1 | contig 14173 bp, 19 predicted proteins | sample Bog_T0_2_FD_203319 | JGI IMG/M metagenome (GOLD analysis project Ga0302319, IMG submission 203319) | Peat permafrost microbial communities from Stordalen Mire near Abisko, Sweden - Bog_T0_2 | ecosystem: Environmental > Terrestrial > Soil > Wetlands > Peat | place: Sweden: Abisko, Stordalen Mire... | reverse complement strand
GCCGTCCGCCGTCGTCGGCGCGACGGACGACGGCGACCGGGCGAAAAAAAGAAAAATCGACGACGCCGAACGACGACGGCGAACGGCGACGGCGAACGACGAACGACGTCGAACGGCGACGACGCCGAAACGACGTTGAAAAAAAGACGGCGAACGAGAGAAAAAAAGAAAAATGCACGACGGTGAACGGACGTCGAACGGCGAACGACGACGGCGAACGGCGACGGCGAACGACGAACGACGTCGAACGGCGACGACGCCGAAACGACCGCCATGGGCGAAAAAGACGACGAACGGGCGAAAAAAAGAAAAATGCACGACGGTGAACGGACGTCGAACGGCGAACGACGACGACGAACGACGTCGAACGGCGACGGCGACGGCAACGAACGGACGACGACGAACGACGACGTCGCGCGACGACGACGGTGAAACGACCGCCATGGGCGAAAAAGACGACGAACGGGCGAAAAAAAAGAAAAATCGACGACGGTGAACGGACGACGACGACGAACGACGACGGCGAACGACGAACGACGTCGAACGGCGACGACGCCGAAACGACCGCCATGGGCGAAAAAGACGGCGAACGAGAGAAAAAAAGAAAAATGCACGACGGTGAACGGACGTCGAACGGCGAACGACGACGACGAACGACGGCCGCCATGGGCGACAAAACGACGACGACGACCACCACAAAATGGCGAGCCTCAACCGTCGCGTCGTCATCGGGCACCCGAACGCGAGCAACATGGTCGACGTCGCCTTCGCGCTGGGCGTCTACGTCACATGCACCGTCACAGAGACGCCGCCTGCGACGGGGTGCTTTGCCGTCGAGGACCAGTGGCCGTGGGTGCTCAGCGTCGTCACGACGACGGACATCGTGCGCGTACGATTCGCGAAGCGCGCGCACGCCTTCGCCGTGCGCGACTCCGTCAGCGAGGCCGCGGCCGCGCTCATCTCGACGCAGCCGCAGATGCAGATGCAGCCGCAGTCGATGCCGCGGTGAGACGCGTAAACTATGGCGACGAAGCCCCCGCCCCCGCCTCTGCCTCCACCTTGGCCCTCTTCCTCGCGCCGACGGCCTTGGTCCGCGCCTTGGCCTTGCCCTTGGCGCCCACCCCGACGACGCGCGCGTACACGGCGACGACGTCCATCCCCGCGACGGCCTCGGCCCTCTCAAAGGCCGAGGCCAGGGCCTGGACGGCCGCGATGTCGGCCAGCGGCGCGGCGCAGAGCACCCAGAGCACCGCTGCGCCGTCGAGCGCGGGCGGCTCGCCCTCGAGCCACTCGTCGACGTTGCGCATCGCCGCGGCCGCGGGCGCCGCCGCGTTGACGGGGTTGAGGTCAAACACCTCGCGGCGCACGGTCCCGAGGCCCTGCACAAAGTAGTCGCCGGCGTCCACGGGGACGCACGTGCGCCGCACGAATGCCGCGAGCGTCTCGCCCTCGAGCGGGGCCGTCGAGGGGTGCGCCTCTCCGCATTTGGTGAGAACACCAAGGGAGACGAACGCGGAGCCGACGAAGTCGACGCTGCTGCGCTCGGCGACGTCCATGCGCGACCCGGAGCCCAGCACCGCGATGTTGACGTCGAACTTGGCCTTGTTGGTGCGCAACACCCTCTCGTCGATGCTGCCGCTGCCGGCGGCGAGGTAGACGGCCCGCACGGGCCCGTCGGCGCCGATGCGGTGCGCGCGCTTCTCCGCCTGCATCATGACGTTGCCGTTGAAGTCGAGCTCGGCGAAGATCTCGTGCCGCACCGCGGGCGTAAAGTTGAGCCCGGTGGCGCACGCCCTCAGGCTGAGCACCGCGACGCGTGCGGCGCCGGACCGGCTGGCCACCATGCCCACGAGTTCCTGCCGCGACGTCACGGGCGTGCCGCCGTGGATCGCCACCACGGCCCCCAGGCCGAGCTCGCGCACGAGCGCGTCCATCAAAGCCTCGCGCATGAAGGCGTGGTGGCAAAAGACGATTGTCTTTTCGCCGCGGGGCGTGGCGCGGACGTGCTCGAGGACGTACGCGACGACGTGCGGCGCCTTGGCGCGGCCGGTCTCGCGCCACCACTCCATCGTGAGCTGCTTCAGCACGTTTTGCGCGCGCTGGGCGTCGCGCTGGGCCTTGGTCGGCGGAGCCGTGGCCGTCGAGAGCGGGGAGAGCGTCGTCGTCGTCACACCAGCGCCCCCGACGTCGGCGGCCTCCTTCCGCGCGGCGTCGAGCTTGGTGCGGATGGCGCTCAGCCCGAGCGCGTGGTGCGGCGGCAGCGCGAGCTCGACGACGGAGCGCGTCAGGGGCGGGAGGTCGCGCAGCACGTCCCTGGCGAGCCGCCGCACCATCACGCACGACATCACCAGGGCCAGCTCGGCGACGCGCGTGGCCCCGAGCGCCTCCCACTGCCCGAACCTGTTGACCTTGCCGTCGCAGTACCGCTCCGAGTACGCGCGCCACGTCATCCACGGCTTGGACCCCCCCACCAGGGCGCTCAGCTGGACGTACAGCTGCGCGGGCATCGCGCTCTGCGGGGTCCCGCTCAGAAGCATCACGTGCGGCGCGGCCACCAGCACGGGCAGCAGCTTCTTGGACCTGTCGCTCGTGTGGCTCTGGAGGCAGTGGCTCTCGTCGCAGACGACGACGTGCCAGCGCCGGCGGCGCAGCTCCACGGGGTTCGGGGTGTCGAGCTTGGCGAGGTCGACGCTGCACACGACGACGTCGGCGGCGGCCCACCTGACGGGCGTCTTGCCGTTGCGCACGCGGACGCACTTGAGGTGCGGCGCCCACGTCTGCAGCTCGTCGAGCCAGTTGTCGAAGAGCGACGCCGGGCACAGCACCAGCGCCTGGGCCGGTGGCGCAGGCGCCGCCGCGGAGGCCGTCGCCAGAAGCGCGGCGAGGACCCCCACGGCCTGGACGGTCTTGCCCAGCCCCATCTCGTCGCCGAAGAGCAGGCGCCCGCCGTCGACGAGCGCGCGCTTGATGCCCTCGACCTGAAACGGCAGCGCGCGCTCGCGGACGGCGGGAGGCACGAGGGCCCACTGCGCGTCGACGTCGGCGGCAGCGGCCACGCGCGCCTCACGCGCGTCGACGACGCCCATGACGCGTGGCGGGACGGGCCTCACCACCAACCCGGCCTCGGCGGTGGCCGCGGCGAGGACGACCCCGTACTCGCCGCGCGGAAACTCGACGAGGCGCGCAGACGTCAGCGTCACCGTGTTTTGGTCGACGTTCTCGAGCGGCGCCACCACGCGCACGTTCAAGTCCCCGTCCGCGCGGACGCGCGCCGGAGCGACCAACTCGAACGTGACGGTGCGGTTCATTTGGGGTGTGTTACCTCGACGTCGGCGCCGCCGCCGCCGGCGGTGGCGGTGGCGGCGCGTCGCCGCGCACGGACGCGCACGGACGCGCGGTAGTCGTCGAAGGTGGCGATTGCGCGCGCCACATCCGCATCGGCGACGTGGTGCGGGATCGTCGCCGCCACGTCGAGAACGTCGATCGCGTCCGCGACCGCCGTGGGGACGCGGTGACGACACCGCGGATACAGAACCGCGTACATCAGGTCCTCTTCGGCCATCCGCCGCGCCCACGCCTTGTGGGCGGCGTCCGTCATTTGCGTCGCGTTGCGTTGTGACGCTGCAGCGGCGGCACTCACAACGCAAAGACGATGCCCACCACCGTCGAGACGGAGACGACGCCGTCGGGAATGCGCTTCTGGATCGACGTCCACGATCCCGAGGCGGGCGTGGAGACGGGCGTGCCGCTGCTCCAGGCGGCCAAGGGCGTGCCGCCGCTCCAGGCGGCCAAGGGCGTGCCGCCGCTCCAGGCGGCCAAGGGCGTCAGCGACGGCCGTCTCCTGCACGGGCTCGTGGGAGGACCCTGGACCGCCTGGTACGCGGCGTCGCCGGCCGACAGGTGTTTGACGCGTGCGCAGGTGTGCGTGGTGTGCGTGTGTCTCGCCTTTGCGAGCTACGTCGCATGCACAGGGATATTCTACACGTGGTGGGTGCACGAGCTGTGGTGGTAAACTCACTCCACCGACTCCGTCAAGGCCGTGACGACGACGACGCGCGCCGTCGGTGGCGATGGGAGGGAGGCCGTGCACGCCCCCGCCTCCGTCGTGGCGGCCACGTCGTCGTGCTTGACCTTCCGCGGTACGCTTGGAGTTACGGCCCCCTCCTCGAGCGCGGTGTCGAAGGTGAGCGTCACCCACTTGTAGTCGGTGCCGTCGGTGGCGGCGGCGGCCAGTCTCGCGAGCCACGCCTCGTTCTCCTCGCGACTGGCGCGGGCGGCGGCGGAGGCCAAGAGCACGCGCGCTTTCGCGACGTCGCCGTCGGTCTCGTCGAGCGCGTCCAGGGCCTCCGGCAGCGTCACGCCGCACTCGCACGCAAGAGCCCAGGCGTCGTCGTGGAAAACCCAATCCGCCATGTGCTCTTTACGTTGTGATCACAACTCGCGTCTCGTCCCGGTGGCGGCGTCGGCGTCGGCCGCGCCACGCGCACAACGTCACAACAACGGATGGGCGGCGGCGACGGCGACGAAGACTGCCGCGCCGCCGAGGAGAGCGCGGCGGCCCGCCCGACCTTCCTCGCGGTGACCATACCCACGAGCACGTACGAGTGGCTCGGGATCACGCAAAAGCGCGGCGACCAGGTCGAGCGTGTCTCGTTCTGCATCCCCGCCGGGAGCGGGCTGTGGCGCGACGAGTGGCAGGACGCGATGATGGTCGCCGTGCGCGCCGCCTTCCCCGCGCACGCCAAACCGCAACGCTACAACAGCCCTATGTCGCACTCATTCGTGTGGACGGTCGAGTTCACGCACTTCCGCTCGCAGTGCGACGAGTGCGCGCGTCTCGCCAAGCACGCCAAGGTCCTCGGGACCGCGCTCTGCGACGCCGAGAGAGGCGGCGCCGTGACGTTGCGGCTGCCGATGCGGCTGCCGTTGTGACGCTGCAGCAAGCCGCCGCGCAACGTCACAAAACACAAAACACAAAACACAAAACGCGGATGGATGCGGCGGCGGGAATCGTCGTCCTCGGCGAGGGCCCGCCGCGCTCGGACGTCGACGTCGACCCCGACGAGGCGCTCGAGAGGTACGCCTACTGGATGCCGATACTACTCGCCGTGATGCCTGCGGTGTTGTTCCTGCTGGGCACCGCGTTCTTCGTCGTGAGCGCGGCCGTGATCCGCCGCGAGTGGACGTCGCTCCGCCGCGCCGCCGAGGCCGCGACGAGTGGCAGGACGCGATGATGGTCGCCGGGGCCGTCGCTCCGCAGCCTCCAGGCGCGCGTCGACGATCTGGAGGTCAGCGTGACGCCGGGCGACTACGAAGTTTTCCTCAACGAGGACATCATGCTCAAGTGCAACGTGGAGGTGGTCGATTCAAGCTACAAATGCCGCGTGTGCGGGACCCAGATCGGGGGGTACTACCTCTACGACCCGTCCGTCGGCACCGACCACTTCCACCCCGCGTGCGCGGCGCTGGTGGCCATGTGTCCGTAGGGCGGCAAGGGCGCGCGTCACGCGGCGGTGATCGGGCGACGACGGAACGTAACCCCCCTCCCAACGCTCAGACACCGTCCACCGCCGCGTCGGCGGCCACGTCGGCGACCCGCGCCTTCTTGAGCACGGGGTTTCCGTCGGCGTCGACCTCGACCTTGGCCAGTGCCAGCAGCACGTCGGCCCTTTGCTTCGGGGTGGTCTCCACGCCAAACAGTCGGTGCAGAGCGGGCACGTCGCGCGTCTGCAGCAAAACGCCGGTCTTGGCCTTGAGAAACGCAAAGAGGGGCTCGACGTCGAGGTAGTCCGCGGCGCGCAGGACGGCGAGGAAGTGCCTGGGGTCCGCGGCGAGGAGCGCGTCGAATATGGCGCTCTCGGACGCCGAGCCCAGGTCGGACGCGGGGTCGTGCGGGGCCTTGGGGGGGTCGAAGGGCGCCCCCGCGTACCGCACGCAGAAGTCGACGACGACGCGGAGCACGGCCCCCGTCAGCGTGGCCTCGTCGTCGAACGCCAGCGTGGCGGTGGTGGCGTCGGCGGCGTCGGCGGCGGCAGGCTCGACGGCGACGTCCATGTCGGCGTCGTCGCCCGCCAGCGCGCCCCGGACGAACTTTGAGTAGCGGAACACGACGTCGCGCGGCGCGCGCACGGAGACGCCGTCGGTGCCCCTGAGGACGACGGTCGCCGCGGTCGGGGCCGTCGCGGTCGCGGCGGTGGCCATTTTGTGTGCCGCGATGCCGCGATGCCGCGAGGTCACAAAACACAAAACACAAAACACAAAACGCGGATGGATGCGGCGGCGGGAACCGTCGTCCTCGGCGACATCACAAAGCAACTGGGCGTGTGCCTGGACCGCGCGCAGAGGCCTCTGCGCGCGGCACGCAATGCCGCCACCGCGCTCGTGGACCGCGCGGCCAAGGCGCGCGCGACCTTCCCCGACGACACCGAGAACTCGTCGCCGCCGACGCGCGCCCTGCACGCCGTTCTGCGGCGCATCGTGGACGCGGGCGGCACCGTCGTCGCCGAGTGCGCGGCGCCGGTCCTGCGCATGGTCGTCACCAAGGTGCTGCGCGACGATACGTACATCGCCACCGTCGGCGGCGACGCCGCCGCCGACGACGAGCGCGCCTACACGCGCGTCGTCGGCGGGCGCACGTACGTGGTGCGCGACTTCCGCCACCTCCTCAGCGCCTTTGCCGCCTTCGCCCCTGCGCCGATGCACGTCCCCTTCGGGCGCGTCACGCCCGTCCCGCACCACAAGCCCAGCACCGCCTCGGGCGACTTTGCGAGAAAGTTCATCGAGTTTGTTTTCGCCGGCGCGACGAGGAAGCGCACGGCTCTGGCGTGGCTGCAGACGGACTTTCTGCGGCGCCACTACCCCGGGGCGCCGTCGGCGGCGACGCAGGCGCTTTTGCCGTGGTTCCTGCGCGACTCCATCCCCGCGCTGGTGACATCCAAGTGGTTCCTGCGGGCTCTGGGGGACCTCATGGACCCCGACTTCGAGGGCGGCTTCGGGCCGTACGCCAGGGACGTCAGCGCCCCCGTGGGCGCCGGTCCGGCCCTCGGGTTCGGCACGGGCTCGCTCGACTTGAGCATCGAGTCCGCGTGCATGTGGTTCAAGGCCCTGCTGCAGACTTTTCAAGGAGAGGTTAACGCACGCCCGGCGTCGGTCTACCAGCAGGCCGCGGAGCTCGGGGGAGACGAGGGCATCATCAGCGCAATGGTGAGGATTTTCGGCCCCGGCCCCGCCCTCCCCGCCGACAAGATCAAGATCAAGAAATACAGTGACACGTTTTCGCTCGCTGAGACCCTGATGACCCCGGACCAACGAACGCTGGCTGCCGGCACAGCGGCGGCGCGCGCGCTCCGGCCGGTCTTGGCGCCGCCGCCGGCGCCGGGGCCGGGGTCGGGGCGAAGACCGGCCGGAGGAGCGAAGGCGCATACCGGGCATTCCCTCTTCCGCGCCCCCGCGCCCACGGCTTTCGGCGACGGCGGTGGCGGCGGCGACATCAACGCCGAGCCGTACCCCCTCAAGGCCGCCTACGAGGGCCCGCCGCGCTCGGGCCCGCCGCGCTCGGACTCGCCGCTACCGTTTGAGGGCGAGTCCGAGCGCGGCGGCGTCGCCATGGACGTCGACGTCGACCCCGACGAGGCGCTCGAGAGGTACGCCTACTGGATGGACGTGGAGGAGGCCGCCGCGTTTGTGGACGGGGACGAAGACATCGTCACGCGGGTGTTGGTTGCCCTCCTCGAGGACGATTTGTAATGTCGCCGCGTCGTCGTTCGTCGTTCGTCGTCGCCGTTCGCCGTCGTTCGTCGTCGTCGTCGTTCGCCGTCGTGCATTTTTCGCCCATGGCGCCCGATCGTTCGCCGTCGTTTCGCCCACGGCGCATCGTTTCGGCGTCGTCGTCGCGTGATGCGCCGTGGGCGAAAGACGGCGAACGATCCGCGCCATGGGCGAAAAATCGACGGACGACGACGGCGGACGGTGAACGACGACGGCGACGGCGACGACCGCGCGACGGCCGCCTGTGGCGACAAAACGACCGCCTGTGGCGACAAAACATGTCGACCGCGCCGACCGCGCCGACCGCGCCGACCGCGCCGCTCCACTTGCGCCGCGGCCTCCTCGTCGCGATCGAGGGACCCGACAGGGCGGGCAAGACGACGGTGGTGTCTGCTCTTCGCGACCGCCACGGGTTCGTCGCCGTCAAGCGGCCGGACAGGACGTCGCCGACGGGGCTGGTGCTGGCGCAGTTCATCCGGGGCGAGCTCGCGTTTTCCGGCGACGCGCGCCTCAACGAGCGCGCGGCGCAGATGGTTTTCGCCTGCAACAACCTCGAGGGGCGCGACTTCATCGTGGGCACGCTCAAGCAGGGCGCCGACGTCGTCATGGACCGCTACGTGCCCTCGGGCGTCGTCTACCACTCGCAGGCCACGAACGGCGAGGACACGCGCGCCTTCATCCACACGCTCAACGAGGGCATGCCGCGCCCCGACCTGGTGCTGGTGTTCGAGGTCGCCCCCGAGGTCGCCGCCGCGCGCGCCGACTTTGGCGGCGAGCGCAACGACACCGTCGACGTCCAGCGGGCCGTCGGCGCGGGGTTCCGCCGCTTCTACGGCGACGACGCGCGCGTCCAGTTCGTCGACGCGTCGCGCGACCCCGCGACCGTCCTCGCCGACGTCGTCGCCAGGGTCGCCGCTCTCCGCGCGGCCGCGGCCGCGGCCGAGACGGCGTCGGAGTCGGCGTGGGAGTTGGAGCTGAAGTACTTTTAAACCACGACCGCGTCCTCGCCCTCGGCGTCGGCCTCGGCGTCGGCCTCGGCGTCGGCCTCGGCGTGCGGCCCGAAGCCGCCCCCGCCCTCGGTGGCGCCGTCTCGCAACAGCAAAAACCCCGCGACGCGGGTCACGATCGCGTTGTCGCCGTCGCGGCGCAAAAGTCCCGCGAGGGGCGTTTGCGCGGTACGGAAACGCGCGACGCCCGCGGCCTCCATGAGCACCAGCACGCGGCACCGGTCGTGACCCCGCTCGATGGCCGACTCGATGGCCGCATTCCTGAGCTCCATCCCCTCGTCGGCTCCCTCCTCGTCCTCGTCGTCGTGCACCGCCGCCACGGCGGGCACCGGCTGAACGAACATAAAGTCAAAGGCGAAGCGGCACCTCTCGAGGGCACGCACCAAGACGTCGACGCCGGTGGGGGTGATGCGGACATGTACAAAGCTCATGTGGTGTACGCGGTGGTCGGTGCGGACCATCGCGGCGTACGTCTCGGCGACGTCGTAGGGGAACGCCCCGCCGACGATCGCGACGACCTTCATCCCGGTGTTGGCCGCCACCGCGCGGGCGAGAGCGAGGGCACCGTCATCGGTGACGCCGGAACAGTCGAGAAACAGCTTCCGCATCGACGGCGACGACGCCACGGCGGCGCCAATGGCCACGGCGCTCTCGTCCGTCACCACCTCGAGTTCCGCGGCGTCGACGGTCGCGAGTGTCTGCGACGCCGCGACGGCGTCCGCTAGCGCCATGAACGCCGCGACGCCCACGATGACATTGGACGACACCGCCAGCGTCGTCCAATGTCATCGTGGGGCACGCGGCGGCCGCGGCGGCGACGGCGATGATGCCGGCGCCCGAGGGCCTGTTGTCCCGCATGTCCAGCTCGCGCATCGCCTTGCTGCTGCCGACGGCAGCGCCGATCACCTTGAAGCCGTCGTCGCCGACGCCGCAGTTGCTCATGTACAGGCAGTGGAGGGAGCGCGCCCCGGCGATGACGACGCTCGCCACGTCCCACACGCCGCCCTTCGTCAGCGGGTTTCTGCTCACGTTCAGCTCAGCCAAGCCGGGCGCCCGGCGCAGCGAGGCGCACAGCTTGGTGATGCCGTCGTGCCCGATGCCGTTGAAGCTCACGTCGAGCGCGTGCAGCATCGGGGTGCACAGCACGAGGACGGCGAGCGTCGCGGCCCCGTCGTCGCCGAGGCCGGCGTAGTTCAGGTGCAGCCTCGTCACCGACGACAACGCCCGCTCTCGCCCCAGCAAATTGACGAGGTCGAGCATCCCTTGCGGGCAGAGTTTGCGGCGGGGGTCGTTTGCGCGGACGACGACGGCGCCGTCCGCGGCCGTCGCCAACTGGACTCCGGTGCCGCAGGGCAGTCCGAAGATCGCTTGCGTTTCCATGGCGGGGGCGTCCGAGTCCACGTCCGAGTCCGCGTGCGCGTCCATTTTTGTGTGATCGTCGCGTTCTCGGGCCGCGGACCGGGTCACAAAACTGCGCGCGCACGCGCAACGCACGCGTACACAAAGATGTCGTCGGGCGCCGCACCGGACGCCGCCGCACCGGACGCCGCCGCGGAGTCGGGCGCGCACGCCGCCGCCGCGAGCGCCCTGACGAACGCGCACGACGCCGTCCAGTACATGAAGCGCAAGATGGACGACCCCAAGGAGTGCGCCTCGGGCGCGACGCACGTCGAATGCGCCAAGGCGCTCGCGGGCGCGTGGATCGCCGGCGACGCCGCGTGGGCGTGCATCAAGGCCCACTGCGACAGCGTCGTCGAGAGCGACCCCTGCGCCCGCAAGTTCAGGGCCGCGGTCGTCCGTTCGCGCAAAGGCTGCAAAGCTCCAAACGACGCACTCTTCGCCGAGCTCAACCGGTTGAGCGGGGCGATGTCGTCGCTCGAGCGGCGCATGGAGGTCCACATCCGGCCCAAGTCCAGGCTGGGCGCCATGTGCCGCACCGTCGAGACCGAGGCGCGCGCGAGGGCGGCGAAGAGGGCAAAGGCCGAGGCGGGTGCGGGTACGCAGAGCTAAAGGTCGTACCTCGCGGCCTCGCGCGCGTCGTCGTCGTCGCCGCACCCCTACACGGCGGCGCCGTGTAGGGGTGCGGCGACGACCTCCCACTTGTTGGCGTCGGCAGCGGCGGCGGCGGCCCTCATCTCGGTCGCCCACTGCACCTCGGACTCTTGGATCGCCATGGCGATCCAAGAGTCCGCCTCGCGCTGGGCCTTGTCGAGGATCTCGTGCGCCTTCTCACGACACAACTTTGCCCTCGCCGTTTTCTTGCGCTCGATGGCGGCGATGCGCGCGAGCAGCGTGGTGTCGGTCTCGGTCTCGTCGACGCTCGCGGCGGTCGGTGGTGGGGGTGCTGGGGTGGGGGTGGCGGCGCTGCGCGCCGCCTGCAGCCACGCATGCAGCGTCTCATGCGCCACCGTCACCACCGCCGCAAACATCGCAAACCACAGCACCGCCAGTATGGCCCGCGTCTCATGCGCCACCGTCACCACCGCCGCAAACGTCGCAAACCACAGCACCGCCAGCATGGCCCCGTGCCAGTAGTCGGGGTCACGTGCTTCGACCCAGCAGGTGGACGCGTCCATCGACGGGCGGCGGGCGGCGAGCCGTTGTTGTGACGGCGCCGCGCGACGCCGCGCGCCGCCGCGACGCCGCGGCTCACAAGTCCGTCTTTGCCCGCGCGCCGCCCGAGACGCGCGCCCTCCGCAGCCCGGGCGCGCGCGACTCGTAGCAGACAAAGGCGGCGACGAGGGCGAGGGGGGCGGCGATGGCGAAGACCGACCCGAAGCCGACGACGGCGACGTCGGCGGCGACGACGTCGCTCGTCGTGATCCCCGCGGCGACGGAGACGACCTCGACGAGGTCGTTGGGCAGCACGCGGTACATGGCCGCGGGGCACGCGCGCTTCGCCTCGCCCAGAACGTCGGCGCACCCCGCGCGCGCGTACCAGGCGTGCGCGGCCGCGGGGACGACGACGACCATCGCGTGCCGCGGCAGGAGGGCGTGCTGCGCGACGGCGTCTCGGACGACGGAGGCGCGTCCCCGCGCCACGCACTCGCGCCACCGGTGCGCGGGGCACGCGTGCGTCGTCGCGCACGTGTGCGCGTCGGTGTCGGCCGCCGCCGACGCGCAGTAGGCGCGCATCGCGGCCCTGCACCCGGGCGTCACGGTGCCGTTGGCGTAGAGGCGCGCGCACTCGGGGGCCGCGCACGGCGAGCCGGGCGCGGAGGGGTCGAAGAGGCACGGGGAGCGGGCGTGCGTGCACGTCTGCGGCGCCGGCGACGTTGAACAGTTGGCCGCGCGCGCGTCGAGGACGCGCTGCGCGACGACGGCGAACTCGCGCTGCCACAGCGGGGCGCATTTGGGGAGCGGGGGGTCGAGGGCGGCGCAGCACGCGGCCGAGCACACCGCGCGCGCGGTGCACGCGGGGACGACGGCGTCGGCGAGGGCCGCGAGGCACGCGTCTTCGCCGGCGGCGGTGGCGGCGGCGGCGAGGGCGAGTGCGAGGGCGAGTAACGCGACCACGAACCTCATACGAACGTGGTGCCGACGGTCTCGGTCCCGCCGGTCCCGCCGGTCCCGCCGCCGGCCGACGGTTTCTGGTGTGGGACCGTCGGCGACGCCAGCGCCAGCACGAGCGAGGCCGCGGCGGAGACGGCGGCGGCGGCGCAAAAGACGCCCGCCGCCGCGGGGGACGCGGCGTCGAACTCGCCGAACGCCGCGCCGCCGACGCAGACGACGCTGACCATGAGGGCCGTGTGGTAGACGGGGTTGACCGCCCGGGCCCCCCACGTCGCGAGCGCGACGTTCAACAGGGCGAGCTGGGCGGAGGCAAACACGAGCGCCCCCAGCCCCCACACCTCCACGCCCCCAAACACCCACGCCTTCGTGAGCGTGTTGGTGAACCCTCCGACGAGCCCCGCGGCGACGGCGCCGCGCACGGGCCCGTCGGCGGCGACGCGCGCCGCGCCGCGCCCCAGCAGGAAGACGCACACGTAGCCGCCGACGACGAGCGTCAGGTGGGGCATGTGCGCGGGGGGCGCCAGCGCCGGCGCCGCCCGCGCGACGACGGCGCTGGCGACGACGACGACGCCGCACGCCACCCACTCGCGCCGCGACACCCGCTCGCCGCGCATCCGCGCGAGCACCACCGTGATGCTCGCGACGATGCCCCCGAGGGCCGCGACCTCGCTCTCCGAGATGAAGCGCAGAGCGCACAGCTGGGCGGTGCTGCCGGTGACGACCATCAGGGCGTTGCCCGCCACGGGTCGCCGCGACTCCACGAGGTACGAGCCCTGCGCGGCCCCGAGCGCCCCCGCGACGACGACCAGAACGCCGGTGACGGCTCCGTCGGAGAGGGACGCCGTGAGCATTTTGTGTCTTACGCCGCGGGTGCCTACTCGTCCCCGTCGGTCTCGTCTCCCCCGCGCACCCGCATCCGCTGCATCGCCCGTCGTCGCATGGGCGTCGCCCTCTGCGCCGCCACCGCCCTCTGCGCAGAGGGCGGCGTCGTGGAGGCGCGACGGTGCCATTGGTCGTAGCAGCAGTTGGTGCCCACTGAGACAATCACCAGCAGCAGCCACGCCGCGAGCAGCGTGCGCGGTTGCCACAAGGCGGAGAGCAGCGTCTCCGTGAAGGCTGTGCTGCCCACGCGCGTTCCCATCTTTGTTGTGTGACTGTTTCACAACGCCGCGCGCGACCACACACCTACACGGCCTCCTCGCCGTCGCTGCTCCCCGTGGCGTCGTCGTCGTCGCCGTCGTCCTCGGCGGCGGCCTTGGGCGCGGCGGCGGCCTTGGGCGCGGCGGCGGCGGCGCCACCGGCCTTGGCCTTGCGCGCGGCCTTGCGCGCGGCCTTGTCGGCCTTCTCGGCCTTCCTCGTGAGGCGCACCTCGGGGACGGACAGGCGCGCGCCGCTGTTGCAGATGCGCACGTCGCGCATGACGGCGCGGAGGTCCGAGTCCGCGTAGACGCCGCGCGCGAGGTCGACGGGCTTGGTGCGGTGCCTGTTGTCGCGCGTCGTCTCCCTGCGCGCCGCCCTCAGGAGCTCGTAGGCGAAGCGCTCCAGGACGCCCGTGAAGTACACGGCGCCCTTGGCCTTGAGGCGCTTCGCGTACCCGCTCTTTCGGAGAAACGTCGCGAGGCGCTTGACCGGCAGCGACAACGCCGCGCGGGACGAGTCGGTGACGGCGGGCATTTCCAGTGTTTTGTTGTGGTGTGCCGTCGTCGTTTTGTCGCCGCGGGCGGCCGTCGTCGTTCGCCGTCGTCGTTCGGCGTCGTGCATTTTTTTCTTTTTCGCCCGTTCGCCGTCTTTTTTTCAACGTCGTTTCGCCGTCGTCGTCGCGTGACGTTGAAAAAAAGACGGCGAACGATCGGGCGCCATGGGCGAAAAATGCACGACGCCGAACG
>Ga0302319_10015388_pt1 | contig 14174 bp, 11 predicted proteins | sample Bog_T0_2_FD_203319 | JGI IMG/M metagenome (GOLD analysis project Ga0302319, IMG submission 203319) | Peat permafrost microbial communities from Stordalen Mire near Abisko, Sweden - Bog_T0_2 | ecosystem: Environmental > Terrestrial > Soil > Wetlands > Peat | place: Sweden: Abisko, Stordalen Mire... | reverse complement strand
GAATCTCGGAGTGGTCGATCGCATAGACGTGCGCTGCGCCCCGGCGTGCCGCCAGGGCAGCAAGGATCCCTGTGCCCGTGCCCAGGTCGACAACCCGGTCGCCAGGCTGGACGTGGCGTTCGATCGCGGCCTTGTAAAAAGCCATGCGGCGCTTGTCGGCGAGCATGCGCTCCTGTTCATGGAAGTCGGCGAACATGAGGCCGTTGTGGGCGCGTCGGTCCGCCTCGGAGCGAGCCTCGGGCGTGGGATAGAACCAGGCCGACAGGCCCGGCTTATGCTCGAGCCAAGTCTCGAGGCGTTCAAGGATGCGCCGCAGGGAAGCGAAGAGTCGGATGCTGGCCTTTTTGAGGGTGATCATGGGCGATGGTGCTTGGTGCCCAGGCGGCCCGGGGGACAGGAAGGCTGCCCTAGGCAGGCCATGAGTGCAACTGGAACGATTGAGGCGAGTACGCCCCCCGCGGGGCACGCCCGAGCGCTATCCACATTCGTTTCTTGCCTCGCTCCCGGCCGCTTGCGAGCCTTGCGAACCCCTACACCCCGCCATGGACTGCAGCCGAACCCCAACCCCAAACATGTGCAGCCGTCATTGCTCAGGCGTCCTCGTATTTTTCCTCGCTGCGTCCGGCCTCATGGCCAGCGAATACGCCGATTTGAAGCGGATGGCGCCGGTTCCCGACACCGAGCAGATCCCTATTGTTGACTTCGTTCGCCCAGCCCTCGTCTCGGGTGTGCAGCTTAATCACACCGGCACCCAGATAGGCGCGATCGTGCCGGGCACTGACGACCACACCAGCCTGATCACCTACGGCCTCGAGACGCAGAAGCTGGACGGCGTGAGCGCCCCCCCGGGCGACAGGGACATATCCTCGTTCGTATGGCTCGACGGGGAACGGCTCACCTACCTGCAAAGCGAGAACAAGATCGTGGGGCGATATCTCTACCTGAGCTCGGCCGGAAAACTCTCGCTCGCGGAACGCGTTGGCGCGCAGGGGTCGGACGGCTCGGTGCAGATCCTCGGCAACCCGCCGGAAGACCGCACCAACCTGCTTGTGAACCTGAAGGGCTTCAACTGGCACTACGATCATCCCGAGATGATAAATGCCGTGGCCCACGGCACGCTCGTGACCCGTTATCCCGAGCTCAAGACCGACCACGGCTTCAACAATAGCTTCTGGGCGGACAAGCAGGGAAACCTGGCCTACGGGGTGACGCAGGAGGACGGGGTCCTGACCCTGAGCAAGCTCGATGGGGATAACTGGTTGAAATGCCCGGAGGATCTGGACCAGATCGACCCGGTGGATTCCGGCGACAACCCGGGCGATATCGTGGCCCTGGGCCAGCGCGACGGCACGGGTCCGCGTCCTCTCGAGTTCATGGACGCCGCGAGCGGCGCCCCCAAGGAGGTCATCCTCCAGGACAAGGCTTACGATTTTGACGGTTGGCTGTTCCGCGACCCGAAGACCTACAACATCGTGGGCGCCGTCTACGACAGGGCGGCCCCGCACGTTGTCTGGTTCACCGAGGCCTATCGCAACCTGCAGGCGGTCGTCGACAAGCTGTTCCCGAACCAGATCGTGCGGATCCAAGGGATGGACGACTCGGGCAAGGTCCTCCTGATAAGCAACGGGTCGGACCGCCAGCCCATCGTGTACAGCTGGGTCAACCTGGAGACGCACAAGAGCGGGCTGATCAAGAATTCCGAGCCTTGGATTGACCCGAAGCGCATGCAGCCGATGGGCGTCATCAAGTACACGACGGCCGAAGGGCGCCAGTTGGACGCCTATATCACCCTTCCCGCCGGAGCCTCCAAGAGGAACCCCCCGCCGTTGGTCGTCATCCCCCACAACTTTTCAGGAAACCGCTGGGTGTGGGGGTTTAACCCCGAGGTGCAGTTCTTCGCCAGCCGGGGTTACGCGGTCCTTCAGCCCAATTTCCGCGGCTCAGCGGGCTACACGTGGATGTACCCGGAGACGGAAGATTGGGATTTCGGCAAGATGAGCGACGATGTGGCCCGTGCCACGAAGAAGGCGATCGAGATGGGCATTGTTGACAAGAACCGCGTGGCCATCATGGGCACCTCGTTCGGCGGTTACCTCGCCGTCGCTGGCGCGGCCTTCGAGCCCGGCCTCTACAAGTGCGCCCTCTCGGTCTCAGCCTTCTACGATTGGGGAAAGTACATAAGCGAGGACAAGTATCAGCAGTACACGAACCCGACGTACTCCCGGTACCTGCACAAGCTGGGGGACCCCGGCACCAACACCGAGAGGTACGCGTCGATGTCGCCGCTGCCGCACGCCTCGCAGATCCATTCCGCGCTCTTTATTGCCTGGGGCGAGTACGACAGTCCGGAGCTGGTCGGCCAGTCAAAGGAGATGGCCTCTGCGGTGCAAAGGAACAACGTGCCCGTTGAAACGCTCTCGTTCCTCGACGAGGCCGATGGGGTTCGTCACCTGGCGCATCGGATCGAGCTCTACGAGCACATCGAGGCCTTCCTCTCGAAGAACCTCTAGGCCCTGGAGGATCAGTCCGAAGGCACGGAGTTCTCGTAGCGGTCCCAGTGGTCGAGGAGTTCGTGTGCGACCACCGAGCCCACGCGGTACGAAGCCTCAAGAGCGGCATTTGTGCCAAGCGACTCATCGCCGATCGTGGACAGGACGTCCTTCCCGGGGGGAGGCATGCAATAGTTGCTTCCCGTCCTAAGCACCATCACGCGGCTAAAGTCGACGTGGCCCTCGTCGGCCATGTGCATAAGGGAGCCCGTGAAGGTCTGGGCCTCCATGGAGGTGGTCGCAAACGTCCCCTTCCCCTTGGTCCACATCCTTACCCAGTCCCGCGCCCACTCCGTCCTTGTCGCCCCATGCCAATAGCGGATAGAGCCCAGGGCATCCCCCATCATGACCCGAGGGGCCCCCTGCGCCATTGGAAAGCCGGTGTAACGCATGCGCCAAGCCGCCATCTCCGGCGAATCCACAAGCTTCACGTCCCTTGTAATGCCGTAGGCCCAGCGCGCGAGGCCCCCGTTCAAGGGATGGTTCATGCTGTAGACCAACGTTGCACCTCCCCAGCCGCCACCCTTCTCGGGTTCGGTGGTCGGGAGCTGCCTCGGTCCCTTCGTGCCAATAGCGAACAAGCCGTAGGGCCATCCGGGCGGCAGCTGCCTGTCGTCAATCTCCCGGAGCGCGTCTCCATCGACCACGTTCTCGGCCCATACGGCGCTGCCCATGGGCCCTGCCGCCGGGTCGATCCCGGCTATCCCGTCGATGATCCAATAGGTCTTCCGAAGGTCGAACCTCGGATCCATGCAAAGGGCCGCGATCAGCTCAATCTCGCCGTTAGGGCTCAGGTCCTTGTCGTTGGAATTGCCCCCTACCATCCCGTAGAGACCCTTCGCGTTGTAGCAAAGAGGGTGGGCCCTTCTGAGGAGGGTGACCTTCTGGTTAAGACTGTCGCGTTCCGCCCAGAATTGGAATTCACCCGGCGCATCGCCCGTGTCCGCCCCCACCTCGAACCCGGCGACGACGATCACCTTGATGGGAATGGGGTCGGCGGGGCAGCGCGACACCGCCAACGCAGAAAAAAGGGCGCAGGTGAGCACAGCCATCGCATGGGTTGGTTTCGATTCTCGCATGGGCCCGGGCAAGCACTGGCTGTGCCAGCAGGAGGGATGGGGGATACAACCAACCCAAGCCCTGAATCAAACGAGCCTGCAAAGTGGCGGAGGGGGAGGGATTCGAACCCTTCTCTTGCCCCGAAGCTAAGTCGCAAGCGTGCGCGGACTTCGTTGATCGTTAGTTTCTTGGGACCGGAGACAAGAAGCAGGGAGACGCATCAAAAGGAAGCGAAAAGAAGGATTCCTGACAACCTGGCGGCAACCTGAACGCGCCTATTGCAGTATCAATCCGGACGGATTCTGACGACCGTCCCATATGCGGACGATTTCTACGATTCGGGCCGTCTCGTTGACTTGATAGAAAATCAGGTAGTAGCGGTGGGACAGTTTGCGCAGGCCAGGCCGGCGACGAACCGCCGCGCCTCGATTAGGAAACGATGCCAACGATTCGGATAGCGCAATAAGTTCCTCGCCGATTTTCAATGCGACTGCAGAGCCGCCATAGACGCTGATGGCGATGAAACGAGCAATGCCTTCCAAATCGCCTAACGCGGACTTGGAAATGATTACCTGGTAATCCATTGGCGCAGTTGGCGGCGTGCTTCCTCGATGGGCACTCCTCCTTCTGTCGCCAAAGAGCGCAGACCCTCGTCGATGGCCGCGAGCATTTCGGGCGTCTCCTCGGCAGTCTCATCGAGCCAGTGCCGCAGGACCTGCTGCTCCCTCGGGTCGAGTTGCAGAATCGCCTCTTGAATTTCAACGAGCTTGGTCACGGCCAATTTCATAGTCGGCGATACCTGATGGACAACAGCAAAGTGCATTCCGGACGACGACCGGTCTCGGCATATTGCCCTATCTCAGTTGGGTGAGAAATCCTTCATTTCACCTAAAATCTCACCGGGCGAAACCCGGTGAGCTGAAATAAACCGCCCAGAAAAATCCCGCGTGGCAGTACTAAATCCTAAAAAATTGTGCAACAAGACGATTGAATGTGGTCCAGCCGCATAACAATCCACTTTCTGGCAGATGAGCACCCTCCCATCGAAAGTCAGCAACAGCGTGTGTCGCAGCGGATCGAGGTCGGTGTTCAACGGCCGTTGGGCGCCCTCTGGATACAGGGAGCCAAACGAGATCGTCAAGAGATGCGGTTTCTTAAGGTCGCAGCTAATTTGCTGCGAGAAAATCACCGCATGGTCCCAATGATCAAATCCAAACCGGATAGAATCTGGGCCGACGAATTGAACAAAGAGCTCGTCGCCCGCACCTTTGCGACCGGTGCTTAAAATGGGTTGTGCCTCCGCCGAATTTCCCGGATCGAAAATGACCCCTAGCCGGACAGCGCCAACATGTGATGTCCACGGCCCATCGGTTCCCGGCAATTCTCCACCATAGGTTGGAAGCTCCGGAAGCAGGCGTACCGCTTTCATCGAGATGTCACGCAAACGAAATTTAGTCCGTTGCGATTCAGTGTAATCATCGAACGAATAGGGAACGAACTCCAGAGGATGCCGTCGTTCGAAAAGAACGATGTGGGGATGGTTCCTGATGGCGTCCTCGACTTTGGAATCGGTATATCCTCCCTCTAAAATCCGGTAAAGCCCCGGATCGCCGTTGACGTTCTCGTCCTCCGCGATCGCCACTTCAGCGCCCTTCTCAAAATCCGGAGGAAACACCTGCCGTAGGGGAACGCTGAAATTAACCGCTGCTTGGACCAAAATCGCAGTGACAAGCACAGCCGCGGCAATCCTTCCGTACCGTTCCCGAGAGTAGATCTTTGCAAGAAACCATCCTCCGATTAAGGACAGGAATATTGCCAATGGGCGTGCGTGCCGGGCACAGACAAAGAACACTTTAAAAACGTCAAATACAGCCAGTTGGCCGGCATAGAAAATCAAGCATCCGGCGAGCCAAAGCATAACTCGCCTTTCCAGTTTTCCCGCCGGCCAAAGGGCCAACGCGACAAACACTGCGAATACCAAAAAGAAGAATAGGTAACGCTCTGAAACCCAAAGATACTCAGGCATGACCCGCCAGGCAATCCCTCTGTCGCCCGTATCGGCCGATACCAGGTGGGCGTATTGGAAAAATTTCCCCACAAGACTGTAGCCTAGCAGTCGAGCAATCGCTATTGTCGTTAAGATCGGCAAAGACAATCCGACAAGACTCAGTGTGCCGCGCATTATCGTCCTCGAAAACGACTCTGGGTGACTCAGAACCGTGAGGATAAGCACGGTGCCTCCGAACCACCAATATGAGTTGTACGTGAGGAAGCTCAGTCCCGACAGCAATCCTGCTAGGACGCTGTTCGCGCAACCGGAGCGAATGCCGCACAGCGCTCCGCAAAGATAAAGAAAAAGCGCTAGATCATAGGGAAAAACATGGCGTGCATAATAAAAGAATGACGTACATGAAGCCATTAGCAGCGCGGCGAACAGGCCTTCCCGCGAGGACCCACCCATTGCCCGAACCAAGCGCGAAGTCAGGTAGATGGTGCCGACGGAAAAGCTTCCGAAGAACACCGCCGGCAGCCAGACCAAGCATCCCAGAGCACTTTGCGCCATTGCTGGAATGACACCAATCACCTCGAACATCATATGGTTGGAATGAGAGAACAGCTCATCCGCTCCAACGTGGACGTGTCCTGCAAGGAAGGCCGCAGCCGCACGTTGCGATCGGACGTAGTTGGATTCGTCGGTCCAGAAATACTGGCCGCCTCGAATCGCAATCGTTACCCTCAGTACTAGCGATAAGGCCAGGATCGATGACAGTGCGATTCTGTCGAAAGGTGTGCCTGGTGTTCGTGCCAAGCCACCTGCCTTTGCCTCCATTAATTCCGAGTCCGCCATTCTATAGTTGTGGAAGTTGATCTTGCCCAATGCGAGTGCATGCACAAACGCTCAGTCAAACTTGGCGTTGCGGAAGGCTGTGGCTTTTTGTGTTTCTTCTTAGCGACGCAATATGTCTAAGCGTCGTGCGACGCTGAGAACGCGGACCAAACCAGGCTTCGAAACGGTTCGCACTGCAGGGCACTCGTGAGGATCGATCATGCTACATCAGCGCAGGATTGCACGAATCTAAGCCACTGTAGTTTAGGCACTAAGGATACGGTTAGAACGCAGCATGAAGTCTGCTAGCTACACGAATGCTTCCTAAGGCTCCTACGCAAGGGCTCGCCCTGTGGTAGGTGCGATCCAACCCTCGCGCGGTCGCTTCAGCAAACAGCCAAGGAGCAACCAAATTTAACCAATTTTCCTACAAGCTGTTCGGTAAAACGTTGTAATTAAGCACCCTACAATGTCCGCCCGAAACGCCTCTCTTCGCAGCTGTTCGCTCCTATCTGCAACCTTCGTTGTGCCGGCACGACGGAGCGCATGTCCTCCCGGAACCCGATTGGCTGGGAGTGGAATCGTTCCTCGCTACAAAGATCAGGTGGGCCCCCGCACGTTGTTCTGGATTCGGCCTTCGGCCTATCTAGGGGCAGAGCCCCCAGCCCCCACATCCGAGGCGCTGAGGCCGTCAGACGGCCACTGGAAAGGCGATGACGCCCTCCCTGGACTGAGGCCGAATATTGAAGAACTCCTCGGCCTCGGCGGGCGTCTTGAGGTCCAGGTAGTGCTTCCTGATGATCGCCTCGGAATTGCCCGCCTGAAGGGCTGCCTCCCCCATGGAGCGGAACTTGGCGATGAAGAAGCTGATGAACGTATGCCTCATGACGTCGTGCGAGAGCCCGAACAGCTTGGCGACCTTTGCCCGGTGTTTTTGGAGGGCCGGGACAATGATCGGGTAGCGGTCGAGGGGGTAGGCCTGCAGCCAGGTTGAAAGGTTCGGCTGGAGAGTGACATTGCGCTTCATCCGGACCTTCGAGACTTCGGGCTCAATGTGAATCACTCCGGTGTCGAGCCTGACGTGCTCGGGGCGAAGCTTGAGGATTTCGCCGGTACGCAGACACGGGCGGATACCGGCAAAGAGGCACAGCGCGAAGAACGGTACCAAGGCACCGCCGCGGTCGCTCTCCAGGTAAGTCATCAGTTCCTGGGCCTGTTTGGCGCTTAGCGTTGGAGCTGAGCCTCGCCGGTGCGCAATGCGGTGGTAGGCGACTTTCTCGATCGGGTTCGCGGCGATCCAGTCCTGCTGGAAAGCGAACTTCAGGAAAGTGGAGACGACGCCTCGGCGGTTGTTGTACGTCTTGAGCGACGGATTCCCGTGCTGGAGGTAGGATGTCAGCCGCGGTGCCGAGAGTTCGGCCACGGTGGCCCCTGGGAAGTGTGCCTTCAGGACCTTGAGGTGTCTGCGAATGGTCGTCAGCTGCGGTGCGGAGATGACTTGCCGGTCGTGCTCCAGGGTTTTGACCGCCAAGTAGGCCGCGGTCGCCTCGGACAGGGGCTTTTGGCACACGGGCTCGCGGTAGGTCGAGAGGGCGAAATCGAGGTAGAAGGCGAGCGACCGCTCATTGCCCGCCAGGCGCCGAAAGGCCGCCTCGGCCTCGCGGACTTGGTCCTCTACCAGGACGGTGGTGACCGATCGGAGGTTCGACACTATTTGCAGCCCTTTTAGTTCAAGGGAGGCCTTCTCGGTGGCGGCCTCCTCCAAGGTCTTGAAGTTGCGGCGAATGCGGACGCCGTTGAGCCGGCCATCGACGCGATACGGGAACACGCCATTCCGGTTCCTGAACCGGCTGACGGAGAACTTATTTTCGTGGTTCATGCTTAGGTTGCCCACGTCAACTGGCAACCTAGCCTCGGTTTTTTCCTCTCAAGAGGGGAAAAATGGCGGAGAGGGAGGGATTCGAACCTCTTTTACCGAACAACCGAAAAACTTCGCTTAGCGTGCTTTAACTTGTTTATGAGTGACTTAGAACGAGCACCAAGGTGCATCGAGCGGCAAGTAAATCAAGACAAAAACATGTTTGCTGGCAAATCCGTGGCAAATTTTCCAACGGGATATGCGCCGCTGAATCTCACGTAAAAGCCATTTCAAATTCTATACCACTGGCATGGTGCAGAGATGGCCTGTTGAGTTTGGGGTCAGTCAAAACGTCTGGAACGGAGCGCCTTCAGGAAGGTGCCAAGTAAGGCAAAAGCCAGCACGAGGAAAACGAAAGACATTAGCGGGCGGAGGAAGATCGCCTTTCTCCGGCGCAGCAACGCTAGTGCTCCGCAGACCACGGCGGCAAGCAAACCAATTCCCAGAATCTTGCGGGAAAGTTCGTAGCGGTGGGGGTCCCGATCCAATGGGGATTCGATGCGCGTTTCGTGGATCATTGTAATCCGATTAGGCCACGGCTTGCGACCGCAGATAAAGTTGCGCACACGCTCTCGCGTCAGACAGGGCGTCGTGATGATCGAGCGGGATGCCGTACTCGGCGCAAAGCACCGCGAGCTTCTTCCGGTAGATCCTCAGGGTGCAGACTTTCTCGAAAGCCGGGACGGGCAGGCCGTAGAATCCGAGTGTCTGTTTCAGCACGTCGAAATCGAAGCGGAATCCGTTGTGTGCCACGACCCGCTGGCCTGCAATGAATGGCTCCACTTGCGGCCAAACCCCGTCAAACGTGGGCGACTGGACGGTGGCTTGGGGCGTGATGCCGTGAATCCCGATAAAATCCTCCCTATAGAAATTATCGGGCGGCTGGACGAGCAGGCTAAATTCACGGGCGACGGTGCCCGCTTCGATCCGCACCAGCCCGACCTGGCATATGCTGGTTCGGGCAAACTGCGCGGTTTCGAAATCGATCGCGGTAAATGTTGATTTCACGGGCAGCCACTATACCCGCCAAGCGCGACAATTTATGTCGCGGCGAACAGGGCGATGACGCGGTTCTGTGTTCGCGTTCGGATTGGCCGATGCTGGGCATGTCATTGGCCTTCAAGGTCTTTAACAAAGACATTCTTCATCTCCAGCTCGTGCTCGCGAATACACTCCGTATTCCATTCCCGTGTGTCCATCATGCGCATCATCAGGTGCTGCTTCACGCTATCGATGGCCCCCGCTTCATAGTGCTCTTTCTTCGCTCTTGGCATGTAATTGCTGAGCGTCGAATTTTTACTACGGCTGATGAGGCAAAGGTTGCCAAAGCAATTCAGCACTTCCGGAGGTAGGACGGCGTGGTCCTTTTTCGGGTTTTGTGGATAAAAATGCTCCACCGAACTGCGAGGGGTAAACTCGAAGCTGTTTACCTTAGAGCCCTCTTTCAGCCACAGGAGGTAATCGAGGTAATTGAAAACCAGATTGTTATCGATCTTGCTGAAGGACAGCCGCGTCCAGTCGCAATCGCTTTCTCTGCTCGCTCGGCATTGTCCATTGTTTATCATCACCATCGTTTCGTAACTCGCCGGCAGGCGCGCGAGAAATTTGTCAAAAACAAACGTCTTCGCAACCGATTCAAGCGCGTGAAGATATTCCTGCGCGTTGATCGGGGGGTCACGGAAAAGCCAGCGCAACGCCGCGAGGAGCCAGTATTTATAAACCCACGTCGGTGAAGAGACGTGGAAGGCTGCGAGCAGCATCAGAATTCTGCGCTGGATGCCCTCAGCCTTATCCGCTTCGCCGAACGTATGCACATAGTAAGCGCCACCGGACTCATTCCTCTTCAGTCGTTTCAGGCTCCATCCGTCCCGATCACGGACGAACTCTCTTTTAATCACGAATTGATCATACAGAAACTTCCCACGCAGCAGGTCGAAGATGAACTGCTCCACGTTGTTCCGCGCATCCCCATTCAACACCAGCTCGTTAAACGTCTCGATCAGCCGTTTGTCGTCGAGCGGCACCATCTTCCGCGTCGTGATGCACAGGATGTGGAGCAGGAAGTTCGGAAAATTGATGATCGTATTGAAACGCTCTTGTCCCTCCTCGTTCTCGTTTTTCTCCTGCGGTGGGGATCCCCCCTTTGTTGCGAGAATGTCCATCAGCGATTGCTCAGCGCCTCCTGCCTCACCAACTCCTTTGCAGGCCTCCAGCTTTTCCCGCAGTGCCTGGAAGTTTGGCACCTCGAATTCTCCCCAGTCCTTGTTGCCGAAAACCGCGTCGCGCTCCCCCGGGCGGAACCCCATCTGCACATACTTCTCCATGTTCGCGCAGGCTTCCCACACCACATCCAAGCAATCTTGACTAGCCTTGCGCTCGGCCTCGTTCGGAATCCGGCTCAATACTTCCATCATGCGCGCCTTCAGCACCTCGGGCTTTTCCAATTGCTCGCCCCGGTTGTTCATCACTTCAAAGTAGTGATTGAGGTCCGTGTCTTCCGGCACCGGCACACGCAGGATCTGCACGCGCTCGAATAAGAAAGCCGCGAGCACCGCCTTCTCCACCGGTTGCTCCCGCAGCTTCGTCGGCAGCAGGCGCTCGATGAGTTGGTAGCCGTCCAGGATGGCGCGGTTCACCTTGTTTGCCTCCAGCGTTTCCACCCGGTTCTGAAAGATCGCATCCAAGGTGCGCTGCGAGTTTTCCCGGCTTTCAAAATGGATCCTCTGCTTCCCATACCACCCGATGTCCCCAAATCCCCCCGCGTGCTTCAGATAGGCCACCAGAAGGGCCAGCGTAGTCAACCGCTGCTGCCCGTCGATTATTTCATACACCGTCTGCCCGCCCTTCTGCCGTTCATCCACCACCAGCGTGCCCAGGTAATAATTCCGCCCCCGTCTCTTCTCGTCGCACACGAGATCCAATACGTCCTGAATCAGCAGCGCGATCTCGGCCTCTTCCCACGCATAGTTGCGCTGATACATCGGAATGAGGTAATCCCCCTCTTCCAAGAGCTCCCTGATACAAAGCTGCGTTATTGGTTTACTCCGCATAATTCATCTCCCTGAATAGCTCCTTGATCGCCACTGCGTTCTCGAATTTCACTCCCACCTTCGGCAACGGAAAATGGAGAAAGTCACTCGGGCGAATCGCATCCTTGACCACGCGGAAGAGGTTCGTCCCCTGAACGTACTTATCCATGCTCGCCAGCATTACCCTCGTTTGCGTCAGCCGCAGGCCATAGGCCCAGAGGAAGCACTTCTCAACGGCCCGCGAGGGTTCCACGTTGCCAAATTTGTCGCGATAGTAGAGCAGCAGACAGTCAAACATCGTTCTCACGTAGCGGTCCCCCGTCCGGTGCCGGCCCTCATATCGGTCCAGCTCCTTCAGAATGCGCTCCGCACGCTCTTCCAACTTGTGATCACCAGCGCCCTCGCGCATCGCAGCCACTTTGCGCTGGTAGTGAGCCGTCATCTCAAAAAAGCGCCGTCCGTTCAGAATGATCTGGTCCAGTTGAAATGGAAACGCCATCGCGCTGCGGTCCACCTTCCGCGAATAGTGCCTTTGGTATTCGTCCACAAAGCAGTGCGCCATCCGCAGCGGCTGCACGTAGGGGAAGCGTGCGCTGCTCTCCAGATTCACGCCTTTGAAGAGTCCCGCATCCTCCTTGCCAAAGTAACGCGCCTGCTCCCCACGCGACCAGTTGCGGATGCGATACAGATACTGCGCAAACAGCTCCGCCAACTCGGCCGTCTCGCTGCTTTCCCATTGCGCCACCGTTTCCGCCTTCAGCGCCTCATCGCTCTCGCTGAATTCCCGTAGGTGATACGCCTTCAGCAAGTCGTGTGGCTCGAGATCCCGGCCCCGAGCATTCTGCGAATCAAAAAACTGAAACGCTTCCGAGAGGTCCTCCAGTGTGAACGTCACCACTTCGCACCGGTGTAGGAGGAAGGTGATGTGCTCCTCAGTAAATTCCTGCGCCTCGATGATGCGCACAATCTCCTCGTAATTCTGGCGCAGGTTCGCCTTGGAGACCTCGCTTTTGAAGCGGAGCGATTCCAGCTTCGCCGCGGTCTCCCGTTCCAGCGCGGCCAATTCCTTTTTCAGTTCCTCCCCCGCCAGTTTCGCGCGCTTCTTTTCCAGTAAAGCCCGCACGGTCAGCAGCAGCGTCAGCGTCCTCTGTTGGCCGTCCACAATGTCCCGCACACCCGCCTCCGAGTCCCGCGCGCCGTGTCGGTGAAATACGATCGTCCCTAGTCGGTAAGACGGTTTGTCCTTGTTCACCGCGATATCCGCGAAAAGCTGCTGGATGTTCTTCCCTGTCCAACGGTAAGGGCGCTGATACAGCGGAATCGCCAGTCCAACGAGACCCAACAGCTGCCGCACGCTTATGACGTTCCGCTGCAATGGCTGGGGCCCTACTGACTCGACGGCGGCGGTCATAGTCGTTGCATGAAATCCCATTGCGCGTGGTGTGCAAGGACTGATTGACTTGCTGGCGGCCGGATTGAATATCTCGGCAAGTGAAACCGGCGCGGCGGCAGGCGCATCCAGTCCAAGCACTGCCGCGAGGCGTCCGGCGTCCTCGGCGGTAAGCGGACAGAAATCACGATGCGCGACGAGCCGCCCCGGGCGCAGCAACGCGGGGGGGGATCAAGTTCGGTGAGCTCGATGCTATGCTCCGCATGCCAGGCAAGTCTGGGTTCGCGGCCGTGCAGCCAACCGCGCTGAAGCGCGGGTAGCGGAATCTCCACGCCGAACATGTTCTCGAACTGGTGAATCGGCGTCGGCGATGTGGAGTCAGGCTCAAAAGCGGTTTCATCAATTTAAGCGTAGTTGGCGGCCGCCGTTTTAAGGGTTTGGTAAATTCCCTTTCTGATGTGTTTGGGCGAAACGATGATGAGCCCGCTGCCTTGGGAAAGAATCCACCAACGGAGCTGCCACGAATCGTTCACCTCGGCGGTGAGCCGGTAGCGGCCTCTTATGGATCGAATCTCCTGGTTCACAGACAGGGGTGTCTCTGCAAGATAGATTGCAAGTTCGTTGGTGACCCACGCCTTGAGCTGGACGGATGCTGCGCCGCCAAATTCCATGGCTCCCGAGGCAAGGTATCGGTCGGTGGTGTAGCCTTGGGGCGGGATAACTTTGCGGTCCGTGATTTCTGCGCGCTGGATTCGGTGAATAGCATAGAGGCGGACATCGGGGTAATCGTAAGTCGTCGCTGCAAGGTAGGGCGTGGCCCCGCGTTGAATCAGGCTCAGCGGATGAAGGGTAAGCTCTTTGGGCTTTTTGCTGCTCGGTGAGGTGTAGCTTATCTTGAGCTGCACGTCCTGAAGGAGGGCTTCCTGAACGGCGGCGAGCGCCTTCTCGTCCACATTGGGCGGGATCAGGTTCACGGTGGCGGCGACATAGCGGACCTTTTCGGCCCACCGAGCATAACGATGACTTTCCATCGCGGCCAACTTGTTTCTGGCCAGTTCAAATTTGGGCTTAAGCGCGCCCAGCATCGTGGCCGGAAGGAGCTTGCCCAAGATGCTTTCCACCAAGACCAGCGAAACAGCATCGGTAAGTTCAATGCTGGTAAAATCACACTGCTTCCCAGGCATCCAGTGCCACCCATAGGGAATAGACTTATTGTTGCAGACTATGCCAAAGCTGGCGGACAGCTCGATCAGGTCACGCTCGACGGTGCGCTTACTTACTGGGTAGCCCTGTTGCGCCAGCCATGCCGTGATTTGGCTGGCGGTTAATCCAGGACCGCGCGCCGGCAGTTTCTTGAGCATTTCCCATTGCCGAGCCAGTGCTAATTGAAGAGATGATTTTG
>Ga0302319_10015381_pt1 | contig 14178 bp, 10 predicted proteins | sample Bog_T0_2_FD_203319 | JGI IMG/M metagenome (GOLD analysis project Ga0302319, IMG submission 203319) | Peat permafrost microbial communities from Stordalen Mire near Abisko, Sweden - Bog_T0_2 | ecosystem: Environmental > Terrestrial > Soil > Wetlands > Peat | place: Sweden: Abisko, Stordalen Mire... | reverse complement strand
CCCTCCGGCGAGAACGCCGCTCCCATCCAGAAATACACCGGCAGCGCCGAGAACAACAGCAGCGCCCGGAACGCCGTGGTTTTGTCAAACAGCCTCTGCGTGGCCTTGAACACTGCCCACGCACCCACCCCCCAGCACAGCAGCGCCGGCGCATTGATCCCCGCCCGCGTCCCCCCCAGCGCCATCTCCCCCCACAGCTTCAGCCATATCGTAATCCGATCCCCGATTGATAGCCCATCCATCCTATGCGGCAGCGCCGCCAGCCGCCTGTCGATCGGCACGGTGTACAAATACACAACCCGCAACGCCAGCAGGTACGCCGTCGCCCCCATCGCCGCCACGCGCCATCGCACCCCGCTCCCGTACTGCTCCCGCGCCGGCCATATAAAGAGCGCATATCCAAGGTACAGCACCACCCACCCCGTCACGATCGCAGGCAGAATCGCCGTCATCCCTCCCCATCCCATCGCCACGGCGCACGTCCCCAGCGCCCCGCCCCGCAGGAACAACGCAAGCAGCGACACAAACACCAGCCGCGACATCATGTCCGGGTTCCCCTGCGCCGCCGCCGGCAATTGCGCCCGCTTCAACCACCCATTCAGCGACGCCCCCGCCGCGAATCCCACCACGTTCGCCGGGCTCAGCCGCCACCCCAGCCGCAACGCCAGCGCAAACACCGCAAAATCCACCACCCACACAAGCACCGTCTTCGCAATCGCAAGCCCCACGCTATCCTGCGTCTCCCGCCAACCCGATAACGCCAGCAACCGCCGGAAATACGTCAAAATCACTCCCGTCCCCATCTTCGATTTTCCCAGCTCCCGGTCCCGGAATGCAATCGGCGCCTCTCCCACCCGCAGCGCATCCCCCCCGCGCACAAGCACCTCCAGCGCCACCTTGAATCCCGCCGCGTCCGACGGAATCCCCGCCAGCAACTCCCGCCGCACCGCGAAGAATCCCGACAGCGCGTCATGCACATCCGTCAGCGGCCATGCGCACGCGGATGCCGCCCGCGACATCAGCCGCCTCTTACGCGACCACCCCGGCGTGCTCCCCCCCGGCGCATACCGGCTCCCTATCACCATATCCTTCTCCCCTCGGATCACCGGCCCCGCCAGCGCCGGGATATTCTCCGGCGGATGCGATCCATCCGCGTCGATCACCAGCACCACCCCCGCCCGCGCCGCCCGCGCCCCAGCCAGCACCGCTCCCGCCAGCCCATCCTTCGGCTTCTCCCGCGCCAGCAATACCACCGGCCCGCTCTCTCCCAGCCGCTTCACAATCGCCTGCGTCTCATCCTTCGATCCATCGTCCACGACGATGATCTCCATCGCGAGCGATGCCCCCCCCGCGAGAATCTTCCCTATGATCCCCTCGATATTCTCCGCCTCGTTCAACGTCGGGACGATGATCGAGATATTGGGGGACTCAGGCCGCATCTGCCGCAGAAAATCCCTTTGCTACTGCCGACGCAAGCAGTAAGCCATCAACCCCGCCCGTCCACATTCACTTCCGCCTCCATCATCGCCGCATCCCACACGGGCACCGGCACAGCGGGCGCCTGCCGCCACCCCGCTTCGTCCTTTAGGAAAAGTCGCCGCTGATACTTCACAAACACATGCCGCAACGGCTGCAAGTTCGCTATCGGCACCGCCACTTCCGCCCGCCTCCCCGTGATCCTTACGGTCGCCATCCTCACCACCCCTCCCGTCACCGCATCCTGCAACGCCGCGCACTTCGATGAACTCGGCAACGGCAACACCCACCTCTGGCTCCCCTGCGTCGCGCTCTCGATTGCGAACAGCAGGCTCCCCGTCGCAAGGTCCCTGTGCGAAGGCCGCAGCCGCAGCGCAATCCGCATCGCCCCGCGCTCGAACGTCGTCCCCACGATTGTGTGATGATCATCCCGCTGCTCCTGCAGCGGCGCCGTGTAATACACCTCCTGCTCACGCGCATAGCTCGCGAACCGTTTCCGGCTCAGCGCCATCTGGCTCTCGTGCGCAAGTATCGCCGCCCGCTTCCGCCCCACCTCCTGCTCGGTCAGCTTCAGCGAAACCCGCCCACGCTCCGATCTCCGCTTCGGTTCATGGATGATAAACCTCAGCAGCCGCGGCTGGCGCTCCAGCCTCATCAGCGCAAGATGCACCAGCACGAACAGCGCCGAGTGATCCGGATGCGCGTCCGTGGACGATGGCATCGCAAAAATCGTCGGCTCCCACTCCTTCAACTCCGCCCACAGCGTAAACAGCACCGTCTCCTCCGCCCTCATCAGCAAATCCGTTATCCCTTGGTCCGGCAATCCAAGGAAGCGCGCCGACCCCTTCGGCAGCCCCAGCAGCTCCAGCGCCGCCAGCGCCTCCTTGCGCCTCCTCCTCCCCCATCGCGCCCGGTCCGTATAGCTGATCTGCAGCTTCCTCTCCACGAATCGTTGCGGCCACGGATTATTGTCCCCGTCCGTTGCAAACAGAACCCTCACCTTCGCCCCCGCCTTCACTGCCCGCTGGATCAATCCCCCCGTCGCCAGCGACTCGTCATCCGGGTGCGGAGCAAGGATCAGCAGCCGGTCCTTCGCGGTCATTCTCAATGCATTCATCGTGATACGTCCTATTCCCGCAGTCCTGCGATCGTCTTGTTAAATGGGCTGAACCCGCGCTCGAGCGCCTGTGTCCACACCACTGCCACTCGTCCCTTCCCATCCGTCAATTCCAGCCGGTGATCCCCCGGCTCTATCTCCTGCGTCGCCAGCAACGGACTCCCATCCAGCTTCCCGGCCAGCGCTCCCGCGTCGGACACCACCGAGTACTTCGCCTGGATATCCGTATGGAACGCCATGACCGCCTTCGCGGCCCCCAGGCTCTTTCCCGCAACCCACACCTTGCCGCCCCCCTCCAGATAGTTCGCGCGGAACCACGCCTTGTCCTGGTTACGCAAACGGTGATTCACCGCCACGCACGTCCCCGTCTCGATCATCCTCTCTCGCACATCATCAGGAATGCTCCCGAGCTGCATCCGTTTGATCGTCACTCCCTCAAATACCCAGTACGTCGGCCGCATCCGGAATATCGTCTCTCCTTTCCCATCCATCACATAATCCCCCGGGTCCGTCAGCCGCAGCACCGCCGCAAGGTTCTGCTCGAACGGTCGCAGCTGATTCTTGAGCGGCGATTGCTGCTTCACGATCAGCCCCGCCTCTATCGCCAGCAGCGCCAGCCCCGCCGCCGGCACAAACACCCGCGCCGGCCATCCCGTCAGACTCAGCAGATGAAACAAAAATGGCGCCGTCGAGAGTATCATCAGCGGCCACATCGGCACAAAATCCTGCGCCGTCACCAGCGGCCAGTAGCTTCTCAGCAGAAAGTAATACGCCCCGCACGTCATCAGGATCAGCGCCCGCCCGCTCCCGATTCGTTCGCTCGCCGTCGAGTGCATGCAAAGCCACCCCAGTCCCAGCAGCGCCGGCAGCGATAGCGGGAACAGCCACAGATGAATCCCCGCCTTTGCCCATTTCCCCAGCCCCGGCACGGTGTTATGCTCGATCACGCAGTAATACATCTGGTGCAAAGCCCCCTGCGTGGCAAAAAACCCGATCAGCAGCCCCGGCACGATCACCAGCCCCGCCAGCATCAGCCCGCCTGCCTTCAACATCCCCATCACCTCCCTCCGCCTCCGCGAGAGCCCGTGCAGCACAAGCAGGCCCAGCCCGGCCGTCCCCAGGGAGAGCAATAGCAGCGTGGTCTTCATCGACACCGCAAAGCACATCCCCATCGTCAACCCAAACATGAACGCCCTTCGCCCCGTCAGCGGTCCGCTCACCGCCAGCCACACCGCCGCTAGCCACACGGTCGTCCACAGGTCATCCGTGCGGAACTCGGTGGTGACGAAAAAGAAGATCGGCACCCCCCCCGCCACCAGCGCCGTCCACACTCCCCATCTCTGGTTGTAAAGGGCGCGCCCGATGCAATACACCAGCCACAGGTCCGCCGCGTACAGCGGCAGCATCGCCAGCCGCATCGGGATCACAATCCACGCATGCTCCCCGATCATCCGGAACAGCGGCGCGCACAGCATCTGGAACAGCGGGCTGTGATTATCGAAAATCGTCTTGTATTGCACCAGCCCATGCGCCCACCCCCACACCACGTGCAGATGTTGCGGCTCGTCAGAGTCCACTCGGTAAACGAACGCATAGACAATCCGCAGCATCGCCACCGCCGCCAGCGCCAGCGCCGTCGCGCAAGACTCCACGATGCCAGATACCCGCTCCCCATGCTTGGCGTCAGTCCTCTGGCTCAATGTAGTGGATGAAGGCAATACGGCTTCGGGGACCATGGAGACATTCAGAGTGTGGCAGGCTCTCTTGCCATCCACTTGCGTGCAAGTTACAGATTTTTAACACGCCCGCCCGTCCTCGGCTCTGCCACGCTCCCCACCATCGGGATGATCAGCGTGAATTCCGACCCCTTCCCCTCCTCGCTTTTCACCACGCAATCACCCCCGTGCGCCTGCGCGATCGCCCGCACAAGGCTCAACCCAAGTCCCAGTCCCCGCTGTGACCGGCTCTTGTCCCCACGGTACAGACGCTCCCAGACCCGCGGCGCATCCTCCGCGGATATCCCAATCCCCGTATCCCGCACCCGCACCATCACGCGCCCCCCCGCTCCTTCCACCCCCACTTCCACCCTCCCCCCCGATGGCGTGTACTTGACCGCGTTATCCAGCAGATTACCCACCGCCTGCCGCAGCCGGTTCTCATCTGCCTCAGTCTCGCATCGTCCCTGCGTGACCATGGAGATCGTCAGCCCGCGCTCCTCCGCCACTTCCGCATAGAACTCGGTCAATTGCGCCGCCAGTTCCGCCACATCCACCCGGCTTGGATTCAGCTTCATCGCTCCCGTCTCTACCTCGGAGATATCCATCAGGGTATTCAGCATGGTCATCACCCGTTCCGATTCCTCCACGCAATCCGCCAGCGCCTCCCGCGCCCCGGCCAGATCCCCCGGATTTCGCAGCGCCATCTCCGCCACACCCCGCAGCCGGGTGATCGGCGTCCGCAAGTCGTGCGCCACGTTATCCAGCACCCCCCGCATCCCCTCCACCAGCCCCTCGATCTTCTCCAGCATCCGGTCAAACGACACGACGAGATCGCGCAGCTCCCCAGCCGTCTTCTCCGGCGCGATCCGCGCGTCCAGCCTCCCTGTCGCTACAATCCCCTGCACGGTCGCCGCAAGGTCCCGCAAAGGACGCAGCGCCCTGTTTGCCATCAGCGCCCCGCCCCCCAGCGCCAGCAGCAGCATCGGGAACGTCACCTCCGCGCAACTCGCGACGAAATGCGTCAGCAATACCCGCCGCCGCGCCGCATTCCGTCCGATCTGGATTTGGTCCCCGTTCTTGAGCCTCGTATTCGCAAAATCGAACCCCTCCCCCCCCGCAAGGCTCACGGTAAACAGCCGCTCGGACGGCAAAATCTCCCGCATCTCCAGCGCCTTTAGCGTCGCCGGTCCCAGCGGCTCCTCGTACGGCAGGCTCGCGAACAGCGTCCGGTTGTTCGCGTCCGCCACTCTTATCAAAAACTCATCCGACCGCTTCTGCGACGCGTCCCTCTGGATTTCCGGGATTCCCGCGTCCCGGTAAGTATCCGCAAACTCCTTGACCTTCGAGTGGAGCAACTCCGCGTTCGCCTTCCTCAGCGCCCCATCCAGCGTCCAGTACACAAACGCGAACAGCACCGCCAGGCTCAGGCTGAACAACCCGGCGTACCATACCGTCAGCCGCGCGCTCACCAGCCGCGCTGGCCGCGGCTGCTCCCTCGCCGCCCCCGCGCCCGGCCCCCTAGCCATGCGCCGGCTTCAGGACATAACCCACTCCCCGGATCGTGTGGATCAGCGGCGTCGCGAATGCCTTGTCGATCTTCGTTCGCAACCGGCACACCAGCACATCCACCACGTTCGTCTGCGGGTCAAAATGGTAGTTCCACACATGCTCCATGATCAGCGTCTTCGACACCACCCGCCCCGTATTCCGCAGCAGATACTCGAGCAGCGCAAACTCCCTCGGTTGCAGGTCAATCTCCTGCCCCGCCCGCTCGACTCGCCTCTTCAGCAGGTCCATCGACAAATCCCCGGCCGTCAGCCGCGACGGCTCCCCCTGGTCGCTCGAGCGCCGGATCAGCGCCTGGATGCGCGCCAGCAGCTCCGAGAACGCGAACGGCTTCGTCAAATAATCGTCCGACCCTATCTCCAGCCCCTTCACCCGGTCATCCACTCCCCGCTTCGCGCTCAGCACGATCACCGGCGTTTGCAACTGCTTCCGCCTCATCTCCTGGATCACCGACAGCCCGTCCAGTTGCGGCAGCATCAGGTCGATCACCGCCGCGTCGTACGCCTCATTCAGCGCAAGATGCAGCCCGGTCCGCCCATCCCCCGCCTGGTCCACCGCAAATCCCGCCTCCTGCAATCCCCGCTTCACAAACCCCGATATCTTCTCGTCATCTTCAATGATCAAAACACGCATGGTCCCCCCCTTATACCCCCTTTTCCCCATTCCGCCATGCCGGAAAACTCGTTGGCCGCTTCCCACCCCCGCCGTACCGGAGCGGGTGACGAGACTCGAACTCGCGACATCTTCCTTGGCAAGGAAGTGCTCTACCAACTGAGCTACACCCGCAATCGATACCTGCCGCAAAGGGGACGCCCTCCGGGGGTCGCGAAGCGGGTCGCAAATTAGAGGAAATCTTTTTGGTTGCAAGCGATTTTCTTTCCGGGCAAAATCCCCGCCGTTCCCACTCCCAGGGCACATATTTTTTCAATTGGGACGCCCAGAGTGGCGTGGCAATTGTGAAATATATGGCGATTGTTGTATTGACAAATGCGGCGCGGCCTGAGAAAAGCCAACCCGCTGCACCTAATTCCCGGTTTTTCTCATGAAAAATCGGGGGTTGAACAGGGAGACAGGGAACTATGCTGCAACTGAGAAAAGACAGTGGTGGAATGGATGCTGGCGATGCCGGCTCCGCGCTCATCCTCGACGGCGCCACGCGCCTTCTGAATGTTGAACCGTTCGCCCGCTGGCGGACGAAGACCGGCGAACACCGGGACACAAACTTGGGCGAGCGCCTCCTGCTCACCGCCCTCGCCTGCGATACCGTCGTCGTCGCTTACGCGCTCCTCGCCGCTTTCTGGCTTCGTTTCCATACCGCCCTCGCCAGGTTCGGCACCCCGGGCGTGTTCACGGTCCGCGATTACACCGGTTACATCGCTTTCGGCACCTTCTCGCTCATCTGCACGATGACCTATTTCAACGTGTACGACCGCCGCCGCTTGCTCCGCTACCGGCACACCGGCGAGAGAATCATAAAGGCCTGCGTCTCATGGTTTATCGGCTTCCTGAGCCTTTCGCTCATGTTCAAGTTTCAACCGGAAATCTCCCGTATTTTCGTCACTCTTTCCGCGCTCAACGTGATTGTCGGCCTCATGGCCTGGCGCTACGCCTTCCATCGCTTTCTCCAGCATTCCAAGGCCGCCGCGAGCCTCCGCCAGCGCGTGGTCTTCGTCGGTTGGAATGAGGAATCCGACAAGCTCGCCAAAAGTTTCGCCGCCGACCTCGTGCATCCCTATGAGGTCGCCGGCTGCGTCCCTTCGCCAGGGTCCAGGTTCCAGATGAAACCGTCCGTGCCCGTCCTCGGGGACTACTCGGATATCGGCGATATCTTCCACGACCAGGGCATCGACATGGTGATGCTCGCGGACGTCAATTGCGTGAAGGGCGAGATCGTCGGCTTGGCCAACCTCTGCGAGCGCGAGATGGTCCAGTTCAAAATCGTCCCCTCGTATTTTCAAATCCTCGTTTCCGGCCTCCAGCTCGAGACGGTCAGCGGCGTCCCCGTCCTCGGCGTTTCCCAGCTCCCGCTCGACCTCGCGGTGAATTTCCTCCTCAAGCGCGTCGTGGACATCATCGGCGCTACGGTCGGGATCCTCCTCTCAATCCCTCTCGTCGCCATTTTCGGACTCCTGGTTTACATGGAATCCCCGGGACCCATTTTCTATCGCCAGCGCCGCATGGGCCGCAACGGTCAGCCCTTTAGCATCATCAAGATTCGGAGCATGAAACTCGATGCCGAGAAAGGCTCCGTCGTCGGGTGGACGGTGAAGGACGATCCACGCCGCCTCCGCGTCGGCGCTTTCATGCGCAAGATGAACATCGATGAGGTTCCGCAGTTCTGGAACGTCCTCAAGGGCGAGATGAGCCTCGTCGGACCCCGCCCCGAGCGCCCGGAGTTGATCGCCAATTTCAAGGACGAGATTCCCCATTACAACGCCCGGCATAACGCCAAGCCAGGCATCACCGGCTGGGCGCAGATCAAGGGCCTCCGCGGCGATACCGACCTCGGCGAGCGCATCCGGGCCGACCTCTACTACCTCGAGAACTGGAACGTCCTCCTCGACTTCCAGATCATGGCCCTGACCTTCTTCCGCCGCAAAAACGCCGGTTAGAGACTGCGCTAAACAAATCGGGACCGGGCCAAAACGCCTGTTCAATCGAAATCCCCGAGCCTACGTTTCCCCGGATGACCACCGAATCCGTAGAAACCGCCGCGCCGCTCCCGCAGGTCGCCCGTTTGCGCGATATCGTCGCCCAGCTCCGCGCCCCCGGCGGATGCCCGTGGGACCGCGAGCAGACCCACTCCAGCCTCCGGTCCAGCGCCATTGAGGAAGTCTATGAGATGGTCGAGGCTATCGACGCCGGCGATGACCCCCACTTCATGGAGGAGCTCGGCGACCTCCTCCTTCAGGTCATCATGCACGCCCAGATCGCCTGCGAGGAGGGTCGCTTTGACCTCAATTCCATCGCCCGCGACGTAGCGGACAAGCTCGTCCGCCGGCACCCCCACGTCTTCGGCGAGGGCAAGCTCCCGGACAGCGACGCCGTCCTCAAGCAATGGGATGAAATAAAACGCGCCGAGCGCGAGAGCAAGGGCGCCCCCGCTGACGCCTCCGCCCTCGATGGCGTCTCCTCCGCCCTGCCCGCGCTCATGCGCGCGGAAAAAGTGCAAAAACGCGCCGCCCGCGTCGGCTTCGACTGGCTGGAAATCGCCCCCGTGATGGACAAAATCCGCGAGGAAATCGCCGAGGTCGAATTGGAAATCACCACAGGCGATCGCGCCCGGCTCGAGGAGGAATTGGGCGACTTGCTCTTCACGGTCGTCAACCTCACGCGAAAGGCGAAGTTCGACGCCGAGATCCTCCTGAACCAAGCCACCAATAAGTTCATCCGCCGCTTTCACGCGCTCGAGGCCGCCGTCGCGGGGGAGGGGAAGCGCCTCCCGGAGATGGACCTGGCTGCCATGGACGCGATCTGGGAGAGGGTGAAGCGGGACACACCCGTGAATTCCTAATTTGCCCCGGCTGGCGTGTATCCGTATAATGGACCGTGATGGACCCCGAGATTCGCGTTCGCATTTACGATTTCCTGGCGGAAAAGGGATTTCGCAAGACCGCGCAGCGCGATGCCATTATCGAGGCCGCTTTCAGCACCCAATCCCATTACACCGCGGAGGAATTGCTTACCATGGCCAGGGCCATCGAGAAGTCCGTCTCTCGCGCCACGGTGTACAGGACCCTCCCTCTCCTCGTGGAGTGCGGGGTTCTTCGCGAGATGGATTTCGGCAAGGACCAGAAATACTACGACCCGAATTTCAACGATCATCCCCACCATAATCACCTCATCTGCGTGGACTGCGACCGCATCGTCGAGTTTGAAGACCGGAACATCGAAACTCTGGAAAACTGCATCACGAAACGGCTTGGATTTTCCCCCGCATCTAAGATTGTGCGTATCGAAGCCACCTGCGATCAGCTAAAGCTTAGCGGCGTTTGTAAAAATCGCCCCAAGTCAGGCGGGCAGCCGGTGCCATAATCCCCCCTCCCCAGAATACATGAATAGATCAGTCGTATCCGCCGTGGCGGTCCTCTTCTGCTGCGCTATTATTGCAATTGTAGGCCTCTTCGGCTGGTCCCGTTACAAAGCCGCCCAGGCCGCCGATGCACAGTACAGCGAGCAGTTGCGAAACCCCTCCGATACCGTGCCGAGCGCCCTCAATGCCCGCATGCCAGCGCAATTACCCGCCCGCAGCACCTCAGCCGCTGCGCCGGCCGCCCCGTCCCCGCAGCCTTCTGGATTGTAGCCGCCGCTCCACTCTGCGCTACGGGTTCGAGTCCCACGGGCCCAGCTCGCCGCGGATTTTGCTCATCAGCGCGGGCTGACGCCTAAGTTGGCTCGTAAGCGCCTCTATCGCCCGCAGCGTCGGCGGGCTTATATGGTGTTCCATCCCCTCCACATCGTGATGGATCACCTGCGCATCCAGGCCAAACAATGTGAAAAAATCCGTAAGCAGTTGGTGCCGCTGCGTAATATTCCGCGCCAGCGTCTCCCCGGCGGTCGTCAGCACCAGGCCCCGGTATTTCTCATATTTTAGCAGCCCCTCCGCGTCCAGCCGTTGGACCATATTGGTCACGCTCGCTTGGGATATCTTCAGCCCCGCCGCTATATCGACCACCCGCGCGTACCCCTTCGAGTTGATCAACTCCAGGATGCGCTCGAGGTAATCCTCGACCGCTGTGGACGAGCCGAGAGCTGAGGTAGGGTACTTGCCAGCCACGCAAGGCACGATAATGGAGCCGAGTGAATAGTCAAAAAAAATAGGCGGTTGACAAAAAGATTTTTGGTCGTAAATAAATTAGCCCAGCCTAACTTTATGCCGATCCTTCAAATCTCTTTGTTTGCCCGTTTCCGGACGGAGCCTCTATGAGCACAATGACGGAGCCGCCGGATAAACAGGAGGGCCATGTCTCCCTCGAGGGCCTTCACGGCACGATCAAGGTCCCCCCCATCTCCGCGCACCCATGGCGCCAGTACATCGCTTTCGCCGGGCCTGCCATGCTCGTTAGCGTCGGCTACATGGACCCAGGCAATTGGTCCACGGACCTCAGCGCCGGTGCCGGTTTCAAATACGGCCTCCTCTGGATCGTCGGCCTCGCGAGCCTTATGGCGATCTTCCTCCAGGTGGTCTCCGCCCGTCTCGGCGTCGTCACCGGCAAGGACCTCGCTCAATGTTGCCGCGATCACATGCCCGGCTGGACCCGGTGGCCCAATTATCTCAGTTGCGAGCTCGCCATCGCCGCGTGCGACCTCGCCGAGGTCCTCGGCAGCGCCGTCGCCATCCATCTTCTTTTCCCGCGCATATCCCTCCTCATGGCGGTCATCATCACGGCTTTTGACGTGGTGGTTCTCCTCTCCCTCCAGCGTTTCGGCATGCGATGGATCGAGGCGGTCATCGTCACTCTCATCTCGACCATCGGCGTCTGCTATTTCATCGAGATTTTCGTGATCCCACAGGTCACCCCCAGCCTCATCGAGATGGCATCCGCCACCGTCGCCCCCAACCTCCCCGGCTTCTTCCGCAACTCGGACATGGTTTACATCGCCATCGGCATCATCGGCGCCACCGTGATGCCGCACAATCTCTACCTCCACTCCGCCCTCGTCCAGTCGCGCCAGTTGCAGAGGGACGATTCCTCGGTCCGCCGCGCCATCAAGTTCAATACCCTCGACTCCGTGATCGCGCTGACCGTCGCCTTCTTCGTGAACGCCGCCATTCTCGTCCTCGCCGCCGTAGTCTTCTTCGGCAAGGACAAATTCACCCTCCCTGGCGGACAGGTCATCACCTTCAGCGCGGATGCCGATTGGATCCAGGTCGCCTACCTCACGCTCACGCCCCTTCTCGGCGCTGGCGCCGCAAGCCTCCTCTTCGCCCTCGCCCTCCTGGCCAGCGGCCAAAGCAGCACCATCACCGGCACACTTGCCGGTCAGGTCGTCATGGAGGGTTTCATGCACTGGAGAATACAGCCATGGGTCCGCCGCCTCATCACACGCGCCGCCGCCATCACCCCCGCCATCATCCTCATCGCCATCCGTGGCAATAGCGGCGTAAATGATTTGCTCAATCTCAGCCAGGTCGTCCTCGCCATCCAATTGCCCCTCGCCATGTTTCCCCTCCTTTGGTTCACCAGCTCAAAGCGTCTCATGGGTCCCCATCGCAACGGCTGGTTCCTCCTCGCCACGGGTTGGACCTCCGCCCTCCTCATCACCGCCCTCGATATCTACGGCCTCCCCGGCGCAATCCATGATGCCGCTGCCGTTTTCACCAATCACTAACCGGATATGTACCGGAAAATCCTGATCGCCCTGGATGCGACCGACGCCGACGAGACGATCCTCGCCCACGTAACCGCCCTTGCTCAACGCTTTGACAGCGATGTCGCCCTCCTGCATGTCGCCGATGGCTGGGCCGCCCGCCTATTCCGCGCCGATGCCGTCAGCCCCGAGATCACCCAGGATAAGGCCTACCTTGAGAAAGTACGCGCCCGCCTCGCCGCCAGCGGCCTCCGCGTCGAGGCCGAACTCGCCTTCGGCAAGCCCGCCGATGAAATCGTGAAATGGGTCACCCAGCGCGGCTGCGAACTCGTGGCCATGTCCACCCACGGCCACCGCTTCCTCGCAGACCTCATCTACGGCAGCACCGCCGACAAGGTCCGCCACAACGTGGACGTCCCCGTCCTCCTCCTCAAGACGCGGAAATGATCGCGCCTTAAAGACGCTTTAATAACGTCTTAATGACAGTTTAATAACCGGCGGGCTCTCTTTTCCCATGCCCCTTGCGCCTGATTACCGCGCAAAATAATGATCGAAAACTACTTAACTATCTGCCGCACGGAGATAACCACCGGCTGAGGCGTGTGCCCATCGATGCGAAGCTTGTTCTTTTCCCAGCCATCACCGTAAAGCTGAACCTCGTAACTCCCCGGCGCTGAAAAATTAATATTCGAAATCTTGAATGACCCGTCGGCGCCAGTCGTGGCGGCGTCGCTTATATATGTGTCAGTGTCGGTGGGAAGATAAGTGAGCATGACCTCTTGGTACCCAATCGGCTTGTTATCCCCATCCACAAACCTTCCGATTAGCGTCCCATCGGCGACTCCCACTTTGAGGTCTTGAACCACAACGGGATTCCCCGCATCCACAACCGCCGGAGCGCTCACAAAATAACTCGGTGCTGCGTCCAATACCGCGGCATACGTCCCTCCAAATGGAAGCGGCGTCGTGACGTAATCATTCTTCGCGGACAGCGCCACAGTGCCCGCGCCAAACTCCGCCACACCTCGGGGTTTTTTGATCGCAATGGCCGACATCGACAAGGCTCTCTCCTTCAACCTCGGCGGTACCGTGACTTTCCCATGAATCACTCCGGCCGCGAGCGCATCGACAACACAGGTGTAAGTTCCTTCGCCCGCGGGTACATCGAAGCTTTGTGTCGCGAACCAGTACCCTATAAGATGATCAGCCCGCAGGTCCAGCTTGGTCGGAACCGGCACGGCCTCGGTCGCCGTCCCGGAACCGATCGGAAGAGATAGGGGGAAAGACCAGGTTTTCTCTCCCCGCGTTGTTTCATACGCGCAATCCAAATAGCCCGACGCGTTGGTCCCAGAGCCTGTTTTAACAATGATTTTCACGTTCCTCAACGGTCGAGGATCAGGCCCATCACGTGGATATCCAGGGGGCTTCGCGCTCAGGTCAATGACGTAATCATTGATATCCTTTTCCAAATCGACATCATAGCGATATTTCTCCAATCCAAATGTTCCAAAAGCGAATGAAATGTCGCCCTTGGGAAGATTCTCGAAAGAAAACGGGATTTCCGCGCCGAGCTTCGCGAGCGGGTGGCCTTCGGTCTGGCCGTAGCCTGAGAATGGAGTCGCCTGAATCGTATACATGCACTCGAGTGCGATAGGATGGTACAGCTTTTGCGATGACAGCAAGTGGTTCGGGTCCAGGATCTTTCCACGTATGTGAAGCCCCCGTGACAATTCACAGATTCTATTTTGATCTCCATACGCAATGGGGAATATAGCTTTTGCATAGCCTGCCGCTTGCGCGTAAACAGAATAGCTGCAATCCTCGGCCAGGTTGTTTAACCTGAAGCCGCCACTTTCATCGCTGTATCCCAATATCCGCCCGCTATCGGGATCGTAAGTCATCTCTCTTGAATCTCCTGCCTCGCGCCGGGCAGCCAGGGTAATCTTGGCGCCAGAAATGGGCTTGCGGGTAATCTGATCAATAACGAGA
>Ga0302319_10015380_pt1 | contig 14178 bp, 11 predicted proteins | sample Bog_T0_2_FD_203319 | JGI IMG/M metagenome (GOLD analysis project Ga0302319, IMG submission 203319) | Peat permafrost microbial communities from Stordalen Mire near Abisko, Sweden - Bog_T0_2 | ecosystem: Environmental > Terrestrial > Soil > Wetlands > Peat | place: Sweden: Abisko, Stordalen Mire... | reverse complement strand
TTGGTTTTTCCAATTTCACAGTTGGTTTTGGTGTGGGTGTTGCTTTCTGGATTCAGGAAAACCAATTAAAACAACATCAAATTAAAAGCTGGAGCTACCGCCTTCCAGCGCTTGAAGTTTTGGATAATCTCACGGTATTTCATGTTGGATTTGGATTTCTATTTTGGGCTGTCGGACTTGTTTTGGGGACAATGCAGGCTTACCAAGTTTGGAATCGATTACCTCTGCTTGACCCCAAAATATTGGGGTCTTTTTTGGTTCTAGTAATTTATGCGTTATTTTTTGTTTTTCGCTGGGCGCTTGGTATGAGAGGCAAAAAAACCATGACCTTGGTCATGGTCGGTTATTTTTTAGCATTATTCACTTTTCTGGGTGTTCGATTCTTTTTGACTACCCAGCACGTTTTTTAAACGGAATATTCAATGAAGTTTATCGTTTACGGTTTAAATCATACGACGGCACCGATTGAGGTGAGGGAGAAGTACGCTCTCGAACAAGATAAGGCGCTCGAAGTGCTTCGAGCACTTAAAACACAAGCTTTAGAGGGTGTTTTTTTGTCAACCTGCAACAGGGTTGAATTTTATCTCGCGACCGAAACAGTTGACCGCTTGATTGAGGAAACACACAAAGCTCTCAGTTCCATTTATAAACTAAAACCCGTGGATGTAAAAAAATATTTTTATTGTTATGAAGATTCTGAAGCTTTCTATCATTTGTTTAGAGTAGCCAGTTCGCTGGATTCGATGGTTTTAGGCGAAGCTCAAATTTTGGGTCAAGTTAAAGACGCCTACGAGGGTTCACGGGAAGCTGGAATGACAGGGGTCTTATTAAATGGTATTTTTTCACGGGCTTTTTCGGCGGCTAAAAAAGTTAGGAGTCAAACAGAGATAGCCAGAATGCCGACCAATATTTCCAGTGTGGCCGTCGATTTAGCGAAAAAAATATTTAGTTCGTTGAATGAAAATAAGGTTTTGATTCTGGGCGCCGGCGACATGAGCGAGTTAACCGCCAAGTATTTAGCGGACAGCGGTGTGCGGGGTTTTTATGTTGCGAATCGAACGCTCGAAAAAGCGAAAACTTTGGCTTCAAAGTTAAATGGAATCTCCTTAAGTCTGGATGAAGGTTTAAAAAAAATAACCGAAGTTGATATTGTTTTAACCTCAGTCGGAAGTGGTTTTTCTCTAAGGAAAGAAGAAATTGAAAAGTTTATTAAGTTACGGGGCGGCAGGTCTATTTTTATCATCGATATGGGCGTTCCGAGGAATGTTGATTCTGACGTGGGTAAGCTCGAATCTGTCTATCTTTATAACATTGATAATTTATCCGCCATCGCGAATGAAAATAGAGGTGAGCGTCAAAAGGCAGTTGAGGCGGCCGAATATATACTCCGCGAGGAAGTTGATAAACTTTGCAATTGGCTGGTGTCGCTGGAATTGGTTCCAACGATTACCCGTTTGCGGGACCGCTACGAATTTATTCGTGATGCGGAATATCAAGACTTTTTGGACAGGTTTCCAAACTTGCCGGAAAAAGAGAAGAAGGCAATTGAACGTTTGACTAGGGATATCACTTTGAAGGTTTTGCATGAGCCAACGGTCAATCTAAAAAAAGTGGAAAGCAAAGTTGATCGATTTGAGTTCGCGAGAATGCTTCATGAAATATTTTCTTTGAAAGATCGCAATGATATTGATCGAAAGACTTAAAAATTAATATGTCTTTTTTAATAGGTACCAGAGGAAGTCAATTAGCGTTGGCTCAGGCGGAAGGTGTTCGGGCCCAAATTGCCTCGGTTTTGAACGATGCCGAAATTAAATTAGAGGTTGTGAAAACCTTGGGAGACCGACTTTCCGCTAAGGAAGCAGAAGAGGATGCCAAAGGCAAAGACGTTATTGGGCTCTTTACGCGCGAACTGGACGAAGCTTTATTATCGGGTAGGATTAGGGTGGCGATTCATAGTCTCAAAGATGTTCCAACTGTTTTGCCTAAAGGTATTCGGTTGGGCGCTTTTATTAAGCGGGCTGAGCCACGAGATGCGCTTGTCTGTGAAACCGGATTAAAATTCGCACAATTACCTGCGGGCTTTCGAATTGGGACTAGTTCGCCTCGCCGTGAAGCGCAAATTAAAGCTTTACGATCGGATTTGGCTGTCCTTCCCCTGCGAGGTAATGTTGATACGAGACTCCGCAAATTGCGTGAAGGAGAGTTTGATGCCATAGTGATCGCGGCAGCCGGATTGATTAGATTGAGGAGAGAAAAAGAAATTACCGAACTATTAAATCCTGCGGATATTCTTCCGGCGCCAGCACAGGGTGTGTTGGTTATTTCATTTAGGCAAGAGGACAACGAACTGTTGGATTCTTTAAGACCGATTCATGATGTTTCAACATGGATTTGTGCCAGGGCTGAACGTTCTTTTTTAAGAACGTTGCAAGGTGGGTGTCGAGTACCAGTTGGAGCGTTGGCTTCAATTGATGGAAATGACTTATTGTTGAAGGGTGTAATCGCGCACACTAATGGACAACAGATTCTTCGTTATGACAAAAAAGGTTTTGTAACAGATCCAGAAAAATTGGGCGAGGATTTGGCTCACTTTTTTTTGAACAATGGCGCGCAAGAAATACTTAGCGGCTTTGGCCGTACGAGTTGGTGAGGATTTATGACAAGTGGTAAGGTTTATTTAGTGGGGGCTGGCCCGGGTGATCCAGGTTTATTAACCTTACGGGCAAAAGAGCTGCTTTCCCGGGCGGATGCGGTAGTTTATGACGCCTTGGTACATCCAAAGATTTTGGATTTCATTTCTGATAAGGCTCAAAAAATATTCCGCGGTCATCGAACCAAAAAAGGTTCGCTTTCGCAAGATAAAATAAATAATTTGTTGATTCAACTGGCCAAAGAAGGCAAAAACACTGTTCGTCTTAAAGGTGGAGATCCTTTTGTGTTCGGTAGGGGTGCCGAGGAAATATTGGCGCTTGCTAAAGCCAGGATACCTTTTGAGGTCGTCCCTGGTGTTTCTTCGGCGATCGCGGTTCCGGCTTATGCCGGTATCCCGGTGACTCATCGGAATTTTAATTCGTCGCTAACCATTGTCACGGGGCACGAAAAAAAATCAAAAAGTTCATCGCAAGTTGATTGGAAAAATCTCGCTCAAAATAATGGAACATTAGTTTTTTTAATGGGTCTACATGGTTTGAAAGAGGTTTGTTTTAAATTAACCAAGGAAGGTAAAAACGAAAACACTCCAGCTGCGGTGATTCAGCAAGGTACAACCTTTCGTCAAAAAACAGTGATAGGCACTTTAGCAACCATTTTTAAATTGGTCCAAAAAGCTCGAATGATTCCGCCTGCAATTTTTGTGGTAGGTGATGTCGTCAAGTTGAGACCTAGCGTCTATTGGCTGAAACATAAACCTCTTTATGGAATTCGTATTTTAATCACTCGAACAAGAGCTCAAGCGAGCTCTTTGTCTGAACTTATGTCTGATCAAGGAGCAGAAGTGGTTGAAATACCAACCGTCGATATTAGTCCGTTAACCATGGATCGACATGCAAAAAAAATCGTCGAGTGTATTGGTGATTATGATTGGATTGTTTTGGCCAGTCCTAACGCTGTGGAGATTTTTATGGAAAACCTAAAACAAATGAACAAAAGTCATTTGGATGTGGCTGATACAAAGATCGCTTGCGTGGGTGAATCGACAGCCAAAACTCTTTTAACGTATGGATTGAAAGCCAATTTGGTTCCAACCGACTACAAACAAGAAGGTCTGGTGAGCGCTTTTCATAAACGGCTCGTGAAGGGCCAAAAATTTTTGTTTCCCTGCGCTAGAGAAGGAAGAGATATCTTGATTCGTTTTCTTAAACAGAAAGGTGCTGTGATTGATGTGTGGCCTATTTATGAAAATAGAATTCCGCTCGGAACACGGGATAGACTTTTGCGTTTGTTTAAAAAGGAAGGCGGGGTTGACTTTTTAACTTTTGCTTCTTCATCATCAGTTGACAATTTTTTTGGACTTTTTACCGTCCCAGAAAGACGTCGATGGCTCAAAAATATCAAGGTCGCGGTTATCGGGCCTGTTACAGCTGCTTCGGTCAAAAAATGGGGTGGAAAAGTGGTCATAATGCCGAAAAAGTACACAATGCTGAATTTAGTAAATGGGTTAACCCAATGGGCAAAACGGCATAAACCGTTGAAATATTAACGAAAGGGTCTTTTTCACGTTAAAATAGGGCCTCTTAGGAGATCGACACCATGACTTTTCCAATTCATCGTATGAGACGCCTTAGAAGTACTCAAACCATTCGAAATCTTTTCCAAGAAACTTGTCCGCAAGTTTCGGATTTTATTTTGCCGCTTTTTGTGTCCGAAACCCTGAAAGCTCCCGAAGCCATTGAATCGATGCCTGGTGTTTATCGGCATAGTTTTTCTTCTTTAATTCAAGAAGCTGAAAAAGCCCACTCTATCGGCATTCAGGCGATTTTGTTATTTGGGTTGCCCCAAAGCAAGGACTCTCAAGCGACGCAGGCTTATCGCAAAGAGGGTGTGGTTCAAAGGGCAACTCGTTTGTTGAAAAAGAATATTCCATCTCTGGTTGTTATTACGGATGTGTGTGCTTGCGAATATACGTCGCACGGTCATTGTGGCATTATTCAAGGGCAGGATGTGACGAACGACACTACGTTGAAACTTTTACAAAAAATAGCCGTATCACACGCTGAATCAGGTTCGGATATGATGGCGCCCTCTGACATGATGGATGGCCGTATCGGCGCTATTCGCGGGGCATTGGATCGGAAAGGGTTCATCAATAAACCCATTCTGAGTTACGCCGCAAAATTCTCTTCGGTCTATTATGGGCCCTTTCGCGACGCAGCCGATTCTACTCCGGCTTTCGGAGACCGCAAAACTTACCAAATGTCCGCTGCCAATTCGCGGGAAGCTTTAAGAGAAATTGAGATGGATATCGAAGAAGGCGCGGATGCGGTAATGGTGAAACCGGCATTGACCGCTTTGGACATTATTGCGCGGGCAAAAGAACGTTTTTTACCACCGCTTTGGGCATATCACGTGTCGGGCGAATATTCGATGATTAAAGCCGCTGAAAAAATGAAATGGTTACAGCCGGACGTGGCCATGGCGGAAAGTCTCTTGGCTATCAAACGGGCCGGCGCCGATCGCATCGTGACTTATTGGGCAAAAGAAGCCGCTAAGTTTTTTAAATGAGGAACCGGGTGCGCAAAAATCTCGAATTAAATAATTCCAAAAAACTATTTATAGAAGCACAAAAACATTTGGTGGGAGGAGTTAACAGCCCCGTTCGGGCCTTTAAGGGCGTTGGTGGAACGCCTATTTTTATGGCCCGCGGCAAAGGCGCTTATTTGATAGATGTAGATGGAAACCGCTATATTGATTTGGTAGGCTCCTGGGGACCGCTGATTTTGGGTCACGTTTCTTTAGATGTTCTCAATCACGTGCGTCGTATTTTGCGTAAAGGATTTACTTTTGGAGCTCCTTCGGCGCTTGAAACTGAATTAGCGGTTTTAGTTAAAAAGGCCTATACATCGATCGATAAAGTCCGGTTTGTCAGTTCGGGTACGGAAGCAACATTAAGCGCTTTGCGTTTAGCTCGGGGCGCCACAGGTAAGAAGAAAATTATCAAATTTGAAGGCTGTTATCACGGTCATGGAGATAGTTTTTTGGTTTCCGCAGGTAGCGGCGCAGCGACTTTGGGTTTGCCTGATAGTCCGGGAGTTCCGGAAGAATTGGCGTCTCTTACCATTAGTTTGCCCTATAACGACATTAAGGCCGTTGAAGACGCGTTTACCCGGTTTGATGATATCGCTGGAGTAATTGTGGAACCGGTCGTGGGGAATATGGGTTTAGTACCGCCCAAACCAGGGTTTTTACAAGGATTGCGCGATATTACTTCAAAACATAACGCCATTTTAATCTTTGATGAAGTGATGACTGGTTTTCGAATTGCTTATGGGGGCGCTCAAGAACTTTATGGGATAAAGGCGGATTTAACCACATTGGGTAAAATTATCGGAGGTGGATTACCCGTTGGTGCTTATGGCGGACGGGAAGATCTTATGTCGCAAGTGGCTCCCGAAGGGCCTATTTATCAAGCGGGAACTCTTTCGGGTAATCCTGCGGCGATGGCTGCTGGGATCGCTACGTTAAAAAAATTAAACGATGATCAGCTCTATAAAAAGCTCGAAGAAAGCGCGGCGTTTGTGGAAGAGGGAATTAAGCGCGCGATTCAAAAAACGGGAGTAGAAGCTGTTTTTCAAAGGGTGGGAAGTATGGCAACTTTGTTTTTCTGCGGCCACCCGGTTGAAAATTATTCCCAAGCTAAAGACGCTGACCGTAAAAAGTATTCGACTTTTTTTTGGGCTATGGCTCAAAGGGGGGTTTATTTTCCGCCCTCTCAGTTTGAAGCGGCCTTTTTCTCCGCCGCATTAAGCGCGAATGACTTGAAAAAAATAGTCCGTTCGGCTCATGAGAGTTTGCAAGTACTTCAAGAGGCATAAAGCGAATGGGATTTTGGAGGAATATTTGAAGATTATCAATTTGGCCGTTAGTCTCATTCTTTGTTTAATGTTCACATCGCGCTTAAAAGCGGCTGGAGATATTGATATCGATGTGGCCGCATCCGAAGGGTCTACAGTTGCGACCCCAAATGTTTCCGTAGATACGTCAACCGTGGTTTCGACACCTTCCGTTTCTTTAACACCGCAGTCACCTGTGGAGACGGCTAACACTCCGCCTTCCGAAAAAACTGGTGAAGAACTAACTCCGGTTTCGACCGCAACACTAATGACGGCCCAGGGTGTTTTAAAAATGAAGGATGTCTATAAAGCGGGGCTTGTTTATTATAAAAAGCAGGATTTTGCCAACGCGATCCGTTATTTAAAGCAGTCGTTGCAAATACATGACCCCTATACCCCTCAATTTTATTATGCTGAGGCTAACGCAATGCTGGGGGTGATTTATGAGTTTAATATTATTGATAAAAGTTTAGCTTATCAATACTACCTAGAGGCTCTCCGAATTGATCCGTCTACCGTTTCGGCTAAAAAACACATCAAAGAAGTGAAGAATAATACAGATTCACAATAAGGAGAAAATTTTGAAAACAATTCGACTGGTATTCGTTTTACTAGCGGTTTTTGGGTCCCAATCCCTGTGGGCGACCAGTGACACAACTCCGAGCCTTTTTTCTCTCACTTATTATGAACTTTATGGGACTCCGGTGGAGCCTCTCAATTACGCCCAGACCACTACTGACGCTTTGGGTTTTGATATTCTGGCCGAATACAATCCTTCCTATTACGCTTCGATTGGATTAAATTTTGAAAAAACATCTTTCTATGATGGCTATAATACAACTGTGTCCTTTTGGGGTTTGGAAACTCGTTTTTTTGGGGCGCCTAATGGCAAAAACCCCTTCTCTCCTTATATTTATGGCGGCGTGGGTTTAGGTTTAAATACAGGGACTGGAAATCAGCTCAAAGCGGGTTTGGGTAGCAGGATTCAGCTTTTTCCGCCCATTATGTTTTTGGATTTTTCAGCCGGAAGCAATTGGATTGATTCTGGTTTGCAATACCTTAACTTCCGAGGCGGTTTGAGCCTTTCTTTTGATCTGCCCAAAGTTGAGCCCGTTCCAACCGCAATACCAACAGCCGCGAAGACGCCTTCAGTTACCCCGACAGCAACGGTAATCAGTACTATGGCGGACATTTTCCTGGGCCCGACGGTGACCGCTACTCCGACTATTACGCTAACCTCTATCGAAACCATTACCAGCACATCAACCGCTATCCCGGCATCAACGCAAACTCCTGTTTTTGATGTATCTCGAGTTAAAATTTATTATATCGCTGGTATGAAAGCCTTTGAGGCACGGCGTAATTTAGTGGCGATAACGGATTTTAAAAAAGCAATATCAGTAAATGATCCCAAGGCTAAATATTATTATTACGCGGAGTCAAACGCCATGCTGGGTGTGATCTATCAATTCCGTTTGACCAGTATGGCGGGCCACAATAAGTTGGCTATTAAGTACTATAAACGGGCTTTAAAGATTGATCCAAGGACAAAGTCGGCGAAGAAATTCCTGGCGATGCTTCAAGGTGCGAAACCTTCTGGGGAAAAACACTCATCTTTAGAAACGCCAACTTCGATATCGACTACAACTTCAGTGGTGGTTGACCAGAAAGCCGTAATGTCGCAGCAACCCGCAGTTAAAATCAGTCCAGCGGTGAGTACGCAGGCGAATTAATTAACAAGCTGCCTGATTCTTTCGATTTTCGTGGCTTTTCCCGTTTCTTTATCCACTGAAACCACTACAGCTTGAAAAAGATAGGGAAGTTCTTCGGAAACCTCAAAGCGGGCAGGGGCTCCGGTTAAAAAGCGCGACATCACCTGTTGTTGTTTCATTCCAATGACAGAGTTGGGCGAGCCGGACATTCCAATATCGGTCAAATAGGCCGTTCCGCCGGGAAGTATTTCTTCGTCAGCTGTCATGATATGGGTATGAGTGCCCGTTACGGAACTTACCCGCCCGTTCAGATACCATCCCATAGCCCTTTTCTCGCTGGTGGCCTCGCAGTGCATGTCTACTATGATAATTTTGGCTTTCCCGTGAATTTGCTCAAGAGCTTTATCAGCGGATTTAAAAGGACAGTCGATGTTGTACATAAATACCCGTCCCATTAAGTTTAAAACAGCGATAGGAATTCCCTTGCAGTCATAAATGCCCAGACCGGTTCCCGCATTTTCGCTGGGATAATTGTGAGGCCGTAAAAGTCTGGGATCGTGACCAAGTATTTCCCTCACTTCTTTTTTTGACCAAATGTGGTTTCCGCTTGTCACAACATCAATACCCATATCGATAAGATTTTTAAAAGAATCGGGTTGAATACCTGTTCCATTGGCGATGTTTTCGCCATTGGCGATAATAAAATCAATTGAGTGATCGGATTTGATTTTTCCAATGCAATTATGAACGGCGTGCCGTCCCGGCTTGCCGATGATGTCGCCGATTAAAAGAATGTTCATTATTTTCCTGAGTGTGATGAGTGGGAAACTGCGATGAGATTAAACAAAAAGCAGTGGAAAAGCAAATGGATAGCGATTAGCAGAGAAGTATGTATTTCTCAGTTAACACGGCGTGAACAGGGATATCGTGGTTGGTTTTGGGTGTTTTATCGATGATTTGAAAGGAATAAGCCACGCCTAAAATAAAACACTTCGGATCAACGAGTTTTAAATACCGGTCGTAATAACCATGCCCGTAACCAAGCCGGTTGCCGCGGTTATCAAACGCAAGACCCGGCACTAGAATGAGATCAATATGTTTGGGCGCTATGGTTTTTCCGTCCGGTGGTTCAAGAATGTCTAAGGGTCCTGGTATTAATTTTTTCAAATTGCTTATGGAATGAAATTCCATAAGGGTTTTGGTTTGGTCGGTTTTGGGAAGATAAAGTTCTTTGCCAGATTTTAAAATGCCGGAAAGCAAAGGCGTGACATCAATTTCAGTTCCGGCAGAACAAAAGGCCGCGATCCGTTCGGCTTTTTGGAAAATCACATCTTCTTTAAGCTGAAGCCAGAGGCTGAGAGAAGCTTCCTGAGCTTCCTGAGGGGTAACTTTGGCGCGCTGCTTCTTAACATTTTCACGAAAAACCGATTTTAATTTTAAAATGGTGTCAGCCATTTTTAGCCTCTGAAGACAGGGTGTGATCGAGACTTTGCAGATGTTCCATCCACGCTTTTATTTTTGCTTCATAGCCCAGGTGTGTAGGTATGTAATATCGTGGCAGATTTGGCGCGTAGGTTTGTTTTACATAGTGGTCGGTATAATTGTGGGCATATTTATAGTTTTCCCCATGGCCCAAAGTTTTCGCGCCGGCGTAGTGAGCGTCTTTCAAGGGTTCAGGAACTTGTTTGGTCGACTCGTTTTTAACGTCCTCGGTGGCTTTTTCCAAACCCATATAAGAAGCGTTGCTTTTAGGGGCTGTGGCTAAGTAAACGGTGGCCTGGGCAAGCGTGATTCTGCCTTCAGGCAAGCCAATAAACTCTAAGGCTTGCTGGGCCGAAACCGCTATTAAAAGCGCTTGGGGATCTGCGTTACCGACATCTTCGGAAGCGGAGATAACTAATCGTCTGGCGATAAAACGGATGTCTTCGCCGGCATAAAGCATTTTGGCCAGCCAATAGAGGGCGGCGTCCGGGTCGGAACCTCGTATGCTCTTGATAAAAGCGGATATGGTGTCGTAATGCTGATCGCCTTTGGCGTCATATTGAACGATTCGTTTTTGAATGGATTCTTGAGCGACTTCCAAATCAAACTGAACCATTCCTTTTTCATCCGGCGGCGTAGTCAAGACACCAATCTCTAACGCGTTTAAAAGGGTTCGCGCGTCACCCGAAGCGCTTTTTAACAGGTGGGAGCGGCCTTCGGTTGTCAGGTTCACTTTATATTTTCCAAGGCCCAATGATTCGTCCGATAAAGCTCGATCGATAATCCGCGAAAGGTTTTTTTCCTCTAAAGGCTTTAATTCACAAACTCTAGAACGGGACAAAAGGGCGGAGTTGAGAGCGAAAAAAGGATTTTGCGTGGTTGCTCCTACCAAAATAATCGAACCTTGTTCCAAATGGGGTAGCAAGGCGTCTTGTTGGCTCTTGTTAAAGTGATGTATTTCATCGAGAAACAAAATAGTGGCTTGTTGATACAGCCGTTTGTTTTCGGTAGCTTCGTCAAAAACTTTTCGTAGATCCGCTAGGCCAGAAGTGACGGCGTTTAAGGCCACGAATTTACCTTTGGTTCGTCGGGCCACCAGTCGGGCAAAACCTGTTTTTCCCACACCAGGCGGCCCGTAAAGAATGACAGAAACAATCCGGTTGGATTCCAATAAACGTCTTAAAAGCTTGCCGGGACCCAATAAGTGATCCTGGCCGACGTATTCTTCCAGAGTGCGAGGCGACATGCGGATAGCTAGTGGTTTGACCGCGTCTTTTTCTTCAGGAACGGAATCAAATAAGTCCATGGTTTTCCTAAATCGAAGTGGAGAAGAAGGGGAAAAGGTGATGACCGGAAATAAAAATGCCCACTGCCTGTGCCGTTTAAAGCAGTACTCTTCTGAGGCCTGACTAAGTCAGGTGGGTACTCGAGCAACCGGTTCATCGCTTCCGAAGAAGACTATCCCCGATTGGTTTAAGAGCACCCGCTTTTTGTTTTGTGGCTCAGAATTTCCCACCCCAAGGTCGAACACCGCAGAAGGGCAATAGTTATTCTAAAACCCGCCGGATTTTTGTCAATAAGGGCGGTTAAATACTTATAAAACCCTGTATTCGCCAGTTGAGTATTTAACCGCTCTATAAGAAAATGGCGGCTCGTAAATAGGTCTTAGCGATGGAGATGGGCTCATGCGTATGGAAGTTCGGTCTTTTCAGGTGCCCCGCTGGTTGGCCCCGCTCATGGGTTTGTTGGCCCTCGCGTTGATCCCAGTCGCGATGTTGGTGGCTGTTTGTGTCGCTGCGTTAGCTTTGGGAACCACACTGATTCGCGTTTTTCTTCCCACATCGATTTCTTCCCCCAATTTAAAGTCTCGTCCTGCTTTTCGTTCCAAGGACTCATCCGTTTTATCCAAACAATCGGCAATTGATGTCGAATATGAAGTAAAGGATCAAAAATGAAAAAAGTTAAGGACACTTCCAAAAAACGTAGAGACGATGTTTTGAGAAGCGAGTTGGATATTGAGTCGCATCGGGGCACTCGTTATGAGGATTTCATGGCGTCATTTCAGGACAAACTGAAATATCAGTTGGTGAAAGACGCTAAAACAGCCACAGCCTATGACCGCTACTTGAGTATTTCGTACGCCATCCGGGACCGTTTGGTTGAAAATTGGGTTTCGACACAAAAAAGTTATCGTCAAAATAAAGTAAAGCGTGTTTATTACTTGTCGTTGGAATTTTTAATCGGCCGTAGTTTGGGTAATTCTATTATTAATCTTCAAGCCTATGACGGTGTGGCGAAGGCCTTATCCGAATTGGGAATGGATTTGGAAGAAGTGCGTGAAGCCGAAACGGATGCGGGACTGGGTAATGGCGGTCTGGGCCGATTAGCGGCGTGTTTTATGGATTCTCTGGCCACTTTGGAAATACCGGCTTACGGATACGGTATTCGCTACGACTATGGTATTTTTCGGCAAAAAATTGTTCGGGGTTATCAAGTTGAAGAGCCGGATGAATGGCTGAGCAAGGCCAATCCATGGGAAATCAGCCGTCCCGAATACACCTACAGGGTGAAGTTTGGCGGCCGGGTGGTGGAAAGAACTACCCGAACGGGAAAACAGATTTTTGACTGGATCGGTACGGATGATGTTTTGGCAATGGCCTATGACATGCCGGTCCCGGGTTACGGAAACAAAACCGTTAATAATTTGCGGCTATGGTCGGCCAAGGCGACGGAAGATTTTGATCTGGATTTTTTCAACAAAGGCGATTATTTCGCGGCGACTTCAAAGAAGACCGAATCCGAAAGTATTTCCAAAGTTCTTTATCCTAACGATAACAGCCCCGAAGGCAGGGAGTTGCGGCTCAAACAGCAGTATTTCTTTGTTTCCGCGTCAATCCAGGACATTTTGCGCCGTTTTAAGCGCGAACATGTGGATTTGCGGGAATTGCCGGATGCGGCAGCCATCCAACTGAACGATACCCATCCTTCCATCGGGATTCCGGAATTCATGAGAGTTTTGCTCGATGAAGAAGGCATTGATTGGGACCAAGCCTGGGAAATCACCAAGGCGATTTTCGGCTATACCAACCACACTCTTTTGCCGGAGGCTTTGGAAAAATGGCAAACCGCGCTTTTTGGCCGTCTTTTTCCCAGAAATTTGCAGATTATCCAGGAAATTAATGCCAGGTTTTTACGGGAAGTCGCCAATCGTTATCCAGGCGATACGGAACGGCTTAACCGGATGTCGATCTTTGAAGAAGGAAACGACCCCCATATCCGGATGGCTTATGTGGCCATAATCGGCAGTCATTCGGTGAATGGGGTTTCAGCTCTTCACACTGAACTTTTGAAAAAGTATTTGATGAAGGATTTTTACGATCTTTATCCCGAAAAGTTTAATAACAAAACCAACGGAATCACTCAGCGCCGCTGGTTGAAAAAGTGCAATCCGGAACTTTCGGATCTCATTACATCCCGTATTGGGGAAAAGTGGGTTAAGAATCTTTTCGAGCTTAAAAAACTTGAGAAGTTTGCCAAAGACAAAAAATTTCAAAACGAATGGCGGGCGGTTAAAAAGAGTCGAAAAGAAATCATGACAAAGCTCATCGCCGAGGAACAGCGTCTGGCGGTGGATTCGAATTCCATGTTTGATGTTCAGGTGAAGCGTTTTCATGAGTACAAACGCCAGCTGCTCAACGCCCTTCATGTGATCGCCCTTTACCGCCGCATCAAAGCGAATCCGGACGCGCCATTTGTGCCCCGCACGGTATTTTTTGGAGGAAAAGCGGCTCCTGGTTATTACATGGCGAAGTTAATTATCAAATTTATTAACTCCATCGCGGATGTGGTTAATCATGATCCGCAAATTAAAGGCAAATTGATGGTAGTGTTCCTTCCGAATTACCGGGTTTCACTGGCGGAAAAAATTATGCCGGCCTCTGATCTTTCAGAACAGATTTCAACCGCGGGTAAAGAAGCTTCCGGTACGGGCAACATGAAGTTTGCATTGAATGGGGCTTTGACGATTGGAACACTGGATGGAGCCAATATTGAGATGAAAGAAGAGTTTGGCGAGGAGAACATCTTCATTTTTGGTTTAAAAGCGGATGAAGTGGCCCAGCTTAAGGCTTCCGGTTATCGCTCGAGGGACTATTATCAAAAATCGGCCGAACTGACCGGAGTCATGGATTTGATATCGAGCGGGTTCTTTTCGCCTGAAAATCCTGATCTTTTCAAACCCATTTATGATTCGTTGATGAACCACGACGAATATCTCCTCTTGGCTGATTTTGACGATTATGTGGCCTGTCAGGACAGGGTTTCTGAAGCTTATAAAGATCAGAACAAGTGGACCGAAATGGCCATCTTGAACGTGGCCCGCATGGGTAAGTTTTCCAGCGATAGGGCCATTCAGGAATATTGCGATGATATCTGGA
>Ga0302319_10015379_pt1 | contig 14179 bp, 15 predicted proteins | sample Bog_T0_2_FD_203319 | JGI IMG/M metagenome (GOLD analysis project Ga0302319, IMG submission 203319) | Peat permafrost microbial communities from Stordalen Mire near Abisko, Sweden - Bog_T0_2 | ecosystem: Environmental > Terrestrial > Soil > Wetlands > Peat | place: Sweden: Abisko, Stordalen Mire... | reverse complement strand
CTTGCGCGGTGGTGATTTTTTCGGTTCGCTGGTCGGCCAGAAAAGTTCCGGCATGGATGTCTTGAATCTCATCGGGCGGTGAACCGGCCGTTACTTTCGCCTTTTTTACGGGCGGAATTTTTTCTAATCTTGCAGCGTGCATCGTGACTCACTCAATTCCGCTTCGCGCATCGTCGTGAAGCTCGGCACCGGCGTCCTCACCGACAGCCGGAAGCTGATTGACCCGGCGCAGTTGGAGCAGCTCGTCGCGCAGATTGCCGCGCTGAAAAAATCCGGCAAGGAAGTCGTGCTGGTCACTTCGGGCGCGGTCGGCGCGGGCATGGGGGCGCTCGGCCACGAAACACGGCCCACCGACTTGGCGGAAAAGCAGGCCTGCGCCGCCGTCGGCCAGTCGCGGCTCATGGCAGCCTACGACAAACTTTTTTCCGCACATGGCATCCTCGTTGCGCAGGTGCTGCTCACGCATGACGACCTCGAACATCACGAGCGTCATCTCAACGCGCGAAACACGCTGGTTTCACTGCTCAAGCGCGGTGTTGTGCCGATTATCAACGAAAACGACGCCGTGTCGTTCACGGAAATCAAATTCGGCGACAACGACAAACTGTCCGCGCTCGTCGCGTCGCTGCTGCCGGCGGATTTGCTGGTGATTCTAACCACCGTGGATGGCGTCATCGAAAATTTCGGGAAGAAAAATCCCAAAACGATTTCCGTCATCGAACAGATTGATTCCGTCATCGAAGACATGGCGGGCGGCACGACCAGCGAGACGGCCGTGGGCGGGATGAGATCGAAAATTGAGGCGGCGAAAATCGTCGTGCGCTCCGGCATCCCGCTCGTCATCGCGTCGGGCAAAGAAAAAAAAGTGCTTACGAAAGTGCTGGCGGGTGAAGCCGAAGGCACCTTGTTCGTCGCGCAGCCGAACAAGCTGCAGGGACGCAAACGGTGGATCGCGTTTTTTCATCATCCCAAAGGCACCTTGTTCGTGGATGACGGCGCGAAGAAGGCGTTGCGCGAAAGAGGCAAAAGTCTATTGCCGCCCGGCGTCACGCGCTGCGAGGGTGATTTCGCGGTGGGTGATGTGGTGCGGATTTGTGATCTGGATGGTTTGGAATTCGCCCGCGGCATCGCGCGGTTCGACTCCGCCGCCGTGCGCGAACGCAAACTGCCCAAAGAAGAACTCGTTCACCGCGATGACTTGGTGATTTTGTGAACCGCCAAGACGCCAAGAACGCGAAGTAAAAACGAAATTAGAAATTCTTGGCGTCTTGGCGGTTAATTCAAAATGAAAAAACAACCTGCAATAAATGATTTGCTCAAGGTCATGGCGAAGTTGCGCTCACCCAAGGGCTGTCCGTGGGATCGTGAACAGTCGCACCTGACGCTGCGCCGCCACGCGATTGAGGAAGTCTATGAGCTTATTGACGCCATCGAGGCAGGCGACGATCACGAGATGGCCGAGGAACTGGGTGATTTGTTGTTGCAGGTGGTTTTTCACTGCCAGCTTGCGCGCGAGCGTGGTGCATTTGATTTTGAGAAAGTCTGCCGCTTGCTCGTGGACAAATTGATCCGCCGCCATCCGCACGTTTTCGGCACGACCAAGGTCAAAAATGTGGATGAAGTCTGGGCGAACTGGGAGCAGATCAAAAGGGCGGAGAAGCACGGCACGCACCTGGAACGTAAGTCGGCGTTCGATGGAATTCCGAAACATTTGCCGGCGTTGTTGCGTGCGGAAAAATTGCTGAAAAAGGCTCACAAAGCCAAAATCGCTGCGGAGGGTCACGATTCAAGACGCCGGCTTTCAAAGGTAACATTGGCAAAGGAGCTTTTTGAACTCGCGGCTATCGCCCAGTCGCATGGCTGGTGCGCGGAGGAATTGTTGGGCGCAGAAACCAAGAGGCAGGAACACCGCCTGCGCCGGTTGGAGCGAACCAAATCCCTCAAAATCAGGCGTTGACAGACGGCAAAAATGTGGTTTAATGCTCGACCCTTTGCGGGAAATTAATTTTATGTACGCTGTTTTAGAAACGGGTGGCAAACAATATCGCGTCGCGGCGGGCGACACGCTGGAAATCGAACGTCTCGGAGCCGAGGCGGGCAAGCCGGTCACATTTGACCGCGTATTGCTCGTCAATCGCGACGGCAAGCTTGCCGTGGGGACGCCCACCGTGAGCGGCGCGAGCATCGAGGCCGAAGTGGTCGCGCACAAGCGCGGCGAACACAAGCTCACTTTCAAGATGAAACGCCGCAAAGGCTATCACAAAACCATCGGGCACCGTCAGGAACTGACAGTCATCAAAATCAAAGAGATCAAAGGTTAATTTTTCAGGCTTATGGCACATAAAAAAGGTCAGGGAAGTGTTCGCAACGGCCGCGACAGCGTCAGCAAGCGGCTCGGCGTCAAAGAATTTGGCGGGCAGGTCGTCACGGCGGGCAGCATTATCGTCCGCCAGCGCGGCAGCAAATTTATCGCGGGCAAAAACGTCGGCACCGGCCGCGACTGGACGCTGTTCGCGCTCACCGACGGCAAGGTGAAGTTCGACAAGAACAGCCGCCGCGTGAATGTCATCGCGGAAGTGGCCGCCGCCGCGAAAAACTGATTTTCGCCAACCGATTTAAGGGCGGGGCTTCGGCCTCGCCTTTTTTTTGTTGGCGCGACCGCATCATGTTCATTGACGAAATAAAAATTTACGCGCAGGCGGGGCACGGCGGCAAAGGCTGCGTCGCGTTCCATCGCGAAGCTTACATCACCAAAGGCGGGCCGAGCGGCGGCAATGGCGGGCGCGGTGGCAGCGTCATTCTCCAGGCCGACCACGACCTGAACAATCTCATCGCGCAGTATTACGTCCCGCGCCTCATCGCGCCGCCCGGCGAAGGCGGCATGGGCAAGGGCATGGACGGTCACGCGGGCAAGGACCTCATCATCAAAGTTCCCTGCGGCACTTTGGTCTGGCGGCTCCCCGGCGCCACGCCTCCGCCGGCGGTGGAAGATTCTGAGGACGACGAAGCTGAAGCTGCCGGAAAAAATCCGCTGTTCAGCACAAGCACGGGCGAACGTCCGATCCTGCGCGCTTCCGCCGGCATTCGCGGCATGGAGGTGGATTTGTCGAGGGATGAAGACGCTGAAAAATTTGCCGGGACGTCGCCTCAGGGCGAACTCGTCGCCGATCTGACGCAGGACGGCCAGCAGTTCGTTTTGTGCAAGGGCGGTCGTGGCGGTTTGGGCAACCGCAATTTCGCCACCGCCGCCCGCCAGACGCCGCGTTTCGCGCAGCCGGGCGAGCCGGGCACCGAGGGCGATTATCTTTTGGAACTGCGCATCGTCGCGGAAGTTGGCCTGGTCGGTTATCCGAACGCGGGCAAGTCCACTTTGCTCACGGCCATTTCCAAGGCGCGGCCGAAGGTGGCGGCGTATCCGTTCACCACGCTGCATCCGCAGATCGGCATTGTTGAATACGCCGACTGGAAGCGGCTCACGGTTTGCGACGTGCCGGGGCTCATCGAAGGCGCGCACCAGAACGTCGGGCTCGGCCACAAATTCCTGCGCCACATCCAGCGCTGCAAAATCCTCGTGCTGCTGCTCGACATGGCGGGCACGGACAATCGCAAGCCGTGGGATGATTACAAGCAGTTGTTGAGCGAACTGGAGCTCTACGATCCCGCCCTCCTCGAAAAACCGCGCCTCGTCGTGGCGAACAAAATGGACGAAGCCGTCGCCGAGCAAAACTTGAAGCAGTTCAAGAAGAAGATTAAAAAAGTTTCGTTACTGCCCATCTCCGCCGCGTTCGATCAGGGCATGGAGAAGTTTCGGGAAACGATCCGCAAGGCGGTGGCGGATGCGGCTGATTAGGTTCTGCGTTTCCAGCATCCGCACCTTGCGGAAACGCGTTTCTTAAATTTTTCCCGACGGTTTTTCCCAACGGGCGCGAAAGTCCCCGGGCTTCTCCGGCGGATTGGGCGAATGACCGTTCCCGGACAGATTGAATACAAAAAGTGGTTTCGCCGAACGGCAGGTTTTGATACAACCCATCTGCAACCCATGGACTTTTTTGACCGAGAAACGCGTGCGCGGAAGCAAACCCGATGGTTGATCTGGCTTTTTGGGTTGATCGTGCTGGTGCTGGTTGCCCTGACCTACTTCATTCTGGCAGTCATCATCCAGTTTTTTCTCAAGCCGGCCTGGCAGAGCAGTCTTTACGATTATTTCAACAATTTCCCGGTTTCGCCGGTCCAGTATGGCTTGGCGCATCCGCGTGAAGTCCTGGACAGGTTCTGGAATCCGCATCTTTTCTGCTGGACTACGGTCGGCACGCTGCTTTTCATCGCCGCAGGCTGCCTTTACAAAATCCGGCTGCTTTCCAACGGCGGCCCGGCGGTGGCGGAACTGCTGGGCGGCCGGCGGATCGAATCCAGCCCTTCCGACCTGGACGAAAAAAAGTTATGTGATGTCGTCGAGGAGATGGCCGTCGCCTCCGCGCTGGCCGTGCCGGAGATTTATGTGCTCGACGGCGAGCGTGGCATCAACTCGTTTGCCGCCGGCCACACGCGTGAAGATGTGGCCATCGGCGTCACCCTCGGTGCGGTGAAACTGCTGACGCGCGATGAGTTGCAGGGCGTTGTCGCGCATGAGTTCAGCCACGTTCTCAACGGTGACACCCGGCTCAACATGCGGTTGATGGGGCTGGCGCACGGGCTTTTCTGGCCGACGATTGTCGGGCGTGTGCTGCTGCGCGGTTCGCCACAACCGTTGGAAGTGGGCGTCTCCATTTTCGACGAGGACACAAAACCCACCATTCTGCCCACGGCACCAATCGGAATTTTATTTTTGATCATCGGCGGCATCGGTTCGCCGTTCGTGCGCTTGCTCAAGAGCCTGATCTGTCGCGAGCGCGAGTGGCTGGCCGACGCGGCGGCGGTTCAGTTCACGCGTAATCCGGCGGGACTCGGCGGCGCGCTCAAAAAAATCGGCGGGCTTTACAAGGCTGGTCGGCTCGACACCCCGCATGCCGAATCCGCGAGCCACCTGTATTTTGCGAATTCGGCTTATGATCCGTGGTTCGGTTTTTTCTGCACGCATCCGCCGCTGGTTAAAAGAATTGGGGCGATTGACCCGGCTTTCGACGGCCAGTTTGCGCACCTCAATTCACTGCCCAGACGGACGGATGAAAATTCGCAGGAAGTGCAAGCGGATCGCCTGTATGAGGAAAATCTTCGTCGCGCCCGCGCAGAAGCCAAGGCGCGTGGCGATGTGGAATAAATCATTCCGCCGTCTGCCGGATGATTTCACCCAGCGGTGTCTGCGGCTTAAATTTAACGAGCCGTTCCAGTTTTTCCACCAGCGGTTTGCGGCGGCGCATGTCGTCAAAGCCCGGCGCATAAGCCTTGTCGTAGGGAACCAGTTCAATCGTTGATTTTGAGCCGAGCGTTTTCACCACAAGCCTGGCGAGTTCAAGCATGGAAACCTCCTCCGTGCCGCCAATGTTGAAAATTTCGCCGCGCGCCTTCGGGCAATTCTGCAATCGCACCAGCGCCTCCACGACGTCGTGGACGAGGCAGAAGCAGCGTGATTGTCTGCCGTCGCCGAACACTTTTAACGGCTCATTTTTCTTTGCCGCGGCGATGAAGCGCGGCAGCACCATGCCGTAGCGGCCGGTCTGGCGCGGGCCGACGGTGTTGAACAGCCGTGCGATGGTGACGGGCAGTTTTTTTTCGCGGGCGTAGGCGAGCGCGAGAAATTCGTCGGTGAGCTTTGAGCAGGCGTAGCTCCAGCGCGACTGGCCGGGCGGCCCGATGAGCAGGTCGTCGTCTTCGCTGAATTCCGGCTTCGCGCTCTTGCCATAAACCTCCGAGGTGGAGGTCAGCAGCAGCGGCGTGGCGGGTTTCGCGGCAGCGCGGAGCAGAATCTGCGTCTCGTTAAAGCTGGCTTCGAGGACGTGCAGGGCGGATTTGACGACGAGTTCGACGCCAACGGTTGCCGCCAGGTGGAAAATAAATTCCGCTTTCGCAGCAAGTTCCGGCAGTTTGGCGCAGTCTGAAATTTTGGAACGGATGAAATGGAAATGTGGATTGGTCCTCACCGTCGCAAGGTTTTTCAAATTGCCCGTCGAAAGATCGTCAATAACCACAACGGTTTTGTTGTCCTGCAGCAGGCGCTCGACCAGATGTGCGCCGATAAAACCGGCGCCGCCGGTGACAAGGACGGGTTTTGCCGGTTTCATTTCAATGCGTCTGCGATGGCTTCCGCCAATTTTTGCCGGTAGTCAGGATTTTCAATCTTTGCCGCCTCGTGCGGATTCGAGAGGTAGCCACCTTCGATCAAAATGGCCGGGCGTTTTTGTCCGCGCAATACCGTGTCAAACCGCGAGTGCCGGACGCCACGATCTTCGATGCCGGTCGCACGCAGCAACGCTCCGTGGATCCGGGCGGCGAGCTGGAGGTTTTGCGTGTCAAAGAAGTTGTTCGGCAGATTTTCCGACCACAAGTCGGCAAAACCGCGCGTCAAGGTTGAGGGCATTCCCGTTGGGGTAATACAATAGGTTTCCAGCCCGCCGGTTTTCTCATTCCGGTCCGAAGTTGAATTAAAGTGAAGGCTGATGAACAGATCCGCGTGATGCGATTCGGCAAACACAACGCGGTCCGAGTTGGTCACATACACGTCGCTTGTGCGCGTCAAAAACACCCGCCAGCCCTCCTGTTCAAGCAGCGGCGCGAGGCGCTTCGCCCAGTCGAGCGTGAATTCCTTTTCAAATCTCCCGTCAAGGACGCTGCGGGTGCCGAGGTTCGCGCCGCCGTGCCCGGGGTCAATGACGATGACGCGGTTGGTGCCGAACGAAAGCGGCGGTGCACATAACAGCGGCTCCAGATTTTTTTGCAAGTCGAGCCCATGAACAAAAATCTCCCGGTCAATGAACTGCGGTTCAAATCCGAGTTCAAGGTCCACGCCATTCCAGGTTGCCGCGTGGCTGCCGATGGCCAGCACCATCACCCCGTTGGGTGAGCTGACCGAGTAGGCGTAGATTGGTGTGCTGGACAAAAAGCGCGGTGTGCTGACTTTGTGTTGCGCCGCCCAGCGGTTGAGTGTGGTCCAAGTGGTGACGGGTTCGACCAGCGCGGTTTGAGGAAGCCCCGGGACCCGGGTCATGGTCTTGGCGGTGGTCATGGGCGGCTTGGCGGGCAGGGGCAATGTCGGCCGGTGAACGGCGTGAGAATCCTCCCAGTTCAAGGCGGCGGTTCCTGGGGAAGGTGGCGTTGGCGAAATGGTTTCATCCGGCGATTCCGGCGTGCCGGCGCAGCCCGCCAGAAATACCAGCGCACAAAAAAGGATTCCAATCGGTTTGAACACGCCGCCATTGTGCGGAACGTGAAAGCGGACTCAAGCTGTTTCATTAAATTTACAATTTTCGCGCGTTGCTTTGTCCGCTTGTAAACCGAATAGCGCAAATCGCAAACTGGCCGGCGCAACAATTCTGGTTGTGCTTGCCGCCAATGCGCCATGGCTTCATCATTGGCTCGATTGAAAATATTAGTCGCCATCACCGGGGCCAGCGGGTCGCTTTACGCGCAACGGCTGCTGGACAATCTGGATCCGCGCCAGCACGAAATCCACGTCGTATTGAGCCATTACGCGCAGCAGGTCATTGCCGAGGAACTGCCCGGCGGTCTGCGCCTGCCCGACGGTGTGAAGCCGCACGGTCTGAAAAGCATGAACGCGCCGTTTGCCAGCGGCTCGAACCCGCCGGACGCGATGGTCGTCATTCCCTGCACGATGGGCACGATGGGCCGCATCGCGCACGGTTACAGCGAGGATGTTTTGCAACGTGCCGCCGACGTGGTGCTGAAGGAGAGGAAAAAACTCATCCTCGTTCCGCGCGAGACGCCGCTGAATCTCGTCCACATAAAAAACATGGAACTGCTGCTGCTCGCCGGTGCCACGCTGATTCCGGCGAACCCGAGTTTCTATTCAGGCGCGAAAACCATTGTCGGACTGGTGGACACCGTCGTCGCCCGCGTGCTCGACCACATCGGCCTGCCGAACCAAATCGCGCCGCGATGGTCCCAAGAAAAAGAATGAAGCTTCGACGCAAAGCCGCAATGTTCTCTCTGCGGTTTTTCAGCGCCTTCGCGTCTTTGCGTTGAATAATGTATTCAATCATTAAAAAATGGGGCGGTTTTGTGCGTTTCTCGCACACGGTTTTCGCACTGCCGTTCGCCCTGGCGGCGATGCTCGTGGCGGCGCGCGACCAGCGCGGCTGGCCGGGCTGGAAAATCTTCGGGCTGATTCTCGCCGCGATGGTTTGTGCGCGAACCTCTGCCATGGCGTTCAACCGCATCGTGGATCGCAAGTTTGACGCGCTGAATCCGCGCACGGCCAACCGTCATTTGCCCAGCGGACAAATTTCCCTGGTCAGCGCCATTATTCTGTGTGCTGGGTCGGCGGCCGGCTTGCTGGCGGCCAGTTGGTTTTTGAACCCGCTTTGTTTTTACCTTTCACCCGTGGCGCTGGGGCTGGTCTGTTTTTATTCGTTGACAAAGCGGTTCACGGATTACACGCACGTCTTTCTCGGCCTCGCGCTGGCGCTTGCGCCGGTTGGCGCGTGGCTGGCGGTGAAGGGTGCAACTGTTTCGCCGCTGGAAATATTGCAGATGACGTTGCTCGCGTTCGCCGTCGTGTTGTGGCTTGTCGGTTTTGACATCATTTATGCGCTGCAAGATTACGAGTTCGATAAATCACAGGGTTTGCGTTCGCTGGTCGTGGCGTGGGGGCCGCAAAACGCCTTGCAGGCGGCGTTTCTCGCGCACATGCTGATGTGCGGGCTGCTCCTCGGCTTCGGGCTGCTGTGCCGGTTCCGCATCGCGTATCTCATCGGCTGGCTGATCATCCTCGGCTGCCTCGTGCTGGAACATTGGATTGCCCGCCGCCGCAGTCTGAACTGGATCAACGTCGCCTTTTTCCGGCTGAACGCGCTGGTCGGCGCGGTGTTTCTCGTCGTCGTGGCGGCGGAGGTGGTTTTTCAGGGCGGCTTCCGCCTGCGCTAAAATAATAGCGGCCGCTTAAATTCACGCCTTCGGCAGCTTTTCCTCGACCATTTCGCAGAGCGCATGAAACAAAACCTTTTGCGCCTCTTGAATCCGCGCCGTGGAAGGGCCGGGCACAACCAGGTCAATTGTCGCCACGCCCTTGGTATAGCCGCCGTCGCGACCGAGGATGGCGATGCTCTCGACGCCCTTGCGCCTGGCTTCTTCCAGCGCGCGTAAAATATTTTTGGATTTGCCGCTGGTGGTAAGGGCGATGAGCACGTCGCCCTTTTCGCCCAAGCCCCAGACCTGGCGCGCAAAGATTTCGTCGGCGTGATAATCGTTGCACACGGCGGTCATGTATTCGCCGTTGGCCGTGAGCGAGATGGCCGGATAGGGCCGACGGTCTTCGCGAAGGCGGCAGAGAAATTCCGTGGCCAGATGCGTGGCGTCCGACGCGCTGCCGCCGTTGCCGCAGACGAGCAGTTTGTGACCGCCCGTGAGCGCGCGCAAAACTAGCGCTGCGGCGCGGCCCAGCGGCTCCTCCAGCGCGGACAGGCCGCGCAGCGTGGCGGCGGATTCTTCGATGGCGCGTTGCAGATGACTCATGCCGACAGCCTAATTGTTGGCCGTTGAAAGAAAAGGCGAAACCGGCAGTCGCCGGCCGGTGGCTGATCGGGCCACAAAGTCCGTGATTGAAACTGGGTCCGTTTTCTTTCAACCCCGGGCGTTTATTTCATGGCTTGAATTTTTTGGGCGTCAGAATAAATTCACTTCATGCCCATCTACGAATTTCATTGCGAGCAGTGCGAACGCGACAGCGAGATTCTCGTTCGCTCCACCGACTGGAAGAATTCCGAATGTCCGCATTGCGGCTCGAAAAAGCTGGCGAAGAAATTTTCCACCTTCGCCTCGGCCGGTGCCGGCGGCAATGTGCCGTCCGGCAAAAACCATGGCGGCGGGCATTGTTGCGGCGGCGGGTGCCACGCGCATTGATCGTAGTGACGCCGCGCTGCGGCGTCCGGACATCGCGCGTGCTGCCCTACCTGCCGCAAATTTCTTGCGCGCGGATCCGCGTCAGATCGGCAACGGCCCAGTCGGGGTTGAGCTGTTTCAACTCGTCCAGCTTCGCGCCGCCGGTGGCGACGGCCAGTGTTTTCGCGCCGATGAATTTTCCGCAGCGCACGTCAAACGGCGTGTCGCCGATGACGACGATTTCCCGGCCGCTCAGTTTTTTGCCGAGCACACGGCTGCCGCGTTCGCGGGCGGCCACGGCGATGTGATCGCGATCCTCGTGGTCGTCGGCAAACCCGCCCATCATGAACATTTCCCAAAGGTTGAAGTGGCGCAGCTTGATCTCTGCGCCGAGGCGGATGTTGCCGGTGAGCAGGCCGAGCACCGGCGGCGAGGGCAGCGCACGCAGGCCGTGGATCAATTCCCAGACGCCCGGACAAATCTGCGTGTGGCTGCGCGCGAGAATGTGGTCGAGCCAGAAAACATAGCGCGCAAAAAACTGCGCAAAATGTTCCGGCGTTTCCGGCAGGCCATGGATGCGGAAAAATTCGCGGACGAGGCTGACGTCGGTGCGGCCGGCGAACTTCATTTTTTCGGAGCCGTGATGCAGGTTGAATTCCGTGGCGAACGTCCGGGCGAAAGCCTGCGTGCCGGCGTGCCCCGTGTGGACGAGCGTGCCGTCAATGTCGAACAAAACCAGTTTCACCATGCGCGAAAAATACCAGAACGCGCGATTCCGGCGAGATTTTTAGGCCGCCTGGCGGTGGAATAATTCCGGGACAACCCGTTTGCCCGGCAGTTTTCAATTGCGCAAAGATGAATTGCGTGAAAAATTGGTGTCCGATTTGGGAGATTGAAATTTATCATGACACAAACGCTTGAAAGAAAATCCGGCGACGCGACGGGGCCGTTCCTCGAAAAATTCAGCCACTTCGAGTCCGGCGCGAAGCCATCGCTGCTGCCGCTGCGCAAGGCGGGCCTCGCGCGGTTCGCCGAACTCGGATTTCCGACGCTGCATCACGAGGACTGGCGTTTCACCAACGTCGCCCCGCTCGCGAAGCTGCCGTTTGAGCCGCTATTTGAAGCGCCCGAGGTCATCGGCGCGGAAAGCCGGGCGCTGAATGAATTCGCGTTCACCAAGCTGGCGGGCACGCGGCTCGTCTTCGTGAACGGGCATTACTCGCCGAAACTTTCGTCCGTCGAAAAACTTCCGGCAGGCGTGAAGGCCGGCAGCCTGGCGGCGGCTCTGACTGCGGACGCCGGGCTGGTGGAAAAACATCTGGGTCGTTGCACGCCCGCGCCGAACAACCCGTTCGCCGCCTTGAACCAGGCGTTCTTCCTCGACGGCGCGTTTGTGCAGGTGCCGGATGGCGTGGATGTCGAAACGCCGATCCAGCTCGTTTACATCTGCTCGGCCGGCGAAGCCGGCGCGACGGTGTCGCCGCGCAACCTGATCATTGCCGGGGCGAACAGCCGCGTGACCATCGTGGAAAGCTATGTCGCGACGACGAACACGGCATATTTCACGAACGCGGTGACGGAAATCTTCGCGCGCGACCACGCGTTCGTCGAGCATCTGAAATTTCAGGACGAGGCGTTGGCGGCGTTTCACATCGCGGCGATCCACGGCGAATTTGGCCGCGCGAGCAACGTGACCATCCATTCCTTCGCGCTCGGTGCCAAACTCTCGCGCAACAGCATCCGCACGAAGCTGGCGGGCGAACGGCTGGAGTGCATCCTCAACGGGCTTTACCTGACGCGCGGCGAGCAACTGGCCGACCATCACATGGTGGTCGAGCACGCGCAGCCGCATTGCGCCAGCCACGAGTATTTCAACGGCATTCTCGACGACAAATCGAGGGGCGTTTTTCACGGGCGGATTCTGGTGCAGCAGCTCGCGCAAAAAACCGACGCGAAGCAGACGAATAAAAACCTGCTCCTATCCGATGACGCGACGGCGGATACGAAGCCGCAATTGGAAATCTACGCCGACGACGTGAAATGCACACACGGTGCAACCATCGGCCAGTTGAATGGCGAGAGCATTTTCTATCTGCGTGCCCGTGGCATCGGCATGGACACGGCGCGCCAGATGTTGATCCACGCCTTCGCCGGTGAAATCATCGAGCGCATCAAGTGCGAACCGGCGCGCGAACTGATGGACAAGCTCGTCTGGGACCGGCTTGAACTGCTGCACATCGCAGACAAGAACTAATGCCATGTTTGACGACGTTAACGACCTTTACCAGCAGGTCATTTTGGATCACTGCAAAAAGCCGCGCAATTTCCATGAGATGCCGGCGGCGACCTGCTCGGCGCAGGGCCACAACCCGCTGTGCGGCGACAATCTGAAGCTGTTTCTCACGCTGGACGGCGACGTCATCAAGGATGCGAGTTTCGTGGGTTCGGGCTGCTGTATTTCCAAGGCCTCGGCGTCGCTGCTGACGGACAACATCAAGGGCAAAACCAAAGCCGAGGCGGAAAAAACCTTCGAGCAGGTGCGCGAGATGATCACGACCGGCAAGGTGAACGGCGACGTCGGCAAACTGGCGGTGTTCGCGGGCGTCCACAAATATCCGGCGCGCGTGAAATGCGCGATCTTGTCATGGCACGCGCTGATGGGCGCGCTCAAAGGCGAAGCCGCGCCGGTGACGACGGAGTCGGAGCAGAATTAATCGTGCCAAAAATCCCGCGGTTACTTTACTGTCAACTCGCGCTGGATGCCGAATTTGTCAATGCGCTTGCGGAGCGTCGCCCGCGTGATGCCGAGCATTTTGGCGGCATGCACCTGGTTGTCATTCGTTTCCTTGAGCGCCTGGATGACGAGCTCGCGTTCGACGGCGGGAATGATTTTTAATTTCGGATCGCGCCGGGCCCATTGGAACAATTGCCGCGCCAGCGCCGCCGCATCGGTCGCCGCCGCGCCGCCCGCCGCGCTGCCGGTGGCCGAAGGCGGCGGGGCACCGCCGCCCTGGCCGGAAATTTCCGGCGGCAGGTCGCTCAACAAAATCGCGCCGCTCTTGGCCATGACGTGCGCCCGGCGGATGGCGTTTTCCAGTTCGCGCACGTTGCCGGGCCAGTGGTATTTTTCGAGCATCTTGATGACGCTGGTGGCGATGGATTTCGGCGGCTGCTGCTGCTCGCGTGAAATTTTTTTCAAAAAATAATTCACGAGCAGTGGAATGTCGTCGCGCCGGTCGCGCAAAGGCGGAATGTGGATGCGCACGACATTGAGGCGGTAATACAAATCCTCGCGGAATTGTTTTGCGGCGACGGCGGCCTCGAGCGGCTTGTTGGTCGCGGCGATGACACGCACGTCGGCCTGGATCGGCTGGTTGCCGCCGACGCGCTCGAAGGTGCCGGATTGCAGGACGCGCAGGATCTTCGTCTGCGTGGGCGGCGTCATGTCGCCGATCTCATCCAGAAAGATCGTGCCTTTGTTGCATTGCTCGAATTTGCCGATGCGCTGCATGGTCGCGCCGGTGAACGCGCCGCGTTCGTGGCCGAAGAGCTCGCTTTCGAGCAGTTGTTCGGGGATGGCGGCGCAATTGATGGCGAGGAACGGCTGCGCACTGCGCTGGCTGTGGCTGTAGATCGCGCGGGCGACGAGTTCCTTGCCGGTGCCGCTTTCGCCGGTGACGAGCGCGGTGGCGTCGCTCGCGGCGACCTGGCCGATGAGCTTGAAGACCTGCTGCATGCCCTCGGTGCGGCCGACGATGCCGAGGTCGTAATCCGCCGATTCGAGCAGCGGTTCGTAGGAGACGACCTGTTTCATGTCGCGTGCGGCCTTCAGCGCGTTGGCGACGAGCTCCTTGAGCTTAACCGCGTCGAAAGGTTTGAGCAGGTAATCGTACGCACCGAGTTTCATCGCCTCAATGGCGGTCTGGGTCGTGCCGTAGGCGGTCATCAAGATCACGAGCAGCTTGGGGCTGGTGGCGCGGATGCGGCGCAGGGTTTCGAGGCCGTTCATGCCGCCCATGCGCACATCCATCAGCACGAGGTCGGGCTTGAATTTGGGAATAACCTTCAAACCCTCCTCGCCGCTCGAGGCGGTGACGATCTCGATTTCCGGCGAATCAAAAATCCGCTGGAATGAATACCGCACGTCTTCTTCGTCATCAATCAACAGGAGCTTGCTCATTTGCACGGG
>Ga0302319_10015377_pt1 | contig 14181 bp, 8 predicted proteins | sample Bog_T0_2_FD_203319 | JGI IMG/M metagenome (GOLD analysis project Ga0302319, IMG submission 203319) | Peat permafrost microbial communities from Stordalen Mire near Abisko, Sweden - Bog_T0_2 | ecosystem: Environmental > Terrestrial > Soil > Wetlands > Peat | place: Sweden: Abisko, Stordalen Mire... | reverse complement strand
ATGGCAGGGAACGTTCCACCTTGATTCAGATGCGCGCCGGATGGTGCTCCAGATTGCGAAGAACGATAAAGGCGCTTGGGCGGTCCCAGATTTCCATGTCGAATTCGTCCACGATGATTTGCACGTCGACTCTGTAGTTTTGAATGGCTCCGATTTGAAATTCAGTCTTGCAGGGGGGACCGGAGAATACATCGGCAAGTTGAGCTCCGATGGAAAGTCCATTCAAGGTACGTGGACATTCGCGCACCAATCAATGCCGCTCGGGTTGCGACGCACAACCAATGACGCAGCCTGGCACGGTCCATATCAGTATCAATACCATTTGAAAAGCGTCACCTATTCCCGCCCCTCGGCCGCCGAGAACAAGATCCCCTTCAATCCGCAATTGGCGGTTGACTACATGGAGCAAGGGGCCCTGGCATGGACGAATGACTGGAAGTGCGTGGCCTGCCACACCAATGGCTCGTACATGGTGGTGCGGCCTTTGCTTACTCCGCAACTTGGACAACCGCAAAAGGAGTTGCGCGATTTCTTTGTAGCCACGCTTCGCGAAGAGCAGGCTACCGACCCAGCAGATTTGCGTCCTGAATTGGATTCAACGCAGGAAGTGTATGTGGCGGCAGGACTGGCGATCTGGGATGCGAATGTGACGCATCGCTTGTCGCCGGAGACTGCTGAAGCACTCGACATGATGTTCAGGCTGCAGCGCGCCGACGGGACCTGGACCATCAGTGACGATAACAATCCACCGCTTGAGTCCAAAGGCTATCAGTTGGCAACCGTGGCGGCACGAGCCGTGGGCAATGCGCCAGGATGGTTGGCGCAACAACGCGGCACGCCGATTGAAGCCAAGATCCAGGTGCTTGAAAAGCTACTCCGCGCAGAAAGCAATACGCAGGGCGATTATGATCGTGCGGACTTGCTATGGGCATCGACGGAACTTCCGGGGCTGCTGAGCGATGAGCGCAAGAAGGAATTGATCCAGATGATACTGGACCATCAAAGACTCGACGGCGGATGGTCGATCAGGACATTTGCCAAACCTGAGGAGTGGGGCAAAGGCAATCGAGCTGAGAAACTGCAAGCGGAACTTGAATTGGCCAATCCCGCGAGCGACGGCCACATGACAGGCCTGGCTATCATAGCTCTGCGCAAGGCCGGTGTTCCAGCGAGTGATCCTCGCATTCAGCGCGGGGTTTCGTGGCTGCTGTCCAACCAGCGCGCTTCCGGCAGATGGTATACGCGGTCACTGAATCGCGACGGCTGGCAGTTCATTACCTACAGCGGAACGGCTTACCCATTGCTTGCGTTGGCGATGTGCGATGCGTTGCAGGGGCGCGCTTCGATTGCGTCCGCCAGCGGGAAATAGCCTTGGTCCTAACCCTTTGCAATTACTTCGCCCGCGGATGTGTCCGGTCGTAGACCTGCGTCAACTGCGAGGTTGTGAGTTGCGTATAGCGCTGCGTAGTGGAAAGCCGCTCATGCCCCAGCAACTCCTGAATAGCTCGCAAATCTGCGCCCTCTTCCAGCAAGTGTGTACCAAACGCGTGACGAAGCGTATGCGGGTGCACGTCTGCGGATAGACCACGCAGAATCGCGATGCGCTTCACGATCCTTCCCACGCTCCGAACGGTTAGCCGCGCTTCGCCGCCGGGCTCGCCCAGACCGCGTAGCTGCAAATTCAGAAACAATGCCGGCGTCGCGTTTCCTTTTGCCTTACCGCCCGCAGCCAGCCGCGCAGTCCGTTCGGCAATGTAGACACGGAGCGCTTGAGCGGCCGCATCGCCAAGGGGCACATAGCGCTGCTTCTGCCCCTTGCCTCGAACCAGGACTGCTTCGTTGGCCCAGTAAATATCTTTGAGGTTCAGCCCGGTCAACTCGGCGTTGCGGATGCCGCAGCCGTAAAGCATTTCAAGGATGGCCCTGTCGCGCGCAGGCCAGCTTGCGGCGTCTTCGTCCACCGAGTCCACCACACGATTCATCTCCTCAATGGAGGGAACACGCGGCAGATGTTTGGGCAGGCGCGGCGTTGCAACCAGCGACGCGACGTTCTTGTCCACATAGCCTGCGCGCGCCAGCCACTTGAACCAGCTCCGAATCGAAGCGAGGGCGCGGGCGGCTGAGGCCTTGGAGAGACCGCGCTCGTAGAGTGTGCCTAGATACGCACGGATTTGTGTGTGTTCGATCGCCTCTACGGATTTGTCGCTGCCGTAGCGTTGCGTGACGAAATCGGCAAAGCCCTGCAGTTCGCGCCGATATGCGCGCAGCGTGTGCGTGGATGCGCGGCGCTCATTTGCGAGCACCCCCAGATAGTCATCAACCAGCGAAGTTAGTGACGGAGCAATCGCAAAGACAACCGAGTCGCTCATCGCTCCTCCTCAACCGGAATTGTGGCAATATTAGACGCCGGGTTCAAGCCGGAATCCGGGATAGTTCGCTTTCCACGGGGATGATGCATTTGATGCACAGTCTTTAACCGGCCCAATGCCAGGTGCGTATAGACCTGTGTTGTGGAGATGTCGGCGTGGCCGAGGATCAGTTGCACGCTGCGCAGATCGGCGCCGTGTTCCACCATATGCGTTGCGCAACTGTGGCGCAGCCGGTGCGGGCTTGCGTCGGGGTTCGCTTCCTTCACCAGGTGCCAGACCCATTGGCGCGTCAGGGGCATTCCACGCAGCGAGAGGAATAGCCGGGTTGCATCTTGGCGGGAACCATTGGACCTGCGCGACGAACTGATACGCGCCAGGGCCGGGCGACCCTCGCGCAGATATTTTTCCAGCGATTGAATGGCCGCGGAACCCAACGGCACAATGCGTTCCTTATCCCCTTTGCCGCGGACCTGCACGCGCCCGGCGTCCAGCGAAAGATCACCTGTGGATAGTGCTGTCACCTCAGAAACGCGCAGGCCTCCTGCGTACAGCAGCTCCAGAATCGCGCTATCGCGCAAAGCTATCGCTTGCGCCTGGGGATGCGACGCAGCCATGCCCGCGCGCTCAAGCATTTCCACCACTTCCCCCTCCGCCAGAGATTTCGGCAGCACCTTCCAGGCCTTGGGCGACTCGATGTTCACAGTGGGGTCGTGATGAGTACGGCGGTCCAGCAGCAGCCACCGGTAGAATCCGCGGAGACAGCTTAGCTTACGGGCCGACGAGCGAGAATCGATTCCATGGTTGCGCAAATGTTCAAGGAAAGCCGCCACATCCTGCTGTGCCGCCGTAACCAGCACGCCCTGTCGCCCCTCAATGAACTCGGCAAAGGACTTCAGGTCGTTGTCGTAGGCCTCGCAGGTCAGAGGCCGCAGACCCTTCTCCACCCGAAGGTAGTATTGGTAGTCCTTCAACAGCGGAAGATTGCGGGTGCTATCCACACTCCCGATTATCGGCGTCCGGCATCCATCCGCGGCATCGGCCACATCATGCTGAACCTCGTTTATCAGGAATCAACTTCATCAACAAAAGTTCAATTCAAATCGAAACCTTTGCTGGAAGTGGGCAACTGCACCTGGACAGACTGGTTATCCCGCGAGTGGAGCATCCTCCGTCGGCAGTTCCAATCAGAACAACTCAATCGCCGCATGGCTTACGGCGCTGCCGGAATCGCCTCCCATCACAGCAAGATGGGTGGCCGTCTGGCTGGCCATTTTGTAGCTGCTGAGATGAGCCTCCAGCAATCCTTTGAAAGTAGTCTCGAATAGGCCATCCCAGCCTGGACGATCCGGCCTTTCTGCCAGCCGCAACAAGTGGTCGCGCATTTCCACCAGTGCTTGCTGCACGTGTTCCATTCTCTGGCGCATGACATCCTGAAACTGGATGTGCCCTAGCGCTTCCGACAGACGGACCACATTCTCCGCATAGTTCGCATCGACTTCAGTGATCACTTCCAGCAGCAACTGGCTGTTTTTGCAGAACTCCGTCTGCATTTCACCTAGCTCGGCGGTCACGTGACTCATCGCTTCGCCAGCCACATGCTGTTCGAGCGAAGTGCGGGCCTGTGCCATCTCATCGTCCACTCTTTTGCAGGTAGCATGGATTTTTGCGGCAATGTCGGCAGCAGCCTGCGTAGAGAGCACGGCAAGCTTTCTGACCTCGGAAGCTACTACGGAAAATCCCCGGCCAGCGCTTCCAGCCCGCGCTGCCTCAATTTCGGCATTCAGAGCAAGCAGGCTCGTCTGCTGGGCGATGGAAGTAATGGTCTTGATCAGTGGTGTCAGCGCGCGGACTTCGCCAGCCAGCCCTTGAATGCGCTCGAAATTATTTCTGAACTCCTCGGTCTGAGATTCCAGCTGCATTTGAATTGCGCCAATGATCCCCCGGTTATTCTCGATTCGAACCTGAGTGTTTTCTGTAAGCGCTCCGGCGCTCTTTACAGAGCTTGCAATACGCTCCCTCTGTCTGCCGGCCTTCACATTGAGGGTATCGACCTGCTCGATGACCAAAACAACCTCACGCTCCGATTCTGCCAATGAGTCACCGATCTGGTCGTGCATTACGTCGATGTAGGGCTTTGAGTCCTTGATGTCCGCGTCAACTGCTTTGCGGGCGGCGAGTTCTCGCGAAACTTCATCGAAGTTGAGTTCGCCGAACGCCCACATGTCGGAGACGGCGCTGCGGGCCATTGTCCAGTTCCACCAATCCACCAACAGCATCGGTACGAACGTGAGAACTACCTGCACCGCGATGATGCGGATCCAATCGGCGAGAAGGATCTGGCCAAGCAGGGTGTACAAGCATGCAAGGAAGGAAGCATTGCAAAGGAGTGCAAACGTAACTTGCAGAATGATTCTCTTTTTGATGCGGCGTAGCCGTAAATCCCGGTCAACCATTGCCTATGCTCCCCCATCCCGCTTGACTGGGCGGTACAGCTAGTTCATCGTCACAATTCGACCAAGGGTTAGCGGCACACCAGGGCATTGAGACCTTACTGCGCGCGGAACGGCCTGGCGGACGCGATGCCCATGCCCTGCGGCTACCATCATTTTGTATGTACAGAATCATTCGCATCGATTGCATTCTTGAGGAGACTGAATTGAATCTCCAATTCGTCCATGCAGTTAACCACGTAGAGCCAATCCCCGGCATCGGCGGCCTTTTCCATCTGCGTCGCAACTTTTCGAAGAGATTCGCCGCCGACGTTTGCGGAAGCTCCTCGAATGCTGTGGGCTTGTCGCGCAATGTCAGCATGATCCCCACGATTCACTAGCTCCTTCAAGGCCTTGACCTGGTGTGGGACGTCCGCCAGGAAAGTATCGAAAACAAGTTTCACCAGTTCGTTGTCCCCCTCCAGGCGGGACAACACGCTTGCCAGATCAAATATTTTCGTCTCGTCCCCCTCTGTTTTAGCCGGCAGGAGCCGGGGGAGCACAGCCTGGATCGAGGAAACTCCGCTGGGCAGCCACTTCTTGAGCGCTTCAAGCAACACGGTCTTCATAATCGGCTTTGACACAAAGTCGTTCATGCCGGCCGCAAGGCAATTCTGGCGGTCGCTCAGCATTGCGTTGGCGGTCAAGGCGATGATCGGGATATCGTGATCGAGGACCGCGGATTGGGGATTCCGAATCTGGCGTGAGGCCGCAATGCCGTCCATCACAGGCATGCGCATATCCATCAGCACCAGGTCGTACGGGACGGACTCCAGTGCGCTGATCGCCTCTGCTCCATTGGCCACCGCGTCTGCGCGCAGGCCAAACTTCCGCAGCATGCCCAGGGCCACCTCCCTGTTGGTGGAGTTATCCTCGGCGACCAGAATTCTCCCATTCAACCGAGACGTCGGGTGGATTTCCAATTGCGGCCGGACTCCTGGTTCTGCCAGCTCGAGGCTCCGCTCCAGTCGCACAGTGAACCAGAATTCCGATCCTTTGCCTTCCTCGCTCTTTACCCCGACTTCTCCACCCATCATCTCCACCAACTGCTTGCAGATGGCCAATCCGAGCCCCGTGCCGCCGTACTTCCGCGTCGTCGAAACCTCCACCTGGCTGAACTTTTCGAAGAGCAGCCCGAGCTTGTTTTGCCCGATGCCAATGCCCGTGTCGCGCACCGAGAAGCGCAGAGTGCATTCGGAATTTTCTTCCTTCAGCAGCGCAACGCGCACCACGACTTCGCCCTCATCCGTAAACTTGATTGCGTTGCCCGCCAAATTGGTGAGAACCTGGCGCAGCCGGCCCGGATCTCCTCGCAGTCCCGTGGGAACCGCCGGATCGGCAATGCACAGCAATTTGATCCCCTTGTTCTGCGCCATCGCCGAAAGAATCGAGGAAAGATTGTCCAGCAGACTCCGCAGATCGAAATCGATGGTTTCCATTTCGAGCTTTTTCGCTTCTATCTTTGAAAAATCGAGAATGTCGTTGATGAGTTGCAGCAACGACTCGCCACTGCCGCGGGCCATCTCCGCATAGCGACTCTGCTCGGCCGTTAATTCCGTATCCAGCAACAAGCCGGTCATGCCAATGACTCCATTCATCGGAGTCCGAATTTCGTGGCTCATATTGGCCAGGAATTCGCTCTTGGCCGCAGTGGCCCTCTCGGCCTCTCGCGCGAGAGCGTTCGCCCGCACCCCTTCCGCTTCGGCTTCGAGTTTGGCCATGCGCATGGCTTCCTCCGCCAGTTTGCGCGTGGTGATGTTGATGTGCTCGATTACGACTCGGGGGAGACCGTGATTGAAGAATCGTGTGACTTTGGCAATAAACCATCGCCTTTCGCGAGGGGCATGGCACGCATACTCCTTTGAGAACTCTTCCATGTCCCCGCGCAGCACGCTGCGGATACCAGCGGCAAATTCGGCCGCTTCTGCCTTGGCGTTCCCGACTGCGCGATCGCACGCCTCAAGGTAATTGACCCCTGTTCCGAATTGGTCATTCAGTTGGCAAAAATCGGGTGACTTGTGCAAGTGCGCCTTGCGGTTTGCAACAGCAAACTCCTTCCACGTGCGATTCACTTCGATGATCGCCCCCTTTTCATCGAGGACGCACATGGTTGAAGAAAGCGCATCGATGGTGGACTGCACGAATTCATGAGAGGCAACAATGGCCTGTTCCGCCCGCTTGCGCTCGCTGATATCTTCCGCGATTCCGACAATCCTGACCAGTGCGCCGCTTTGATCTCGAACGGGAAACGCCCGGTCGCGGATCCATTTTTGCTGGCCTTCGGGAGTCCGAATGCGGTACTCCACTTCGACAGACTCTCCCAGCAATTGATGTGCCGCCATATAATCGGCCTGTTCCCAATCTTCTGGATGGACTGCTTCTCGCCATGACTCGGGATTCCGGTAGATGCTCTCCATACTCCGGCCCCAGATCTCTTCATAGGCGGGGCTCACGTAAAGAGTCTCGTCCCTCGCGATTGGCATGATCCGAAATACCTCGCGAATGTTTTCCGCCAACTGTCGAAACTTCTCTTCGCTGCTTCGCAACGCCTGGTCGGCGCATTTCCGTTCGGTAATGTCTTCAGCGATCCCGGCGATTCGAATCAGTTCCCCTGCCTGGTTCCGAATGGGAGAAGTCCGGCTGCGAATCCACTTCTCCCTTCCATCGGGTGTTCGAATGCGGTATTCCGAGTCGATATGTTCTCCCTCAAGTTGCCGAGCGATTGAGAAGAGGGCTGTTTCGCGATCGTCGGAGTGAATTGCTTCCGCCCAGGACATGGGGCTCTCGTAAATACTCGCGAGGGACCTCTCCCAAACTTCTTCGAAAGCCGGGCTGATATAAAAGCACTCGCTTCCGGATGGAGTCATTAGAAAAAAGACTTCCCGAATATTTTCCGCCAACTGGCGAAACTTTTCTTCGCTGTCTCGCAAGATTTGGTCAGCTTGCTTGCGCTCGGTAATGTCTTCCGCGATTCCAGCGATCCTGATCATTGCGCCGCTTTGATCTCGAACGGGAAATGCCCGGTCGCGAATCCATCTCTGTTGCCCATTCCTTGTTGTGATTCGGTATTCGGAATCAATGTTCTCTCCCTGCAGTTGCCTCGCGAATTTAGTGTGAGCAAGCTCCCGGTCCTCGGGATGGACGGCTTCTATCCAGTCCATCGGGCTCTCATAGAGGCTCTTGCAGGTACGCCCCCAGATCTCTTCGTAAGCGGGTCCCACATAGAGAATTTCAGTGCCTGCGGCGTTCATCATCCAGAAGACTTCCCGTATATTTTCCGCCATCTGTCGAAACTTCTCTTCAGTGCTCCGCAGGGCTTGCTCGGTCAGGATGCGCTCTGTAATGTCCTGGTTAATACCCACCAGCCCCAGAAATTCACCGCCTGAAGACATGCGCGGTACCGCAAACGAATTGACCCAACGCCATTCGCCATCCCTGCGCAGGTTGCGTACCTCAAGTTTGAAATCCGTGTGCCTCTGGTGCGAATCTTTGAACTGCTCAGTGAACGCTTGCATATCGTCCGGGTGAACGTGCGCCAACCACTCGCTTTCTTCGATGTGATCGGACGAGGCGCCAATGAACTCCCGGTACACCCGGTTGATGAATGCCGTCTTGCCGTGAGCGTCGGTTACCCAAATCCCAATTGGACAACTGTCCGCCATAATGCGGAAGCGCGTTTCGCTTTCGAGCAGGGCTTGCTCAGCTTCTTTGCGCTCGGTGATGTCGGTGCTGTTGCCTACGTGTCCAAGAAACTGCCCGCTCAGTGAGAAGTGCGGTTCGCTGTGAGCGAAGATCCATCGCCATTCTCCGTCAAATCTCTGAGCCCGCATTTCACACTTGAAGGTCGTCTGAGTTTTGACCGCAAGTTCGGTTCCTCGCACGAGCTCCGGCAGGTCGTCCGGATGAATGAGCAACTGCCACTTGCGTCCTTCCACATCTTCGTGGGGGACGCCGCAAAACTCCGTGTATGTCCGGTTAGTAAATTGAACTCCGCCCTGGGCATCGGTTACCCAGATCGAGGTAGGGCATCCATCCGCCATCAGCCGGAATCGCTGTTCACTTTCTTGCAGCGCCTCCTGTGCTTGCTTGCGTTCGGTAATGTCGGCGCTCAGGCCGATGTGTCCCATATACTCGCCACCGGGCGACAGGCGCGGCTCGGCGTGGGTGCCAATCAGGCGCCACTCACCATCGGCTCGACAGACACGGACCTCGGCGTTGAACCTGGTGTGTTCAGTAACCGCGCGACGGAATGCGGCAACATATTCAGGCGCATCGTCGGGATGGAGCAGCAATCGCCATTCGCCGTGTTGCGCCTGCTCGATGGTCAAACCGCAAAAGCTCCTGTATTCCCGATTGACGAACTCCGTTTCACCGGTGGGGCCGGTCACCCACATCAACGTTGGACAACTATCCGCCATAATGCGGAAGCGATTTTCGCTCTCACGCAACGCATTCTCAGCCTTCCGCCGTTCGGTGATGTCTTCCGCATGAATTACAGAGCAAAGCGGACTGCCGTCGACGGTTCTCAGAAACGATACCTTGACCTTGCACCAGACGGTCGTTCCATTGCGATGAATGTAGCGCCGATCTGTCTCCGCCCGGTTGGTTCCATCCTTCCACATCCGGTCCTTGTACGCTTGCGCTACTGCCTGCTCCTCGGGGATGCACAATTCCACCCAGTTCCTGGCGAGCAACTCATCTTCGCTATACCCAAGCATTCGGCAGTATGCTTCATTCACCCTTACGAACCGCTCGTCCGGCCCCGCGACGTAAATGCCGACTGGCGCATGCTCAAAGACTTCCTGAAATCGCTGGTCGCTTGCCTGCAGTTTCATCTGAATTTGGAGGAGCTGGCGAATGACCAGGGCGACGCAGCCAATTCCCAGACTGAACAGCAGGCAGAGCAGAATGCTGGTTGAGGTCCAATTCACCGCTTCCGAAATTTTGTTGATGGAGTCGTCCGCATCGGCCTTGTTCCACACAACCTCAGCCTCGGCGGCTTTGAGGAAGGTATTGCGCAGGGGAATCAGTTGCGTGCCAATCAGAATCTGCGCTTCATCCACATGGCCCTGGCGGCTGAGAACCAAGACTTGATTGAAACATTCGTCGTACGGGGCGCGCGTGGATTTGAGGGTTTCGAACAGCTGACGGTCCGTACGCGAATCAATCAGGCTGTCGTACTCGGCAATGACATCGTCGATCTGCGAGTTGGCTTCATCGATCTGCTTGTCCAGCGCTGTTCTTTGCACATTGTCGTTGGGAGCGACGTAGTCCGTCAGCAGGATGTACCGAAGCAGCGTGGCGCTCTGCAGTTGACCGCTTAAGTAAATGGAGGGCATGGTGTCCCCCGTGATGCGCGTCGCGGTTGTTTTGATCCTGTGCATTTCCGAGGTTACAAGCACCACCAGCGCCATTGTTAAGAAAATGGCGGCGGCGCCAAACCCGGCTGGAATGCGCGTTAATGCTTTCAGGGTTTTCATGTCGTTTTGGACTGGGGGGCCATTCCGAATCTATCGGCCAAATTCTTCGGTCCATAACATTGAAGTCGAATTGAGACAGCCCGCAATCATGGCCGAGGCGAGTTGTGCCGATAGGCAATTTGGACAACCGATTCATAAGCCGACTTCGCATGCGCCGAGCTTGCCTGCTTCAAAATTGCCTGCTTTGGGATTGCCCGCTTCGAGGCGCTCTCTTCCGCACAACATCGAAGGAGCATATCCAAGCGTGAAGAACAACGATCTTACAAGTTCACCCGGAACCACGGAAGTTCGCACGAAAGAAGGAGAACACGATGAAGAGCCTGGTTGCTGAGGACGACGCGACGAATCGAAAGGTGCTGCGGGCATTCCTTTCACGCTATGGAGAATGCCATCTCGCCATCGACGGAAATGAAGCTGTGAATGCGGTTCTGCTTGCAATGCAGAGTCACCGTGAATACGACCTGGTGTGCATGGACCTGAGGATGCCCCAGATGGATGGGCAGGAAGCGATCCGCGAGATTCGCAAACAGGAAGACGCAAGGGAAGTCTCAAAGCGCGCCAAAATCATCGTGACCACCATCCACACGGATACGGCAAGCATTGCGTCGGCGCTGCTGGGTCGATGCGACGCGTACCTGGTTAAGCCGATCGATACTGCGAAGCTGAAGAAGGAACTCCTTTCACTGGGCCTGATTCAATAGTTGGAACCCGCGTGCAGATTTTTTGCGGAAACGAGTCGCCCGGTCAGCACACCTTTTCGCCGGGCTTGGCTGTTGCGCATTCGGTTCGCTTCAACCTTCTTCAAACCTTCACGTGCAAAAACACACCGGTTTGGAAGACAATAAGATTACAAGAACTCTGAATCATGGTGAAGGAACGGTTGATGCCGACACAAATTGAAGTCCCCCGATGGAGTGCGCAGGAGTTTGAAGGGCTGGTACTCGGGAGCAAGCCAAAGGTTGCTGTGTTCGATTGCGATGGAACCCTCTGGAGCGGAGACGCGGGCTATGGATTCTTGGTCTGGTCTCTTGAACAAGGATTGGTTTCCCGCTCCACAAGCGATTGGATCGATGATCGCCACAGGTCGTATCGAGCCGGCAATGTAACCGAATTACAGATCTGCGGCGAGATGGTGCAGATTTACGCCGGTTTGCGAGACCAGGAACTGCGTGACGCGGCCGCCCAGTACGTGCGAGAGTTTGTGCATCCGCATGTTTTCACTGAAATGCAGTCACTGCTCGCGAACCTGCGTCGGGCCGGCGTGGAAATCTGGGCTGTCAGTTCCACCAACCACTGGGTTGTTGCCGAAGGCGTGCGGGAGCTTGGAATTCCGGAAGACCATGTGCTGGCCGCACGCGTTCGTGTTAACGCGGGCCTCGTTTGCAATGATCTTATGGATGTTCCAACCGATGAGGGCAAGGCTGCCTCTCTGGTGCGGATAGGCCTGCCGAATCCTGACGCGGTCTTCGGCAATTCCATCCATGACCTGGCCATGCTGAAGATTGCCCGCCATGCCTTTCCGGTGAATCCGTCTCCGGCACTGCTTGAGGCGGCGGCGCGGCATGGATGGGGCTATTTCCTGCCCCAGGGCGCCGACGGGCTCCAGGCTGCGGTCCTAGGGTAAACGGGCTTCCCGCTGTTGCTCTTTTCGTTCCGGATTATCGCGGGTTTTGACAGCACCGAAGTGCTTGAATCCATTTGACCTCTGCATACCTTCCGGCGCATTTACACTAAATGTGTGGAAGACGCACAGCCGAATTCCAATTCTCGCCCACCGGGTCCCGCGCTTCGCTTTGTTGCGGCCGCGCTGATTGTGCGCGGTGGAGAGGTTCTGATCGGCCAGCGCCGCGCCGACCAGCCCATGGCATTGCAGTGGGAGTTTCCCGGCGGCAAGATTGAGGCTGGCGAAAGTCCGGAGCAGGCTCTGGCTCGCGAACTCGATGAAGAGCTCGGCATTCAGGCCACTATCGGTCCGCGCGTCACGCATATTCGACACAACTACCGGCATGGCGGCGCAGTCGACCTGCAGTTCTTTGCGGTGCACGAGTTTTCAGGCGAGATTGTGAATCGCATCTTTCAGCAGGTCCGCTGGACGAAACTTGAAGACCTGCCCGCCTACGACTTTCTCGCCGCCGACCGCGGGCTTATCCGCGATCTGGCCGCCGGGAAATTGCTGTAAGCATCTTCCACTCGACGGATTTGTAGCGCTGGTCTCCAGACCGGCGCTACTTCAATGCCCGGGCATCAGCCCCCACAGCATCACCAGCGTCAGGCCGATCACGATCAGGCTCGTGGCCCACGCAATCACATTCCACAAGCGTGAGTTCTTGTGTTCGCCCATCAGGTCAGCACGATTGATAAGCATCAACATGAGAATGATGACCACCGGCAGCAGCACGCCGTTCAACACCTGCGAAAGAATGGCGACGTTGATCAACTCCGCGTCCGGCAGCAGCAGCACGGTCAACGCCCCGCCGATAATCAGCAGCGTGTACAACCAGTAGAAGAACGGCGCTTCCTTGAAGCGCTTGTCTACTCCCGATTCGAAGCCCAGCCCCTCGCAAACCGTGTACGCGGTCGAGAGCGGAAGGATGGACGCCGCAAAGAGCGATGCGTTGAAGAGCCCGAACGCGAACAGAAGAAACGCGTAGTCACCCGCGAGTGGCCGCATCGCCTCAGCCGCATCGCTGGCAACCTGAATCGCACCCATCCCATGCACAAACAGCGTTGCTGCACAAGCCACGATAATGAACCACGCCACGATGTCGGTGAAGAGGCTGCCGATGATCACATCGAGCCGGGAAGCCGCGTAGTCCTTTACGCGAATGCCCTTCTCGACGATGGACGACTGCAGATAGAACTGCATCCACGGTGCAATGGTTGTGCCGATGACGCCGATGGCCATGTAGATGTAGGCCTTGTCGTGCCATACGGCCTTTTGCGGAAGTTCAACCGTGGCCAGCAGCGCGTCATGCCAGTCGGGTTGCGATAGTACGCCGGCAAAAATGTAGGCGATATACACGAGCGAGGCAACGATGAAGATTTTTTCGGTGCTTTTGTAACTGCCGCGGACCACCATATACCAGACCAGCGCCGCGCAAAACGGCACTGAAAAGAACTTGGAAATGTGGAACAAGTGCATGGAGCCGGCGATGCCGATAAACTCCGTCACCACGTTGGTGTAATTCACCACCACCAGCAGGATCATCAAGATAAACGTGAGCCGAAGGCCAAACTCCTCGCGGATCAGGTCGCTCAATCCTTTGCCGGTAACGACGCCCATGCGGGCGCACATCTCCTGCACCACAATCAGCGCGATGGTGATGGGAATGATTGTCCACAACAGCGCGTAGCCGTATTGTGCTCCGGCTTGCGAATAGGTGAGAATGCCGCCGGAGTCGTTATCTACATTGGCGGTTATGAACCCCGGACCGAGCACGGCCAGAAACAGAACAATCCGTATTCGCCAACGCTTCCACATGCCCGCGGATTCCTAAGGGGGAGTCATTATTTTCCTCCATGACCATATCAGGGCAGACCCCGATGCGCGAACCCGCCAGGGGTGACTCTCATGAGGCATTTGAACCCCTATTGACCAGAGCCTATTATTTTGGTACATTTGTACCAAGATAACGGGAGAAGCTAATGCCAGAAGAACAAACAAAACGCGAACCGGTGGTTGTAGAGCGCGTCCAGACCGGTGTCCGCATGGAAAAACGCATGTTGAAAGTGCTCAAGGCGATCGCTGAGCAGAAGGACATGACCCTGGGCGACCTGCTGGAAGGCATAGTGCTGCATGCCTTCGAAGGCAAGGCGCCCTTCTCGCCGCAGACACTAAAGGAA
>Ga0302319_10015375_pt1 | contig 14182 bp, 13 predicted proteins | sample Bog_T0_2_FD_203319 | JGI IMG/M metagenome (GOLD analysis project Ga0302319, IMG submission 203319) | Peat permafrost microbial communities from Stordalen Mire near Abisko, Sweden - Bog_T0_2 | ecosystem: Environmental > Terrestrial > Soil > Wetlands > Peat | place: Sweden: Abisko, Stordalen Mire... | reverse complement strand
TCGAAGGCGGCCCGCGCGGCCGGGCGGTGGTAATCGCCGTGACCGAGTCAAACAACGTTTTCGCGCTCGACGCCGTCAGCGGAAAAATCGTTTGGTGGACGAATGTGGCGCCGCCGGTGCCGGCGAATGCGCTGCCGTGTGGCAACCTTTCCCCGTTCGGCATCACCGGCACACCAGTGGTGGATTGGGCCACGCGCTCGCTGTTTTTTGACGCCTACACCGACTATCCTGTGTCCAACATCGTCAAACATCTGATTTTTTCCCTGAATGTGGACACGGGCGGCCTAAACCCCGGCTGGCCCGTGGTGATGTACACCAACGTCTTGTTTGGGACGACGCGTTTCAATGCGCTGGCGCAGGGGGAACGCGGGGCATTGACGGTGATTGGCACCAACCTGTATGTGCCCTACGGCGGATTGTCCGGGGATTGCGGTTCCTACCATGGCTGGATTGTAGGCGTGCCGATCAGCAATCCCACCAACCTCATGACGTGGGCCACGGCAGCGTCGGGCGGCGGCGCGTGGTCGGTGGGCGGCATCGCCAGTGACGGCACCGACCCGTATCTCGCCACCGGCAACACCTTCAGTGCCAGCACGTGGGGCGGCGGCGAAGCGATTCTTCATTTTCAACCCAGCCTGGTGCTTACGAATGGCGGAACCAATTATTGGGCACCGGTGAACTGGAGCACTTTGGACAGCCAGGACGCTGATATCGGCGGGTCCGGACCGTTGATGGTAGATGTGCCGGGGGCCACGCCATCCAAGCTCGTGGTGGCGCTGGGCAAGGATTCCAATGCTTATTTGCTCAACCGTACGAATCTCGGCGGCATCAGCTTGCCGGTGGCCTCGGCTGCGGTGGGGGTCAATGCGATTATTCAAGCGGCGGCCACTTACCGGACGGCGCGTGGCAGTTACGTGGTTTTCGCCAACGCGAACAACCTTTACTCGTTGTTCATCATCGCCAGTAATCCGCCGGCCATATCGAATGCGTGGCATGTGGCCGAGAATGGCCGCGGCTCACCCTTTGTCACCTCCACCGACGGCACCAACAACGTCATCGTCTGGGGCATTGGCTCGGAAGTTGACCAGCGGTTGCATGCCTTTGATGGCAATACCGGCACGAATATTTTCACCGGCGGCGGCGCCAATGAACTGATGGCCGGCACGCGGCGCTTCAACACCGGCATCGTCGCGCGCGGCCACGTGTTCGTGGCGAACGACAACAAGGTGTATGCCTTTACGCTGCCGGGACAGACCGTGACTTCGATTCAATTGAACAATTTCAGCGTGCAGGCCGGCAGTTCGTTCCAGTTCTCCTTTACGAATATTCCAAACCAGCTCTTCAATGTGTTTGGTTCCACGAATGTGGCCGCCGCTTTTACCAATTGGACGTGGCTGGGCAGTGTGCCGGAGGTGTTGCCGGGGCAGTATCAATTCACAAACGCGCTCGCGGTTGGCAGCCCCGCATTCTTCTACCGGGTTAGTTCCCCGTGATTGCGCCCGCCGGCGGACGTTTCATTTCCTCGCTGGCGGGAGCAAAATGCGCGCGACCTTGTTGGCCAGTTCACCGGCGAAGGTGCCTTCGTCGGTGTTTGACAGGATGATGATGACGAGGTGGTCATCGGGGAAGAGCTCGTTGGCGGCGGAGAAGCCGCTGGTGATGCCGGTGTGGCCGATATTCCGATGGCCGTTCACAGTGCTGATGAACCACCCGAAGCCGTACGAACCTGGCTCTCCGTGACGCGGGTTCGAAACGGCGTTGCCATTGTTTAATCGCGCCGGCGTCCACCACAGTTGCTTGGACGATTCTTTCAGGAGTTTATTGTCCAGCAGCGCGGCGTCCCATTTCGCGAGATCGGCGACGGTGGAAACGATCGCGCCCGCGGCGAACAGGTCCGTGATGTCGTAATCGCGCGCGGTTTGCGAGCCGTTGGAAAACACATAGCCGGTGGCGCGGTGCGGGATGATTACATCCGGGTTGCGGCGCGTGGTGTGGGTCATGCGCAGCGGTGTGAAGATGCGTTGCTGCAAAAAGTCCCAGTAATTTTGCCCGCTCACGTCCTCCACAATATAGCCGAGGAGGTTAAATCCAGAATTACAATAGGACCAGCTTGCGCCCGGCGTGAAATTCATGGGCTCCTTCGCCAGCCGTTCGATGAACTGAGCCTGCGTGAGATGTTGCCGCAGTTCGAATCCATCCAAGCCGTCGTAATTGGCCAGGCCGGAAGTGTGCGAAAGGAGGTGGCGCACCTTGATCTCCTTCCACGCGGCCGGGGCATTGGTGAAAAATTTTGTGATTGGGTCGTCGAGCGAGAGCTTTCCGTCCTGCACCAGCAGTAAAATGCTGGCGGCGGCAAACTGCTTCGAAACGGAGCCGATTTCGAATTCGGTGCTGGCATCCACGCGCGACGGCCATTCGAGGTTGGCGCTGCCGGCGAAGAAATGAGTGCGCGTGTGGCCGTTCTTGATCACCAGGCAGGCCAGGCCGGTAACATGATGCTCCTGCATTTCACTTTGTAGCAGCGATTTGATTTCGTTCGCAGAAGCGTGTGCGGAAAGGAATGCCATCAGGACGATGACATGAGGAAGACGGCCTGCCTTGTACAACATGCCTGCAAAATATTGCATATCGCGCGGACATCCAGCGTAAACTGCCGGGTTCGAGTGATTAAAGCAGCCCCGGCGGCTCCTTCGGGCTTGCTTCCGGGTGGCCGGACATCAAGAATCTACCGACATTCAATCATACTTCAAATCATGAAAATTCTACTCGTCATCCTGTGCTTCTTTATCCCGCCCTTGGCGGTCTATCTCAAAACGAACAACGCAAAGACCACCATCATCAACTTGTTGCTGTCGTTTTTCTTTTTTATCCCCGGTGTCATCCATGCCCTGTGGGTGGTCCTGACGGATAACGGGGCTGGGAACTGACTGCAAATTAGGTGCGGTTGTTAAACTTGCCTCACACGTGAATTGCTCCCCGGGCGGGCATTACCAATGTGTGCCCCAGTTTTATGATGCTCATCGAAACGCGGGTGCAGCCGAGCGCGATTGACGGCCTGGGATTGTTTGCCGTCCAATTCATTCCGCGCGGCACGCCGGTTTGGAAATTTCAGCCCGGCTTTGACCACGATTTTTCACCGGAGCAATTCGCGGCCCTGCCACCGCTTGCGCGGCAGCACACGCGTCATTTCTGTTTTGTCAGCAAAGAGGATGGCCATGTCATCTTGAGCGGCGACCACGCGTGCTTCATCAATCATTCGACCAATCCAAACACCGGTGCCTCCGCGTCGGACAAGCCGCCGGTCGTGACCGTTGCCTTGCGCGACATCGCTGCGGGCGAAGAAATCACCTGCAACTATTTTGACTACGACGCTGACACACCGTGGAAGCTGGGTCGCGTGCCGAAAGACGCGCCGCTGGGTTGGGGCAAAGTTTGATTTGTTCTTAAAAAAATTCGTTCTGGGATTTTTGTACTTGAACGGGTTGGAATCTGCGGGATTTACGGCGTAGCGGAGCGCCGGTCTCCCGACCCGGCGCGTTGATGACTGCCTCCGTGACTGCCTTCCGACGAGCCGGGTCTGGAGACCGGCGCTCCAATATCATATTGAAAACACGCCCTAATAATACCTTGCCGAAAGGTCACCCCGGCTTAAAATCGCCGCATGGGCATGTTGCAGGTTCAACGTCTCTCCAAAACATTTGGCGCCATCCGCGCGGTGGATGCGGTCAGCTTCGAGGTCCGGCCCGGCGAGATTTACGGCCTGCTCGGTCCGAACGGCGCCGGCAAGACCACCACCATCTCGATGATCTCCGGCCTGCTCAAGCCCGACGCCGGCGAAGTGGCCGTGGCCGGCCTGCCGTTTTGGTCCGACCCGCAAAAGGCCAAACGCATCATGGGCGTGGTGCCGCAAGAGCTGGCGGTTTACGAGGAGCTGAGCGGGCGCGAGAACCTGGAGTTCTGGGGGCGCATGGCGGGTTTGACTGCGCGCGACGCCCGGGCGCGCACCACGGAATTGCTCGCCGCCCTCACTCTCAGCGACCGCGCGAAGGACGCGGTGAAGACTTACTCCGGCGGCATGAAGCGGCGCATCAATCTGGGCTGCGCCCTGTTGCATCATCCGCAATTGCTGTTGCTCGATGAACCCACCGTTGGGATTGACCCGCAGGCGCGGTTGAACATCCTTGAATTCATCCGCAATCTTCGGGCCTCCGGCACGGCCATCCTGTACACGACCCACTATCTGGAAGAGGCGGAAAATCTGTGCCAGCGCATCGGCATCATTGATCACGGGCAGTTACTGGCCGAAGGCACGTTGGTTGAGTTGCAGGAACGGCTCGGTGGGGACCGGCTGTTTGCCCTCGAAGCGGATTTCAGCAATTCCTCTCCGGATAATTGGGACGGGTTTCATAGGAGATTCCGTGTGATTCAAAAATCAGAAAGGCAATTGGTTGTCGCGGCCATTGGCACGCGCGACCCGGCTGATTGCCTCAAGGATTTGCTTGGCCTGCCCGTGCATGTGGAAAATGTCACACTAAAGCGGCCGAGCTTAAATGATGTTTTTCTGCAACTGACGGGCCGTGAACTCCGGGAATGAAAACGTGCGCCCATCGTAGTGGCACGGGCGTCCCGCCCGTGTGTTTCTTGACTGTCAGTTTGTCTTGCACTCGAAACTCACGGGCGGGACGCCCGTGCCACTAAGCATGCTGCGCGTTCTGCTTGCCAAAGACCTGCGCCGCGCGTTGCGCAATCCGCTGCCGTGGCTGATCAATCTGATTGTCCCGCTGGCCATGACGGCGCTGCTCGGCATGGTGTTCGGGGGCGGTTCGGAAAACAACGCCCTCGGCCGCATCCGGTTCGCGGTGGTGGATGAAGACCGGTCCGTGTTGAGCGATTTTTTGCGCGGCGCGGCGAACCAGGACAAGGGCGGCGAGCATCTGGAACCCGTGTTCATGGAGCGCGACGCCGCCATGAAGCTGATCAACGCCAACCAGATCAGCGCGGTGCTGATCATCAAGACAAACTTCATGCGCGATTATCTCACCGCCCGCAAGCCGGTGAGCCTGGAGCTGATTAAAAATCCCGCCGAGTCCATTCATCCGGCAGTGCTGGAGGAATTACTGGGCGCGGTGGTGACTGCGCTCAACGAAATTTCGCGCAATTTCAATTCGGAATTTCCTGAATGGCAGCGGGTGTTCGAAGGCAAAGAGGATTACCACAAAGTATCGTTCCTCATTGAGCGGGCCGGCGACAAATTGAAAATCTTGAAACAATTCATCAACCCGCCGCTCGTGGGGTACGAGAAAGACGCAGATGAGCCATCGGATGCTTTTCAGAGTCACCTTGCCCGGGCGTCCACAAATCATGCCGTGGCCAGTCTGGTTCAACCGAAGGATAACAAATCCAAAAACACGGATTCGTCCGGCATCTTCTCATTCCTCTTGATCGGTTTGTCGGGCATGTTCCTGCTGTTTCTGGGGCAGAACGCCATGACTGATCTGCTGCGCGAATTGCGGAAGCGCACGTTTGAGCGCTACCAGACCATGCACCAGCAACTCTGGCCGTTTGTCTTGAGCAAGATTATTTTCACGGTGGTGATGCTCCTCATTTGCAGCGCCATAATGTTCGTCGGCGGCGGACTGGCTTTCCAGATTCACTGGCGAAATCCGCCGGCCTTGCTCGCGCTGGTCCTGGGCTACAGTTGTTTCGTGGCCGCGCTGTTCGCGGTGTTGGTGGCGCTCGTGCCTGACGAGCGGCGCGCTGGCGTGCTGAACAACATGGCCGGCATGGCCCTGGGATTGGCGGGCGGCTGTGCCTTTCCACCGTCGCAACTGCCGGCATTTTTACGCGAGCATGTCACGCCCCTGCTCCCGAGCTTTTGGTTTGCAGACACGGCCCGGAACGTCCAATCCGGCGGCGGCAATGTCCTGTGGGGTATCGTCGTTTTCAAGCTCATGTTGTGCAGCGTGATTCTGGCCGCGCTGGCCGCGTGGCTCTTCCGCCGGAAATTCAACATGGGGTTGCGGACATGAAACGCATTCTCGACATCGGCCACACCGACTTGCGGCTTTTTTTGAAGCACCGGACCGCGTATGTCTGGCTGTTCGTAGTGCCGCTGGCATTTGTTTATTTCCTGGGTTTCGCCGTTCGCGGTCCTGGGAACCCCTACAACCGCACGCCGCCGGTGCTCGTAGAAAACGCCGACACCAATTTCCTCGGGCGCGTTTTCCTCGACGAGTTGAGCGCGCAAAACATGTGGCTGCTGGACCCCACCAACCGCGAGACCGCCGCGCGTGTCATCCGCATTCCGGCGGATTTCACGGACAACGCCCAGCACCTCAAACCCACCAAGCTGCAGTTTCTCAAGCGCGACGATTCGGGCGAGGCGGACGCCGCGCTGATCGAGGTCCGGCTCGTCCGCGCGCTGATTGCCATGAACGGGCATTTACTCGAAGCCGCCACGCAGACAAACCATGCCCACATTTTCACCGAAGCCCAATTGCGTGACATCATGGCCAAAACGAATCCGGTGAGTTTGGACGCAAAGTTCGCGGGGCGAAAACCTGTGCCCTCCGGTTTCAATTTTTCCCTGCCGGGAAATCTGGTCATGTATTTGATGATGAATCTGCTGATCTTCGGCGGCTCGACCATCGCGGCGGAGCGGCGCAACGGCGTGATCAAGCGGCTTATGATGCACCCCGTGACGCGGCTTCAATTGGTGATGGGAAAAATCTATGGCCTCATGCTGCTGGGTGTTGTGCAAATTGTATTTTTCCTCGTAGTTGGAAAATTTCTGTTTCATGTGACCCTGGGCGCAAATTTTCCCGCTGTGGCGCTGACGTTGCTGGTCTTTGCGTGGGTCGCGGGTTCCCTCGGCGTGCTCGTGGGGTCGCTGACGGTGGCCGAGGACCGTGTGGCGGGGATTTGCGTGCTGGCCAGCCTGCTCATGGCGGCGCTGGGCGGCTGCTGGTGGCCGCTGGAAGTCGGGCCGCCGGTGATGAAAACCATCGCGCTCTGCACGCCCAATGGCTGGGCGATGCAGGCCCTGCATCAACTCATCAGTTTCGGCAGCGGTCTGGATGCCGTGCTGCTGCCGCTGGCTGTTTTGGTTATGTTTGGGGCCGCGGCAAATGTGCTTGCGGTGCGTTTTTTCCGGTGTTAATTCCGGCTTTTTTGCTTGTTAAACAATCTGAGCGGTTGTATCAGCAATAAAACTCAAACTAACTATGGGCTCTATTTTCTTTGGTTGTGTCATTGGTTTTATCGGTTGGTTCCTGGTGCGTTATCTCGTGGCCGGCTTCTATACCGTGAACCAGAACGAGCGCGCGGTGAAAACCTGCTTTGGCCGCGCCGAAAGAGTCGGGGACGCCATGACGGCGCAGGACCCCATCGCCGAGCAGTTGAACGACGAGGAAAAGGAGCGCTACAATTATCCGCAGGTGCGGGTGATTCCTCCCGGCGGGCCGTATTTCAAGTGGCCGTGGGAAAAGGTGTACAAGGTTTCGATTGCCACGCAGACCATGAACATGGCGTATGATCCGGAAACGCCCGAGGCGAACAATCAAGGCACCATGCTCGAAGCGGTGACCAAGGACCAGCTCAACACCGGCTTGATCGGCCAGATCCGGTGGCACATTTCCGAGAAAAATTTGTACGCCTATCTTTTTGGCGTGAAACATCCCATCACGCATGTCATGGGCTATTTTGTTTCGATATTACGCGAGCGCATTGCCACTTTTGAAGCGCCGCCTCCGCCCAAGACGGATGATCCCTCCGCCCTGCACAATCTGGCCGCGACGGCGGTCACGGGAATTTCCATCAACGACCTGCGCAAAAATCTGAGCGACATCAATGACCACATGGACCGCGAATGCCTTGGCTCGGCCGCGCGTTATGGCATTGCGCTGGACGCATCCCTGATCACTGGCATCAACCCGCCGGAGGAGGTCGAGTCCGCGCTCGCCGCCATCAATACCGCGTACAACGAAGTGTCATCGGATATCAGCCTGGCGCAGGCCGCTGCGGATCAAAAGATAGTGCAGTCCCGGCGCGCGGTGGAGATTGAGACGCTCAAGGCGCAGGCGGAAGTTCAGCCGATTGTGGCCCTCGCGGACCAGTTGACTGATTTGAAGTCCAAGGGCGAAGGCGCTCTCGATGCCTACGTGCGCAACGTGCGCCTGAAGTTGTTCAGCGAGGCAAAAACCGTGATCATGGAGGCCGGCCATGAATAATTTTCTAGCCATTCTTCCATCGGCTCATGGCTTTTTCGCCGACGTGGATACTAATCTGCAGAGTATGTCACCGGTGCTGAAGTTTTTTCTGGCCGTCATCAGCATGTTTCTTGGGATGTTCATCGTGGCGCCGGTAATTTTCGGCATAATGCGCGGATTCGGCTTGTACACCATTCTTGAGGAACGGCAGTGCAAGGTCTATATGCTGTTTGGCAAAGTCGTCGCGGTGATTGATGAACCGGGCCTGCACGTGCTCATTCTCAAGCTGGGCATCAAGGCGCCGCTCGTGCAATTTTTGGGCAAAGCCTTCACGCTGGACATGCGCCTTGACCAGGAATACATCCGCAGCACGCCGGTGAACTCGGAGGAAGGCGCGCCCATGGGCATCGGCATCTGGTACGAAATGTTCGTGAGCGACCCGGTGGCGTATTTGTTCAAGAATGCCGACCCGCGCGGTTCGCTCGCCGCCAACGTCAGCAACTCCACCGTCCGCTGTTTGAGCAACATGCGGCTCGCCGACATGCTACAGAATCGCCACCCCATGAGCCTGGCCGTCCGCACCGAAGTCTCCCCGCAATCGCAAGTCTGGGGCTACAGTTTGGGCTCGGTATATATCCGCAAGGTGCATTTCCGTGACGCGGGCATGATCAAGCAGATTGAGGAAAAAGTTGTGAACCGCCTCCGGCAGGTGACCGCCGCCATCAAGCAGGACGGCACCAACCAGGTGAACATCATCGCCAGCACGGCGGAGCAGCAGGCAGCGATTGAATTCGCCAAGGCCGCTGCCATGCGCCCGCAAATTGTCGGCCAGGCGCTGCAAAAAATTTCCGAAGACCCGGACATTTCGCAGGCACTGTTTAAAGTGCTGGAAACGCAGAACATCATCGAGGGTGAGGCGGCCATTACGCTCGTGCCGCATAATTCCGGTTTTATGGGCAGCATGCTGGCGGCTGCACAAGCACAGAAGGGGACACCAGCGAAGTAAAGCGCGCCGCTCCACGCGCATGAAGCGACGCGCCCTGTCAACCATCAATCTATTTTTGTAGCAGCCGACGCGAGGAGGCTCAAAATTCCATCCCCATCTTCGTATGCGTGAACTGCCGCCCGCCTCGTAAATCGCAAATCGTAAATCGTAAATTTATTGCGACGGCGTTCCATCGTAAGACCAATTGATGTCCGGGTCAGCGGGGTCACCGATCTTGGTTCCCTTCTGGTACGCCATGTAGGTATAGCGATAATACGCCGCATGGCCGTCGAGAAACGTCAGGTTGGCGCCGGTCGCATGCCGCGACGAAAGGTGGTTGAGCGAGCCGCGCGGCGCACCCAAATCGTTCAACGGATTCGCGCCGTAAAACGGAGTTTCGCCGGAGTTGGCGCGGTCGTCCGAGAAAAATACAAAGGCAGTGGGGTGCAAGACGGAGATAGCCTTGAACGGCGCCGGCGCAGGAACCGCACCGTTGGTCCCCTTGAAATTGATGCCATAGCTGAAAGCCACGCGGTTGAGCGGATCCACTTCTTGCGGCAGAAACACCGCGCTGGGACAGTTAAAAATATTGTGGCCGTTCACGAAATTGGTCGGGTTGCTGGCGTATTGCCAGAGCGCCTTTTGCGAGACGTACGCCGGCAGCGCATTGAACCAGGCGCTGTTGCCGTAACCGCCCGCCGCAAAAGTGGCGAGGTCGGTCCAGTGGATATTGTCCTGGTCGTAACCACCCGGTGCGCCCGGAGTGCTGTTGGCGATGCTGAAATCCGGGAAGACCTGGTTGTTTTCATCCAAGTACATGCTGAGCGCCAGTCCCCACTGGCGGAGATTGCTGAGGCAGGCCGTGCGATTGGCCCGTTCCTTGGCCTTGGCCAGCGCCGGGAGCAGCAACGACGCCAAAATGGCGATGATGGCGATGACCACCAGCAGTTCGATCAACGTGAATCCGCGTTTATCTGACGATGTTTTCATGTTCATAACGCTGAAAGCATCGCAGAAGCCTTTTTTCTCCGCTGCCGGTGGATTGCGAATTTTTAGCGGCGGCTTGCGGAGCCTGAGAAAGCGGACTAGTCTCCTGAGTCAGTGATTTCCTATTAAAATAATTGCCGGCGTGTTCCAATTGATGGGGCAACCAGTTTTGGCGTCGCCAGTTTGGGCCGCCCCTTTAGGGCTCAGAAAATTGGTGCAATTGTACCCAGGGCGTTGCCCTGGGCTGGCATATTTTGGGCCTTCAGCCCGTCCGCCCGGGAAGCACGGCATCGAGAGAAATTATGCATGCTATTTCTAACTCAGGAGACTTGAGCGGTTTAAAAAATATTGTAGCCATCCGGTTCGATGGTGAAAAAAGCCGGGACTTTTGGCTTTTGGCTTTTGGCTTCGTTTCGGCTCGGTCACAGGTTTTTTAAACATGCTCCCTCGCCAAAGCCTCGCCAAAAGTCAAATATCCCGGCTCCGAATGGCCACACTATTTTTTTAACCGCTCCAGGAAAAACGGCGGCTTCTACTGCTTTTCGTATTCGCCCTTGCCGAGGCGCTTGTAGACTTTGAACCCGGCCTTCTTCGCGTCGGTGATGGACAGCGGCTTGAGCTTGTGCGGCGTGGTGAAAGCGGAAAAAATTTTACGCACCGGCTTCTTGCAGGCCGGACATTTCTCCAGCGGTGGCGCCGACAGCGGGCGGTTCAACGTGAACTTCCCTCCGCAAATCTTGCACTCGCCTTCACACAACTCATATTCGTAAAGTGGCATGGCAGTAATTTCCGCCTTCAACCGCCGGATGTCGAATGGAATCTCCAGTCAATGTGGCTGATGAATCATATTTCAAAGCTCCAAATCCCAAGCACCAAGCTCCAGAGAAGCCCCAAGACCCAAACTTCAAAGGCTCACGCCCGAAGATTCTGGTGTTTGGAATTTGGTACTTCTCTGGAGCTTGGTGCTTGGAGCTTGGAGCTTTTCTACCTCTGTCCTACTTTCCTTGCTCAACCCGTTTTTGCGCCAAAAATTGTTCATCCGCCGCGCGCTGGCGGTCCACCACCCATTGGGCAATACGGTCGTAGTGGGCGTGAATCGTTTTATCATTCGCCCGCGCCAGGTGCAGGATGGCGCCGCCGCCTTCATAATAGCTGATGGAAGCGGAATCCCTGGCTCCATTGTCGGTAAATGCCTTGAGATAGGATTCAAAACGCGGCGCAAAAACGTCGGGCTGCTTGATCAGGCGGTCATCAAATTCCATCTCCGTGCCCATCCCATGAGCCCGCGCAAAATCGCACACGGTCGTAAGCTCGGATTCCGGGAGTTGGGGATGGAAAAAATAATTCGGCTGTTGTGACGCGAGGTCGAATCCCAACGCGTGCCATTCGCCCGCCAGCTTGGCGTGCCAGAACGGAATCCAGTAAAAATGCAATCCCTGCGCATGAATGTATTGGGCCACCAGCGGCACCATTTGTGGATTGGAATGCCCGATGCTTTCCGGCACAAAATAAAAACCGGCGAGCGTCAGATGTTTCGGCGCCAGCGCGTGCCATTTGGCCAGCGCCTCATTGATATGCCATTCGCAGGCCACGACCCGGTCCGTCGCCGACGAGAAATCCAGCTTCCGCCCGTCTACCTCCCCCCAATCGGCAAAATTATCCACCGGTTCCGGCAACGTGAGAATCACTTGATGAGGCCGCAGCGGCGCGCCCAGGCGCTCTTCGGTTTCCGCGCAGCATTGTTCCAGCGCGGGCACGCCGTAACCCCGCTGAAAATTCCGGTTCAGCAGGAGCTGCCACTCTTTCTTGTCCCCGGGCAGCCATTTGCCATTCCCTTCATCGGCGGAGAAAGTGATTTTTTGATCGTGAAATTCAATAAATAGAAATCCATCGAAAAGCCACTTCTCCTTCCCATCGCGCGGGTCCACATAACTGACATAGGGCTTAAATTGATCCGGCGTCCATAGCAGACGGCCCATCCCGCCGTGATAAATCAAAACGGTGTCCGTGGCGTTCGGCGGGTCCTTTTGCCACAGGGGAAAGTATCTCCCGGCGGCAGCAGCCTGTGCTGGCGAATGCAACAGGAACGCGATGGCAATCAAGCCGGGAATTATTAACCGCCGGACGTATTCACAAAATCGCATCACGAAAAATAAGACTAGGATCGGCGGCTTTCAAGCCACACCGCACTAACTTATGGAAGTCGGCTGTCAATGTCTCCCCATCCTCCTCCTTCTCGTCCTCGTCCTCGATTTTTAAAGCCTAACCCCCGTTCCATTCCTTGAATTTCGCCTGTGCCCTGGCGATCAGTTGCGGACTAAACTTTGCCCCCAGTTCCATTTGACGGATTATTTTTTCCGCCCGGATGAAGTTCCCGCAATGGACCGCGTACACCTCCGCCAGTTTCAGTTGCAATTCAAAATCGCTTGGTTGAGTTTTCATTTTCTCCTCCAGCATTTCGATGGCCGTGCCAAAACTTCCCTGGGCCAGCAAGTCGTCCACCGACTCTCCTTTGGGAAAAAATGCGCTGGCCGGCAGCGGTGGAGGTTTGGGCTGGCTCCATTCGCCAATCGAGCGGCGCGCAAATTCGAGATGGTCCGCGTGCACGTGCGGTTGTTTTTCCAGCGCCTTCAAGACTTCCAGCGCCCGGTCAGGCTGGTGCAAATCTTCCGCATACAGACGCATCAGCATGATGGCCGCGCCGTCGTCCGCCGGATTTTTGACCAGCAGCGATTGGAGCTGTTGTTCCGCTGCGGCGACTTTTTTCTCCGCGCGCAAACGCCCGGCTTCCCCCAGCGGTTTGCTCGGCCCGCGATTCTGTTTCACCCCGAGGAATTCGAGCGTGTTTTCCAGCGTCACAATGTCCACCTCGCCGGACTGCTTGAGTTCCTCGCACAGCTGGATGGCTTTGTCCCGATGTCCATTTTGGATCAGGTGGGCAATCGCGTCCTGGTAACGCTGGGGTTTTTTAGGGTCGAATTCGCGCCGGTCGCTGAATCCCGGATCAACCATCCTGAGGAAGCCGTGCGCGAACAATTCGGAAAGCGAACTGCGCAGGACCAGCGCGATGCCCATCGTCAGAATGATTAAAGGTGAGATGCCACCAAAGGCGACATTCGGCGACTCAGCCAGCCAGATAAATGCCGCCGACAGCAGCACCACCGCGGCGGTGCGGAGCGCGCGGGTCACATGATGACCGCGCTTGCTCTCGCCCCCGAAAGTTTTATCAAAGCCGGTCAGCCACCACGTTCCCGCTGCAATTCCTGCCAGCACTGCAATGTTGATGAAAATCATCAAACGTCCAAGTGTGGGGATTATTTCTTTCAGAACAGATGGAGCAAGTCAATTGCCAACGTGCTTCAGTGTCGTCCACCACGAAGACATGCCGGGAGGTCATCGGCCCCGGTTCAATAAATTACGGTGGCTGTTTTCCACAGCGGCAGCGGAGTTCTTCCGTCCCGCGTCCATTGCCGACATTCTCTGGTCCAATTCGGCCTGATATTCCTGGTCATCAGCGCGGTTTAAATGAGCAATGAGCGCGGCAACCTCAAGCCGTTCCTCCGCGCTCATCTCCGCAATCCGCTCTTTAACTTCAGCCATGCTCATGTTTCAGAATTACACCGGAATACAGGGGGATGCGATGGTAACCAACCTTCGTTTCTGATCCTTACTTTTTCAAAAACGCGCTGAACAAATCTATCGGCAGCGGCAGGAACGTCGTGGTGTTGTGTTCGCTCGCCATTTCGCGCATGGTCTGGAGATAACGCAGTTGCAGCGCGATGGGTTCCTTCGCAATCAAAGTTGCCGCCTGCACCATTTTCTCGGCAGCTTGAAATTCGCCCTCCGCATTCACGATTTTTGCGCGGCGCTCGCGTTCGGCCTCGGCCTGCTTGGCCATTGCGCGCTTCATGCTGTCCGGCAGCGACACGTCCTTGATTTCCACCGCCGTCACCTTGATGCCCCACGGCTCCGTCTGGCGGTCAATGATTTCCTGCAGCTTGAA